>Ga0208872_1000189_pt1 | contig 56068 bp, 48 predicted proteins | sample CryBogCBH12Aug08_FD_185508 | JGI IMG/M metagenome (GOLD analysis project Ga0208872, IMG submission 185508) | Freshwater microbial communities from Crystal Bog, Wisconsin, USA - CBH12Aug08 (SPAdes) | ecosystem: Environmental > Aquatic > Freshwater > Lake | place: Crystal Bog, Wisconsin, USA...
CCGACGGTCGACGCCAATGTCGGCCTGTCTTCTCAGGCCCTCGGACATCTGGCCGCCGAATCACTCCTCCACGGTTCACTGCCGTGGTGGAATTTCTACGAAGGCTTTGGCGCCCCTCTCGTCGGAGAAATGCAGTCCGCCGCGCTCTTTCCGTTGACGCCGCTCTTGGCATTATCGAATGGTCAATTGATCTTTCACATGACACTTGAGATCATGGCCGGACTTGCCACGTTCGCGCTGATTCGGATGATGGGGCTGTCCACCGTGCCGGCGGTGGCGGCGGGAGCGGCGTTTGCGCTCAACGGAACGTACGCCTGGATTGCCAATGCGGTCGTAAACCCCATCTGCTTCCTGCCAGTCTGTCTCGTGGGAGTCGAATGCGCGCGACGATCGGCAACCCGAATTCGCGTGGGTGGTTGGATCATCCTGGCCGTGGGTATTGGGATGTCCATCGCCGCGGGTTTCCCCGAAGTCGCGTACTTCGATGGACTTCTGGTTGCTGTCTGGGTCGCCGCTCGCGCGCTGCGCATGTCGCGAGCGAATGCGTTTCGCTTTCTACGAAAGATTGCCTACGGTCTCGTAGCGGGCGTGGCTCTCGGTGCCCCGGTCCTAGTGGCGTTCTTTGACTACCTCCGTGTCGGAGGTGTCGGACCTCACGGCGACGGAACATTCGCGCACGCCACGTTGTCGCCGCTCGCTCGTCCCCTGATGCTCCTGCCGTACGCCTTCGGCGTGCCCTGGAACCAGGTTCATTCGAGCGCGGTGAGTGCCGCCGTCGGGGGCATCGGGGGTTTCGTCAGCGTGTCGTGCCTCTTCCTAGCGGTGATGGCGCTCATGGGCCGACGCCAACGATCTCTGCAATGGGCACTCTGGGCGTGGATCATCGTTGCGGTCGGGGCGTCGTGGGGCTGGTTGGGGCTGCACGACGTGTTCAACCTCATTCCGGGTGTGACGAGTATGGCCTTGAGTCGGTACATACCTCCGTCATACGAAATGGCTCTCGTGGTTCTCGCCGCCATGGGCCTTGATGATCTGGTGCGGGGAGATCGACGTTCGTGGCGTGGCGTGTTGGCGGGTCTCGTCACCGCGGTACTTCTGGCGTGGGCTGCTCGTTCCGCTTCACCCACACAACACGCTCTCGGCACCCTGCACGGGCTGGCGTCCTTCGACCTCAGGTGGAGTTTCGGCGTCGTGTTCGCCTGCGTTGTCGTGGTCGTGTTTCTGCGAGCACGATTTGCGGCGTACGTCGTCGCTCTCGTGGTCGTAGCTGACGCTCTCGTCGGGTTCCTCCCGCCGACCAATTACGGCGTCCACTCCTACGTCATTGATACACCCGCGCAACATTTCTTGCAGACGCACCTTGGTGAACAACGCTTCTATTCGATGTATTCCGAAGCACCGAATTACGGTTCGTACTTCGGTACTCCCCAACTCGATTTCTATGATCTGCCCGCGCCGCGACCTTTTCTCGCGTACGTACCGGCCAGGTTGGACGCGAACGCCAGTGGTTGGGAGTTTTTCGGTTGGCTTCGGGTGGACCGTAAGGGTCCGACCGCTCTCGAAGAATTCCGTCGCAACTTCACTCACTACGAACAAGTGGGCGTCAAGTATCTCGTCATGGGAACGCCTCGCGTGCCAGGGAATATCTTCTCGTCGCTCGGAGTGCGCACGGTATTTCGAGGAAAGATTTTGACCATCAGTGAGCTACCGCACGTGCGCCCATTCTTTTCTGCCACGCCCGGGTGCCGCGTCTCCTCGTCATCCTTCAACACGGCCGTCAGTACGTGCTCCCGCGCCGGTTCGGTGTTTCGGCTCGAAGAAACCATGCCCGGGTGGACCGCCACGCGCAACGGTCAGAACGTCTCGGTCGCCACATGGAACATCGCGTTCCAGCAAATTCGTGTTCCGCGCGGGCGCAGCGTTCTTCGCTACTCCTTCACGCCTCCAAAGGAGACCCCGGCTCTTCTGGGTGGCGTCACTGCGATATTCGCGATGTTGATCGGTGGAATCTTCGCGCCCATTTGGAATCGACGTCGGCGGATGAAGATCGCTCCGTCGACCGACGAAGCTAGCGACCTAGGAAGTCATGCCGCCGAGACCGACGAGGCCTCTCGCTAATTCAATTTCTCCCATGTGGCGGAGTCCGTGCTGATATATCCAGCATTCGAACCCGTCAAGAACGGTGATGCCGTCAGGACCCGCGCAACGCGCGGAATAGGTGCTGGCGACCATTGGCGGAAACGGCCGCGCGATGAGCACTCGGGTAAATTCGATCGGGTCGATGGTGGCTAGATAGTCCTCGGTCCGGTCGAACACGGTTCGCTGATAATCCTTGAAGGCCTCGTAGTCCCCGATGCGCTGGGACTCCATTTCGTCGACGGATAGTTCCTTGCCGTGGTTATTGATGGACATGCGCACACGTAATTGCCACTCATCACTCCACACAGGCGCTTGCCCCGAAATCAGCATGAACGAAGCGTCGTGCATGTTCGTGTAATGAAACAGGGAGAACGCAATGGGCAACACACCCGAGCGCTCGAAATGGTTCACGTGCTCGATCCCCATGGATTCGACAGCCTGGTAGTAGAGAGAGTGCATGGTCGCCATCCGACGCTGGAGGGAATCTAGAAGGAGCTCACTCGACACAATGCCACCGGTCCTTTACGCGCGAGAATCTGTCAGTGATTGTGTCACAAGTTGAAACTAGGCGAGCGCCTCAGGGTCGGCGGCGAATTCGAGGGTGAGCCAGATGTCGTAGTCAAGGTCGGAGAAACGAGCGAGAAGAGCTCGCCGGACATCATCGGACTGTCGCACTCGCCAGTCAGGTGAGACGATAAAGTCCACCTCGGCGTAGAGCTTTCGGCCCACCTTGGTGAGGCGAATGGCGGGCTGCGGCAGAGAGAACTCCACCCGTACGTCGTCGATCGCCATGAGCACGGGGGCGCGAATTTCCGGGTCAGGACTGCCCTCGACCAGTTCGACAAAGGTGCCGCGAATCATCTTCACGGGAGGTCCGATGAACATGGCGCACGCGAGAATGACGAGAGCCGGGTCGATATACAGGGCGACTGCGGACCAGGACGTGCCCTTGATGATGGCGGCGCCGATGAAACCGACGAGCATGCCGAGGCCTAAGAGACCACCGGCGAACCACTGGGTCGCTTCCGCGCCCACGAGCTCACTGCCCTCGTTCCATCGTCGCAACAGCCACGCGACAAAGAGCGGCACCACCACACCCACTGCGGCATAAAAGACACCCCATCCGGCTGGCGCCGGTGATCCGCCGTGGACAATGGTGAGGATGGCGTCAAACGTGGCGTACGCACACGTCGCGAGGAGCGCCACGCCCTCGACACCAATGATGAGAGGAGTGAGAGCCTCTCGACCGAAGGGGTACCTCGACGTGGGACCGGCCTCGACGACTCTCGAAATGCGCAACGCCAGCCACGACAGGCCAATTCCCAAGAAGGTGTAGAACCCGTCGAACAGGATGATCTGCGAATTCGTGATCACGCCAATGGTGATACCGAGCACTGCCAGCAGGAACGCAAACAGCATGGACAGCCGTAACGCCTGTCGTTCACGACGTCCCTCTGTTTGCCACTCAATCTCGGTCGAGGTCATAGCGCGGTCCACGCGTCGCGGTGTTGAAACGGCTGGGAGGGATGTTGCCGACGAGCAACGAATCGGCGAAATCTCATCATCAATCGAGTCGACGCAAGGAGCCCTTGTAACGCTTCGCGTTCTCAACGTAGATGGCCGCTCCCCCGTCAATCATCGCGGGATTCGACGCATTTTCTTTGATTGTGGCGGGCACCCCCACGGCGAGAGCATTCTCCGGAACCACGCCGTTGTTCGTGACCACACAGCCCGCCGCCACCGTCGCCCCTGAGTGAACGTGCGCGTGATGCAGCACGACCGATCCGCTCCCCACGAGCGCCCGATCGTGGATGACACAACCCTCGAGGTGAGCAATGTGACCGATCACGCAGTCACTGCCCACCACCGTTGGAAACTCCGCCACCGCGTGCACCACGGCACCGTCTTGTATGGAGGTCCTCTCCCCCACCACGATGGTTCCGTAGTCACCGCGCAGAACCGCACCCGGCCAAATGGAGGACAACGCACCAATACGTACGTCACCAATCACGACCGCGTCGGGATGCACGTAGGCGTCGGGATGAATGGTGGGGACTCGGTCGTCCAGCGCGTAGATCGGCATCATTCTCCTTTGTTGGTGTGCGACTCAGCGAAACCTATCGCGTGAATTCAATGTGAGAGCCACACGATGAGTTGATAGAGACGGAAGACGAGGTAGATCGCGGTCGCGACAAAAAAGAACTTCCATCGCCACGGCATCGGCCCGGCCTCTTCGGGCACGAGATCTGCCCCGCAGATACTGCAGACGTCGGTCTCCTCTGCACGTTCGCAGTGGTCGCACCAGTTGGTCATCAGTCCACTCGTACTCGAATTCGTAGCGGCGTCGTCCCGAGATCGAATCGCTCCCGTAGCGAACGTTCCACGTAACGCAGGTACGTTGAGGAAATTTTGCCAGAGGCAAAGAGGGTAAACGTGGGAGGCTCGACGGCGCCTTGCACGGCGTAGCGAATTCGACCGGTCGGGGCGGGGTGCTTGACCTGGAGGTCGCGGATGGCTCGATTGAGCGTGCCCGTAGAAATTCGCTTCACGTAATCGGCGGCCGCGATGTTCAGCGCCGGAAGAATTCGGTGCATACCCTTCCCCGACAGGGCCGTGGTCTTGATCACGGGGGCGTCACCGAGAAAGGCCAATTTGTCGGCCACGCCGGCGAGAACGATGGGTCGCTCCTCGGTTTCGACGAGCTCCCACTTGTTCAAGATGATGATGGAAGGACAACCGGCGGCCGAGATACGTTCCGCGAGACGTTGATCCTGGCCCGTCGCGCCCGCCGTGGCGTCAATGACGAGAAGGGCAATATCGGCACGATCGAGCGCCTGGAGACTCCGTAGAACGGAATACGTCTCGAGACCCGCCTCCGTACGTGCCCGTTTGCGCATCCCGGCGGTATCAATGAAACGGATCAGACCCTCGGGCGTATCGACCACGGTGTCCACGGCGTCGCGCGTGGTGCCCGGCATGTCGTGAACCACCGCTCGCTCCTCGCCGATGAGCTGATTGAAGAGCGTCGATTTCCCAACATTGGGTCGTCCGACGATGGCGACGTTAAGTGCGCCATCGTCAATGTCCTCACCCGTGACGACTTCATCCTCTTCCGTACTGATGAGGTCGACGATTCGATCGAGAAGGTCTCCCGAACCTCGACCGTGAAGGGCGGAGACGGGGAACGGCTCGCCCGCGCCAAGTGAAAAGAATTCCCAGATGGCCGACATGTGTTGTTCGTCGTCAACTTTGTTCGCCACGAGAAGGACCGGCTTGCCCTTACGGAGGACCCAACGAGCCGCTTCCATATCTTCGTCCATGACGCCGACATTCGTGTCGACGACCAGGAGGATCAGAGTCGCTTCGTCCAAAGCCAGATCAGCTTGTCGCGACACTTTGTCTTCGAGTTCGTCACCAACTGCGAGCCATCCCCCGGTGTCAATCAGGTCAAAGGCAATGCCACGCCATTCGACTTCCACGGTCTTGCGGTCACGGGTGACGCCTCGTTGTTCTTCCACCACCGTGACACGGCGTCCCACGAGTCGATTAACCAGAGAACTCTTGCCCACATTGGGTCTTCCGACGATGACTACCTTGGGCTTCACGACGCTCCCGTCACGTTTTTCATGATCTCATCCAACGCTCGGCGAAGGGCCACACCCGAGGTTGGGACGACGGCAATATGCGCGTCGACATCCTCTAACCGTAGGCCGTCCAGAAAGAGGTCTTCGGACAAGCACAGATCGGGCAGCAAATACAGGCGGTCCCTTCCACCTTCCGCCGTTGCTCTCCGCACGTCAGAACCGGTCAATAGACCAGCCACTTTGATGTTGCCGCCGAAGTACCGGTTGGGCACGGCGATGACGTCGACACCTTCGTAGCCGTGTTCGCGGAGGAGACGTTCGAGAAGGGGCGCCGCGTATTCGCCGGTCAGAATCGTGGGTCGACCGCGAAAGGACACCGCCCGGTCGAGACGATACCTCTCTGCTCGGTAGCCCCACGCAGGCGCGCCGTCGACGGATTGGAAAAAACCCGATCCGAGTGTTTCCATGTCGTGGGTGGTGGCGAAGCTCTCTTCGAATGCCGCCACGAGGCCCACGCCATTTTCGGCCTGATCTAAGGACTCGAGTTCGTCCGCCGTGGGCGGTGCGAGTCCTGCGAGCAAGTAAAACTCGTCGCTCGCGTGAATGAGACGGCGTCCGAATAGCTCGACGCATAGTTGGGCGTAGCGACTGACAAGTTCCACGGTGGCGGCAGCTTCTTCTGGGCGGTGGGCGCGCATGGTGGGCTCATTGGAAAAATCACTCAACCCCAAAGGAACGACGCTCACGGTCGCTAATTCGGGATACAACGTCACGACGTCGTCGAGAGTACGGACCAAATAGTCACCGTCGTTCACCCCGGGACACACCACGACCTGTCCGTGGACCTCAACCCCGGCGTCCAGTAATGCCCGCAGCCATCGCAAACTGCTCGCACCCCGGGGATTGCGCAACATCTCCGCGCGCAAAACAGGGTCCGTGGTGTGAATGGACACGTAGAGGGGAGACAAATTTTCGTCGATGACACGTTCGAGATCGAATTCGGTAAAACGCGTGAGGGTGGTGTAATTGCCGTACAGGAATGACAGACGAAAGTCGTCGTCTTTCACGTACAGGCTTCGTCGCATGCCTTTGGGCAGTTGATAGATAAAACAGAACGAGCAGTGGTTGTCGCACGTACGAATACGGTCAAATACGGCAGACTCGATGGAAAGCCCTAGTCGTTCGCCGACGTCTTTGTCCACGTGGATGCGGCGTTGGAGTTCTTCACCCGGTCGCTGGACCATGATGTCGAGTTCATCGCCGTCAATCAGTTGCTGATACTCAATGATGTCCGTAGGAGCGCGTCCGTTGATGCTGAGGATCTCGTCGTGGGTTCTGATCCCTGCTCGATGCGCCGGCGAATCCTCGACCACACTGCTTACGACGGCACCAGACACCCCCTCACACTACGAGGAAAGAGGGTCTTTTCCGGCGGTGATCGTTAGGATGCCTTTTGTGGCAGTCGACCGTGTCCTCCTGGCCTCCCCCCGCGGCTTTTGTGCCGGTGTCGAGAAGGCCATTAAGGCCCTCGACTGGATGACGAAGATTTTTGAGCCTCCCGTCTACTGCTATCACGAAATTGTTCACAATCAGTACGTCGTTGATCATTTCCGGCGGCTCGGTGTGATTTTCGTTGATGACGTCCGGACCGTTCCACCCGGTTCGCCCGTGATGTTGAGCGCCCACGGATCTCCCCCTGAGGTGGTGGACGCGGCGCGTGAATCAGGCGGCACCGTTATTGACGCCGTGTGTCCACTGGTAACCAAGGTCCACCACGAGCTCAAAGTTCGTGCTCGCAAGGGCTACACGGTGCTGTACGTAGGTCACGAAGGCCACGAGGAAGCCGTGGGCACCATGGCCGTCGCGCCGGAGTCAGTCCACTTGATCCAGAGCGTCGAGGACATCGACCGGCTGCGCGACGACGTGCGACCGAAGGCATTGTTGTCCCAGACGACCTTGTCACTCGACGAGTGGCAGGAACTGCGTGAGCATGCCGAAACCACTTTCCCTGACCTATGGATGCCCAATCGATCTGATCTTTGTTTCGCGACTACCAACCGTCAGGCGGCGCTGCGGGCAATCGCCGCTCACGCGGACGCGGTGATCGTCATTGGTTCGGCCAACTCGTCGAACACGGTCGCACTGGCGAAGGTCGCGGGGGCGACGGGTTGCCCGCGGGTGTTGCGCGTCAATGCGGCGAGCGAGTTACCCGATGACCTGAGCGGGGTCGTTGCCGTGACCGCTGGTGCGTCGGCGCCGGAGTCCTTGGTGAACGAAGTGCTCGAATTCCTGCAACCACGTGACGGTGTCGAGATTGATCCCGTGACGGTGGAGGACGAATATTTTCCACCTCCGCCGGAGCTTCGCGAGACTTTGCGGGCTCTCAGTCTTCTGCTGGACGTCGCGTTGGGAGCTCCTTTGGTGTCAGACGAGGTGGCCTCCTCGGACCGACTGCACAGTGCAGCCACGGTCCTCGAGTCACCCTGACCTTGTTTCGTAAAGAAAACGTCATAATTTTCACCCTCGAAACGACCCTTTTCTCCCTGATGAGGGCGTAACTGGCCAGTAACTTTGGTCAAGAACTTTTACCGGAACGCCCACCTAGGCCTCGACGAGCGGCGCTCGCGAGAACCGGTTGGTCGAGGAGGACCGCATTCATGGCCGTAGATCTCGAAAAGCGACGTTTGGCAGGCTTGCGTAAGTACGCCATTGCGCAAGCGACCCAGCGTTTCAACGTCGATTACCCCGGTTTTCGACCCGAAGAGATTGTGGTCCTCTTCTGCGCCTACGAAGAAGAGGGCAACATTGGACACGTTCTGTCCAAGATGCCATCGTCCATTGACGGACGGCCGTACACGACGCTCGTCGTCGTTGATGGCGGTGATGACGCCACCGCCGAGATCAGTCGCTCCTACGACGACGTGAAGGTGATTGAATTCCCGACCAATCTCGGACACGGCGTGGCCCTCCAGGTTGGTTATCGATACTGCGTCGACAACGGCGTGAAGTACATCGTTACCATTGACTCCGACGGACAGAACGACCCCGTCGAGATTCCTCAGATCTTGGCCCCACTGCTACGCGACGAGACGGACTTCGTTGTCGCCTCTCGTGAGCTCGGTATCGACAACACGTCCGACCGTTTCCGCAAGACGGGCGTCAAGTTCTTCTCGTTCATCATGAATCGCATGACGGGCTCTCACTTGACGGACACGTCGAATGGTTACCGGGCGTTGCGCGTGTCGATGATGGCGGACGTGATTGACCGTCTCGAGCAGGAGCAGTACCAAACCGCCGAGCTTCTAATTACGTGCTTGAAGCGCGGATGGCGCGTTGGTGAAGTGCCGACGAATTGGTACCCTCGCCACTCGGGAACGACGAAGAAGGGCAAGAACTGGCTCTTCGGCTACCGCTACACCCGTGTCGTCTTTAAGACGTGGTGGCGCGAGCGCTAAGACTTCATCGCTTGTTGATAGACCGCTTCGAGGTTGGCCCGTAACTCTTCGGTTGACGCCGCAATTTGCGAACGGGTGACGCGCGTGTCGCTCTGAGGCGGCGAAATCGGCGAACCAATCACTATTGAGACCTTCACCGGACGCGGAAATTTGGCCCCTCGAGGCATCGCTCGTTCCGTGTGACCAATTCCCACCGGCACCACCTGAGCATTCGTACGCGACGCGATGAACATGGCGCCATCGTGAAGATCAACCACGGCGTCACCTTCCTGACGGGTTCCTTCAGGAAACAGAACGAGCGCCTCGCCCTTTTCGAGAACTTGTTGTGCGAAGTTCAGTGACTCCCTGTCGGCCGTGCCCCGCTTCACGGGAAAGGCGCCCATCGTGCTGATTAGCTGCTTAAGGACCGGAACGCCCCAGAGAGAATCTTTGGCCATAAAGAACGTCTTACGGTCCGTCATAAAAATGGTGAAGGCGAAGTCGACGTTGGAGCGATGGATGGGCGCGATCAGCACCGGTCCAGAGGTCGGAATGTTCTCTTTGCCGACCACGGTCGGACGAAACATCATCCACCAGAGCCCGCGTAGCAGTCCGCGAAAGAACTTCCAGCCGAGTGTTTGTTCCGTTCTTAGTTCGATGTGTGAGATTTCAGACATTCAACGATCTCCTTCACGACGTCCTCCACGCTACGACCCGTGGTGTCAATAACAATGGCATCTTCCGCCTGGCGCAATGGAGAGACGACGCGACCGGCGTCTGCCGCATCTCGTCGGGCGATGGAATCCTCGCCTTCCTCATTGCGTCGACGAGCTCTCTCTTCGAGCGAGGCCGTCAAGAAGACCTTTAGTCGTGCGTCGGGAAAGACGACGGTCGTGATATCGCGACCTTCGACGACCGTGCCCACCGGCTGACGCGCGGCCCATTCCCGCTGGCGTTCGACGAGCGCTTCACGCACCTTGGGCGTCGCCGCCACGACCGATACTCCGACATTTGTCGCGGTCGAGCGGATTTCGTCCTCGATGTCGTGACCGTTGATCATGACCCGGGGCAAAGTTTCGATTTCAACCGTTCGCGCCAATGATCCCATCGCCTCGGCATCGGAAAGCTCGACGCCGTACCGATGCGCGGCGACGGTGACCGCCCGGTACATCGCCCCGGTGTCGAGAAAACTCCAACCCAATTCGCTCGCTACCGCTTTAGCGACCGTGGACTTTCCCGATCCAGCCGGACCGTCGATGGCGACGACGTTGGCACTCATCGCAGTGATGCTACGACGCTAAAGAAATCTGGAAAGCTCGACGAGACCGTCTCGGCCCCTTCTATAGAACCTCCCCTACCCACCACGGCCGCCACTGCCGCGGACATGACCATCCGGTGGTCCAAAGCGGCTCGGTACGAGAAGGGCTGGAACGACGCGGCGCTTCCGACTCCGTGAATGATGAGATCGTCGCCATCAATCTCCGCTGATGCACCCAGGGCGGCCACGAGATCAACGCTGCCCTGCAGGCGGTCGGACTCCTTGATGCGGAGTTCACCCACGTCCACAAATCGTGTTTCTCCCGACGCCGCGGCCGCCGCGACGGCGAGAATGGGAACTTCGTCGACGGAAGGAATCTCCTCCGAGGAGACGACGACACCGTGGAGCTCGGAGGAGCGCGCCACGAGACTGACACCGTGCGCGCTAGGGCGGAGGTCAATATCCGCTCCCATTCGCTGCAGTACCGACACGAACCCGAGCCGCTCCGGACCCGGGTAGAGGTCGGCAACGGTCACGTTCGCGTCAGCGTGCAAGGCGGCCAGCACCGCGAAGAAGGCGGACTGCGACGGGTCGCCGGGGACCCACCATTCGTGGGGCTGTGGTCGAGAACCATGGAGTCGAACGACACGGCCCTTGCCCACGTCCTCTGACTCCACCTCGACGCCCACATCACGAAGCATTTCTTCCGTATTGGCCCGAGTCCGAAGCGACTCTCGTACGATCGTCGTTCCCGACGCGGCGAGGCCTGCGAGGAGCACGGCCGATTTCACTTGCGCACTGGGAACGGGCACGGAATATTCAATGGCGTGTCGAGTGTTTGTCGAGACGTCGACCGTGAGGGGTGGCGTGCACCGCTCGCCGTGCCCGCGGAGCAACAGTCCCATCTCCCTCAACGGTTCGGCAACTCGATCCATCGGTCGCGCACTCAACGAGTCGTCACCAATCAGTACGTGCGTCCCCGGTACAGAGGCGAGAAACCCTGCGAGCAACCGCATGGTCGTTCCCGAGTTACCGCAATCGAGACGGGATGTCGATGGGTGAAGGCCGCCGTCAGGACCGACGACAACCACAACATCACCTCGGTCCTCGACGCGTGCACCGAGGGCGGTCATGATCTCCCTGGTCGCTGACACGTCCTCCCCGTTGGACAGCCCGTGAATGACGGACTCGCCACTCGCCAACGCGGCGAGCATGAGGGTCCGATGCGAGATGGACTTATCCCCCGGTGTGGTGACCACGCCGCGGAGTCGAGGGGCCGGGGAGATGGTCACGATCACGACTTGAGATCCCTCGAGACGCGGTATCCACTCGACTCGAGCGCGGACACGAATCGTTCCACGTGCGACTCTTCGATCGCCATCAAGATGACACCCGGCTGTCCTTCGACGCTGTGCGATATTTCAATGTCAAAGATATTGACATTGAGATCACTCGCCGTCATTGTCACATCAGCGAGAACACCGGGTCGGTCGGGCACCGGAACGCGAATGAACGCGAGGTCCGCCGAAGCGACACTTCGTCCTGGTAACTCTCGACGTGCGTGCGACGCAGTTCGAAGGTCGTCCATGAGCCCCTCACGGTCTTGCTGCGAAATCAGCACCTCGAGATGTTCCAAGCGCGCCCGCAACGCCCGAAGTCCCGTGGTGACGGCCGCGGAGTTCTGAAACAAGACATCGGGCCAAATCACCGGGTCACCGGCGGACACTCGCGTCATGTCGCGAAAACCGCCCGCGGCCAGCTGTAGCAAAGCACCGTCACTTTCGGCGACAACGGACGCTTCATTCATAAGAGCGCCCGCCACTAAGTGCGGTACGTGGCTCGCCATAGCGACCAAACGGTCGTGAGTGTCGTGGTCGAGGGCCACCACATTGGCGTCGAGATCACGCAAGATGCTGTGCAGGCGGCTGTAGTCCTCCGGTCGGGTCGTCGCCGTCGGCGTCAGTACCCACGTACAACCGTTGAATAGATCAGCGCGTGACCCGTCGAGGCCTCGCTGCTCTGATCCAGCCATCGGGTGACCGCCAATGAATCGTCGATCATCAATCGCGTCCACGATGGAACCCTTGATCCCGGCAACATCCGTCACGAGCAGTCGCGGCGAGGACGATGCGGCCAAGACACTCAACGCTTGATCAATGACGACGCCTGCGGGAACGGCGATGATCACGAGTTCTGTTTCATCGCTCATTTCGGTACCCGTGATGATGTCCTGGGCAATCGCTCGGGTGACGGTCTCGACATTGGCGTCGCTGCCACTGACTCGCCATCCTCGCGCACTCAAGGCGAGGGCGAGGGAGCCGCCGATCAGTCCCAGACCGACGACGTGGGCCCGCCGCTCACTCGGGGAGGTCATCGCGAAGGCCCTGCGCGCCGTGCAGATACGTGTGACGAATCTTCTGGCGTTCAATCGTTGAATACGCGTGCACCATCACGCGTACGCAGCGAGAGGTAGCGCCAACGACATTGATTTCGGTGGCGCACATCAACGGTATGTCGCCGAATCCAATTTCACGAGCGGCGGCCGCCGGAAACATAGAGGTGAGATCGGGGGTGGCGGTAAAGAAAACACTGATGATGTCGTCGTGTTCGAGTTCGTTGCGTCGTTGAAGTTCGGTGAGCAATTCCTGCACACGCACCGTGATCGCTTCGGTGGTATCGGCTTCCACGGTCGTGGCGCCACGAATTGCTCGCACTCGCTCTTCGATCATGGATGCATCGTACTGTCCGAGAAGTCGATAACACCGACGGTATCCATCAACTTGCGAATCTCCGCCAGTGACAACTGCCGTGACGATCCCGGTGGCAACGTGGCGTCGTGAATGGGTCCAATGCGTGTGCGCACGAGGCGAATAACTTCGTGACCAATAGCGGCGCACATGCGACGAACCTGACGATTACGCCCTTCGTGAATCACGATACGAAGAACGCCGTCGCTCACCCGAGACACGGTGGCTGGGGCCGTCATGCCGTCTTCCAATTCGATACCTTCTCGCAGACGACGAATAGCTCCGGGGCTGGGATCTCCCTGTACGCGCACGAGATATTCCTTGTCGACACCGCTCGACGGGTGAGTGAGCAAGTGAGCCATGCGTCCGTCATTGGTGAGTAGCAACAATCCCTCGGTATTCATATCCAGGCGTCCGACCGGGAAAATCCTCGCGTGGGATGTCACTAGGTCAAGGACCGTGGGGCGTCCTTGGGGGTCATCAGCGGTTGTGACGACTCCCGCGGGCTTATTCAGCAGGTAGTACACGTTATTCGGTGCCGTCGGAGCGAGAATCCCATCGACACAGATCACGCACACATCGGGGTCGACTCGATTACCCAGGATCGCGACGCGTCCATCGATGGTGACTCGTCCTTCCTCAATGAGGATCTCGCACGCGCGTCGGGATCCGTACCCGGCACGAGCCAAAGTCTTCTGGAGCCGCTCGCCGTCTTCGTACTGGTCCAATTAGGACTCTCCGTCGGACGTGACGCTGGCGAGCATCTCATCGGCGAGCGCGTTGGCCACATCGACGGGCGGTAGAAATGACTCAATGGGTGGCAGATCAGACAAAGCAGCGAGACCGAGTCGGTCGAGGAACAATTCCGTTGTTCCGTACAAGATGGCCTGACCCGGGCCATCGGCGCGACCCTGCTCTTCGATATAGCCACGCTGCTCGAGGAGTCGCACGACGCCATCCACGTTCACGCCGCGCAGCGCGGAAATTTGGGCGCGGGAAACGGGTTGGCGATAGGCGATGATCGCCAAGGTCTCGAGTGCCGCCGCGGAAAGACGGTGCGAGACGTCACGATTGGCAAACTTGGTCACCCATTCGGCAACGTCCGGCGCGCTCTGCATGCACCAGCCACTCGCCAGCTCGCTAAAGACGAAGCCACGACGCTCGGCTACGTATTCGTCACGCAAAGCGCGCAACGTCGTAGTCACGGTCGTCTCGTCCGTCTCGAGAACATCGGCCAACTCCGCGGCCGATATTGGCTCGAGGGCAATGGAAAGCATGGCCTCCAACTTCTGTTCGAGTGAGAAATCATCCCTCATAGACATCCACCATTCCAATTTCGAGCGACCGGTCGAGGCTCACCCATTCAATCTCGAGATCCCCAAACGTGGAGCCTTGCCCTAGATCGACGTGGCCGAGCTTGCACAATTCGAGCAGCGCGAGGAAGTGCACGATGATCTCGATGCGCGTTTCGAGACCAAGGGTGAGTTCTCGGAACGAGAGTTTGCCGAGTGACGGCAATCTTTGGGCCAGCGTCACAACTGTCTCGGCTACCGTCACCGCATCCACTGTGACGTGGTGCAGTCGTACGACGGGCACGGGCTTCTCTTCGATTCCCTTGAGATACGCCTCGGCTAAGTGTCCCGGCGTAACGCCCGCGAGGAGGTCCGGGGGCGTTACGACGAAATCGGAACTGATACCCGCTAGGCGTGGGAACGAGCGACTCGCCCGCTCGAAGAGTGACACGAAAGAGTCGGCGAGCGCGGCGTACGTGCGCAACTCGAGAAGTCGGGCCAGGAGAACGTCGCGCTCCTCCCAACCAATAAATTCCTCGTCCATGTCGGAGCTCTCACGACCGGGCAGGAGACGCTGACTCTTCAACTCCAGAAGAATCGCGGCGATCAACAAGAATTCCGACAAATCTTCGATCGCGACCGTCTCGGGCGCCTCACGAACGACCGCCACGAAGGCATCCACGATGGGTGCCAGGGGAACGTCCAGCACATCGACATCGTGCGAACTAATTAGCTGCAACAGCAGTTCGATTGGCCCGCTGAATGCCGGCGTCGTCACGACGTAGGTCACGCAGGGCACTCTACTCAACGAATGCGAGAGGCCCTGCGCCTACGATGTAATGATGCGGGTGCTTTCAGGGATTCAACCATCGGGAACCATACATTTGGGTAATTACCTTGGCGCCATCCGCAATTGGGTGGCTGAGCAGCACGAGGACGCCTACTACTGCGTCGTCGACTTGCATTCATTGACCTTGCCCATTGAGCCGAGTGAACTGCGCGAGAACACCCTCGAGTGCGCCGCTTCATTGTTGGCGTCAGGCATTGATCCAGAGCGCTGCACATTCTTCCTGCAATCTCACGTCCCCTACCATCCCCAGTTGGCCTGGCTGTTGGAATGCGTCGCCACCATGGGCGAACTGAACAGGATGACCCAGTACAAGGAGAAGTCCGAGAAGAGCCAAGGAAAAGTTGGGCTGTTCACGTATCCGGTTCTCATGGCGGCCGACATCTTGTTGTACGACGCCGTCAGCGTGCCAGTGGGAGATGATCAACGTCAACACATCGAATTGGCGCGCAATCTGGCGGAACGCTTTAACACTCGATACGGCCCCACGTTCGTGGTCCCCGAGGGAGCTATTCCCACCGCCGGCGCGCGCGTCATGGACTTACAGCAGCCCGAACGCAAGATGAGTAAATCGGTATCCAGTCCCCTGGGAACTATCAGCCTTCTCGACGGCGCCGATGACGTCGTGAAAAAGGTCAAAAAGGCAGTCACCGACACCGATGGTGACGTCCGCTACGACCGGGTCGCCAAGCCGGGCATTTCCAACTTGCTCGAGATTCTGGCCGCACTCACCAACAGCACCCCACAGGGAGCCGCCGAACACTTCGAGCGTTACGGTGACCTCAAAATGGCTGTGGCCGAAGCGATCACTAACACCTTTCGACCAGTCCAAGAACGCTACGAGACCTACATGGCGGATCCGGCGGAGTTGCGCCGCGTGATGTCTATAGGTGCCGACCGGGCCAGCCTCGTGGCGGCCGAGACGTATCGTCGTGCCGCCGCCGCTGTCGGACTGATCAACTGACGAACGTCGTCCTAATTACGGGGTGCAGTACTGCTCAAACCCCGCCAGACGGAGCCATTCATTCACCAGAGGTTGGAAGGGGCTCCACTTGGTGATGTAGACGATGGCAACGAAACCAATGACGACGAAGGGCAGCATCTGTCCCCGAAGCCGAAAATAGGTTCCCAAGTGCTTGGACGGCACGAGCCGTTCAATGAGCGCGGAGCCGTCGAGCGGTGGGATCGGGAGCAGATTCAGCGCCGCGAGTGAAATATTGACAATGCCCAGGTACGCGAAGAAATTCAACAATTGGCTGGAGCTGCACGGGTTGCTGTGCAGTATCCAGCGACACGCTCCCCACGCCACCGCCGACAAGATGATGTTCGTCGCCGGACCCGCCAGGGAGACGTACACACTCTGATTACGAGGTTTCCGGAGGTTCCGGGTATTGACCGGCACCGGCTTCGCGTACCCGAAAGCGGGCAAGTTCGCCGCGATCAGGAGGAGAGGCATGAGGATGGTGCCAAATAGATCGACGTGCTTCGCCGGATTAAGAGATAGTCGACCAGCCCGACGAGCGGTGTGGTCACCAAAGAAGTCAGCAACCCAACCGTGAGCAACTTCGTGAAGAATGATCGAGGGAATGATCGCCAGGATGACGAGAACTATTTGCGACACCTGCACGCCTCTTGTCTATCAGTCTTATCCGTGCGCGCGAGGATGAGCGGCCTCATAGGAGGATCTCAGAACTGACGTGGATACTGAGGTGTACAGCTGCGTCGTGGCGATCGAGACGTGGCCGAGAAGTTCCTGCACCACTCGAATGTCGGCCCCGTGCTCGAGCATGTGCGTTGCGCAACTGTGCCGAAACACGTGTGCACTCACCATCTCACGGGGAACGCCAGCCGCGAGTGCACGTTGGCGAATAATGAGATCGACCCCTTGACGGGTCAAAGGTCCACCACGTGCATTGAGAAAGAGGAACGAACGTGATGACGGACTCACCAGAGAGGGTCGTCCGTCCGAGGATAGATACACTCGCAGAGCGTCAACCAAAACACCACCGAGAGGCACCAGTCGTTGCTTGGAACCTTTCCCCGTCACGCGGATGAGCTCTTCGTCAAAGTCGATGTCCTGGAGTTGTACGCCAACGGCCTCGCTCACCCGGCAACCTGTGCCGTAGAGCAACTCGAGGAGAGCCTGATCCCGTCGCGCCAAAGCGGGATCTTCGTCCGACCGACGCGCTTCAAGAACGCGGACCATGAGATCCTCGGAGATGGGTTTCGGTAGTGTTCGACGCCGTCGAGTCACCGCGACCGCGCTGGCTGGGTTGATCGCGATCTCTCCTTCGTCGTACAAGAAGGCGAGGAGGCCGCGAATGGCCGCCAACGCCCGATTCACGCTCGCCGGTGACAGATGGCTGGCGCGAAGGCTGCTGAGGTACTCCTCCAGCTCTGACGTCGAGAGCACGTCGAATGTCACGCCGGCCGTCGTGAGCCAATCACCAAAAGCGGCGAGGTCGCGTCCGTACGCCTCAATCGTGGCGGGGCTACGACCCTTCTCGATCACGAGCCACCGCAAATATTCTCGCCGTCGGGCTACATCATCCACTCGAGATTGTCCCTAAATGCCACAGGAGGGCGAGACAGGTCGACGACTCAAGAATTTCGGGACCGAGCAAGAGAGCGCGAGCGTCATCGGGTGTCATCCACACAATTTCGGCCGTCGACTCCTCGGGACCATCGGGTTCGCGCGGTGAGAACGTGAATTCGCGAGCGATGTAGAGCACGGTTGTTTGACTCGTCCAGCCCGCTGAATTCATGTACTCACACACGAACTCCCACTGTTCGGCAACGAGGCCCATTTCTTCGGCCAGTTCGCGCTGAGCTGTCGCCAACGGTTCCTCACCGTCAACGTCGCGCGTGCCTGCGGGAATCTCCCAGAGAATCCGGTCGAAGGACGCTCGATATTGCCGCAAAAAGCCAATGCAGCCATCGTCACGGATGGGCAGCACTGCGACCGCGCCGGCGTGCACCACGATGTCCCGGTCGAACTGAAAACCATCGCCCTCGACGTAACGACGCTCGACCCGAAATACCACGCTCTCGAGCAGGGGTTCTCGACGCGTGACGTGGAAGGGGTGACTCAAGAGAAAGTAGGTACTTCGTCAGGAGCAAATATGTGCGGCTCTCGTCCTTCGGCGCGCTGTGCCGCCCCACCGACGAGTCCGTCAAAGAGGGGGTGGGGACGATCGGGTCGCGACTTGAATTCCGGGTGGGCCTGGGTACCCACGAAAAAAGGGTGTGTCGGATCCTCAACGAATTCGACCAGACGTCCGTCGGGAGATGCACCCGAGCACTGCAAGCCAGCCTTCTCGAACTGCTCGCGATACCGAGCGTTGAATTCGTAGCGGTGACGGTGTCGTTCACTCACCACAGTGGCGTTATACAAACGTGCCACCACCGAACCTTCCGTCAACATCGCCGGGTAGGCCCCGAGACGCATGGTGCCGCCCATGTCAGTCACCTCGACCTGTTCGGCCATCAGCGCGATCACCGGAGCGCTTGATGATGAATTGAATTCCGTCGAGTTCGCGTCGCTCAGTCCGAGGACATGACGGGCGTATTCAATCACCATCACCTGCATGCCGAGACAAATGCCGAGGTACGGAATCCCGTTCTCCCTCGCGATCTTGGCGGTGGCGACCATGCCTTCAATGCCCCGCTCACCAAAGCCACCGGGCACCACAATGCCGTCCAGTTGGCGCAATACGTCAGCGCCGATTTGGTCCGGCACCATTTCCGCGTCAATCCACTCGATCTGCGTCTTTGCTCCATGAGCAAATCCGGCGTGACGAATGGACTCGGCGACCGAGAGATACGCGTCCGGCATAGCGACGTACTTGCCAACCACGCCAATGCGCAGTGTTCGATTCGTCGAGTGCACTCCCTTGACCACGCTGCGCCAAATCGACAGGTCGATCGGGTGTTCCTCGATATCAATATCCAAGGTGTCGCACACGATGCGGTCCAAACCCTCTTCGTGCAAGGTGATGGGGATGTCGTAGATGCTGGGAGCATCTACGGCCGAGATAACGGCATTAGCGGGCACGTCGCACAGCAACGAGATCTTCCGCTTGAGGCCCTCGGAGATGGGTTGATCCGAACGACACACAATGACGTCGGGCTGAATTCCTCGTGAGCGCAGTTCGGTGACCGAGTGTTGCGTGGGCTTGGTCTTCTGTTCGCCCGACGGCGCAAGATACGGCACGAGGGTGAGGTGGACGTAGCACACGTTCCCACGCCCGGCATCGCGCCGATACTGACGAATCGCTTCGATGAAAGGCACGATCTCGATGTCACCGACGGTGCCGCCGATTTCCACGATCACGACGTCTGCCCCGAGCGAACCAAGTCGACGAATCCGGTCCTTGATTTCATCAGTCACGTGCGGAATTACCTGAACGGTTTTCCCCAAGTAGTCACCGCGACGTTCCTTGGCGATCACGTTGGAGTAGATCGAGCCGGTTGTCGTGTTCGACATCTTGGTCAAGGACTCGTCGATGAACCGCTCATAGTGTCCGAGGTCGAGGTCGGTCTCTCCCCCGTCGTCGGTCACGAATACTTCGCCGTGCTCTCCGGGATTCATGGTTCCTGGATCAACGTTGATGTACGGATCCAGTTTGCACATGGTCACACGAAGTCCACGCGACTTTAAGAGACGGCCCAGCGAAGATGCTGTGAGGCCCTTTCCGAGCGAACTTGAAACGCCACCCGTTACGAACACAAACTTGGTCATTGGCCACCCGCGATATCCACGGGATCACATCGTACTGCACGGCGCGGGCTGTGGGGGGATGACTACAAGCCGCTTAGTAAACGGGCCGCGAGAGCACGGGACTCAGCACCCGCACTGTCACCCGCCAACATGCGCGCAATTTCACTCACGCGCGCGTCGCCGCGAACTTCGTCAACGGTGGTGGTGGTCTTGCCGTCCGTGACGGCCTTGCGAACGACAAAATGACGATCCGCCCGAGCAGCTACGGACGCAAGGTGGGTCACGACGATGACCTGCTGCTGACGAGAAAGTTCGTGGAGACAGTCACCGATTTGTTGCGCGACCGAACCACCGATTCCCGCGTCAACTTCGTCGAACACCGCAACGACATCATCGGGCACGCTGACCAGCGACAGTGCGAGTAGGACCCTCGACAGCTCTCCCCCGCTGGCAATTGCCCGTAGGGGTCCCCCGGGACGACCTGGTCCCGGTGAGAACACGAAATCGATCTCGCTGCCGTCGCGGCCGTCTACCGAGATAGCAAGGTCGGCGCCGTTTAAGGCCACTCGAGGAAATTGCTCGGTCACGGCAGCAGCGAGCGACAGGGCGCTAGCTTCTCGTTGTCGTCGGAACTCCTGCGCGAGAAGAGATTCCTCCCGACGCAGTTCCGTGAGTTCTTCGTCGAGCTCCGCCACGCTGCCGGCGAGCGCGAGCGCGTCCATGATTTCACGTTCCAGACGATCGCGAGCGGCAAAGACGTCCTCCAGCGCGCCGCCGTGCTTTCGTGAGAGCGCTTGTAGGACCGACACGCGTTCGTTGAGACGTTCCATCTCTTCCGGATCCGCCTCGAATTGCGCCGCCGCGGCTGACATCTCACGAACGACCTCACGCGCTTCCAGGACGAGCGAGAGGAGGCGCTCTCGGTACAAGGCCAACTCGCCATCGGTGGGAAGGCTGTGGGCGCTCGCCGCCACGCGCTGCAACGCCGCGTGGTCCCCGTCCCCGTCAAGGGATTCAATCGCGTCGTTCACCACACCGAGATTGTCCAAAATGCTGCTTAGGCCCTGGAGACGCTCGAGACTGTCTCGCAGCTCGTCGGGTGATGTGGGGGCCACTCGGTCGATTTCGGCGAGTTGGAAACGACGAAAATCAAGGTCCTGCTCCCACTTCACGGGATCCGTGCCACGAAGGTCACGCTCTCTTTCGAGGTCACTCATTCGTCGTCGAATATCGCGCAGAGGTTCATCATCAATGTCACCGTGTCGATCGACGAGTCGCACTAATTCGCTACGCGCACGCAAACGCAGCGAATCGTGTTGACCGTGAATGACGAGGAGCGAGTCACCGCGATGGCGCAACTCTTCCGAACTCGTCGCCCTTCCGTCGACCGAGGAACGCAGCCGTCCTCCGGCCACCTGTTCCCGCGCGAGGGCCACCTCGCCCTCCGCCGTACGAAACACCGTCGCGACACGGAGCGAGTCGTCGCTACGCGAACCACGCGTGTCGCCCGAGCCGAGACACAGAGACAATGCTCCAACCAAAAGGGTCTTGCCGGCTCCCGTCTCACCCGTCAAGGCGTTGAATCCAGGACCAAACTCGATGGCACCGTGATCAATAGGACCCAGCCCCGACGCCTCGAGCGCAATGAGTTCAACCTTAGGCATGTCCCTCACGGAGGCTCTGTCGAAGTCGCGCACCCAGACCCAACTGTTCGCTGACCGCGACCTTGACGCCACGAGGGTCACACGTGACAATCACGTCGTCACCCGCTGACAGCGTCCCCACGCTCGTGCCATCACAGACAATGACGCCGTCGCGATCAATGGCGCGCAGTCGAATCGTCTGGTGGGCGCCGACCACGATGGACCGATCGATGGTGAAGTGTGGCGCAATGGGGGTGAGAACAAGCACGTTGAGTTCGGGCGAGAGCACAGGTCCCCCCGCGGAGAAGTTGTACCCCGTTGACCCGGTCGCCGTAGCCACCATCACCCCGTCGGCGGAGTACGTAAGGAATTCGTCGTCCTCGATGTAACTCGTCACGCGAACCATCCGTCCCACTTGGGACCTTTCGACCACGACTTCGTTGAGGCAGAACTCATCAACGTTGCCGTTGGGAGTCGTCACACGAAGTCCCACACGAGTCTCAATGGCGAGTTCCCCTCGCAGTGCTCTACGAATCTCTTGGTACAGGAGGCTCGGGGGAACCGACAGGAGAAAACCCACTCGACCGAGATTGACACCCAAAATCTCGGCGTCCACACCATGGGCCAATCGGGCGGCTCGAAGGAAAGTCCCGTCACCCCCCAAACTCACCACCAAAGTGTCAGAATTTGGCTGTTCGACGTGATCATCGAGATCCGCCAAGGTTCGACGGACCGAAATGCCCTCGGCGGATAAGTCAGCCGTGACAGCGTCGGCGAGCGCCAGGGCGTCTTCTCGTGATTGATATGTAACGAGCAGCACGTCGCGCATCGCGGCACCTCCAGCGATATCGTACCGACACCACGTTGCCCTCGAGCGACCTGATGCAGCGACCGAACACCTCTGTAGTGAAAGCTGTGACACGACCACGCTCGCGCCTCGTAGATTCTCTGACATGACCACCGGCACCAATTCGACCATCACCGTCTACGGAGCCAACTGGTGTCCGGATTGTCGGCGAGCCAAACAATTCCTGACCACTCATCGCATTGCGTTCCACTGGGTTGACCTCGAAACGGAGCCCGAAGCGGTTAGCGAAGTGGAACGCCGTAACGATGGCAAGAGGATTATCCCGACGATCGTGTTTCCAGACGGGAGTTTCGTAACGGAGCCGTCAAACGACGAACTCGCGGACAAGCTCAATCTTCCGAGAGTGGCCGCGATGACCACATACGACGTGGTGATTGTCGGTGGCGGACCCACCGGACTGACGACCGCGATCTACGCCGCCCGAGAAAATCAGTCCGTGCTCATCGTGGAGCGATCTGCTCCGGGTGGTCAAGCTGGCGTGACGGAGCGTTTTGACAACTACCCCGGTTTCCCCGAGGGAGTGGGCGGAGCTGAACTTGCCGAACGTATGACACGACAGGCCGAACGTTACGGCGTTGAAATCTTGCAAGCGGTAGGCGTCACGGGGATTGAGCGCGACGAACCACTCGTACGCGTGAATCTCTCGACGGGAGAACACGTTCTCGCGGGCGCGGTACTCATCGCCAGTGGTTCTACCTACCGTCGCACCGGAGCGGAGGGCGAGGCGGACCTGATCGGTGCCGGCGTGCACTTCTGCGCCACGTGTGACGGCCCCTTCTACCGCGGCGCTTCTGATCTTTCGGTCATTGGAGGCGGTAATAGTGGCCTCGAGGAAGGGCTCTTCTTGACGCAGTTCGCCGAGCACGTCACCGTGATTCAGGCACTTCCAACCCTCACGGCGAGCAAGCTGTTGCAGGAAAAGGTCCTGGCGCATCCCAAGATGTCGGTCCTACTGAATGCCAAGGTCAACTCCTTTAACGCAGACGATTCAGGAAAACTGCGATCACTTTCCATTGACGTTGACGGCGCAATTCACGAGCACTCCACCAACGGGGCCTTCGTCTTCATTGGTCTTGATCCCAACACGGATTTCCTGGCACAGGCGTTGGCTGTTGATGAAAGAGGATTCCTCACCACCGACCACTCATTCATGACCAGCGTGGCGGGTGTGTTTGCCGCCGGTGACGTGCGCTCAGGCTCTACGAAGCAATTAGCGTCGGCCGTCGGCGAAGGAGCCGCCGCGGCTATTCAGATCCGCTTTTACTTGGACGCACTCGAATCCGGAAATTGAGTTCGTGAGCCTCGCAGCTCTTCGCAGGTGCCCCTATTAGCTGTGGCGCAGACGATGTGCAACATCGAACTCGACGGGTTTTCCTGGTGTGGACGTCATGTCTGCCCGTCGCGATCAGTGGTGTCAAGCTCGCTCGGGCTTTTGCAACCGCACCACACGGTTCGGAGTTCTCCATTCCTTTTGCCATTGGGCGAACAAGCGCACCGTAGGCAGATCCAGCGCCGTGACGTAGTACTCGAGGTACTCCATCGAGTCCACGACTTCGAAGATCTCGACACTCAGAAAGTTGTCGGAGTGTCGATTGCCTATCGCGTGCAAATCGTTGGAAAGCCCGGCGTAGGGTTGGGAGATCTCCCGTTGCTGCGCTGGTGAGGCTTGATGGACGGCGCTCCATTCATGAACGTCCCACCACCACATGTAGAAGAGGACCCAAATGTCACCGATGACGTCACTCTTCGACCTATTTCGCTGACTGACGGATTCGGGACGGAATTCATCCGCGCGCGGCTCGAGATCAGGAAACCAGCGGATCACCGCATCCAGCGCTTTGTTCCATTCATCGCCAATAATCATTGCTAGGTCCCCGAGCCTCCGCGCTCATCGTCGCCGGGAAGCGAGAAATAGACGGTGATGCTGGGCCAGGGACCTTCGGCCGTGATCTCTGTTTCCATGACGAGGTGCTGAACCTCGATGCCGCTAAATTCATCAAGAGTGTCGGCAACTCTTCGCAGAAGGGCACTGACACTCGCCTGGTCATCACCTGCGGGATTGGCCTGAGAGAAGTGTCGAATGAACCAGGACTGAGGCACTGAAGAAGTATGACCGATGTTCGGCCTGCCGACGCATACCTCAGCAATGATTCTCTACTTCACTCCAACACAGTGCGTTCCATCCATCACCCCGAATAATGAGGGTTGCGTTCAGGTCTAGGTCACCGGCATCGCTACGGCCACGCGATCCACGCTGTCCTGACATGAACGGTTCTGGGAGATGCGTAACCGAGACCAGACTTCTCTAAGGAAGCAGCGAGGAGAGACCAAGTGGGCTTAGCGCGGTTCGGCGAACCGAAGAGCGAGAGACCCGAATTCACACACGCGAACTCCTGCGGGAGGCCTTCGAAGGTGTCAACGGCACCTTCAATCCGGTAGCAGTCCTGACCTCCCGCCAGCTGAACTCCGAAAGGGTGATCGAGCACGGGCTTTGCGGCACTCACGGGCACCAACGTCACTCCAGGTGCACGCAGAAGTTCAACGTCATGACTCCATGGGTACGAGCGACACATGACCTGCGGTGATTGTCCGTGTCCGTTGTTGATGGCCCAACACGGATCAAAGACGCGATTTCCCCCAAAGCATCGGTACGCAGGAACGTCGACCATCAGCGATCCAAAGTCACACGTGCCCGAAATCGAGGAAACAACGTGTAATCCCGACAACGGAATGCCCTGAGCGGTAACCGGGGACACCAAGACGACGCGCGTGAATGATGTTTGCTGCGACGCTTTGGCGCTGACGATAAAGGCGTTCAACGCGGTAATGAGGAGTCCCAGGACGAGTGCCATCGTGATCATCAGCCAGACCCGGTGATATCCGCCCTTAAAGACCGTCATCGAGAGGACTATAGGGCTTTCGTCAATTCTGAGAGGAATGCAGCCCGTCGCCCTTTTCGCCTCGTTGGTGTCGAAGGCGGGACTTGAACCCGCACGCTCCTAAGAGCACCAGCCCCTCAAGCTGGCGCGTCTGCCTATTCCGCCACTTCGACGTGGGGTTCTATATTAGCCCGAACTTAGGAAGTCGCAGAACCGTTCGCAACAGTGAGCCACGTGGGAATTTGATCGACGAAACCCACGAGCGACGACGTGAGTAGAACTCCTCCCACGTCATTCGTCGACGTCATGAAGACCGGAGGTGTGAACAGGGGCCGCTGCCACGCCTGCGTGTTGATGTACTGGTCGATGAGTTCATAGTTGGTCACGGCATCGAGAGGGTTGTACGTGTCCTCAGCGGCCGCGTACCACTGGTCAATCTGGGTGGAACGCCACCCGGTGTCATAGCCGTCGAAGTAGTCGGTACCTGTCCACGACCGCACCACTTGTCCGGGCGGCCCACTCGCCACGATCGTGAAGATCCCCGCGTCCGCGTGACCCTTCTTCAAGTCCCCCGCCGCCATCTGATCCGTCCCGGCGTACGCCACGTGCACCCGCACGCCAGCTACGCGCCATTGTTGGGCTACGTTCTGCGCGGCAACGTCGTTCACCACGCCAGGTCCCACGACCAGCGACACGCTGAGCCGAGACCCAGCGGGCGTGAACCACTTTCCGTGTCGCAGTACGTACCCCGCGGACCTGAGCACATCATTTGCACACTCGGTGCAGTCCTGCGACGTGCTGGTCGGAGTGGTCGTCAGAGGTGATTGGGACGACTGTTGAAAGGGACCAAGCCCAACCGGCGACTGACGGTACGGGCTGTTTTGCGGGAACACGGAACTTCCACCGAGAGAGGGAATGTAGGTCACTGCCCCCCACTCATGATTGATCAAGGACTGTCGATCGAGGGCCCAGCCCAGGAATTGGCGCACCGCCAGACTGCTCGTGGTGGGTCGCGTGGCCGAAAAGCCGAGTGACACGATTTGGTCCGAAGGACCCAAACGCCCCACCGTGTTGGGTCGAGACGACACGTCGGTGAGGAAGGCTGCGCTCACGTGGTTACGAAAGTCGACCGCGGAGGTCGAGGGCAGTGACGCCAGGGAAGAGCGAAGAATGACGTAGGTAAATCCCGGCGCCGGACCCGTCCACCGGGGATTCGCGACCAACGTCATGGCGTTACGGGAGACCGACAACACCTCGTAAGGTCCGAGGCTAGGTCGGTCCACGAAACTGGCGAAAGAACAGCGCAGCGGTACCCCACGGAAATCAATGTCGCGAAACAGCGTGTTCCAATCAGCAAAGGGTGTCTTGAAAATCGCGGTGACCGTTGACTTGTCCGCACTCTCCGTAAAACTCGCAATGTCGCGGTACCCGTCGGTTCGCGCGGAGGGAATGCTGCGGACCTTCGCGAACCACGCTTCCAGGTCGTCCGCCGTAAATGGTTGGCCGTTGCTCCACGCGAAGCCTGGATTCACGGTGTACTGAACGGTCTGCGGCGTGAGGGACGTCAATTCGGCTTGGCCGATCGGTCCACTCGCGCCGACGGGAATTCCCGCGACGTTCGAGACGAATGCGGAAGGTCGAATGAGGTCGAGCACCGCTCGCGTGAGTGCGCTCGTAGACGTGTCGAAGTACCCGCAACCGGTGAAGTTTCCCGGCACCGAGACAGTCACCGTGGTCGGTGGAGCCAATGTGGTCGAGGTCGTTGTGGGCGTCGACGACGCGGGAGTCGCCGCCAGAAGCAGCGAGCCAGTCACCAGGGCGCCAACGAGCGCCGTTGCTCTACTGGAGGCGGAGATCAAGTGTCAGCGTGGCGAACGCGAACACCAGTGCCACCGCAACGGTAATTCGGTCAAGGTTTTGCTCAACCACCGTCGAACCCTGCGCCATGGATCCCAAGGATCCACCCGCAAGGTCCGAGATTCCGCCACCGCGACCGGAGTGCATGAGAATGAGAAAAATCAGCGCGATGGCGCTAATGATCTCCACAATGATGATTAGCCACGTAAGCACGGCCAAAACCTCCGATTCAACGGCTCCTACCGTAGCAGTCGCTAGCGGTCGAGACGATCTCCACGAATTGCTCGGCGACCAAACTGGCCCCACCCACTAGGAAACCATTGACATTTCCACCAGAGGCCAACTCGTGCGCATTCTCCGGTTTCACCGACCCGCCGTAGAGAATCGGAGTGGTGGCTCGCGCCGTTTCGGGCAGGGCCTCACGAATCACGGCGGCCATTCGGGCCACTTGTTCCACGCTGGCGGTTTCGCCCGTACCGATGGCCCACACCGGTTCGTAGGCGAGCGCGAAGTTCTGTTGTCCAATAGTCGCGGTCGCGGTCGCGACTTGCTCTGCGACGAATTCCTCGTGCTGCTCCGCGGAGCGAACCTCAGCGCTCTCCCCCACGCAGATCACCGGACGCAGTCCCCCGCGGAGGACCGTCAGCGCCGTGGCGGCCACGACCTCATCGGTCATCGCGAAGAAGGCTCGACGTTCGGAGTGGCCGACGAGGATGGACGTCACGCCGAGCCGCTTGTACATCGACACACTGATCTCGCCGGTGTAGGCGCCGCGATCAAATTCCGATACGTGCTGGCCGGCCAACAAGAGCGGCAGGCGGTCGGCTTCGACCACGGAAGACACGGACCGCAAATCAATGGCCGGCGGAGCGAGCACCGCATCGACGTGATCGTGGGGATTGGCGCGCAGGAGAACGCCGATTTGCTGGGTGAGGTGGATGCCCTCGACGTGGTCGAGGTTCATCTTCCAGTTTCCAATGACCTCACTACGAATCACGTCAGGCCTTCTTGTTCCACGAGCAGGCTAGGAGCGCGTCGAGACCGGGCAGTGTGCCCAGTTCGAGCAGTTCCAAGGAAGCGCCACCGCCGGTGGATACGAACGTGACGTGGTCCTCGAGGCCAAACTTCGCCACCGCCGATGCCGAATCGCCGCCACCGATGATGGAGATGGCCTCGCTGCCAGCGACCGCCTGCGCCACGGCGCGGGTTCCTTCCTCGAGACGAGGGTCCTCAAAGACACCCATGGGACCGTTCCACAAGACCGTCCCGGCGTTGGCGATGATCTCGCTGAAGTGATCAACCGACGCGGGACCGATGTCGAGTCCCATGAAACCCTCCGGCACGTCATTGCCGAAGAGGGAAGTCTCCACGTCGCCACCGGATCCGAACGAGCTTCCCGTCGGAAGCCCGAGAGCGTCGACAGGTAGAACCACGCGTCCTGTCGCCAGCAGTTCGCGACAGGCATCCAACTTCGACTCATCAACGAGCGAATTCCCAATGGTGTGACCGAGCGCTCGCCAGAAGGAAAAGGCCATACCACCGCCGATGATCACGGTGTCTGCCTTGTCCACCAGCTTTTCGGTGATGCGCAACTTGTCGGCCACTTTGGCGCCGCCCACAATGGCGACGAACGGCCGTGACGGGGCGTCAAAGACGCCGAGCAACGTAGAGACCTCTTTCGCCAGATTGGGACCCGCGGCGCTCGGAACGTACTGGGGAGGACCCACGATGGACGCGTGGGCTCGGTGGGAGACGCCGAAGGCTTCATTGACGTAGTAATCGAAACCCTTGATCAGGAGGCGGCCAAATTCTTCGTCATTGGCTTCCTCACCCGCCTCAAAGCGCAGGTTCTCCATGAGCTCGACACCGGGACACAATTCTTCCAAACGGCGTCGCACCGGGGCGACGGAGTACTTCTCCACGAAGTGACCATCAGGACGACCCAGGTGGGTGCACGCCACGACGTTCGCGCCACGCGCGATCAACTCCTTAAAGAGAGGGACGGCGGCGCGAATACGAAAATCGTCCACGACCTCCCACACGCCGTTTACTTCCTTAAGTGGCGTGTTGAAGTCCACGCGTACGAGAACGTTGGCGCCCTCGAGCGAGCCCCACTGGTCAATCGTGGGTAATGACAAACTCAAGAGCGGCTCCCCATGATGCCGGCCAGGTCCACGAGACGGTTGGAGTAGCCCCACTCGTTGTCGTACCAGCCGAAGATCTTGACGAGACTCTGCGAATCGTTGATCTTCTGCACCATCGTCATCTGCGAGTCGAAGGTGCACGACGCGGGCTGACCGACAATGTCACTGGAAACAATCAAGTCTTCGGTGTAGACCAACACGCCCTTGAGTGGTCCGGCCGCAGCCTTCGCGAATGCAGCGTTGACCTCTTCGACGGTGGTCGTTCCCACAATGGCCGTGAAGTCCGTGATCGAACCGTCCGGAATGGGTACTCGCAGTGACGTGCCGTCGAGACGACCCTTCATCGCGGAAAGCACCAAACCGGTCGCGCGCGCCGCACCCGTCGACGACGGCACGATATTGACTGCCGCCGCTCGGGCTCGACGGAGATCCTTGTGCGGCAGGTCGAGAAGATTCTGGTCGTTCGTGTACGCGTGCACTGTCGTCATGAGGCCCGTCTCCACGCCGAAGGCGTCGTCCAGCACCTTCACCATCGGCACGAAGCAGTTCGTGGTGCACGAGGCGTTGGACACCACGAAGTGGCTCGCCGGGTCGAAGGTGTCGTCATTGACGCCGACGACGAAGGTCGCGTCCACATCGGTGGCGGGCGCGGACACGATGACGCGCGTGGCTCCAGCGGCCAGGTGGGCCGCGGCACTCGCGCGGTCCGTAAAACGGCCCGTTGACTCAATGACGACGTCAACGCCGAGTTCCCCCCACGGGAGATTCGCCGGCTCGCGTTCAGCGAGCACACGAATGGACCGTCCGTCGATAGTCAAGGCCTCTGCGGTGTGCGAGACCTCGGCGGCCAGTCGACCTTGCGTCGAGTCGTACTTCAGCAAGTGCGCGTTTGTTTCCACTGACGTGAGGTCATTGATGGCGACGACCTCGATGTCACTACCGAGCGACGCACGAAGGAAACCTCGTCCGATTCGACCAAATCCGTTAATACCGACCCGAACTGTCATGACTACCCCTCTAACTAGAGCCGGTTAATCATGCCACCAAATCAGCCAGACACCGTGCCAATTTGGCGGCGTCGTGGACCTTGCCATTAGGGCCGGTGATATCGGCTTCGGTGACCGGAAAATCGATGTCGCCACGTACTAATGACGACCGAGGGTCCACGACCACTTCATCGACCACAACGCCGTGGCGCACCAGTGCGTTCACGTGATCCGCAATCGAGTACCCGTGAGTCTCGGGACTTTGTTCGTGAAGGTTGGCGACGAAGACTCGTCGAGCGGAACAGTGAGCCAGAGAGTCGGAGATTCCGGGCACGACGCACGCCGCCAGCACCGAGGTGTAGAGCGAGCCCGGCCCAATGACCACGAGATCAGCCGCCGCGATCGCCTTTCGGGCCGCGTCGGGTGCTCCGACGTGCGCGGGCTCGGTGCTCAGCGATTGGATCGTCGCGGACGCTGCCACCTCGGTTTGGCCCTCGGTTCGTCCTTCGTTGGTTCTCGCAACCAGGACCACGCCCTCCGCGGAAGCAGGAATCACCTCACCGGTGATCGCGAGCACCGTCGCGACCGCGCGCACCGATCCTTCAAGATCTCCAGTCGCGTCAATGAGACCCGCCAACAAGAGATTCCCGAACGCGTGTCCGGCCAGGTCGCCGGATGCGAATCGATGTTCCAGGTGAGGCGTGAGGGGGCTCGCCGGGTCCGCCAACGCCGCGAGGCATTTGCGAATGTCGCCCACGGCCGCCATGTCGAGGTCTTCACGAAGACGGCCGGACGACCCACCGTTGTCGGCAACCGACACGATGCCGATGACGTCATCGGTAATACGTCGCAGTGCACGCAGGCTCACGGCGGTCCCGTGGCCTCCGCCAATCGCCACTGCCCTCATCGGTCAACGTCTCGATGGAAGACCGCAGTGCGGAAGGGCAATCTCCGGCCAATTTCTTCGGTAATGGCCACTGATCGGTGGCGTCCTCCCGTACATCCGATGGCGATGGAGAGATAGGACTTACCCTCTTTCGCGAACGCGGGAATCTGCCAGGTGAGCAAATGCACCACGTCGTCCAGGAAACGTTGGGCGTCGGCTTGCTCGAGAACGTAGCTGGACACCGACTCATCGAGTCCCGAAAACGGTCGGAGGGCTTCCACCCAATGGGGATTGGGCAAGAAACGGCAATCAAAGACGAGATCTACGTCGCGAGGTATTCCGTTCGAATACCCGAACGAGATGAGTGAAATGCGCATCCCGCTGTCACCCTCCGGCAGTAGGAACACTTCGGCAATACGGTGGCGCAACTGGTTCGAGTTCAACACACCCGTGTCAATGACCAGGTCAGCGCTATCGCGGATCGACTGGAATTGCGCGCGCTCCCCCGCAATAGCGTCCGCGAGCGAGGGCGCCGGGAACGGGTGTCGACGTCGATTGCCTTCGAACCGGCGGATCAGCACCTCATCGGGTGCGTCCAGGAACAAGAGCTTCGCGTCCATCTGCTGCGTTCGAAGGTCGTGGAGGACCGCGAGAAGGTGGTCCGGTTGCACGCGTCCGCTGCGACCTACGACAAATGCGACACCGACAAATTCCGGAGAGCCAGAGGCGGCCAGATCGCTCACTCGCGTGATCAAGTCCAGGGGCAGATTGTCAATGACGAACCAACCCAAATCTTCCAGCGCGGCTGACACGGTGGACCGGCCCGCTCCCGACATACCGGCGACTAAGAGAATTTCATTCATCACCCTCACCGCCCTTCGTGAGACGCACACTCGGCACGCCGTGCAAGTGATCGTAGAGCGTGCGGGCGACATTTTCCGGCAGACCGGGCGTCATTCGCAGCTCGTCCCACGTGGCCGCTCGCACCGCGGCTAGTGAGCCAAAGTGTGCGGTGAGCGCGTCGCGACGGGACGGACCGAGTCCGGGAATTCCTTCGAGAGCCTCGCGAACCATCGACTTGCCACGCTTCGATCGATGGAACGTGATTGCGAAGCGGTGAGCCTCGTCCCGCAATCTCTGAACGAGGTAGAGCGACTCGGATCCGCGCTCGAGAGCGATCGGGAGTGAGGATCCCGGGCGATAGAGCAATTCCTCACGCTTGGCGAGAGCCACGAGTTCGACCTGACCGGCCACGCCGGCATCCTGGCACGCCAGTTGAGCCGCCCCCAGTTGTGGAAGGCCTCCGTCAATGATCAGAAGATCGGCGTCACGAAACCTTTCGCCGCCCTCAGCGTCGCCCCAATGTGACAGGCGGCGAGCCACGACTTCACGCATCGCTCCGGCGTCGTCATTACCAAGAACGGACCGCACATTGAACCGACGGTATTCGGACTTCTTGGGCAATCCGTCCTCGAAGACCACCATGGATCCCACATAGTTCGTTCCCTGGAGATGCGACATGTCAAAACACTCGATGCGGTACGGCGGACGCGAGAGCCCGAGCGCACTCCCCAGCTCTTGCAGTGCTCGCGACCGCGTGTTGTGGTCGTGTTCGCGACGCAGCGAGTCGGTGCGCAGAACTTCGATGCCGTCGTCGCGCACCATCTCCATGAGATGTCGGCGTCGCCCCCGCTGCGGAGCCACGACGTTGACGGGTCCCCCTCGGAGGTGAGCGAGGAAGGACGCCGTGAGGTCGTCACCCTCGACGCCATCGGGAACGAGAATGGTCCGGGGAATCAACGTCTCGTCGGCGTAGACCTCAGCGAAGGCGCGTTGGAGGATCATCGACGGCGTCTCATCAAACGCCAAGTCGAGCAGTAGGGCGTTACGACCCACCACCCGACCTCCGCGCACGCGGAACATCGTGACGGCGGCTCGGGTGCCGGCGATCGACACCGCGAAGCAGTCCAACTCACTTCGGTCGTCGAGGACCACCCGCTGCCCTTCGGCCGCTCGATCGAGCGCCACGAGGCCATCGCGCGCGCGCGCTGCGTCCTCGTAGCGCTGCGCAGCGGCGGCGTCGTCCATGCGCGAACGCAGGCGGGTTCTCAGCTCGACGACGTCGCCCTCGAAGAAGCGTTCGAAGCCTTCTTCAATCTCGGCGTAGGTCTCGGGCGTGACCGCCCCGATACACGGACCCGCGCACTTACCGAGGTCAAAGAGAAGGCAGGGCCGTGATTGCCGTTCGTGCAGTCGAAACTTGGCGTTCGAACACGTACGCAGCGGATAGGCGGAGAGAACTTCGTCCAATGTTCGTCGCAGGGCCCCCACGTGGGCAAAAGGGCCGAAGTACCGCACGCCCTTCACGTGTTTACCCCGGGTGATCGTCGGTTGCACCCACGGCGTACGACGATCTAGGGCAAGGAACGGAAAGCTCTTGTCGTCCTTGAGCCGCATGTTGTAACGCGGCTGATGGGTCTTGATGAGTTCATTTTCCAGAATGAGCGCATCAACTTCCGAGTTCGTGACAATCCACTCGAGGCTGGTCGCTTCGCTCATGAGGGTGCGCGTCTTGGCGTCCAACGCGTCAGGACGCTGGAAATAGTTGCTCACACGTTGCGCCAACGAGCGAGCTTTACCGACGTATATGACAACTCCGCGATCATTGCGGTAGATATAGCAACCGCTCTCGTGAGGAATCCCGGACGGACGTTCGAGCATCACTTCCGCCGTCGAGACCGCTTCACTCCGAGAACGTCAGCCAATACATCGCCCGTCGGTGTTCCCGTTGTCGCGACGTGCTCCGGCGTTCCCTCCGCCACGACGAGACCGCCTCGACGTCCACCTTCGGGACCCATGTCCACTAACCAGTCGGCCGTTTTGATGACGTCCAAGTTGTGCTCAATCACAAGAACCGTATTTCCCTGGTCCACGAGTCGATGCAACACTTCCAACAGGCGTCGCACGTCCTCAAAGTGAAGACCCGTCGTAGGTTCGTCCAGAACGTACAGCGTGTGACCGGTAGGTCGTCGTGCGAGTTCGGTGGCGAGCTTGACTCGCTGCGCCTCACCTCCGGACAACGTGGGGGCGGGTTGTCCCAGTCGGACGTATCCGAGTCCGACATCGTCCAGCGACTGGATGTGGCGCAAGATCGACGGCTGGCGTTCGAAGAATTCGAGGGCTTCGCTGACGGGCATATTCAAGACGTCCGCGATTGACTTGCCCCGATAGAGAACCTCGAGAGTCTCTCGGTTATATCGAGATCCCTGACACGTCTCACAATTGACGTAAACGTCGGGGAGAAAGTGCATTTCGATCTTGAGGGTGCCGTCACCCGAACATGCTTCGCAACGACCGCCCTTGACGTTGAATGAGAAGCGACCTTGTTGGTACCCGCGAATCTTGGCTTCCTGGGTTTCCGCGAACAACTTTCGGATCTTGTCGAAAACACCCGTATACGTCGCCGGATTAGAACGAGGGGTACGTCCAATCGGTTGTTGATCGACGGCGACCACTTTGTCGACTTCCTTGACACCGTCAATACGGTCATGCTCGGCCGGCACTACCTTGGCGCCGTAGAGCGAGCGTTGGAGGCTCGCGAGGAGGATGCCGTTGATCAAAGATGATTTTCCTGAACCGGACACTCCCGTGACGGCGACAAATCCACCTAATGGGATGGTGACGTCAATTCCCCGCAAGTTGTTGGCTCGGGCGTTGCGAATCACCAGTTGTTCCCCCGGTAGCGCGCGACGGTTCGCGGGAACCTCGATGCGTCGTCGTCCAGAAAGGTACGCACCGGTAATGGACTCCTCGTTCACCAGGAGTGAGGCGAAATCACCCGCGTGGACCACGTGTCCACCGTGTTCGCCGGCACCGGGTCCGATGTCAACGATGTAGTCCGCTTCGCGAACCGTTTCTTCATCATGTTCCACCACGATCACGGAGTTTCCGAGGTCGCGGAGTCGCTCGAGAGTGCCGATCAACCGACGGTTGTCTCGTTGGTGCAGACCAATCGAAGGTTCATCCAGGACGTATAGAACACCCACCAAATGGCTACCGATCTGGCTGGCCAGGCGAATACGTTGTGCCTCACCACCCGACAATGTCGCTGACGCCCGTGACAAGGTGAGGTAGTCGAGACCGACGTCGAGCAGGAACGACAGCCGTTCGACGATTTCTTTGATGACCTGAACAGCAATCTTGGTATCGCGAGCGTTCAATTTCAACGAACCAAAGAACGCGACCGCTTCGTCAATGGTGTCGTTACACACGTCCGCGATCGACCGTCCGTCCACCTTGACCGCAAGCACTTCGGGTTTCAGACGCTGACCACCACAGGAGTGGCACTCCACTTCGCGCATGTACTGCTCGGCCTGTTCCCGCGTCCAGTCGCCCTCCGCCTCGCTGCGCTTGCGCTCGAGCCAGGTAACGATCCCGCCGTAGCTGGCGTCGTAGGTCCGAACCTTCCCGTAACGATTGCGATACTTCACCGGAACTGTCTGTTCTCCGACGCCGTACAGGACGAGCTTGCGATCCTTCGCCTTCAGCTTGTTCCACGGTGTATCGATCGAGAAACCACCAAGGTCACACACGCCCTTGATCATTCGTTCGAAATACTTGAAGCGCAGACCTCCCCACGGCGCGAGAGCACCGTCAGCCAAGGAAAGTGATTCATCCGGTACGACCAAGAGAGGATCTACTTCGAATCGCGTGCCGAGGCCCGTGCAGGTGGCACACGCCCCGTACGGTGAGTTGAACGAGAAGTCGCGTGGCGCAAGTTCCGTAAAACTGATGCCACATTTGGAACACGCGAGGAGCTCGCTGAACTGTTCGACGTGATCCTCCTCGACCCACAGGATGCCCACGACTCCCTTGGTCAATTTCAATGCCGCTTCGACCGATTCCGTAAGGCGTTGACGAGAGGCTCCCCGTCCGGTCAATCGGTCCACCACTACTTCGATGACGTGTGTCTCGTACCGTTCGAGCTTGATGTCTTCACGATCTGCGAGTTCGTGCACCGTACCGTCGACCCGCACGCGAGAAAAGCCCTGACTCGCCAATTCGTCCAACAATGTCGAATACTCACCCTTGCGACCTTCCACGACCGGAGCGAGGACCATAAATCGTCCCGCCGGGCCCTTGGTCAAAATGAGATCAACGATTTGTTGCGGGGTCTGGCGCGACACGGGATCTCCGCACTTGGGACAGTGCGGAACGCCGACACGAGCGAACAACAAGCGCAGGTAGTCGTACACCTCCGTGATCGTCCCGACCGTCGATCGGGGATTCCGCGAGGCCGTCTTTTGATCAATCGAAATGGCGGGCGACAATCCTTCGATGAAATCGACGTCAGGCTTGTCCATCTGGCCCAGGAACTGACGGGCGTACGCCGACAGGCTCTCGACGTACCGACGCTGGCCTTCGGCGTAGATGGTGTCAAAAGCCAGCGACGACTTTCCCGAGCCGGACAAACCGGTGAAGACGACGAGCTGATCACGCGGAATTTCCACGGAGACGTTCTTGAGGTTGTGCGCACGGGCGCCCTGCACCCGGATTGTGGAAGCCATTGTCGGAGACTACTGTCCGTCTCCGACAACGACGCTGGCCGCGTCGTCGCTCCTTTGCACGTGCAACTCGTGCAGCAGGTCGCGAAGTGCGGCGGCCTCTTCGAAGCGAAGTTCTCGCGCCGCGAGCAACATCTCTTTTTCGACTCTCGAGATTTCGGCGTCGAGATCATCCAATATGGCGTCCGATACGGCGTCGCCCGCAGTGACGGTCACTCCGACCCGAGGCGCCGGTGCTCGTAGTCGATTCAAGATATCGGCGACGTTCTTCGTCACCGTGATGGGACTGATCCCGTGCTCCAGGTTGTAGGCCTCTTGCATCGTTCGTCGGCGCTCAGTCGTGCTGATGGCCTCGCGCATCGAATCCGTGATGCGGTCGGCGTACAAAATGGCCTCTCCGTTGGCATTTCTCGCGGCACGCCCAATGGTTTGGACGAGAGCGCTGCGAGATCGCAGAAAACCCTCCTTGTCGGCGTCCAAAATCGCCACCAGTGAAACTTCGGGCAAGTCCAAACCTTCGCGCAAGAGATTGATCCCGACCAGCACGTCAAACTCACCTAGTCGCAGCGACCGCAGGATTTCAATTCGCTCAATCGTGTCGATATCGCTGTGCAGATATCGCACCCGAATGTTGTGTTTGGCCAAGTAGTCAGTGAGGTCTTCGGCCATACGCTTGGTCAAAGTGGTCACGAGCACGCGTTCTCCGCGAGCAATGACGACCTTGATGCGCTCACGGAGATCATCGATTTGGTTTCTCGTCGGCACGATCGTGACCACCGGATCCAGCAAGCCAGTCGGTCGAATCACCTGCGGCACGATCTGATCCGAGTGTTCCAACTCGTACGGTCCAGGGGTCGCCGATACGAACACCATCTGCGGCACGAGCTCGATGAACTCGTCAAAATTGAGTGGTCGATTATCCAGGGCGCTCGGCAACCGGAACCCGTGCTCGACCAAAGTCTCTTTTCGAGCCTTGTCACCAGCGAACTGTCCCCTGACCTGCGGCAGGGCCACGTGAGACTCGTCGACCACCACCAGAAAATCTGGCGGGAAATAGTCGAGCAGCGTAAAAGGACGATCCCCTCGTGCGCGGCCGTCGAGGTGGGCGGAGTAGTTCTCAATGCCCGCGCAATTGCCGGTCTGCTCGATCATCTCAATGTCGTGTTCGGTGCGGGAACGAAGCCGCTGGGCCTCGAGAAGCTTTCCTTGGGACTCGAAGAGTCGTAGTTGTTCTCCCAATTCGGCTTCGATGGTTAGCACCGCACGTTCGAGCGTGTCGTTGCCCGTCGCGTAATGGGACGCCGCAAAAATGGTCACTTCGCCGACGTCACCCTTTTCTTCTTGGGTCATCGGGTTGAAGAACGAAATGCGCTCAATCTCGTCGCCGAAGAACGAAATACGCAGCGCCTCGTTGTCGTACGCCGGCTGCAATTCAAGAGTGTCACCCCGAACACGAAATGTTCCGCGAGTGACGAGAAGATCGTTGCGGGAATACTGCATTTCCACGAGACGGCCGAGCAACGCACGTTGATCGACGACGTCTCCCACATTCAGCGCCAACATGCGCTGGGCGTATTCCATCGGCGATCCGAGACCGTAGATGCACGACACCGATGCCACGACCACCGTGTCACGACGAGTCAGGAGCGCTGACGTGGCCGCGTGCCGGAGGCGGTCAATCTCCTCGTTGATGGAGCTGTCCTTTTCGATGTACGTATCTGAAGACGGTACGTACGCCTCGGGTTGGTAATAGTCGTAGTAGGAGACGAAGAACTCAACACGATTGTTGGGCAACATGTCCCTCAACTCAGACGCCAACTGCGCCGCGAGTGACTTATTGGGCTCGAGTATCAATGTCGGCCGCTGGACCCGCTCGATCATCCACGCGATCGTGGCGGTCTTGCCCGAGCCCGTGATGCCCTCGAGAGTTTGGTAGCGCAAACCGTTCTGTACGCCCTCGGCCAACCGGTTGATCGCGACGGGTTGATCGCCTTGTGGTGAGAAGGGAGTTTCGACGACGAAATCAGTCACGCAAGAACCCACGTTCGTTCAAGAGGGCGTCAACGGCGGCGCGTAGTTCATCCAGAGAACCTTCGTTCACGAGTGTGACATCGCAAAGTTCGCGTCGTTCGTCGTTGGTGGGTTGGTTAGCAATCCGAGCCAGCGCATCGTCGCGTCGCAGCGATCTCTGGTTGACGAGACGCTCCACGGCGACATGGGGGTCGGCCAGAACGCACCAGACTTCATCGAGTTGGAAGATGTCGCGATGTTCGGACCGAAACAGTGGCAACGCCACCACGACGATGTCGTCTTCCTGGGCGGCCGACATCTGGTTCACCATTGACAGACCGATCGCGGTGTGGGTGATGGCGTTCAGGCGACGGAGCGCCGAACGGTCTCGAAAGACAATGTCCGCCAGGAATTCTCGGTCCAAGACCCCGTCAACCGTCAAGATCGCGTCGCCAAAGGCGTCACGTAATTGCTGCCACGCGGGCTGACCGGGCTCGACCACCTCACGAGCAACCACGTCGGCGTCAATGATCACCGCGCCCTTCTCACCCAGGTAGTCGGTCACCGCCGTCTTTCCCGAGCCGATTCCACCCATGACCGCGACGCGAAACATGCAGCCACCGTAGTCACCCCGTCTCCTCGCTCCTACGACGCTTCTGTAGATTGACTCCGTGGATCACGCGCCCAGCGACGCCAAGCGACAACGCGTACGGGGTCCACGCCTGCACCTCGACACCCTCATCCTCGCGGTGGTGGCGTACGTCCCACTGCTGCTGACTAAACGGGGATTGCTCGCTGACGACACCAAGGTCTACTTGTATCTCGACCCCCGTCACCTTCTCGCCACCGCTGCGTCGATGTGGAACGCCGACGTGGGCTTCGGGACGGTGACCCACCAGAACATCGGGTACTTGTTCCCCATGGGTCCGTACTTCTTGCTCACGAAGGCCGCCGGACTACCCGTATGGGTCAGCCAAAGGTTCTGGATGGGTTCGTTGTTGTTCTTCGCGGCACTCGGCGCCCGCCGGTGTGCGGAGGAATTGGGACTCTCCCGTCGAGCGGGATGGGTCGTCGCCGTCCCCTACATGTTGACCCCCTTCTTGATCGTCGATATCGCACGGACATCCGCCCTGCTCATGCCGTGGGCGGGTCTCGGGTGGATGATGATCTTCACCATCCGCGCCGCGCACCGTAATGATTGGCGCAACCCTGCCTTGTTCGCCGTGGTCGTCGCCCTCACCGGTGGTGTCAATGCCACTTCGATTCTCACGGTAGGTCTGGCGCCGCTCGCTTGGTTGGTCTTCGCCGGCGCCACTCACGAGATCCCCTGGCGACGAGTCGCGGTCGTCGCGACGCGCATTGGCTCGCTATCTCTCCTTGTCTCGTTATGGTGGCTCGCGGGCCTATGGGCCGAAGGCAAATACGGCATCAACATCCTGAAGTTCACCGAGTCATTCGCCACTGTCACCACCACCTCCACTTCCTCAGAGGTCTTCAGGGGACTGGGCTATTGGTACTTCTACGGTTCCGACGGACTGCAACCCTGGACCGTCGGCAGCTACGCCTACATGAGCGGCCAGCTCGTGCCACTGGCCAGCTTTCTGGTGCCGATGGTGGGATTTGTCGCCGCCCTCTTAATTCGCTGGCGCTATCGCCTTTTCGCGGTGTTGATCACTTTCGTGGGACTCGTGGCCGCCGTCGCGTCCTACCCGCTCGCCGCCCCGACGCCCCTGGGGGTTGTGCTCAAGTACCTGGCTAACCACACCACGGTCGGTTTGGCCATGCGCTCGACGAATCGCGTCCTGCCCCTCCTCGTCCTTGGGCTCGCCCTGTTGACGGGAGCGCTGTACGACGCACTCCGCGAACGACTACCCCGTCTCACGGCCGCCGGAGCGGGGATTTTTGGTCTCGTCTGTGTTGTCGCGATGGCACCCCTGTTTGAATTGCACGCCATTCCGGCGAACCTGACGCTGCCCAGCACTCCGCCGACGTACGTACAACAAGCGGCAGCTGATTTAAACAAGGGTTCATCGACCAGCACCGTGCTCGGATTGCCCGGACTGGACTTTGCGTACTACCGCTACGGGACCTACAACGACTCCATTTGGCCCGGACTTCTTCATCGCCCGTGGGTGAGTTCCCAGGTGCAACTCGTCGGACAGCCCGCCAGCGTCAATCTGATTCGAGCCCTCGACAGCACGTTGCAGGACGGAACGGCGAATCCCGCCTCCATCGCGCCCATCGCTCGTCTCTTCGGCGCGAGTGACGTTCTGGTTCAAATGGACGGGCAGTACGAACGGTATTCGACTCCGTTACCGCCCTACCTCGCCCATCTGTTTGCCGCGAACACGTCGGGCATGTCGCTGTCGTCGACCTACGGTCCCACCACGTCCTTTGCCGCACTCAATGGTCCCTACATCAACGAACAGGTCGCCTCCTTGCCTTTTGGCACGCAATGGCCTCAGTCGTTACAGATCTACCGCGTTGCAGGCGCCCGCCCACTCGTACGATCAGAGTCCGAGACCTCGCCCTTGATTGTCGCCGGTGACGGTTCGGGACTCGTATCGATGGCCAATTTGGGCATGCTGTCCAACAACGACACCATCATCTACGACGCCGCGGAGAACGGCTCGACTATCAAGAAGGACGCGGCTCAGCCCGGAGCGTGGCTCGTACTGACCGACACAAACGCCAAGCGTCAAGACACGTTTGGAACCCTAGGTTCCACCAACGGTTACGTATTGGCCGCTAACGAAGCGCCGTCGACGAACGAACAGGAACAGACGGTTCCCATTTTCCCCCACCAAAGCACTCGGGCGCAGACGGTGGCGGTGATGACGGGCGTCAGCGGTGTCACCGCCTCGAGCTACGGCAACCCCATTACGAACAATCCCGAATATCAGCCGTCGCAGGCACTTGACGGTTCCACCTCGACGTCGTGGCAGGCCGCGGCTTTCTCGCCGGCCATTGGTACGTGGTGGCAGGTCACGGGCCTCAAAAAGACCCCGATCTCTTCACTCCACATCGTGCAGGCGCAATCCGTCACGATCAATCGGTGGATCACCAAGATCGGCATTTCTATCGACGGCGGGCCGCAGATCGTGCGTTCGTTGTCACTCGCGTCGCGCAGCGTCGGGGGCGACATCGTCTCGATACCAGCGACAGTGGGTCGCACGGTTCGCCTCACGGTCCTCGGCGTGACCGGGGACGACAAGAGCCTGCCCACCGCCAGCGCCATTGGATTCGCCGAAGTGGGCATCAATGGCTTCGGTCCGGCGACACGAGGTCTCCTCTTGCCGACGTCTCTTCTCGAAAGGGCGGGTACTGCGGCGGCCACCGACACCCTCAGCATCGTCGTCTCTCGGTTGCGCGCGTCGCCCTTTCCGCCACGCCTAGATCCCGAGAACGGCTTTATTCGCTACTTCACGCTTCCCTACGCGCGTTCGTTTACGGGTGCGGGCACGATCACGCTCAATCCCAGTGCTCGCGACCAGCTCATCAACACCATTCTCGGTCGTGCGCCGGGGTCGGGGACGAGTGTGATCGCTACGGATAGTTCGTCGCACATCACCGGATCCCTCATTAATCAGTCGTGGAACGCATTCGACGGTACGACCGGAACCGCCTGGGAACCACGCTTTCGCACCGGTGTGGGTGAATGGGTCGACGAGAAATTGAACCACCCAGTACGACTGTCGACCTTCACGTTGTCGCTGGTCAATGACGGTTACCACATGTTGCCTACAGAAATGTCCGTCAGCAATGGCTCAACGACTGAGAACTTCAGCGTGCCCGTGACGATGGCTCCCCGTACCGGAACTTTGAACACGGTGCAGAGTTTCACGATCACCGTTCCCGCCATGACCGGCTCGACGTTCCGATTCACCACGAAAAAGTATCGATTCACTACCGTGATCGATCGGGTCTCCGGAGGCACCAACTTCCCACCTATCGGCATTGCCAACATCGCCATACCGGGCGTCCATCCGGGCGTGACGCCCGCCAGTTTCTCCACGGGCTGTCGCAACGATTTACTCCGTATTGACGGAACGCCCATACCGATTCAGATTGGTGGCGCGACCGCGAGCGCCCTGGCGGGCGACAGCCTGAGCTTCCACACCTGCAACACCACTCCCATTTCTCTCAGCGCGGGAACGCACAGTCTCACGAGCGCCAGCGGGTCTGCGACCGGACTCAACGTGAACGATGTTCAGTTGCTCTCACCCGGCACCAACGTGGGCCCCACCTCCACGATGACGGACCTGCACGGCAGTTGGTACGGGCGCACTGTTGTGCGAGCCACGGTCTCCCCCGCCGACGCCCATCGGTGGGTCGTGCTGGGTCAATCATTTGGACCTGGGTGGCACGCCGTCCTCAACGGTCATGATCTCGGTAGCCCCACGCTGGTGGATGGTGCATCCATGGGGTGGCGCATGCCAGCCCACGTGACGCATAACGAGAACATTGCATTCATCTGGGAACCGCAGAACACGGTCCTGTACGCGCTGATCTTGTCCGGAATTGGTCTCCTGATCGTCGCCTTCATGGCTATTTTTGATGTTCCCCGGCGACGCCGACTGACGAGTCGTGAGCAAGACGCGGAACATGTTGACAGCGCTCCGATTTTCGGCGGCTTCGTCGGCACTTTGTCGGCGCCACCTATGGTTCTCTACTCGACTGCTCTCGTCACCGCCCTCTGCGTTTCCCTCTGGCTCGTACCATTCACCCTCCTCGGGGCATTTCTGTGGACCAAGAGGGGCGACGTGGGTCGCGTGCTCGGTGCCGTGGCGGTGGGAGCGCTGGCCATCGGGGTCGGCGTATCAATATCTGCAACTTTGGGCACGTGGCCGCGCGACATTAATTGGCCCTCCCACGTGGATTATTCCAACAGTTTCGTGTGGGTCGCCTTCGCATTCTGGATGCTCGCGATCATTGGTTCCTTGACCTCGAGGCCCGCTGATTCTCGTCCCGCACGTCCACGCACCCCGCGAACACCCCGGACGCCCAAAGAAAAGGTCGTGGAGAAAATGGAAGTTCCCGCGCCGGAGGACATCACCTCGGTGACTCGCCGCCGTTCGTGGCGACGACCGTGGTCAGCTGCTCCCGTGGCCGCCGCTGCGGTAACCGCCAACGTCTCCGAATCGCGACGCCGAGGTCTCAATGTCGCGGACGGCCCACCGCCGCCCGTTCCGGAAGGCGAAGAGCCGCCACCGATGATCATTCCGTCTACCGGCTTGCGGCGGACCTATTTTCTTCTTCGTTCAGCAATCGCATTGCGCCACGAGCCCGACGAGCTTCAAGCACTCAACGCGCAGGACTCCATCAACCAGGTTGTCGGTAAGACCGCCATCTTCAACCGTGATGTTCTCGACATCTCGGATGCGGCTCAATCCAACGCCGAAAGTTTGACGCAACGTGGCGCGCGAGTCACCACCATGCGTCGAGAGGTTCCCACCTCACGACGCGCGTTTTCGACTCCCGCCAGTGACGTGGAGTTTGTCGAACATATCGAATTCACGCCACTACATATTCCGGCACCCGACAACACATTTGACTTGGTCTTCGCCACGAACATCTTCAGTTGCGTGGCCGAGCCCGGCGTATTGCTCGAGGAACTGGTGCGCGTGACACGACACGGTGGCACCATCTACATCCAAAATCTCATGTGGTACTCGATGTGGGGTGGCCGCGAGACGAGTCCGTGGCACGTGGTGTCGGGTGACTACGCACGACGTCGGTACGTGAAGCAGAAGGGTCACGAGCCCTTTAACCGCTACGGCGTCAATTTCTTCAAGCTGCGGCCACACCAGATGATGCGTCTCGTACGGGCACGCCGTGACCTCGTCGTCTACTCGATGGGGCCACGCTTTCTACCTACATCCTGGCGCTGGCTCCTGCGGGTGCCCCTGTTGCGTGACGCAGTGGTCCAAGACCTCGTCGTCGTGGTCGAACGGCGCTAACGCGCGCGGTCATTCAAAAGTCGGAAGAGCGAGAGTGCAACTTCGTCCCACGAGAAGGTGGCGGCGTACCGCAGAGCGCCCGCCTGCAGACGAATGAGCTCCTCGGGGTCCTGGAGGGCCGCCACGAGCGCGTCGGCGAGCGAATCCTCTTCGGGTACCAGTAGTCCACTTTCACCCGGGAGAACGGCGTCACGGTGGCCGGCAATATCGAGGACCACCGCTGGTGTTCCGCACGCCGCTGCTTCCGTGATCGTCATGCCCCAACCCTCACGAAGAGAGTTGGAGGTCAGGATCCACGCGGACCGGTAGAGGTCACGTAGTTCCTCGTCGGAAATGCGCCCTGGGAGTGAGATCCACTCTTCGCCACCGACCGCGGCGATGGTGGCCTCCAGATCCGAGCGCAGGTACCCCTCCCCCGCAATGACCAAGCGGGCGTTGGGAACCCGAGCGTGGACGTCGGCGAAGGTGCGAATCAACTCATCAAATCTTTTGACGGGAGCTAGACGACCCACCGCGACCACGAGCGGCGTGGCAGAGCGCGTCCCACCTGGAGAAAAGAATGACGAAATACCGACCGGCACTACCGCCACGTTCTTGAGTCCCAGAATGTCGCGGATCTCTTCCGCGCTGGAGGTGGACAAAGTGCTGATACTGGACCGGCGATAAAAGAACGGTGCGATCCGATGTTCGAGTAGCCAACCAACGCGCGAGAGCGGTCCCGGGACCGAGATTTTCCACATGGCGCCGTGCACGTGATGGATGAGCGTCAGGCGCGGACCTCGAAACCACAACGGGCCAAAGAAGGGTATGCCGTTCCAAATCTCAACGACGGCGTCGTAGTTCTGTCGGTCGTGACGGAATCCGCGCATGATGGCCTGAGGAAACACCTGATAACGGCCACCGGCGCGCTCTACGAAATAGCCGTGTCGCCGAATGCGCGACGTTCGTCCCGCGACCGCCGACGTTCGTGCATCCACGATCAGTCCGGCGGCGGCCCATCGGCGCAGGACTTCATCCGCGTGCAACTCACTGCCACCCGCCTCGGGATCTTCGAGATCCCGCCACGCCAGAACACGAATCTTCTTGAGGGGCGAAGACGCCGCAAGGGCGCGCAACTCGGCGACAGGATCACGCGTCACGTTCGGGCCTCCTCCCGCAACCGAGTCCGCAGTCGGTAGACGGCGGCCACGAGAAGACCAACGACGACCAGACACTGAACTTCGAGGTCTCGTTGCGCTGTCGCACGCCACGCTCCATGCGCTCCGACGATCCACACGAAGCCAATCCCGACGCACACGGTGAGCCACAAGGTGGGCCAGCGGGCTCCGTCACCGAGGAGGAATGTCACCAATACGGTCGACACCGAGAGCACCACCATCGCCAACACCAGGGTCATCAGAGCACTCGAGGCGTGGCTATATCGCACTCCGAAAACGTCAATGAGCAACGTGTCGGGAATCAACGCCGAGACAATCAGCAACAACGAGGCGGGAATCGACAAGATAACCCCGACGACCCCCAATTGTTTGAGGACGTCACCACCCTTACGGTTCGCCAGCGCCGCTTCGGGGAGGAGGAAGCTGCTCAAGATGGTGGCGGCGTAGACCAAGGTCTTGGCGATCTGCGAGATGGCGGTATACGAGCCGCCCCCATGTGGGTTCGCGTGACCGATTGTGAAGACGTCGATGAATTGCAAGACCGCCATGAGCCCGAGTGTCCAGAACGCGACCAACAGCTCCACGCTGACTCCCGTATGGGTCAAAGTCAAAGACGTATCCACGGGTTCCTTGGAGGTCGTCAGACGCGCGGCGTGCCAACGAGTGATCAGTTCGGCCGTGAGCAGCCCCAAACCGTAACCCGCTACACCTTGTGTTGTTCCGGCCAAGATAAATATTGTCCGCGCCACGCCTTCAACCACGAAGTTCAAAGCGAGATCGTTGTATCGCTGTCGCGACTGGAGTAGCGCGCGGTCCACCGACACCACGGCGTAGACAATGCCCGCGAGAATGACCAACCACACGTCGATCCACGCTCGATGACCCAACCAGTTCGCCACCACGACCGACAAGGGAATGGTGAGCACCGCGCCCAGTGCGGCCGCTCGCACAATTCTCTGGCGTAGTCGTGCCTCCCACCGGCGCGTGAGACCTTCTTCTCCGCGAACGATGTAATACGTCGCGCGCCGCACGACGGCCACGCTGAGGGCTGAGCCGGGCAGGGCGACGACAAAAAAGACACCCACCATCTGGGAGTACGCGCTGTACGTATTCGGCGCTAAGAGGCGCGCGATGAAGAAAGTGACGCCGAGATTGAGAAGGTTGGCGAAGCCTCCCGCTAACGCAACGACGAGCGCGTTAGAGAGCAGCCGACGCCACGCGGATGACGTCTCACTGGCGGTGGTGGTCATTTCCGAACGCTCAGGCGGACGGGCTCCGCTTCGGGAGCACGGGCGCGTCACGCCCGGTGCCTTCACGACCCGACGTGGAGGAGGACGTCTCGTGATATTCCTCTTCCACGTTGACCGCCCAGATGTCGTTGTGAGCGCCGTAGATATTCTCCACGGTGAGCATTGCTGTGAACATCGAGTGGTCCTGGTTGTTGTACTTGTGCATCCCGTTACGTCCGATCAAGTGCACGTTCGGCAGGTCCGCGGCCAGATAGTCGCTGATGACCTTGACGTTCTCTTTGTAGGAACTGTCGTAGTAGGGGTACGCCTTGGGCATACGGAACACGTACCCGAGTTCAATCGCCTCAGGATTCTTCACGAGGCCCAAGAAACCCAGTTCCTTCTTACCCATTTCGATGAGGTCTTCGTCCTTCGCGTTCCACAGTTCGTCGCCTTCGAACACGAAGTATTCAAGACCGAGGCACGTCCGACCTTCTTTCACCATGAATGGTGACCACGAACCAAAGTTTTGGATGCGCCCGACTTTGACTTCGGACGCGTGAATGTAGATCCAGTTGTCGGGAAATGCTTGATCTTCGGGAATAACCAGAGCCACCGTCAAGAAGTCGCGGTAGTGCAAATCGTGTCCCGCGGCGACCACCTTGTTGGGGGCGGCCGGCACGAAGGCGTCCACCAACTGCGCCATGGGCATCGTCGATATGACCTGAGAAGCCGCCTGGTGCGTGACCACACCGTCGGGACCCTGGACATCAACACCGACCGCCCGACCATCTTCGTGTCGGATACCCACCACTCGATGACGTAGCTCCACGCGGCCGCCCTTTTCGCGGATCAGGTCCGTGCACCTCTCCCACATCATTCCGGGGCCGTACTTGGGATACTGGAACTCTTCGATCAAACTCGTGATATCTGTTTGCTTGCGCTTCGGCATGAGTGCGTTCGAAATCGCGTTACCCAGCGACAGACCCTTGACCCGCTGTGCCGCCCAGTCGGCGGGCATCTGGTGCACCGGGACTCCCCACACTTTCTCGGTGTACGTCTTGAAGAACCGTCGGTACAGTCGCCAGCCGAATCGCGCGACGAGCCAACCCTCGTAGTTGGTCTGGTCCTTGGGCGGGTGGACCTTGGCCCACCCGTAACTCCCCACGCTGCGAACGGCCTCAATGAATCCCAGGTTCTTGAGCGCGTTCGCGGGCTTCAGCGGATAGTCGTAGTACTTGCCGTCATAGAAAATGCGCGACATTCGGGGACGAAGGAGAAAGTCCTCGTCCGGCAAGATTTCGTGCCAAAAGGCTTCAACTTCCGGCACTTTGGTGAAGAAGCGGTGGCCTCCGATGTCAAAACGCCAACCCTCGCGCTCAACGGTGCGACTGATGCCCCCAACGACACCATCGGCCTCGTAGACGACCACAGCGCCACCACGCCGGAGCACCTCGTATGCGGCGGTCAGTCCTGCTGGTCCTGCTCCGATAATGACGACGGGGTTTTGCTCAACCATGCACGAAACCTTAGTCAAGGCTTACGTGAACGTTTTCCGCACTAACGGACGAGTTGCTGCAATTCCATGGATTGGTAGTAACCGCTGAGCCCCAACGGCACGACGGTCACCAGGTGGCGCTGGGTGGAGCGTGCCAGGGCTTCGGTAAAGTCCAAACAGGTCCGTTTCAGGCCGTAATTCGGGGCCCACACCACGTAAACCGGGGTGCTCGCGGAGATGGAGTTTGCTTCACGTGCCGCGTTCTGCGCGGGGGTGCGTGCGTTGTACGCATCGAGGTAGTCGTACCAATTCACAATCGACGGATCCTCAAAACGCGGATAGCCGATGTAGGTCAAGTCCTTGGGTGCATATCTTAGAAGCGACGGGCCGAGTTGATCAGGGCAGACGTACACCAAGGAACCCGCTGGTGCGGACTTCAGGGCCTCACCAATCACGCCACCTTGACTGCGTTGCACGTTGACACCCCACTTGTCAGTCCAGAGCGCGGCACCGGACAATAATCCCAGCACCACGATGACGCGCAGTGGCGTTTCGAAATTACGAATTCCTCGTGCCGCCAAGAACGAGATCGGTATGGCGACTACCGCGGCGTAACGAGGAACGTACGCCGAACCGGACACGTGCGAGGCGACCAAGCCAAAGGCCATCGTGACCATGACAATGAAGGTCAGGGTTCGTGCGTCCGCCGCGCCCGCGTAATCCAGCACCAGCGTTCGCTCTGATCGCTTCATCGCCAGACCAAAAACGCCGTACAACACGAGCCCCACGAAGGCGAGCATCGTGACTTCGTTGTGTAAGGACGCGACGACCATGTGAACGCTTTGGTTAACGGTGAAACCGTTGAACCACGTGAAGATTTGGTAGATGCCGGGACCAGGCGCCCATGGCGTGCCCGTGTGGAGGCGTTGCGAATTGAAGATCGGCACCCAGGGCAGGAACGCCACAAACGCCAGCGCGGGAGCGAGAACCAGCATCCAGTCTCGACGACCGGCCTCCCGACGATGGAGAAACCATCTGATCAACCCAAAAAGCCCGAAGACACCCACGAAGTAGATGGCCCAGTAGTGCGTGTACAACATCGTCGCTCCGACGACAGCCAAGGTGATCGTGGTCGACCACCGGGGCTGATTGAGGTGGTGCCGCAACACCAACAGCAGAATGCAGCTCTCCAGCATCACCAACGAGTACATGCGCGTTTCGGTCGCGAAGTACACCGTGTACGGCAGCACCGCCACTACAGCTAGTGCCAGCCACGCGGTGGTCTTCTCAAACCATGCACGAGCCGCGTAGAAGACCACCACCAGAGTCAGAACTGATACGAGACCAGAGAATGCGCGGACGTCAAAATCACTCGTTCCAACAACTTTCATCCAACTGTGTAGGAGAAAGTAATACAGCGGTGGTGCTCCGTCATTCTTGAGGTACCCGACAATTTGGCTGAAGGAATGCTGAGCAATATTGACGCCCTGTGCTTCGTCGAGCCACAACTTGGACGTCGTGCGGAAGCGGAAGAAGATTCCCGCGACCACATCAAGGGCAATGAGAACCGGAAGACCGATCGTGGCCAGTCGGTCCAGTTGATTCCATTTCGATCGTGCCATCGAGCCACTCTAGAACTCCGGAGAATGCTCATTTCTCCATCTGACGATTCGCTATCCTTCACTCAGCGCTTAGGGGGAAGGCACGTGGGAAAGTACTTACTACGACGATTGATATTTCTCGTCTGGATCCTCATTGCGGTGTCGATCATTTGTTTCATGATCATTCACTTGTTGCCGGGGAGCCCATCAGAGGCCATTCTGGGATCAGGTTGGACACCGCAAGGTGCCGCACAGCTCAATAAGCAACTGGGGCTTGACCAACCTCTGGTTACGCAGTACCTCTCGTGGCTCGGCCATGTGGTGACGTTGAATTTCGGTCAGGATTACATCACGCAAACGTCGATTGCGTCCACCCTGAAGGTCGCCTTGCCGCCGACCATTGAGCTGGTCGTTCTTTCGCAGATCATCTCACTTGGTCTGGCGATACCGGTGGCGACGTTCGCAGCCCTACGACCCAACAAGCTGTTCGACAAGCTGGCCAATCTCGGTTCTTTTGGGTTGCTCTCGGTACCGACCTACGTCATTATTACTTTGCTCTACATCCCGATCACCCAGTGGTTGAATGTTCCCAACTCCGGTACCGCGTCATACGTGCCAATGAGCCAAGGGTTGCTCACCAACCTCGAAAGCCTGTTGATCCCCATCGTGGCGCTCAGTATCGGCAGCTTCGTTGTGTACTTCCGTGTTTTCCGCGCCGACCTGATTTCGACGCTCCAAGAGGAATACATCACGATGGCCCGATCGAAGGGAATTTCACGGCGACGAATCCTTTTTCGCCACGCCTATCGCCCCTCGTCGGTTGCTCTGATTAGCACCATTGGCGTCAACATGGCCGGGCTTGTGACCGGCACCTTTATCGCCGAACAAGTTGCTGCCGTTCCAGGCGTCGGCGCCAGTTTGGTGGGTGCGATCTTTCAGCCCGATTACCAACTACTACAGGCCATCGTGCTCGTCACCGCAACCATCGTGATTGTGGTCAATTTTGGACTCGACCTTCTGACCGGCTACATCGACCCAAGGATTTCTCGTGACTGATTACCCGCCACAGAATTCCATCCATCCGTCGCCGTTCGCCCAATCTCCGCCGGCGTTTCCACGTGAGGACCACAGCATTCATGAGCCCGCGATGCCGCTCGAGACGATTGATGACACCGAACACGGATTCGACAAGGAAAAGCGACAGAGTCTCGGTTGGTTCTTCTGGTGTTGCGTGGTGTACTTCGCACTCAATGTGTTCGTGGCGCTCTTCGCCAACCATCTCCACCTGACGGACCCGTATATGTCGACGGCGACAAACCCGAATCTTCCCGTCAACGGCGGACCTACCGGCTCTAATTGGTTCGGAACAGATGAGCTAGGACGCGACATCTTCAGTCGAGTTTTATACGGAGCGCGCGTGTCGCTTTCCATCGGTTTCGGAGCCATCACGATCGGCTTTCTCATCGGAGGCACATTGGGCGTCTACGCGGCGTTCCGACGCAAGAAGATAGACGCAGTCCTCAGTGTCAGCATGTACACGATTCTGGCGTTCCCCGCGATCATCTTCCTCTTAGCCTTCACCGCGATTTGGAAGCCGATCTCGCTCAACAAAATCATCATTTTGCTGGGCATCGCTTCGATTCCGGCTGTCTATCGTGTCATCCGCGGCAGCACGTTGGCTGCCGGATCTCGCGAATTTGTCATGGCCGCGAAGGTGCAGGGCGCGAGCGACTTTCGCATCATCTTCAAGGAGATTCTGCCGAATATTCTGCCGACGGCCATTTCGTTCTACATGATTGGTGTCGCCACGCTCATCATTTTGGAGGGTGCCCTGGCGGTGCTCGGCACATCGGTACCAGCCCCGACGCCCTCATGGGGAAACATGATTAATGAGGGCATTTCGTACATCAATTCCCCGAATACCGGAGTGGGACCCTGGCTCGTCCTCTTCCCCGGATTGGCATTCTGCCTCTTGCTCCTCTCGATCAACTACATCGGTGACAAGTTGCGTGAGCACTTCGACGTGACGGAAGGCAAGCTGTGAGCGATCCCCAGACCCCCAACGACCAGAATCCGGAAGAGAACGTCAGAGTGGCGGCGAAAGATTCCAACAAGGTCACCTTCCTCCCCCCGGACGCTCCCCTGCTCCGAGTGGACAACGTCTCCACGACATTCCATACGCCGAGAGGCGACGTCCGCGCCGTTTCCAACATTTCGTTTGAAGTGCGCGCCAACGAGGTCGTGGGCATCGTGGGTGAGTCGGGTTCAGGTAAGACCGTGCTCTCGCGCACGTTGATGGGCCTGCAGCCCCGCCACGGCGTCACGGTCGACGGGAGCATCACCTTTGCCAAGCGGTACGTCGCTGAGCGCGGCGACGTTGTCGACGGCCACGTTCCGGAGAATCCACTCGTCGGCTTTGAAGTGGCGCGCGCCAAAGAAGCCGATCTTCGCACCGTCTGGGGTGTCGAGGTTGCCATGGTCTTTCAAGATCCCATGACGTCACTCAATCCCGTGCAGCGCGTGGGCAACCAAATTTCTGAGGGCCTACGAGTTCGTCAAGGAATGTCGAAGAAGGACGCGAAGCGGCGCGCCATTGAATTACTCACGCAAGTGGGAATTCCCTCACCCGAAGAGCGCTATCGGGCGTACCCCAACCAGTTGTCCGGCGGTATGCGCCAACGCGTCATGATCGCCATCGCCTTGGCGTGCAATCCCCGCCTACTGCTGGCAGACGAACCAACGACCGGTCTGGACGTCACGATTCAGGCCCAGATTCTGAACCTTCTCGAAGATCTCCAGCGTCAATATCACATGTCCGTTGTGCTGGTCACGCACGACCTCGGTGTGGTCGCCACCCGTACGGACCGGATTGTCGTGATGTACGGCGGTCGAGTCGTCGAGTGCGGCAATACTCGCGACGTCTTCTACGGGCACCGTATGCCGTACACGGAGGCGCTCCTCAAGTCCACACCGAAGATTTCGAACTCGAGTCACTCGCGTCTGCAGACCATTCCTGGACGACCTCCGGACATCTTGAATCTCCCGCCCGGCTGCTCTTTTGCCCCACGTTGTTCCTACGCCACCGAAAAGTGTCTCCAGGAACGACCCGAGCTCGAAGGGACCGAGAACGACGGTCACTTCTTCGCGTGTTGGAATCCCCTGCCCGCTCGAAAGACCCCTCCGGCTACTCGCAGCGATGCCTCAGAAATAGGAGTCGACAGTGTCCGAGACTAAATCTGACAAGAAGGTTCTTCTCGAGGTCCGTGACCTGCGAGTGGAATTTCGTAAAGGGAAGCGAGTGGTCAGCGCCGTCGCAGGACTGGACTTTGATATCTACGAAGGCGAGACCCTCGGTCTCGTCGGCGAATCAGGTTGCGGTAAGTCCACTACCGGCCGTGCCCTGATGCTGATTGAGCAGCCGACGGCCGGAACCGTCAAATTGGGTGACGTCGAAATCACCAAGTTGAAGGGTCGCGCTCTTCGTGCCGCGCGACGACAGATGCAAATGATCTTCCAGGACCCGATTAGTTCGCTGAATCCGCGTCGTCGTGTCAAGGACATTGTCGCCGAACCTATTGACTGCTGGCGGGCCGCCAAGGGTGAGGAGCGAGAGAAGATCATCTTCGACCTGTTGACCAAGGTGGGAATCGACCCGCGGGTGTACGGGAATCGCTACGCCCGTCAATTCTCCGGTGGCCAATGTCAGCGTATTTCGATTGCGCGCTCGCTCGCGATGAAGCCGCAGATGCTGATCTGTGACGAAATGGTCTCCGCGCTCGACGTATCGATTCAGGCGCAGATCTTGAACTTGCTGGAGGATCTGAAGGAAGAGTACGGACTGACGTTGCTCTTCATCGCACACGACCTTGCGGTGGTCAAGAACGTCAGTGACCGTGTGGCGGTGATGTACCTCGGGAAGTTCTGCGAAATTGGACCTTCCGACGTCATGTACGCCGAGCCCGCTCACCCGTACACGAAGTTCCTGCTCAGCGCCGCCCTCGAGGCCGACCCCGACAGTCCCCGACACGATCAAGTATTAGAAGGTGAGCCGCCCAGCCCGCTGGACCCTCCGAGCGGTTGCCGTTTCCGCACCCGGTGCCCCAACGCCACTGAGTTGTGCGCGTCGACGGTGCCGGAGATGCAGACGTTGAGCGATGGGCATCAGGTCGCCTGTCACTTCCCCCTTATCCCGGTTCGCCGCTCAGCGGCCCCCGCGGGAGCAGACGCGTAAGTTACACGCATCGTCCAACATAAAACCCCCGATGGACGCGTGTCCATCGGGGGTTTTTGTCAAAAGAAACTATTCGGCGGGAGTTTCCGCCTCATCGATCACTTCGGTGCCGGCTTCGTCGCTCACCGTCTCGACTTCACCTTCGGGCTTCGCCGTGACTTCGGTGGCGTACTCGGCCCACGCGGCCTGCGCCTCGGTCTCTGGTGTGAATTCGCTGTAGTCGTAGGTACCGATGTAGTTACCTTCGGCGTCGTAGGCGTGTGAGCCGAAGGCCTCGCGGTATTCGGCCGACACTTCACCACCGTCGGCGGCCTGCTTGATCGAGAGACTGATTCGGCGACGAGCGGTGTCCAGTTCAATGATCTTGACCCAGAGCTCTTCGCCCGGGGTGACGACCTGATCAGGTGACTCGACGTGGTGCGCGGCCATTTCCGAAATGTGCACGAGACCCTCGATGCCGTCACCAACCTGGACGAACGCTCCGAAGGGCACCATCTTGGTGATACGGCCGTAAACGAGCTGGTCGACACTGTGCGTGTCGGCGAACTCCTGCCACGGGTCACTCTGCGTGGCCTTGAGAGACAGGCTGATGCGCTCCTTCGAGAAGTCAACGTCCAAAACCTCCACGTCGACCTCGTCACCGACGGTGACGACTTGCGACGGGTGGTCGATGTGCTTCCAGCTGAGTTCGGAGACGTGAATAAGACCGTCCATGCCGCCCAGGTCCACGAATGCGCCGAAGTTGACCACCGAGGAAATGACACCACGACGGCGCTCGCCAGCCTTGAGGTTGTTGAGGAAATCGCCTCGCTGTTCCTTCTGTGTCTCTTCGAGCCACGCGCGACGCGACAGAACAACGTTGTTGCGGTTGCGGTCGAGTTCAATGATCTTGGCTTCGACGGTCTTGCCGATGTACGGCTGCAGCTCGCGCACACGGCGCAGTTCAACGAGCGACGCCGGGAGGAATCCGCGCAGACCGATGTCCACGATGAGACCACCCTTGACGACCTCGATGACGACACCCTTGACCACTTCGTCCTTGGTCTTGAGCTCTTCGATGTTCGCCCACGCCTTCTCGTACTGCGCGCGCTTCTTGGAGAGGACGAGACGTCCCTCCTTGTCTTCCTTCGCGAGAACCAATGCTTCGATCTTCTCGCCCATCTCAACGATGTCGGCGGGATTCACGTCATTGCGAATGGAGAGTTCCTTCGAGGGAATAACACCCTCGGACTTGAAGCCAATGTCGAGCAGGACTTCGTCCCGATCAATCTTGACGACCGTACCGACGACCAAGTCGCCGTCTTCAAACTCGAGAACCGAGTCGCCGACCACCGTGGCGAGGTCCGTGCCGACCATGTTGTCTTCGGTAATGACACGGGGAACGTAGTTACCTTCGGCATCGAAGGTGCCCATCGGCTGGTCAGAAAGCAGTGACTGCGACATGTAAATCCTTTACGGCACGACCGCACCGGGATCATCTAGGGGATACGAAGTGGGTTTCCGGTGCAAACCCGGTTTCTGAGCCTAGCAGGCG
>Ga0208872_1000190_pt1 | contig 55987 bp, 78 predicted proteins | sample CryBogCBH12Aug08_FD_185508 | JGI IMG/M metagenome (GOLD analysis project Ga0208872, IMG submission 185508) | Freshwater microbial communities from Crystal Bog, Wisconsin, USA - CBH12Aug08 (SPAdes) | ecosystem: Environmental > Aquatic > Freshwater > Lake | place: Crystal Bog, Wisconsin, USA...
AATTAAGTGATGCAACAATACGAGAACTGTCAGTTGCTTTTATGTTGGTATTACGCAGAACTCCTGAAGATGAACTTTTTGAAAATGTATATGAATATTCAAAATTACTATTAAAGAAAGTGAGGGGGCAATGAAATTTAATTGTGGCGAATCGTGGTCAACTAAACAACAAAGACTACAAGAGTGGCACGAATGGTTTGCTTGGCGTCCAGTGCGGGTTGGCGACAATGATTGCAGATGGTTAGAAAAAGTGCAACGCAAGGGTAAATACATATACTACGGCATTGACTCATGTTGGCTTTGGGAATATAAGGAGATTGAGAAATGAGCAATATAGATGATTGGGCATGGAAAATCATTCGTGCTTGTGGGTTATCAACTGCCAATTCTGATATTAATGTTTTTAAATTACATGAATATATTACAGAGATGATTTACACACCTCGATTTAAAGAATTTCCTGTTGGCAATTTTGTTATGCGGTTTTACAAAACAGACCATGTATGGACGTGCACAGTCACAGAAGATATGTTGGATGAAGCAATTAAAATTGCAAAACCATTGTCAGAAGAATATATTCAATCAGAATGGGAAAGACTTGGAAAGAAAGCGAGTGAGAAATGACTGCAAATGAACTAGCAGATGAATTAACAACTTTTGTTGTAGTTTACAAAATCAATAATCTTGATTGTATGACTCTTAACGAAGCAATCACCACGCTACGTCAACAAGCCAAAGAAATTGAAGAGTTAAAAGAACGCTTAGAAGAAACTCGTCAGTTGTATTTAAAGCAATTAGCCATCACCCATTCTGACACCCAATCACACCCAATTGAACCAGTAGCAATGCGTTATGACTTTGATGGATATGGATATATGTATATTGACTCAGGTTCAGGAAGTGATTGGCAAACGAGAGAGAAGGGAGAGTTTCTTTACACCAAGCCATTCTTTAATCAAAAGCCTGTTGCTATGATGGTTAAAATGGATGGGTTTGATAAACCTGAGTTTACTACAACCTGTAGTTCTGATGCACTAAAACATCCTAACTATACTGCATTGTATGACCATCCACCAATAGCATTTGCTGAACTAGAAGAGGGGCAGAGTATTCCTCTTTACGAACATTCTGAAGATAGAGATTCTGCTATCTACGCAACTGGTTATTGGAATGGTATTCAGAAAGCTAAAGAAAAGAATGAAACCTTAGACACAAGGTCTTACTTGATTGGTAGATATGATGGGTTGCGTGAACTAAGCGATGAGGAAATAGGGGAATTTAAAGGTCAATGGTATCGTGGCGATTTCAATTCATTTTATGATTTGGTTCAAGCCATCCTAAAGAAAGCGATTGAGAAATGACAGGTTACGTTTTTACACATCCACCAGCTAAAGTAGGTTGTTGGGTTATTGGTGGAGATTTAAATGTTTTTGTTTGCAAAAAACCAAACTGGTTTCATAAAAAGATGACCAAGTTTTTCTTTGGTTGGGACTGGAAAGATGGTGATTTTGAAACACAATTAAGGAAAGCGAACGAAAAATGACAGCAAATGAACTTGTAGATAAGTTAGAAAGTGTAAGTATTAGATTATTGGGTAAAGAAACTGAACACGCAGGTAGAGCTATTATCCTCTACAGAGAATCAGCTATCATGTTACGCCAACAAGAAGCAGAATTGACTGAAGCAGGACATATGATTGGTGTATTACGAGAAGAAATTAGTTTGTTGAAAGAAGAAATAGAAGTGTTGAAACCATATAAAGAAAAGATTGAAATGATGGAACGAGCCTATGATGACCATATTAAAAAATCAATGGGTGAGGTTAAAGACCTTATAAAGAAAGCGAGTGACAAATGAATGAACCTGTAGCCCATAGATTTAAATGGGAAGAGCAAGAAGAATGGCAGTATGGCGATGGGTATGACGCAACAGGAGCGCCTAACGACCCTGACTATTTTGCTTATGAACCCCTTTACACCCACCCAATGCGTGAACTAACAAATGAGGAAATATTAGAACTTTATCATTCTGAACCTAGATTTGATGCTTTAGATAATTTTAAATATTTAAATTTTGCAAAAGAAATATTAAAAAAGGCGAGTGAGAAATGCTAATCGGATTTGTTAAAGAAAAACAAGAAGAAGCATTTGACGATTGGGTCAAGTTGCTCAAAACTGCAAAAGCGGAAGAAGAATTCTTAACCGACCCCAAAGCGGTATGGTTGGAAGCTTGGACACAAGCAACCATGGTTGCCTGGGGTATAGTGAATGATAATGTTCCTCCAGAATATAGAGAGAAAGTATTTGATCAAATGAAAATAAAGTTATTAAAATGAGATTTCGTGAACTAAAGAAACCACGTAATAAGTCTCATCATGAAGCCACTAGACGTAATTCACGTTATCGTCGTGGTATTTTTAATCGATGGTCTACATTTAAAATCATGATGAAATACGGACGTCGTAAACCTATTCGTTGGTGGCAAAAAAGACATAATAAAATGTTTACTAATGAGTAAACACATGGTATAATGTATCTAACACTTAATACTAAACACTTAACTAAGGAGCTATATGAATATTTTTTATCTTCACCCTATCTCAAGAATTTGTGCTTTATATCATTGTGATAAACATGTTGTCAAAATGATTGTAGAAACTGCACAATTATTAGCAACCGCACATCATGAACACAATCACCCGGTTACGTATAAGCCTACTCATATTAATCATCCTTCTGCTATATGGGCTAGATCATCTCGTTTACATTACAACTATTTAGTTGGTTTAGGTAAAGCTTTATGCGCAGAGTATACAAAGCGTTATCATAAAACGCATGCTTGTGAACAGTTATACGACGGCGAATTAAAAGACCCACCACCTAGTCTTACATTTAGTGGCTGGACTAATCCACCACAATGTATGCCTGATGAATATAAACATGAAGACACGGTTACTGCATATCGTCGTTATTATCGTTATAAGCAAAATGTTATCTCTATGAAATGGTATCAAGATAATGCATATGCACCTGATTGGATGGTTGCATGAATAAGTGGGATCAACGTTATTTAGATCTTGCCAAGTATATCTCAACTTGGTCTAAAGACCCGTCTACCAAGTGTGGTGCTGTTATTACTGACAAGTATAACAGAATTATTAGCACTGGGTTTAATGGTTTTCCTCAAGGCATACAAGATGATGACAGGCTTAAAGATAGAAATACAAAGTATGAAATGATTGTGCATGCTGAGCAAAATTCTATTTTGTTTGCTAAACAAGATCTACATAGTTGCTCAATTTACACATGGCCATACCAACCTTGCTCTGTTTGTGCGGCAGTTATTGTACAAGCAGGCATACAAAGAGTAATTTCACCACAGATCTCTGCTAAAAGATGGGAAGTGTCATTTAAATTAGCAAATGATATGTTTAAAGAAGCAAACGTAGAAACTACATACATAGGACAAAAATCATGAACTTAACTGAACTTATAGAACAACTTGTAGAAATTAGAAGAAAAAGAACTGATATTGCATCACAAGATAGTGAATTATCTAAACAAGCTTCACAACTAGAAGCTGATATTATGCATTTAATGTCAGAGGTAGGCACCACCAAAGCAGCTACCGAAACAGGGCATAGTGTAGTCATGGCTAAAAAGTCAGTACCTGTTATTACAGACTGGGATGCTTTTTATAGTTATGTACAACAAACAAAGAGTTTTGACTTACTCCATAAACGCTTAAGTACTACAGCATTTAAGGATCGAGCAGAAAATGGTGAACAGATCCCCGGTTCATCAATTACAGAATTATGGGGAATTACATTAACTCAATCACGTAAATAAAGGAACTTAAATGTCTAAAAACGAAATCGTCTCATTTGAATCAGAAATGGCTAAATTAGCCGAGCAAAGTATACAAGCAGAGAAAAACTCTGCAAGTGTATCATTTATCACAACTAGTGGTGGTGTAATGAAGTACCGTGATAATCCAATTGCTGGTAATTCATTAGATGTCATTGTGCTTGCATCTCCGGTTGAGCGTTTGTATTACACATCAAGGTATGACCCTACCAACAATGCACCACCAAGTTGTTTTGCATTAGGTCCTACAATTACAGGGTTAAAGCCAAGTCATTTATCTGATTCACCTCAAGCAGAGTTATGCGAATCATGCCCTAAAAATCAATGGGGTAGTGCTACGAACGGGGGTAAAGGCAAGGCTTGTGGTGAAAAACGTCGATTATTTTTAATGACCGCTGACTCTGCAGTATCAACTGATTCAGTGAATTTAGCAGAGGTGGCAGCACTTCGTATTCCAGTTACTAGTGTAAAAGGTTATGCTACATATGTGCAAACTGTGGCTTCTACAGTAAAACGTCCATTGGCAGCAGTAATTACTAAAGTATCATTGGTTCCTGATCCTAAAACTCAGTTTAAGATTCAGTTTACTTATGTAAAAGCACTTGATGATATGTCAGTAGTGAAAGCATTGATTGCAAGAGGTGAAAAAGAAATGACCAATGCAATTAATAATCCTGATACTGAAGCCGATGAAGAAGCTGCACCAACATCTAACAAATACTAAGGAATCATAATGCCAACAAGACAAGAATTAATACTACAATTTATGCTTCAAATAGCAGCAAATGGCTCTGTTCAGGTCACAGATGCAAAGTATGTACATAATATTGCATGTAATTTAGCTGACCAATATATTAAGAACCAAGCGTAATGACTGATCCTATCTTTTTAGACTTTGAAACAGAAGCCATTGGGCCTAGACCGGAACACTATCCGCCTAAGCCGGTTGGCTTGGCTGTTTTAGATCGAACAGGTCAGTTTAAGTCAGGTTATTACTCGTTTTGTCATGATTCAGGTAATAACACAACTTATTCTAATGTTCGTGATCTTTTAATTCGTATATGGGAGTCTGGTAGACATGTTTGTTTTCACAACGCTATGTTTGATCTTGCTGTTATTGTTGAACAGTTTCACCTCGATTTTCCTCACCCTTCTAGGGTGCACGACACTTTGGTTCTTGCTTTCTTGTTTGACCCTTATGTCCGTTCTTTATCATTAAAAGAATTATGTGTTGAGTGGTTGAACATTAAGCCTGAAGAGCGTGATGAGCTATTTGAGTGGTTAGTACAGCACATACCTGAAGTTGCTAAGAAGCCTAAAACTGCTGGTGCATATATTGCTCGTGGTCCTGCAAACCTTGTAGGAATGTATGCAGAGGCCGACGTTAAATTAACAGCTAAGTTATGGGACTTTACCTTATCTGTTAGAGAAACAATGCCTGAGGCCTATCTTAGAGAAATAGAGTTAATGCCAGTACTATTAGAGAATTCCAGGTTAGGAGTTCGTGTTGATCGTGAAGGTCTGCAGTCTTGTCTTGATAAGGCAAAAGCAGATATTATACAGTGTGAGAACTGGCTGTATAAATACTTTTATGATGACACTATTAACTTTAATTCTGGTGCTCAACTCGTTCAAGTCATTCAAGCTAAAGGTTGTTATAACAAAGACAAAGAATGGCCAACGAGTGATAAAGGTACACCTCTATCGGATAAAGATACACTTGCAGATTTAGTCACTGATACAGAGTTATCTTCTGTACTTAGACATCGAGATGTGTTGGTGAAACTTACGGGTACGTACATTGAGCCATGGCTAGAACAATCAAAACTATCAGGCAGAATTTATACAGAGTGGAACACAGTCCGTGGCGAAGCAGGAGGTACAAGAACAGGACGATTATCATCTAAGCCTACACTTCAAACAATGCCTACACGTGGCCCAAAAACTCCACTGCCCTCTGAAATTCATGATCTCATTATACCTAAAGTCAGGCAGTATATTCTACCTGATGAGGGGCATAGTATGATTGCAGCTGACTTTAATGCTCAAGAGCTTAGATTGTTTGCATATTTTGAAGACGGTAAACTTAAAGAGCAATACTTAAAAGACCCTAAAGCAGACCTTCACACATTTAGTAAGAACATGATGAGTGAAAAAGTAGGTAGAGATATTCCAAGAGACTATGTGAAAACGTTATCATTCGGTATTCTTTATGGTGCAGGACCTAAAAAGCTGAGTGAGATGTTAAAGATACCGTATGACGAAGCTCGTGAACTTGTTGATCTTTATAAATCAGAAGTTGCTACAGGTCTACCAAAGATTAATGATGATTTAATGACTAGATATAGAGCAAAAATACCATTTAAGACAATAGGTGGTAGACTCATTAAAGGTGAACCGCCTAAGATGATTCATGGTAAGTTCATGGAGTTTGGCTTTAAGTCTTTAAATACACTTATCCAAGGTAGTGGTGCTGATATGACAAAGCAAGCAATGATTAATTTTGCTAAAATAGCAGACAGATCTAGATTGTTATTGTCTTTACATGATGAGATTGTTATTTCATGTGAAAAAGGGTATGAAGAACGTGAAGCAAAGAAATTAGAAGAGTGTATGATGTATGCATTTAAACTTGATGTGCCATTTATTGCAGAGGCAGTAATTGGAAATAACTTTAGCGAGGTGAAATAATGAGTAGAAAACAAGTAACAAAACAAGAACAAGACTTATTCTTAGGTCATCATGATATACCACCTGATCAAGTCAATAGTGCGATTGAAAAGATTAAAGAAGGTGCAGATGCGCCTATGACAGAGCAGATCTATGGTGAAACTAAGTCTTATATGGGTGATGCTAAGCAAGCATTGTTTGTGAAAGACGGTGAAATACGACCTGATGATGATCCTTTAATTGAGTTCATAGAGCTATATCAACCTGGTGTTATGGTGGATAGACAGAAGTTTTATAGACGGTTACTTGATGTCTTGGAGGGATGGAAATGACTAAAATGAGCCAATTACAAAGACAATTATTAAGTGGTGGAGGTGGAGTAACTCTCTTTACACAACAAGAATTTGATGAAGCTTTAGCACTTGCCAAAGCTGAGATCATGGCAGTTGCTATACAAACCACTAAGCAAGCTATTTTAATTGAACGAGAAGAATGTGCAAAGATTGCTGAAGAATGGTCAGATGGTGTCACTGACCCTGAAAGTAAAGCAAAAGAAGTAGCAGAACTTATTCGCAACCGTATACCAAGTCAGAGGAATTAGATGATCTATTCATATTCCACTGTTAAGATGTACGAGCAATGCCCTCGTAAATTCAAGTTTAGCAAAATAGATAAACTACCTGATTCATCAGGAGATGCTGCCAATAGAGGTAAACTCATTCATGCAGAGATTGAAGCACTATTGAATGGTGGTCTTCCTGTTTTTTCTGATGAAGTAATTTATTTAGAAGATAAACTTTCAAGATGGGTACAGCTTAAAGCAGCATCTGAAATGTCCATTGCAGTTGATGAAAACTTTAATGCAGTTCTTTATTCTGACCCTAAAGCAAAGTTTCGTGGTGTGATTGATTTGTATTATGAACAAGGTCCTGAAGCTACTATTGTTGACTTTAAAACAGGTAAACATCGTGATTATTCAGACCAAGTCACTGTATATGCAGCAATGATCATGTCATGTAAACCGCATATCGAGTATGTGAAAACAGCAATTGAGTTTATTGACCTTGCAAAAACTGATGAGTATAAACTTATTACTAGATCTGATCTTCCTGTGCTTCAATTACGAATTAAAAATAGATTAAAAGCTCTTGAAAAAGATAAAATTTATGCGCCTAATCCATCTTACTTATGTAATTACTGCCATTATAGAAAATCAAATGGTGGACCGTGTAAATGGTAGAAAAAGTATTAGAACGTGATCTTGAAAGACATTTTAGTAAAGAATGTAAACGATTAAAAATCACAAGTCTTAAACTTCATCTTCGATACAGCACAGGTTATCCTGATCGATTAGTGATACTTCCATTTAATAAAGTGTTATGGATAGAGTTAAAGACGCTTACAGGTAAATTATCAGCAAGACAAGAACAAATCCATTTTCAATTACGATTACATCATCATTGTGTACTTGTACTAAGAACAAAAGAGGAGATTACGAATGCTTTGGAAACCGCATCAATATCAGCATAACGCAGTACAATTCATGCTTGAAAATGGTTCAGGTCAGTTATGGTTAGAGCCTGGATTAGGAAAAACTAGTATCACATTAGAAGCAATTCGTCAACTTAAAGACTCAGGTGCAGTTAAAAAAGTATTGATTGTAGCGCCATTAAGACCATGTTATGCAGTATGGCCTGATGAAGTAAAGAAATGGGATAATTTTCATGAATTAACAGTGAGTGTTCTTCATGGTTTTCATAAAGACAAAACACTACATGATAAATCATTAATCCATGTGATTAACTTTGAAGGCTTACAATGGTTATCAGCAACCTTGAGAAGGTTGAACATTAAAATGCCATATGATATGTTGGTGGTTGATGAAATAAGTTATTTAAAAAACACCAGGACCCAAAGATTCAAGTCTTTAAATCCTTTACTTGATCAGTTTAAAAGACGTTTTGGATTAACAGGGTCACCTGCGCCGAATGGATTAATGGATATATTTGGTCCACAATTAGTAATTGATAGAGGTGCCACATTTGGTAAATACATTACTCACTTTAGAGCAAATTATTTCTATCCTACAGGCTATGGTGGATACACATGGGCATTACAATCAGATGCAGAAGAAAAAATCTATGAAGCGCTTGCAGGTAAAGTTCTTCGTATGGCTGCAAAAGACTATTTAGATCTTCCTGAGCTAATTACAAATAAAGTATATGTAGACCTTCCAACTGATGCAAGAAAAATGTATAAAGAACTTGAAGACAAATTACTTACAGACATAGATCTCGGTCAGGTAACAGCAGCAACGGCTGCAGTGGCAATTGGTAAATGTCAGCAAATTGCAAATGGGGCAGTATACTTAGACGGTGATGAAAGACATGTCAAAATTGTGCATGAAGCTAAACTTGATGCAGTAAAAGATATTGTAGAAGAATTATCAGGTCAACCATGTCTTATTGGTTATCATTTTAAGCATGATTTAGATCAGTTAAAGACAATATTTCCTCATGCACCTGTCATTGGATCAGGCGTTTCAGGCGATAAGCTTACTAAGATTATTAATGTTTGGAATGCAGGAAAAACGCCTGTACTTCTTGCACACCCACAATCTGCCGGACATGGTCTTAATTTACAAGGTGCAGGACATGCTGTGATCTGGTTTAGTAATACATGGTCTCTTGAAATCTATGAGCAATTTGTAAGACGTCTATGGCGCCAAGGGCAGCGAAATAACATTATTGTGCACCAGATCATTGCTCGTAAAACAGTTGATGAGGCTATTGTAAAAGCAATCGAATCTAAAGACAAGACACAGCAAAGTCTGATGAATGCAATAAAAGATTATGCAGCTGTTTCACATGATGAAAGTAAAGTGGTTACTTTTATTAAAAAATGTGGTACTATGTTTAGGCAGTAAACACTTAACTAAGGAGAATTAATGAAAGCATTTCCATGTATTAGTTTAATTAATAAAAAAGAAGAATTAGGTATGGATTTAAGAGACTATTTTGCAGGACAAGCAGTTATAGGATTATTATCAGCAATAGGCCAATATACAACAGGTTTTCCTCAAGGTACAAGTTTTGCAGAGATCACTGCATATGATGCATATTGGATTGCAGATGCAATGTTAGAAATGAGAAAAAACACATCTGAACAACTTGATCAAATAGGAAATAAACGATGACTAAGAATCCATATATTTATATAGCAGGCCCATTCTTTAATGACTGGGAATTAGGTGTCATTGAACGAATTAAGATGATTATTGAAACATATAACTTTAAATACTTTAGTCCTAAAGACGAACTGATGTATAAACCAGGCGTAACAACCCCTGAAGACATACTTAGAGCAAATGTTAATGGTCTAATGAAATCAGATTTATTGATTGTAGTTACTGACGGTAAGGATCCAGGCACAATGTTCGAGGCCGGCTGGGCATATGCTAAAGGTGTTCCTATGATCTATATGTGGCTTACAGGAACAAAGGAACAGAAGTTCAATGTAATGTTAGCAGCCACTGGTTCTGTGGTTAGATCATTTAATCAGTTATTTGAAGCACTTGATGACATTAGAGATACAGGCGAATTTCATCGTAAAATTTGGGGAGAAGGAGGAATGATGTATGAATAAAGAGGATCATGATTTCTTTATGCGTAGTTATTCATTAGAACATACTAAGCGTTACTCAATGAAACCTGTGATTCACTCTGAATCAGTAGCTACTCATAGTTATTTCGTAGCACTTGGTGTATTGATGATGTCTAAAGACTATGATTTTGATGTTGATCTTGCAATGAAAATTGCTATATGTCATGATCTTGCAGAGATGGAAATTAGTGATGTTAATCACTTAGTTAAAAAGAATTTTCCACAAGTTGCTATTGCACTTAAAACTGCAGAAGAAGAAATTGTCAATAATTTTCCTGATCAAGTAAAAGAATACTGCCATTTGTACCATGATGAAACGCCAGAAGCACTTGTAGTACATTATTGCGATGCATTTCAATGCTACCAATATGCAATGAATGAGATTAATATGGGAAATGGCGGTTACATGGTTGATGTTAGAGATAATAGCTTAATACGTATGGCAAAATTAGCAACTAAACTAGAGGCGTATAAAGTATGACAACAACTGATGATGTAATTACTGAACGTGGTAATGTCTATGGTGATTTTCATGAAGGCATTATGCTGGAAACGATTATCATTGAGTCAATTAAATTTAGACACCAAGAACATCACGGTAAACAAATGCCACCTGAGTTTGTGATGTATATGACTAAAATTGCTATGAAATTATCAAGATTAGCCATTACACCGAACCATATAGATAGCTGGACCGATATTGCAGGATATGCAAGACTTGTTGAATTACACTTAAAGAAAGAAGAAAATGCCTAAAGTAACTAAAGATAAAATGCCTCATTTACAAAAGATGCACACCGAATTAAAGTTCGGTAAACAACCTGGACCATTGCAATTTGTAAACCAACTTACTGCAATTGATGTCAAGATTGTGCATGCACCAACAGTTGCAGAGCTTCGTAAAACGATCTCTGTATTCTTAATGAATACATGGAATGATAAGATTCAGTGGACTTTTCCTGAAGAAGACATAGATCAGACCATTGACGAATTGTTTCGTTATGAATTACTACCCACTGCGATGGAAACGATCAATCTGACGTGGTCCGTAAATGGTATGGATATGATCGATACAACACATCTGATACGTCATCGCTTGTTTAGCTTTGCGGCACAAGTACATGGTGATCGTGATATGAGAGATGATAGAGTAATGGTAAAACCCTCTATTATGGCTAACCCTGAATTTTTTGATAGATACAGAAAGATAACTCAAGATGCTAGACAACTTTATATCGATATGCTTGATAGTGGGCTTGTGCATGGTCTCGATACCCGTACTATTATGCCTCGTAATTTTGAGCATTTTTATATGGTTCGCTGCACAATTAAAGACCTTATTGGTTATTGTGTTATGCGTGGTGATGAACAAATTCAAACAACAGTAGATAACATTATTGCAATGAAACTATGGTTAGAAGTATTAAAGATCTACCCATTCCTAAAAGGATTAGTTGACTTTAGAAAACCTGATGCATTTTATCAAAGACAATCTGCTAAAGGTAAAACAAATATCTTTCCACCTAATGCAAAGAACGATAACTTTGATTGGTGTGAAGAACAGTTTTACCACCCTATTGGAAGAGATGAATTCCCAGGCGGTGATGTCTATTTAAAAATACGAGAAGACTTATTAAGTCAAATTGATGCAATAGAAAAAAGGCATATACATGAGTGAAAGATGGTCAGTATATCAGTATAAGTTAAGTCAAAAGACTCATCAACAACGACTTCAGTTCTATCTTGATTTCTGTAAGCAACACCCTAAGCTTACAGAAAGAGTAAAGAGTGCATTATATGTTGTAGCAGTGAACTTAGAAACACAAAGTTTTACTGCAGAGATGTCAGGTCTTCCTAAACAAGTAGTGAATCGAGTAATTCGTAAGTTTAGAGACTTCTTACCTTTTTAACTTATCACTAAGATATTCATAACCTTCGTAGCCTAGGTATGGCAGTTGCATACCTAGTCCTACACCTCTTGCAAGTGGGTGAGGAACAGCACTTAATACACCTCCTGCACCACTGATTGCTTCAAGTGCACCTTTTAGCTTTTCACCTTTTTGCCAGTCTTCAATGCCTTGAAGACCTTGAATAGTGCCTAACCCACCACCTACTGTAGGAAGCACATGACGAAGAACAGGGTTAGCATTCATTGCTGCATTTGCTTTAGCAAGTACGTCCATAGCTTCTTGGCCATATGGTATTTTAGCAATGGTTTTACCAATAATAGATGGTTGATCAGTTGCCTTACTTAGTCTGTCTAATGCTTGCTGTCTTTGTATATCAGCCTCTGTTAATTTCTTAGCAGCTTCTTTTTTACCTTCAGGTACAGCACTCTTTAATTCTTCAAGTTGCTTACCGATTTTATGAGTAATCTCTGCATGACTATCATGCTCTGCTTTTGCAAGATCATATGCTCTTTTAGCAAGTCTTTGCTCACCAGGCGTAACTCCTTGTACAGGTGGTTTATAAAGTTCACCTTCTAGTTCACCTGAAAGACGATAGTCACCAAGACCTAGTGCTTTTTGTTTAGCTGCTGCAATTCTATTCTTCTCAGCAATTTGCCATGCAGATGTGCCTTGCTCATTTGCTTTAGACATGTCTTCAACTTGTGTAAGTAGCTTATGCGGTATCTTTTCACCTGGAATGACTGCACCATAGTTATAGCTCATTGGCGCACCTGCAACTTTTCTTTCACCAAGATCAAGTGCATCAAGCATTGTGGCTCTATGTGTTGCTTCATTTAACTTATCTTTAAGCATTGATAATTTAGCTACATGATCATCATGCACATTTTGTAATTGCTCTATGCTGTTTAAATGTAGTCTATTAATATTATCTAAGCTTTTTTGATATGAGTTCTTTGCAATCTCTGCATCAGATAACTTTGTTGTAGCTTCTTGAAACTCAGGTCTCATGTAATCAGGTTGAGGACCTTTTTTAAGTAGCATCTCACCTGCACCTGCACCTAATGCTGCAGGAATAACTGATTCAACTGAATTAATCGTAGGAGAACTAAGAGTGACTGTTCCTTTAGGCTCTGATTGTGATGTGTCTTGTGCTACAGAAGAAATGGCAGGTGCAGGAGGTTCATCAAAAATACCTGCATAGTGTTCTGAAGGTATTTCAGGTTGTGACTGCTGATCAGTATTTTTAGGGTCCATATATTACCTTTATTGATAAGGATATCGTTTTAATGCTTCATTCATCATCTTTGTATGATTATTAGGTAGCTCTTTTCTGTATGTATCAGAAGTAAAGAAGCCTCTAGGATCAGCAGTTTGATTTCTGTCATATGCTTGTTTAACATAACTATTATATGCATCGCCTAGTTCTAATAATGCAGAGTTGTCAACTTGTCTTCTTGTTGCCCAACCTTTAATGTAGTTAGGAAGTTGGCTCATGTTTGCATTTAAAGCAGATAACTGTTGATCTTGGTAGTTAGTTACACGAGATCCACCGAATGCTGCAGTCTTATTAGCAATAATGTTATTAATCACCTGTTGTGAAATAATATTAGCAGCTCTTGAAGCCATTACTTTTTCTTGTGGCGTTAGTTTAAGATTTTGATAAACAGGTTCTAAGTTAATACCTGCATGTGCATTCACATTATTAACTGATAAATTTCCGCCTTCTTGAAGAACTTGCATAGCAGCTTTACTAATTGCTTGTGCATAATTTTCTTTACCATTAAGCTGTAAAGGTGCAAAAATAGGGTTTGTCCCATCGGGACGCTTATACTCTGCATAGCTTTTTAACTCACTTAAGTCTGCATTAGATGACTTAAGTGAATCAATATTGATCTTAGCAAGACCTGAAGCCATTTCATTATAGTCTTTAATTGCGCCTGCTTCAATTGCTTTTCTTCTTTCATTAAACTGTTCAGGCGTTTCATCATATCTTTTGATAATGCCACTACTTTGTACAGGTGTTGTCTGAGGTTGTGGTTGATTCGCTGTTGATGTCTGTTGTTTTCCTAAATCCACACCATTCAGTATCTTATTAACATACCCTGCGGCTTTAGATGAGTCACTATATCCACCATAAGCAGCAAGTGCTTTATAGTAGTCTCCTCCATTTTGTTTAACAAGCTGTTGAATATAATAATCAGCAGCAGCTCTTGATTCTTTTTCATCAAAAGGGTTAAACTTAACACCTTGTTTATTTAGCATTGCAGCAGTATCAGGAATAAATTGATGCTTACCCATTGCTTTACTGTCTTTGTTCACTGCATACGGATTATCAGTACTTTCCACCATTCCTAAGTTGTCTAAAAGTTTAGGCGGTGTTCCATAGCTTTTCTCAGGGCTAAATTCAACAGGCTTAACAGCTTCAGGTTGCTTAACGGCACCTGTGCCTGATACAGGAATTGTAAGACCTAGTTTTGAAGACCAAGGACCTAAATTAGAAAGTAAATCATCTTTTTGCTCTTGACTTAAGCCTGAAGTTGCTTTAGCAATATCAACACCTTTGCCTAATAGTTCAATTGCATTCTTCATATCAGTCTGTTGTAGTTCAACACCTGTTTTAAGTGCATTTCCCATGTCTTTATCTACTGACATAAGTGCTACAATTTGCTGAGGAGTTGCCATTCTAGCAACAGAGGGTGCAACATTACCTGTCTGTAAGCTCTTCAATGCTTCTTGTGGTGATTCACCTCCCATAATATTGCTAAGAAGGTTCATACCTTGCTGCTTAAGTCCCATTTGGTACTGTTGACCTAACAATTGTGCTTTGATCATCGCAATATTAGGGGCTTGTTGCTGTTGCTGCTCTTGTTGTCTACCAACTTCAGTAGCTGCACTACCAAGAGCTTCACCTGCACTACCTGTTCGTCCTGGATTAAGAAGTGCGCCTGCAACTGAGAACCAGTTTGGGTTCTGTCTTTGGTTTAATGAAGAAACAAGCTCATTCAGTGCTTGGTTTTGCTTTACTAAAATATCGCCAGGTGAGGTTGATGTATTATCAGTTTCAATAGGTAGTGCCATGTTTATTCCTTTAAGTTCCAGTATTGACCACACCAGGTACTACTTGTCCTGATTGTACAGCATTTTGTTGGTCTAGTGTACCTGTATTACCATATGCATTTTGAGCATTTGTAGCCAATAAATTACCAAATTGATCGACTGCTTGACCTGATGAATTATATTCAATAGGCGCGGTTGTATTAGAACCTCCTGAATTCCCAAATAAACCACTTAAATAACTACCTAAACTACTTAAACCTGATCCAATTAACCCACTTGACCCAGGTGATGTACCGGTTGCTGGTGTTCCAAACAATGATTGTCCAAGAGGCGTATTACTAATACCAGCACCAAGAGCCCCTAATCCTGCTATCTGCTGTAAAGGTGATGCGGCATACGCACCAGGAATTGGACCAGTATAGGAAGAACTTGTGCTAGTTGGCATTGTATAGCCACGTAAGAGAGCAGACTCATTGGTTAGTTGCTGCATAGGGAATAACTGTTGGTTCTGAGCAATGGTTTGTTGCTGACCACCGAGTGTAGCAAGTGCATTAACATCACCTAATCCTAATGATTGCTGCTGGCTTGCTAAATTTCCTAACTGTCCAGATGCTGCTACTTTGTTGGCATAGTCTTGCTGTAGTGCTTGCTGTTGCTGAGCAGTGATGCCTAACTCAGCATTTGATATCACATCACCTAAAGCAGTTGCACCACGAGTTGAGCCAAACTGACCACTGCCTACTAGACCTGCAGTTGCCTGAGGTGCTAAGTTATATGCTATATTAGACTGCCCTAAATCACCGATAGCCTGTGCAAGATTAGAACTTCCTACGCCTTGTGCTAAGTTAATTGCACTATTTAATGTAGGTTGATAGTTTCCTACATTCTGTTGTGCTTGACTAAATGCTTGTTGCTGTAAGGGCTGTGCTCCTACATACTGAGCATTCTGTGCTGCTTGTCCGCCTTGCTGTGCTAACTGATTTAAATAATCGGTATAGAACTGAGGGGCAGCTGTTGCTTGTGATTGTGTAGTCGTGATATTAGGAAGAGCAGAACCTTGAGTAAATGAACCGCCTGATTGTGATCCAGCGGTGATGCCTAAATCAGGGACAGCAGGTGAAGAAGATGGAAGTGCCATATATTATCCTTTACTATGCCTTTTTAAGGCTTCTTTCATATACATCAACGGTGACGCCTTAGGCGGTATTTTATCATTGGGAGCCGATCTTTTGTGAGCTCTTAATGATTCTCTGAAGTGGTCAAGAAGTTTTGCTCCAGCATCACTACTACCGTTTCCGAGGGCAGCCACAGTGTCAGCATCAAATACATACTCACCATCGGCCAGCATCGCAGGAATATCATCTGATTGCCCATCGCCTCTTCCTTTCACGTAGTGCCCAGTAGCACCTGTTATAAACTCAGGTTTGTGCACATCTCCACCATCTTTATAGCCTAATGGAGAACTACCACTAAGCATATTGACACCAGAAGACAATAAACTATTTGTCGGATTAGATCCACCTTTATCTGCTAGCATGGTCTGCATTAAACTTGAATAAGGATTAGTTTGCTGACTGCTTGATGACTGAGATGTCGGATTTAATGCGGATAAACCACTTTGCATTAATGCGGTATTTTGAGATTCATTAGCAAGATGTGGTGCTATCATTGAAAGTAACTTAGGATCTAACTGTTTTAATTGCTGTAGTATTTGAGCATTTGTATTGTACACAGGAGCACCTGTTAAAGACTGACCAGATATTGGAGTAGGTATTTTTCCACCTGTTGTTGAACTACTATTCAATGCATCAATAGCATTACTTACTGAGCTAGGACTAGAACTAGAAGAAGTGCCTGCACCGGTTGCATAACTTGAAAGTGCTCCTGCGGCTGATGGAATTAAACTACTTGAAGTAGTTGTAGACCCTGGTGATAAAGCAAGATTAGTGCCTACACCAGCAGCAGTTCCTGCAGTACTGCCTAGTAATGCGCTATCTGTAACTTGACCTACTAAGTTTCCGGCACCGCCTGCTGCCCCACCAATGACTGCACCTTTAGCAAGACCTGATGCAGTGATAGGCTGACCTGTTATAGCATCAACAGCAGCAGTAGTTAAAGCTCCTTTGGCTGCACCTGTTAAAGCAGCATTACCTACTTGAGGTAAACCTACTATTGTATTTCCTACAGCAGGGTACAAAGCATTTTGCTGTGCTACTAAATTATCTAATGCTACTTGATCAGGAGTTTGAGCAGCTGCTGCTTGATCAACTAAACTACTAGTCGGATCAAGTTCAGGCGCAACATCTGTTGCTGCTGTTGATAATGCCTCTGAAGTATCAGATACTGGTGCAAGGCTATTTATTTGATTAACCCATGCTTCAATTCCATCAGGTGTTGGAATTTGAATGGTTGTTCCACCAAAGCTTGCTGATGTTGTTGGACCTGTGTAAGGAAATGAGTCGGTTGCAATTGCACCTGTCAATGGCTGTACACCTGTATCAATAACAGGTGCTGTAGACAAAGGAGGAGTTGTTGTAATTGGATCAGGTGTTACAGTAATCGGTGCATCAGGAACTGGAGTTACAATCGCACCAGAATCGGCTACAGTAGCATCTGTTCCTGCTTGTGTTGCCATGCTTCCTGTAGCATCTAATTCAGGCGCAACATCTGCTCCTGCAGCAGCCGCATCAAATGCACCAGCAGCACCTGCGGTAGCAACAGTAGCCGCTACTGTTCCAACTGTAGCCCAACCTCCTGGAACGTCATTTCTAACGGTTTGGTCAATTGCAGTACCTGCATTATCTATAGCATTATTAACCGTATCATCAACTTGTTTTGTAGTATCAAGTACTTGATTTACAGGTTCATCAACAACAGGTACGCTTATAAATCCATCACAACACATATTAAATCTCCATCCGCATTAAATACGGGTCTGTTGTTCTATTAGAGTCTTCAGTAAATGAAACATCATCTACGCCGACCGCACGAGCTATTTTTTCAGCTTTATCAGGTTCAGCAACAAACATAAATACAGTTTTTATACGTTTTTCTTGCATGGTTTTAAGAAAACTAGATAATGCTCTTAAATACATTTTTTGAGAACCGCCATTAATGATTCCCATTAATATACCTCCAGGTACTTTACCATAAGCAATTAAAACGTCTTGATAAGGATATACAGCAAATCCTGATTTAATATAAGTAGCAAGCGTAGTTTTTAATGCTTGAGCATTACCTCCACGATTTTTAACATGATTTTCTATAATTCTATTTACATCAGGCTTAGCATTTAAAGGATTCATATCAATAATTCGCATTCGTATAAATAATATTCATAAAGCCACATAATTCACTTGCCCAATCCTGCCAATTTTCAAACCCTCTATGGTCTGGTACACCGTTCTGTACAAAATATCCAATACCATTCATGCCATCAACCCAGTCACGCCACTTATCTTCTGGAACAGTTCCTAATTGGTTAGATGCAAATAAACCGGCCATTAAAGCACACCAATAGTCCCAAGTCATGTTTCTAGGATCATATGTTATCATGGATTACCTGTTCCTCTGACATCACCAATATCAGCACTTACTAATATTCTACCCATCTGGTAGTCGCCATTAAAGGTATTACTTTCAAAACGCATTCTTAATTCGCGATACTGCTCTTTCATGTCAATTTTAAGCGTACTTGGACTAAATGTATAAGGAGATAATTGGCTAGTTACATCTTGTTCATCAGCATAGCCTTTACCTTTAATATAAAGATTCATATCGCCTACTTGAACAAAGTCCGGCTCAACTCTTTCTACACGAATCCACACATTATCACCTTGCAACTGAGGATTACCTGGTCCTCCGCCTACCCAACCTAGTGAATTAGTCTCAAAAAAGGACTGAACAGCGTCCACATTAGTTAAGTATACCTGATCAGTGCCTACTTCATGCTGCCATAAAGTATACGCTTGGTTCAATGTAAATGAAATAGTTAAGCCTGAACCAGTAGAAGGCGCTCTTGATATTGTAGGAACTGTTCCTGTAAATGAAGAAGTATAATTTCCGCCTTGGATAATATTTAAAGAAGTAACAGCTCCTCCACTTACAGTAGCAACAGATAATAATGCAGGAGAACCAGCTCCCCCAACTACTTGAACTACATCTCCAACTGTATAACTTGTACCACCATTAATGACAGTTGCTGAGCTCATATAGTAGCCAGAAGATGTATTATCTGCCCATATAGGGTATCTAAATACTTCAGAGAAAATACCTGCAGATCTATTAGCGCCTATAGCGAATCCTGCATCATACCAAGTTTTTTCTCTTACATTATAGATAATAGCATTATTACATTCTGTTGAATTCCCTGATGGATAGAACCACCAGATCTCACCCCATCTAGGAATTTTGGTAACCCATACTTTTTGTCTTTGAGCATAGTTTAAATTATCAAAGAAATAATTTTGGTTAGTGTCATTCGGTATTTCTTGTACTACTCCATTGTACATTAAGAATCTATCTACACCAGCCCAATAGAATATACCATCATACTCAATAACACACTGACTAGACATAATAGATGTCTGAGTACTAATGATATCATATCGCCAATAAATGGTAGATGTTCCTACAGATTGTGGAGCATAAGTCACTCTTGTTAATTGATCAGTACTCCAAAACAAGCCTGCAGGAGATGTTGTACCACCTCTTAATGGCATACCTTTTATGACTTTAGTGCCTGATACATTATTGGCGTTAGCATCTGCCCCTACCCAATTCTCAAGATTTCCTGCGCTATTATTTTGAATTAATCCGTTATTACCGTAGACAAATGTATATGGGTAAAGTACTACTACTCCGCCTGACACACTAATATTGTTATCATAAGTTAAAGTTTCAGTTGCTGAAACAGTTGCAGGATTAGACAAAGTAATTGTGGTTGTCCCGCCTGCTGTTGACACTGCAGTAATCGTTGTATTAGCAGGAATTCCAGTGCCGCTAATGGACTGACCACTAGCAATTAATAAGTTAGCAGGTGTAACTGTAGCAGTTGTTGTACTATTAAGCACAGTAGATGCTGTAAAAATACCAAGCTTAGTCATTCCGCCATATGGAAACTGACCTACCATTACCGGACTATTGACGGTGCTTGAAATATCATTTAAGTTTTGTCCAGGGTGCCCTAGTACGGTTAATTGACCACTTCCACCTGAATCGTAAACTACATCCCATTGCCATAAGTTATTAGCATTAGAGCTAAAAGCAGAGGACATTGAAACTTGTGTTGGGCCAGAACCTACACCATTGGTATTATTGGTTTGCCAAACATAAACTCCATCACTCTGTCCGGAATATACATAGTTAATACCATTAACGGATTGCATAATAATGCCGCGGCTTATACCTGTAGCATTTTGGAATAATCCATTATAGCCACCGATCTTACGGGGTCTACCTCTTTGAAATCTCACCCAAAGACCGTTCACATAACGAATAGAGTCAAACTGAGTTCCATCCCGCTGAATACCAGGTTGAATGTTTAAAGTAATGACTTTAGAGGTCAAAACCCACCTCCATAAATACCGCCTAGTGCAAAGAATCCAGTACCATTAAAATAACCTACTTGATTATTAGCAACTACAAAACCTAATTGGCTAGATGCTGGTAAATAAAGACCAGTGTTTAAGTCACCCGTAAACTTAAGAGAAGGTACTGAAGTAGAACCATTACCTAGTGTTAATGATGTAATGTTAGATGATGAGCCAGATGCTGCATTATAGACGTTGGTACCATCACAAATAAGAATAAGAGAGGTGCCTTGTGTTACCTGTACTGTTGCTCCTCCGCCTACTGAAGTTTTTACGGTAAACGTATAAGAACCTGTTGTATTGTTGGTAACAGAGTACAACTGAACAGTAGAAGGCACAACTATAATCTGATTGCTAGTGAGTGCCCCTGAGTATACCTGAATAGTATTTGCAGCTTGAGCACTACTTAATGTGGTTGTTCCACCGGTGACGGATAAAGCAAGTTCTGTATATGCAAATTGATTAGATCTACCATAAGCATAAGAATACCAACCGCCTGAGCCATATGATACTAGTACTATTGACTCTGTTAACTGTAATTGCTGATTTGAATTTGAATCAATAGTATCAGAACCATTCGGAGTTAACGTTAATATGCCTGTTCCATCATTCTTAAAAATAGTGAACCAACCAGAACCTACAGTAGCAGCAGATGGTAAGTTTAATGTGCCTGCCCCTCCTGTCCAAGTGTTCATCTGAGCTCTTGCGGTAGTCGGTATGTTAGAAGTAACATTATACGTTTGTACTACTGTTTGCTGATTTAAAGTAGCGCCTATTGCGGTTAGCCCATAACCAGCTAGTGTTGCTGCATTAGCAGCTGATGTTCCTGCCCCGAATGTAACTGTTGCCCATGTACCTTGAATGGTAGTATTATCGGTGACATAAAGATAGTAAGCAATACCAGCAGTAGCAGAGACTATACTTGTACTTCCTACCGTACTATTATTGGTTGCAACCGTGAAAGTATTTGCCCCAATATTTCTAATAATCATTGCCTGACCGGTCGACACTTGTGTCGCAGGTGGCATATAAAGTGTTAGTCCACCAGTAGTTGCCGATACTTCAATAATATTGGCAGTAACTTGATTTTGATTATTACCGTTAATCGACCACTGTAAAGTCGTATTAGCGCTTAAAGTAATTGACTCATATGAGACAGCACTTGGCGATACAGTTTGTCCTGTAAATGGGCTGGTATAGGTTGGATTTGATGTAGTCATAATTAGCTTTCAATAGCAATCGCTTGTCTATCGGCAAGACGTAATTGATCTTCTTGTTTAAGAACCTGCATTGCTTCACTATACTTTTGTTGAAAGATCTGCCGTTGATCATTCTTTACAAACAGAATTGCTTGTAATAATGTACCAAACAACATAGCATTCGGTGCATTCTGTGTTAACCAATTAGTTTGATTATCATTAGACAATGGAGCAAGCCTTTCATAGTACAAGACTTCAAATGGGTAGTTCTGATCAGGTGTTGGAGACACTATCCAGTTATCATAATTATAGTCGGCAAAATAAAGAGGCGTTCCTGTGGCGGTAGAACTAGGACTATACTGTCTTAAGTATTCATATTTACGTAAGAAAACAGGCTGAATCTGACCACTATTAGTTAAGTTCATACTAACTGTTTTACGCCATCTTGCAGGTTTAGGAATAACAGGATTAGTTGCAGTCATAGTAGACTCAGCTACTTGTAACTGACCTAATGTCTTAATCTGCTGAGCAATTTCAAACTCAGCAAGCATAATAAATTCAGGAATTTGATTGGTAACAGCACTATCATTACGTTCTAAATATTGCTGAACATCCAAGATCAGCGAATTATAAGTCATCGCTGCTGCATTAGTGTTTGACGGTGTGGTTTGAGTCGCCATAATTTATCCTAGTTCATCATGCCAACCATTTTTCCCAAACAGTTTTATTGATTTTAATATATTTCTTACTTATACAACCATATTTTCTGAAATAGTTTTTACTTCAGCAACACGATTCAGCCATCCTTTACCGAATGTCTGAAAAGTCGCTAAAGATCTATAAAAACTTTCTTTTAAATGACTAAATTTTTCAATCAATTCTTTTGTATCAGCCTTTTGAATAGCCGATAAGCTCGCTGGTCCCAACACGCCATCCGAAGTAACTCCAGCTGCCTCTTGTATGAGTTTGGAAGCTCTGCCCACACCCATGTTAACAGCACTATCGAATACGGCATAATCGATGCCAGCAGGAAGGTCATCACCATGTATCTTATCCCAATAAAGTTGTTTATATAAATCATGCACTTCTTGATCAGGAATAGCTCTTAGTTCATCTTTAGTAGCATGTTGGTTACGTTTCCAACCACGATAAACATTTAAAGTAATACCTTTCATAGTAGCACCCCCTGGATCAGCTGGATTATCTGACCAGCCTCCTTCGCTCTTTAGTACGTGGTTAAGAGCTGCTTGATAGTTATCCTTCATCTTTTTCTCCAATCTTAATACCTGTAATTAAGCCTATAAAACCACCGACAATAGTTTGAAATGCTGGTCCAATAATCTCAAATACTTTTGTGTCATCAACTGATGGATCTAATATAGCATACATAAACATTAGTATCATAGCAACTACAACTGCTACTAATGACCATGAAGCAATCAACATAACGTGTTCTTTAGTATTCATTTTGATGCTACTCCTTGCACCTTTTCAAATGTTCTTAATCCACCCATACCTAGCATGCCCATCATAAGCTGCCATAAATTATCGTCAAGTCCGGGTAATGGAGGAGCAACAATTCCAAAAGTAGGTAGTATGCCTATGGATAGCGGTTTTAATAAATATTGGTAGAACAGTGCCAACGCGCATACCCACCCGATTGCTGGTCTCCAACCCGATACAAATATTGATGCACTTTTAGCTTCCTCTTTGTTAATGTCAGTTTGTGCGGTCATAGTAGCCAAATCGCCTGACTGTTGTAACTTTAACAACTCTAACTTAGCATTTGCGGCTTGCGCTGGGTCTGGAAAAATTCTAGTAATTAAAGTATTACCTAAATCTAATGCCGCTGAAATTGGGTCTAAAGCCATATTAATCCTTTAGCAAAATAATTAACATCATACAAATCAATGCAAACATTGTCCACCATTTAAACAATTCATCATCCACGAACAATGTCCTTTTTCGTTCTTACAATAACCTTGTGTTCTTTGTCAAACTTTGGTTTTGGTAATCTTATTTTTTCCAGTTCTTTAATCTCAAAATGCAAATAAATAACATAAGACCAAATAACCAGTTCAACTAAAAACACAGCAAACCAATACTTAACCCAGCTCATACAAGATTAAAGTAATACAGCAAACAAGTAATTATAAAAGCAGCAAACCAACAATAAAACTGAACTCGTCTTACATCTTCTAACTTATGGCCGTAATACTTTTTACTTTCTTGATGCTCTTTTTCTACTACCGCTTTTAACTCTAAAACTTTTGACCACTCTTTAGCACCATACTTAGCTTTAAATTCTTTTTCAGCTTCGTTTTCTGCTTGAATAATGGCACTCTGATTTTTATACTCTTGGATGGCTCGATAGATCATCGAGTTCTCCATTGCTTCTTCGTATGCTTTGTGCTTCTTTCTTGCTTCTAATTCCTGTAATGCTACTTCTGTACCGTCACGTTGAATATTCTCAATGCTTTTAGTGAGCTTCTTTCCAGCCTCTCTACTTTGTTCAAGGCTCTCAGCTAAAGACTTTGCTCCTTCGGCAATTGGATTAATGTCTGGCATTTCATTTCACTAAGTGCTTCACCGTGTCAATTAAAAAGTCTTTACCAAAAAAGATTGAAACAATCACTGCATAAAGAAGATATTCAATACGTTCCATGCGCTTAGATCCTTTAGCAAAAGAATCTAATATACCTTCGTATCGCTCTGCACAAACGGCTTCATGTACAGACAAACGCTTATCTGTTTCTGCAATGACTGTTTCCATATCCATTACTTTGCTTCTTCAGTAGTTGTTTCAGTAGTTGTTTCAGTAGTTGTTTCAACTGTAGGAGGCACAACAACTGCTGGTGTATCATCTACTTTTACACGAGTAATGTCACCATGGTCTGTATTGTAACCAAGTGCTGATTTCACTTCATCAATCACTTTTTCTGCAGTTTCTTCAATTTTCTTTAGTAAGTCCATAAACACTCCTTATTGAGTTGTGGTTGGTGCTTCTACAGGTGTTGGTGCTTCTACAGGTTGTGCACCTTGCTCACCTGCTTGTTTTTGAATCTCATTAATTAATCCCGCAACTTCAACAAAAGGTCTAGAACCAAGATACTGAAGAATACCGTTAATTAAATCAGTTGTTAATGCTATTTTTTCCATTTTTTAATATCCTAAAAAATTGCCACCAAAAAGGGCTGATGGCTTACCCTAAAATTAAGATTGTGACCAAGGCAAAGGTTGTGAACTTGGTGATACTGGTGGTGTAATCATAGAAGCAATTTGACCATCAATATTTGCATAGTAATTTGCTTGATTATCAGTAGCTTCATTAATCCATCCCAAAACTTCAGCTTGAGTTAGCTGTGAATAAGGTATGTAATTCTGTTCGTTTTGCTCAGGTGTAAACTGAATGTTGCCACCAATTTCTGCTGTATGTGTACCATCTGTACCTGATACTGTAAAAATAACATTTACAACATAACCTGTTGGGTTAGGTACTGTAAACATCTGATTGATTGTGGTTGTGTAAGTTGTTGCCATTATTTAGCTCCTAGTTGGGTTTTAAGTGAATCTACTTCTGCTTTAAGTTCTTGAATTGCATTTACCAAAAGCGGAATAACTTCTGTATAAGAAAGACCTAAAACTGTACCCTCTTTATCTTCTGTTTCTGTTACTGCTTCAGGCAATACTTTTTGAACATCTTGTGCAATTAAGTAAGGTCTGCGAACATCTTCTTCATCAGTTTTTAATCTACCAATAACTGTGCGAAGTGTTGCAATTTTTTCTAAACCTCCTGTAATTGGTTCAATAATAATCTTGCGAGTTTCATCAGATACAGCAGTCCATGAAGTAGCTGTACTAGTTGCTAAATAAACGCCATAACCTACTTGATTTGTAATACAAACGCCAGTATTTGAGCCACCATTTAATCTTGTATAGGTTGCAATATAAAAACTTGCTGTTCCACTAGTGTTAGCCGAAATAATCGGTCCATACCCACTTCCACTTGCACCATTTAATAGTATAGTACCTTCATAATTGGAAGCTCCACCAGTACCAAAAAACCATGTTCCAGTTCCGTTATTATATGCTCTTGGATTACCATCACCATCAGATAAGACAATGTAGTTACTTGATGTACGAATGTCTAAGCCACCATTGTTACCTGAGTAACCTCCAATAATAGTATTTTTAGAGCCTGTAGTTACATAGTAACCAGCCGCATTTTGTCCATTTCCAATAAAAGTATTTGCTGTTCCTGATGTTACAGAATAACCGCTATATGCCCCTATAAATGTGTTGTTAGCCGCTGTATTTGAATATCCAGCTTGATAACCTACTGCTGTGTTATTATCTGCGGCGGTTAAATTTATTAATGCTTGCATACCAAGTGCAGTATTGTAATTACCAGTGGTATTACTGTTTAAACTTTGGTTTCCGTAAGCAGTATTATTATTTCCAGTTGTATTCGATAGTAATGCGTTAAGCCCCATCGCCACATTATTACTACCTGTAGTATTTGCCCTTAATGCTTGATACCCAACAGCAGTTAAAGAACCTGTTGTATTACTATATCCTGCTTGATAACCTACTGCTGTGTTATTGGAAGCTGTAGTATTACTGTATAGAGCTGTATATCCTACAGCAGTATTATAAGAACCAGTAGTGTTTAACCCTGATGATGCATGACCAACAGAAGTATTGTATGAACCTGTTGAGTTTGTATATAAAGCACTATTTCCAATACCCACATTTGTAGCACCTGTAGTATTAGAATATAAAGCATAAGAACCTAAAGCAGTAATAGATCCTGTAGTGTTTGTATATCCAGCTTGATAACCAACAGCAGTATTATTTGAAGATTGATTAAAAGATAGAGCTTGATAACCAATTCCTGTAGAAGCTGAAAAAGAAACCAATGTTCCTGTATTTCCACCCAATGCTTCAGCACCATATCCTGTATTATTACTTCCTGTTTGATTCCAATAACCTGTAGATTCTCCAAAATATGAATTGTTTGAACCAGTAGTATTTCTATTACCAGCCACATAACCAACCATAGTATTTGATGTGCCTGTACTATTATTTAAAAGAGCATTAGCTCCTAAAACAGTATTGTAGTTTGCACTACCACCACCCAATCCAACAGTAAGACCATGAATAGATGCGTCATTAGTTGCTGTTAAAGTAGTACCGTTAAACGTCATGTTGGCACTATCAGTTAATAATCCACCTGTCCCAGCATACGTTACTCGACCACTTGTAAGCCCTGAGTCGGTCACACTTGTAAATGTTCCTGAGCCAATGTTAATGCTGTTTACCCATTGTGGGGCTGTTCCTGACGAGGACAATATATAGTTTGACGTGCCGATTGCTAGTTTAGATAAGGCTGTACCTGATGCATAATAAGGTAAGTCACCTGCTGTGTAGCTTGATAAACCTGTTCCGCCATTGCTTGTTATCAATGTGCCTGCAACAGTAATTGCACCTGTTGATGCGGTATTAGGTGTTAATCCTGTTGAGCCGAAGCTAAGTGATGCTACGTTGACGCTTGTGGCTTTACTTGCTAATAATTGAACATTGCCTGATGCGTCTTTGTAGAATAATTTACCATCATAATAATTCAGGGCAAGCTCTGCACCTGTAGATGAAGAAGTTAAATTAGCCGCTGACGGTGCATTACCTGTCGTTCCACTTGCATAAATTAATATTGGGGTGTATCCGCTCTGTGCCATATTTATTCCTTTTGAATATTATAAATCCATTTTATTAAAATCCACCACCTGCAACACCAACATTTGTTCCTGTACCACCATATAAAGTTCCGATAATAGTACCTTGCCAAGTGCCTGTTCCAATTGTGCCTACACTTGTTAAACTAGAACTTACTACTGTACTATTTAATGTGGTGCCTGTTAATGTGCCTGCTGCCGCTGTTACTGTTCCACTACTTCCTAAACTTATAGATGTACCATTGACTGTTACAGAACTATTTTGTAATTGTGCATTAGTTACATTTGATAAAGCTCCACCTAATACAATATTACCGCTAGAAGTTACTGTTCCAGTTAAAGTAATTCCATTAACAGAACCTGTACCTGATACAGATGTTACTGTTCCTGAACCTTTGTTATTAAAAGTATTCCAATCCGTAGAGGTTAAATAACCACTTACAGATGACGTTGCTGCCGACATCGAAATGGTTGGGGTTGTACCACCGCTAGATACTACTGGGCTTGTTGCGCCTACTGAAGTGACATAAGTTCCTGATGGCTGTTTGTTATTAAATGTGTTCCAATCAGTACTACTTAAATATCCGTTTGTGCTTGTACTTGCCTGAGTAATGCTAATAGCGGGAGTAGTTCCGCCGCTTGACTGAATAGGGGCAGTTCCTGTTACTGATGTCACGGTTCCTACATTAATTGTACCACCTAAACTTACCGTATTACTATTAATAGTAATAGAACTATTGGCAAGTTGAGCATTGGTAATCGTCCCACTTAATGCTGTTGTTGGAATTGTAGCACTAGCAGTAAAAGCAGAAGTTCCATTACCAATAACATACCCTGTTAAAGTAGTTGCCCCTGTACCGCCAGATGATGGGTTTAATGTACCAGCTAAAGTAACAGGCCCACTTGTTGCGGTATTAGGGGTTAGCCCTGATAAAGTAGTAGTAAATGTGGTTACGCCGCCAGTTAATGAAAACTGTTGCCAACCAGATGCATTGTAACCTTCAAAAGTTCCTAAACTTGTATTGTATCTAAAAGCGCCGGTAGACCCTGTTCTTTGACCGGTAGTGCCATTAGGCACAGTAACTGAACCTGTTCCTGGAAATATAGCATTACTTGATATACTAATAGTAGGCGTAGATGTTCCGTCTCCGCCTGTTATACTAATTTGATTCGTAGTTCCGGTAAGCACATTTGTACTTAAAGTCGTTCCATTAGTAGAAATAAAACCTGTTCCACCTAAACTAGCAAGTGCCAATGGCAAGCCACTTAATCCAAGTGTAGGGTTACCGCTTACGCCACTTCCATTCGTTACCGATAAACCAGCGCCAGTAATTGCAATGCTTCTATTAACAACGCTATTACTTGAATTTTTAATGATAAGGCCCTGAGATGCATTTTCTAATGAGCCTGATACTGCATTAAGGAAAACAGAGTATTGACCCTGTGCACCACCAGAACTTGTTCCAATGCCTAGTCCGCCTACTAGTCTTTGGCTATTAGGCAAAGAAGGCTCATTATTAATGGTTAAATATGTCTGAGTCTGAGTTGGACTATTAACTAAGTTATAGACTGTTGTCTGTACTGTCTGTCCATTTTGGACAATCGGCACAAGTTCAGAACCACTAATAGGGCTAGGAGCTACAGGAAGTTGTGTTATTCGTACATTGGCCATATTCGTTCTCTACGGACTAAGGTTATCAAGATTTCCGTCCAGCGGATCTTCTGCTGTTTCAGGGGCAATACCGTATTCCCCTTGAGTAATTGGTGTTTTTGGATCTTGGTTAGGTGAGTTAACCACATTCGGATCTGTCGTGATTGCGTCTTGATTAGCAGCAATGTCAGCATCTGGTCTAGGAAATCGAAGACTAATTTTTTCAGGCTGACGCATAGGCAGTCTATAAGGGTCTTTTTGATCAATACAACCAAACCGACAAACTCTAAGACCCGGTATGTTTTCATCTTGCTGTACATCATCATATGCTCTCTTCATTTTGCAACGGTCGCAAATTTGTATTGTTAGTACATTATTTCCACGAGTATCAAGCCACTTCAATTTGAGCCTCTTTTCTTTTTGCCCACCATGCTTTTATAGCAATAGAAGTATTTAATTTTTGTTCTTCAGTTTGCTTTTTTCCTTTTTTGCCTTTGCTTACAGCAATTCTATGTTTTTCTTTTGTTTCAGGTTTTGCCATTGCCTTTATCATTATTTCTTTAAATTTTTCTTTAGACGCATCATGAGATAATTGTTGTTTTTCAGACCACTTTTTCCCAATATGCGACTTACTTAAAGATTTTTTATGTTTCTCGCTTAATTTTTTACCTTTGTTCCAAGCAGAAACTCCTGTTAAAGAGATGTGAACCCCTTCTTCATTTAAATAAGACATTAATCTATAAAAAGCATACCCATCGCCTCTTTTTTTAAACATTTTATATCTTACGTAATGAGCGATTGCATGGTCAATTGGGTGCAACAATACAAGATTATCAGGAGAATCTGTTCCTCCAATATGTTTTGGCACAATATGATGATTATGAAAACCTTTTAAAAGATTATTTCGAGCCATAATTACCTCGTATATACACTAATGTTAGGTGCAAAGTAAATCGGAGACTTATCTCGTTCTTCTTGCTCAGCCATCATCCAATACTTCTCTGCTTGCTGTTCACAGTAAGCAATTCTAGCAGGATCAACTTGAGGTAACTCCATAGCCATTTGATGTGCTAGCATGTTCTGTATCGCTAAATACCATCTTTGAGGTATTTCTATAGAACCAGATAATGCACCAACATCTTGTACATATCTAGAACACCATGCCACAATCTGAACAGAATAAAGATTAGGCGTAGGCCAAAGTGTCATAGTAGGCTGTGGAATTGTTCTATTTAACCAATACTGTAAAGGATAGTTATTAGGATAGTTCTTATTCGGTAAATTAATGTAGTCATCACGGTTCATTCTAAACATCGGAATTTCTGTTGGATTTGAACCAAAAATAACTTGATAAAACCCCATGTTAGCACCGGATGTCTGTAAAATTCTCCAGTAAGGAGCAGTAACTGACGGATCTAAGTCATTGTAAATCCATTGTCCACTAACCCAAGAAGTAGTGTTTGGAGTAAGTAATGTAACCCAAGTAGAATTATCTTGAGAATATTGAATTTGATAGTTAACTGTTCCTGTAATAGCCGGAAAAATACCAATGGTTGCCATATAAATACCTTGTCCGGTTCCATTATTAATACCAATATAACCTGTATTGGTTGTTAACTGACAAATATTAGTATAGACACCATCAAAAGCATTAGAAACTATTCCTGAAGATGAATTAGCACCATTTGTATTAATCGTTAAATATCTATAGTTAGCACTTAATATATCATTAGTAGATGTAGGTAATAAGTATTCATATTGATCAGCAACCATGCCAATCACATTCTTTTGAATACACCAATACTGAATACCAAGATTGACTAAATTAGATAGTAAATAGTAAAGAGATTGCTTTGCAGCAAAGATTTGCTCTGATGTTAATTCTTCAGCTAGTTTTCCAGCACGACGAGCGCCACTATCAATTAGATTTTGAACTGTAACAACTGTGGTGCTAACTGTACCTGAAGTGCTCATTACCACCCCTTAATATCATATTTCTTCTTTGTCTGTCCACCGTCTTTACAATGCCATCTCTTAAGCGAAGCTTTTGCTCTTGGTGCATCGCCTTTAGCATGCTTCACTACCCCTGACATACGAGCACAAAAGCTATTATGTCTTGAACCTTTTGATTGAGGAGCTTGTAAATGACTGCCTGTTTCTTTATTAACTTTTGCACGTCCTTTTGCAGTAAGTCCTGCTCCTTGAGAAGTAGGCAGTTTTTCACCTTTCTTAATAGAAAGACGAACATCGCCACCTTGTTTCATTTTCTTAGACTGTGAATGTTTTAAATCATAGTCTGAAGGAGCACCTTTACTTCCGGGTTTGCGCATATGCTCTCCTGACCCATGCTTAATACGTTCTTGCTTAGCATGAATATTCGCCCATAAACCTGGAAGCTTACCGCCATCTTTTTTCTTTACAGATCTTTTTGTAGCGTATGCAATAGCAACCGCTTGCTTAACAGGCTTTCCTGCTTTTACTTCAGTAGCAACGTTTTTGCTAAATGCTTGCTTTGATTTTGATTTGATCAAAGGCATAATTAGCTCCCTGTACCAACAGTATTATTATTGTTTTGTATAAGTTTACCTGTAATAATAACCCCTGCAGATATTGTTCCTGTACTTGTAACAAGTTGCCATTGAATGTCGGTTTTTTCAGCGTATAAAAACGGATTTGCTTGTCTTTGTGCTGTATAAATTGACACAAACGGTTGTTGCAACACAACAAACTTTACGCCTGTAGTGTTGTTAATTGCTTGCACTTTGTAAGTAACAATTGTGCTTCCTGTATAACTATTTGATGTATTTACTTCAGCTAAATCTAAATAAAATGTATATCCTGCAGGTACTGTAAATACAGTACTTTGTGATTTGCCAATTCCTACATTGATTTGAGAAACAATATTAGAGGATTGCTTTAATGTAATTGTACCTACGTTAGTAGTTTGCCCTGTTCCTGCCGATACTAAAACCATACTATTTACACGATAATAGCTATTCAGAGTAGTTACACCTGTAGTACCGTTCATTTGTAATGATTCGGATATTTGATTAAAGTTTGAATCCAATCCACTAATTAGCACTTTCGCAACAGTATCATCAGATGCAGAAGTGCTTACAAGAGTTAGTGTAGATGCATTTGTAATGTAAGTATAAGTTGTAGCATTTTCCCAAACAGGAATGCTAGTAGTTGTTACAGATGCTTGATAACCAAAAATATTGACTTGTTGATGACCATAAATTTGATTACGAGCAACTTGTAAATCAAATGGCTCATATGCACCACTACGAGTTACCGAAGAAACGATGTTATTACTCATATTAAATCTCCAAGTTAAAAGGAGGGGTTTTCACCCCAACCTTTAATAGTTACACTTACCACCTTTTTTATGATGCGTAGAAATCTTGCTATGATGCTTTGCATGACCTCCATGCTTCATAGGGTGGTGATCAATATGAGTATGCCCATGTTCATGCTTACCACCATGCATATGGTGCATATGCTTATGACCATGGTCATCATGACCATGAGTGGTGTGATGCTGTTTATGACCATGAGTAACATGTCCACCTGATTTGTAACCTGCAGGAGCTTGATGAATTTCGCCTGTCTTACCTTTTTTGGTTGGCATCTTTTCACCATCTTTCATATCATTTAGATATCTGTTGGCTACATTCTGAGAAACTGTTCCACCTTTAGCATACTTATGCATCTTACCACCATGCTTATAGCCTACACCTTCAATGCCGCCTGATTTAGTGTGAAATGATTTAGTTTGTTTAGCTTCAACAACTTTATCTTGCACGTCAATCTTTGGCTTTAATGTGCCTTTAGTCTGAAAAGCATCGCCTTTAGCAGCTAGCCCACCACTTGCTTTATGCATCATCTTACCACCACGTTTCATTTGCTCGCCACCATGATGTACAGCAGGCATTGTTCCACCTGCAGCCATGTGTTTATGGTGCTCATGCATTTTCTTGTGATGTGCTGAACCACTTTCTTTATGCATTTTCATATGGTGTTTAGCCATGTGCTTGTGGTGCTCATGTGAACCTACAGGATGACCTGAAATATGGTGAGCTTTACCTCCGTGCTTGTATCCAGGTCCTTCTATAGCACCTGTTGAAGCTTTGTGATGTGGTTTACCTTCTCCAAGTAATCCACCTATCTGAGGGGTATACATAGCTTTACCGCCTTTAGCCATGTGAGCTTTTCCACCATGTGTAGAGTCTTTCATCTTTTCATGACGCTTCAGCTCTTTTTCAATCTTATGCATTTCCTTCATCTCTTTTCGTTCTTCTGCTTTACCACCGTCTTTACGTCTAAGTAAAGCAGGCGGCATAGCCATCGCACGACGAGGAGCCATTGCTCTTTGTGGCATTGCCATCATAGGATTACCACCCATTGCCATGTGCTTTTTATGCGCATGACCACCTTTTTTCATACCTTCATGCTTAAGTTCATCAGCAGAAGGTTCTGTTGTCATCTCTTTTGGCTCACGTCCAAATTTGCTAGTTGCCATGGTGTTTTTCTCCTATTAGGCTTGGGCTATGCCAAGTAAACCAGTTGTGGTGGAATTCGGACCTACTTGAATAGCCGTTAAACCTAGTGTTAAAACTAGCTTATTTGAACCATTCAATGTTCCTGCAGGTGTGTACGTGCCACGTGTATCAGCTGTTACGGAACTTGATACTAGTTGCGGCGTCATTGTAGCGGCGCTTGCTGTATATGAGCCTGAAGTATTTACAAACGTACCAGCTAAATAGTTGGCTTGTGAAGTAGATAATTTTCCAGTGGTTGCAGATACATATGTCCACCAATAGTTTGTACCAGTACTTACACCACCTGGAGGAGTCCCTGTAAATTGAACAATAGTGCCACTAGCAGGAGAATAACCAACTGTAAGTACGCCAGGTGAAGCAATCGTCCAACCTGTTACTGCTTGTACAGAGTAAGTTGTTGTATTGCTATAAAAAGCATATGCCAATGTTCCGTTGTCAACCGCTGTAGAACCTGTAAATCCTGGGTCTACAATGTATGCTTCATCACTAATACGGCATGGTAAGCCTAGTGTAGTTGTTGTATCAACCGATACCGCAACAGTAGTTGCAGCGCTAAATGCGATACTGTAAATTTGAAAGAATGCTTTTCTTCCTTTAGTTTGCGTAGAAGCAACTGTACCTGTTTGAATGATTTCAGTCATTGCATTACCGTAATAATCATAGCCAGTTACTGTTACTTGTGAGTTTGTTGGGCTACCTGATGCAGTTGTAACCGCAACTGCTCTAGGCACATCTAATTGAGTTACTGTTGTACCATCAGTACGAATCACTTGTGTTGTTCCGCCTGTACCAGATGCTAATTGTGTACCACTATAAGTAGTTGCGCCTGTTGGCGTTTTAGCAGCTAAAACAGCAGCTGTTGTTGCAGCATACGGATTTGTATCATATAAATAAACACGTCCCATTGGACCAAAACCAAGAGACATTGGTGAAGGATTACCTAAGTTACTGGTAGCATTTGTACCAACATAACTAGGGGCTGAGCCTAAAAATAAATCATCGCTAAATTGTGGCATTGTCGTTCTCCATGAAAAGTTGACAAATTAAAAAGAAGGGGTTTTTACACCCCTTTGATACTTAAGCTCCTGGTGTACCGTACATAGCACGTGGATCGGTCCAACCTGGGATATAACGTTCTGTTGCTTTGTAACGCATAGAGTCGGTTTCGAAGTCACCTTCCATTGTCTTCTCTAATGCACGACGCATCAACAATTTCATACCTTCTGGAGCATCTGTTTGGATCCACCAGTTAGTTGAAGATGTTAAACGGCTAATAACCGATGCACCTTCAGGCAATAAACCAATTGATTTAATTGGGTTAATGTCATTGTTTGCTGTACCAGTTCTTAGAACAGATTTCAACAATACTTCAGCTTGGAAAACGTTACCTGGGGCAACGACAATCTTAAGCGGTTGTAAGCGAATTTTCTTACCATTGTTATCAACTGCTTGACGGATTTGAATCAACATCTGTTCGAGAGATGTTTGAGATAAAGCCGCTGCCGTTGCTAACTGATTGCTAAATGTACCTGAAGCAATCGGGTGAGCTGTGTTAATCAAAGATACGCCATCACCACCAACATATGAAGAGTTAAATGCACGGTTCAAAATGTTAGCACATAACAATTCTTTAGTTTCTACTAAAGATTGTGCTAAGTGCTTAGCGTATACTTGACCTAAACGGATATGGTCACCGTCTTCAACTAAAACTCTAGTTAAAGCAAATGCCAAACCGAATACTTGGTAAACATAACGCTGTAAGAACAATACACCACCTTGTTGATATGTAACAGGTGAGCCGTCAGGAAGCTGAGGAGCTGCACCGAAACCATATAACACTGGTTCTTCATGGTAGTTACGTGGAATACCTGCTTGTTCACGGAAAACTGTAGACCATTCGTCGGAACGCTGATCATACACACCGTCAAAGGATTCGTTCAATATAGGTTCTACAATTGAACGGAAGTCCGTACTTCTCATTGGGGCTGCCATAATTTATTCTCCTATATTAAACTGCTGCTGTGTATTGACCGTAGAAGTTAGTAGAGCTTAACTGTACACGAACTATTGTGTAAGCATCACCCCATGCATTATCTACGTTTTGACATAAATCTACCACACGCATAGCAGCTTGCTGACCGTTAGTAACAGCAGTTGAAGCTCCTAATGTTGCTTGTGATAACCCGGTTGTTGAATTACCCGCAGTAATGTTGGTAAACCAATATTCACCACCGATACTTGTTTGAGCCATAGAACCGTCAGCTTGGATTTCATAAACGATGTTGAGGTCGTTATAGAAATAAGCATTAGTGACTGAACCTGCTTGAACAGTTGTACCTGATGGCCAGTAGTTGGAAACACGACGACGGCCTGTTGTGTCAGTAAACTCAACGCCTTGGAATGAACCTGTTACGGCATACTGTTGGCTTGATGAATTTCCTGTTGTGGTTTGAGCAGCAATAATTGTACCGTTAGCAGAGCCAGTAGAACCTACGTTAGCAGCACTAACGTAGGCAATAGGTTGCTGTTTGTAAATATTGGCTGCATAACCCGAAGTGATACCGTTTTGTAAGCATTGTGCTCTTTCTAATCCTGTTGGAAAGAAGGCAGGACGCAAACCAAACGGAGCGGATACTGAAGACATATTTTACTCCTTAAAAATGGTTAATTAAAATTTTGTTTTTGACGCTTTATTCAAAGCTATAAAGCAAAATCGCAATTAACGCAATTTTTAAAGACATTATATACTTGTTTCTACCACACGGTAGGAACAGGTCGTGACAAATCAAACTGCATTCCGTCACCTTCAATTTCACCTAATTTTCTACCATTCGAATCACGAGCATTCAATAATGAATCTTGTTGAACTCTAATCTTCTCTTGCTCATCCATTGGTGCATAATGGTGCACTTCTGCCATGTATGCCTCATAAATGTCAATAGGAAGTTTATAGAGAACCATCTCATTACATGCAACAAATCCCTCCATTTCTCCCGCTTTTACACGGAAATTTTCAAAGCCTGGAACTTCATCGGCTTTCACTGGAGTATATCCAATTCTCATACGACGGTGAATAGGATCATATTGATGTGTAGTAGATAACCAACAAGTATGAAAACCCGGAATATCCGGTGCTTTAGGTAAAGCTTCTTGAAGGAACTCATCACGGAACATTCTACGACGTTCCTGAGATAATGCAAAATTACTTTCTGGTGAGGCACGTGAATCGTCCATTGCTGAACGAGTTTCACGACTTCTTACTGAATTCTTTTTTAAACGATCATCCATGACTAGCTCCTATTCTTGTTTTGTCGGTCCCACTCAATATAACGTTGAGTAGCTTTTCTACGAAGTTCTGGGTTGTCCCACATTCCGGCTTCTTTAATAGCATTCACACGATCTGTACTGAGTACATATTCGTTTCCTCTAGTGTTTGCCATCGATTCTTTACCTGAACTTGTCACAACTGACCTCGGTCTTGGATTACGTGATTTAGTCTCATTATACTCATGTTTTGCAGTATTCGGTAAATATTTTTTAAGCCTATCATCAAGTTCATCCCAATAGTCTTCAGATGCTGGATCAAATCCTTCTTCTGTTAACTTTTTGTCAATTACTTGTGCAATAGAAGACTCTTCATTTTTGCCATGAGGATCATACCACTCATTTCGTTCCATCCACTCAGCAGCAAGTCTTTGCACCATAGGGTCAGGCACATTGATATTCTGTTTAGGTTGTGACATTTGAGTAGTTGCTTGCTTCTTCATGCTTTGAAGAGATTCTTGTTTACGTTTTGCTTCAAACCATCTTTCTTGCGCTTCTGTAAGACCTTGACCATCTTGTCTTGAAATCGCATCTTGCATTTTCATCTTTGCATATTCGACTTCAACTGCAGCATCTTCAATTGCTTTATCAACTCTTGCAAGCTCAGCGCCACTGGTCTTTTGCTCAACACGAGCAAGACGCTCGGCAAGCATTTCATTTTGCTTCTTTAATGCATTGATTAAATGGTTTGACTCTCGTGCTTTTTCACGATGAATTTGTTTCTTTAATCGACGTTCTTCACGTCTAGCAGCTCTAATCTGCTCTCTTTCATCATCTACATCATCTGAATCATGAGATGCACTTTGTGTTTCATTCTCATTATCAGGTAATGTTTCTTGTTGCTGTGGTGACTCTATGTTTTCTGGTAATTGTACAGTTGCGGAGCCGTCATCTGACTCAGCAATTTGCATCTCCAGCTTTTCTGTTGGCGTCATGCAATTTTCCTCTCAAAAATTTAAATGAATGCTTTAATTTCGCGTGGATCACCGGTGACTTTGCCAATTAGTTCATGGTCATTAAAGAAAGTAAATAAAGCTCTTCCTTTAGCGCCATTTTCATCTTCAAAATCAATTTCCCATCGATCTCCACCCCATTTTGGAACACGTACGAAGTCACCAACACTTGCCCATGCACCTTCCGGCCATGGATCCATTGATTCTCGTTTTCTAAATGCTAAAGGACCAATTGCAATCACTTTACCAATCATTGTGTTCCACTTCTCTGCTTCTTTTGTTTCTTCAGGAATATAAATTCCTGCACTTGTTACTTTTTCTTTGACTGCTCTTAACTGAATAAGAACTCTTGCACCGTACGGAGCCATTAAAGGGTCTACAAGTGGAAATGCTTCTACTAACGTTTGTTCGATATCATTCGACATCTCTATCCTTTTCTTCTAAAAGATTGTTTAAAATATCCAAGGCTTCTGCCAGCCCTTGGTGTATACCTACATATCTCTGGTAACTTTCAAAGTTCACGAACCTTCCATTTACCATTGACTCTACTACTTCTTGCTGCTTTGCTTTTACTGCACTAATAAAACTGTTTGTAAGGTCCATTAACGACCTCTAGCATTCGGTTTCTTTCCCACTGCTATTGCTATCATTAAACCAGGTTTCTTAGTCATTCCACCTTTTTTCATGGTAGCAACTGAATGAGGAACTGGTTTTGTTAACTTTGGCTTAGTTCCTTTAGCAGGTAAGTTTCTTACTTTGCTTTCAGGGTATGCACCAATTAACTCATTATCAGGCTGATGTGACTCAGGGATTACTTGTCCACCTTTAGCATACTTCTTAACCTTACCACCTTTTTTAAGATGATTTGCTTCTTCCATTCCGTACATAGCCATGCGCTTATGCTTGTTAATTGCTTCAGACATTTCTTTCTCCTTGAAGTTGGTTTTGAGCTTCAATTGCAGTCTTCAGTTGCTCATGCTGAAGCTCTGCTGCGTCACTTGTAAGCTCAGCAGACTTAATTCTTTCTTGCGTTAAATTATTCTCTGTATTTTGTTGCATTTCTGCTTGAATCTGTGCTGCTTTTTCTTGTGCAATCATCTGCATGTCTTGTGCTTTTAGCTGTATGTCAGCCTTGTCTTTTGCGGCTTTACGCTGTGTTTCTGCCATTGCAGTTTGTGTAAGCGCTTGTACTTGAGCCATGACATTCGGATCAGTAGGTTGCTGTTGCTGACCTTGCATTTTCTGCATCATCTGTAGCATTTGTTGTATAGAAGGCATAATCTGTTGTGTCAGTTTTTGTCCTGCATCTTGTAACACATGCTGTGTAGCCACTGCAATCACTTGCTGAGCTTCTTTAATGATAGGTCTAACAGTGTGTACATCATACGGTTCACCGAGTGCATTCGATGCATACTTATCAGTCTCACTAAGGTACCATAGTGTTAAGTGTTGTTTCAGATGCTCTAGCATTGCTGGCAGAAGTACAGGGGCCATGATCGGATTAGATCCGTACAACGGATCCATTGCATATGGTAAGTGAGTTAAGAAATGTGCCAAGTGATCTTGATGAGGGAAAGCACCGACAGGTTTTCCGAGTGTCATTGCCACATTTTCAAGCGCTGGGTTCATATCTTGTACTTTTGCAGGATCTGGAAGCACTTCGTTAATGTCTGGAAGCTTAATTTGCTTCAAAATTCTTCGTTCTACCGCAAGTCTATTGTACAGATCAGGATTTGCTTGTGCTCTTTGTGACAAAGTCTGAATCTGCGCATAACGCTGTGATTCAGCAAAGATGTGTGGGTCAGATACAGGTATTACATCACTATTTGACTCAAAATCATCAGGCGTGACATGCAGATCTGCAATAATGTCATTCTTTCTTTGCTCGTCTAAGTACCATTTGTTCAGTCTTGTAATAATTCTAAAGACTCGACGCTGAGAATCATGTAATCTTGAGTGAATTGATGAGAAAACCGCTGCGCCTTGCTCGATTAATGCTTGAGTTGTACCGACAGGTGCATTCGATGTTACATCTGCTATCTTTTCTTCAGATGTAGTCACTACGCCTTTCGCAGCATCTGTTAACCATGCAAGAAGTTGAAAAAGAATAGGACTTGGTGGATTAAATGGCACTGGCATTGCAATTTTTCTTACATCATCTACTCCAGGCGCACCTTCAATTTCTGTAACTTGTGTAACATCAATACTCGTAGACTGACCCGAGATCTTTCCGCCCTTAAGCTTAAGCATGGTCGGAGCGTTATTGATGTGCGCAGAATCCAGTAAAGCACGGAGTGCACCAGTAAGAGCAGCAGAAAGACCGCCAATGAGATGAGGAAGCCCAACAGCATATGCCCCTCTCCAAGGAATAAACTTAAATTCGATAATCCAGTCAAGTTTAGTAAGTGTTTCATCGCCATTCTCCCAGTTACGATATAGACCAAGTACTGCATTCTCTGATTGATCTATCATTAAAATGTAAGGAGCACGCTCACCTTTTGTGACCTTATCTTCTTGTAGTTCTAACCATGTATAGATGTGATAGACACGGCGAACGCCGTCAATGTTTGTATTTTCTGAAGTTTTACCTTCAATCTTATTGTTTGCTTTTTCTGACTTCGTCATGTCAGGCTCTTGTGATACTCTATACACGCCTAAATCACGGTACAAGCCACTTGCTACTCGAATCTCATATTCTTCTTGCGTAATGTCTTGTACTTCAGTTACACGGTGCGCTGTATAAAAGTTTCCTGCAGCAAAAGGCAAATAGATGTTGTCAATCGGTACAAACTCAATACAAGGACGCTTCTTATGCTCGTCATACCACACTTTAAGATACTGTGAGCCACCGAGCGGAAGCTGTGTAAGCATTTGTTCTTGCTCATCACGATACTCTTCAATCTGCTCAGTTAACTGCCAGTTCATATAATCACGCTTACGATCAGCACGATCCACTTTATCTTTGGTCATCTCACCCACGATTTTTGTTCTTACTGGGCCATCGGGCGGAAAGAGTTCTTTAATCGCACGAGCCGCAAAGTCAATACACGCCTCTGCCATAACAGGGTGAACAACCTTAGATGCTCCCATGAACTGAGCACCACCAGGCGCATCATGTCCTAGACCAGTTCTACGAATGCCCTCTTCATATTGCTTATCACGCTCTTCACGTGCGTTCTTATCTTTCTCGATCAGCTCAATGTACTTCAGTGAGACTTTATCTAGCTCCCACTCATCGACTGAGTCTGCTAAGTTCTCATAAAAGTCAGGCGTTTCTTCTGGTCCTTTAAGATCATCTAGTCTTACGATTGCAGAGCCGTCTTCTTGCTCTTCAATCTCAGAGTGTTCGAACATCTCTGCAATTGATGGATCAGTTTCTGTTTCTTCTTGAGACAGAGGCGCAATAAAGCGATTAAAGTCTTGTGGTATGGGCATCTCAGCCATGTTTACCTCTCATCATCAGTTCAAATTTCATTCGGTCGTGTTCCAACGATTTTATATGGCCGCCGTGTTTATAACCTTGTATTGGCTTTTTAATGTAATGCTGATTGACTAATTGATCCCAAAGCTCTTTGCTGATAAATCTAGGTAAGTTAGGAACAGCAGCTCTAATATTAGCATCAATCTCTCTCCCACCTGCCATTTCTTTCATTCGAGATGTGTCTACAGCACCGATATTCCAAAGATCATTCACATCTTCTATTTCAGTAAATGGATGATGATTTAGAAAATCAATTACTTCTGCTCTATACTTAGGAGAAACTTCTTTATTACTTTTGCCTTTGATCTGCATAATATGTACAGGGTCGTTAGGCGAATTACCTTCTGTGGTTGTATTTCGAGCAGGGTTGGTCTCAATTGTCACATGAGGTTTACCTTTGGCATCACGAAGTGTGAAGATTCTAGAGTCAAGATTAGCAACTTCATTTGTATAACCGCCTACACAGTGACCCATTAAATCGCCTTCTTCTTTAAGCGCTTTGTCAAGAGTATAATGAGGTGTGTTAAAACTTTCGATTGCTTCTTCAGGCGTTTTACCTGCTGCACCTACATCAACGCCTTGTTTATCACGAACTAAAAATGCATCTTTAGTAGGGTGCTTCTCGACTTTAAATCCTTCAGGCAGTGTATTAGCAGTGTCTAAAGGCTCTTTAAGCTCATGCCAAGCCATACCATTGTCATATGTTTTTAGTGCTGGAAAGTTCTGTCTAAACTCACCTAGGTTCTTTACTGTTGCTTTCTCTGCTAAGTCAGCACGATATTTGTTGATCTTAGCAACATGTCTGACTGCATCTGGGACTGTCATACGCTCTAGATCTTTAGTAGAAAGTCGAAGATGCTGTGGTAGATCAGTAGTTGAGGCAACTGCATTTCTAAGCTCATCAGTTAAGTGGTCAAAGCCGAAGTTGCTTAGCGTTTGATATCTATTTATCTCTGCTTCAGGGTCTTTTTCAAGCGCTTTTTGCAACCCTTTCCATTCTTCTACTGAAGGATGCTCATCTGGATGTAATCGATGCAATGCATCTTTAATCTTAACTGTGTCTAAACCCCAGTCAGTTTTAAACTCCCATTCTTTTCCTGCATTCGTAGTAGCAAGCCCTTCTCTAGGATGACCACGTTCTTCTCTTACATCGCCAAGGATCTTAAACACATTAGTCATGGTGGGGTCTAATTGTTCAAATCGGTCACCAAGGTCTTGCATATGCGTAATTCCTTGATCTGCAAGGTTACGAACTGGATCTTTAGGCGTTCCCATGTCATTCTTAATATAGTTCTTAAGACGCTTATCAACCCATTGATTTAGTGACTGTGTTTCTAGCATATATTGACGTTGTTCAGGAGAATAGCCTATCCTGTCTGCCATTTCTTCCCAACCAGGTCTAAGGGTATAAGGGTCAGAATCATGCGCTAAAGTAAGACCTTTCTTAAAAGGCTTTAATGCATAATTAAGCTGCGCATCTACCCAATTACCGCCTGGGTTCTTAATTGAATAGTTCCAACCTTTATCGTCTTGTCGTTTCTTGATCTCTGCTTTCATCTGAGCAGCTGTCGGCTTATTCAGATTTCTTTGCGTTTGTTCTTTAAGCTGTTTACTCGTTACATAGATCGGATTACCTAACTTATCCACACCTTTTTGAACTAATGCATTTTCAGGGTTAAGATTAAGTCCGTACTGCCCTTGTTTTAATGGATAATGCTTTAATAATTGATCTTCAGGTAAATCCATTCTTACGCCAGGAAGATCTGCTTCCATTTCACCTGCTGTATGATAGTATCGATCAGTTGGTTCGATAAACGGAATCAATGAAGCTTGGCCGTGATTTGCAATGTTTACAGCATTGTCATACTGATCACCATGTGGTGGTCTGCCTTTTTCTTTTTCAAAGAGCTTAGCAGCATCTAAAGCAGAAATATTGTTCTTGTTCATCAACTGCTCTAGCTCATAAGCATCTTCCATAATATGCGAAGGCGGGTGCATTGAAGGATTACTACCTTTTTCAAACCCTTCATAGTGCTGAATAGCATGCTGAAGCTCATGTTTTAATACTTTCTTTGCTTCTTTAGGGTCTTTTAGTAGCGAATTATGCAAATCAATTCTATTCAGCATCTCATTATAGCGACCATCAGCGCCTGGAATATCCCACATATGTACGTTAATATCACCAAGATGAGGGTATGCGTTAAATAGCTTAGGATGATCTATAATGTCTCTTACTTTCAAGTCAGACCGATTAGCAAGCGATGGATCTATCTTCATCTGAGAACCTATATCAGGTATCTCTTGACGCCATTTTTGGTCAAGACCTCTATATGTGCCTGTCAATGAGTGTATTACATCAGGCTCATACTTTTCTTTTTCTAACTGTTTTGCAAAACTGCTAAAGTCTGCATTCCATAGATTTGACTTTTCACCTTGCATAATACCAGTCTGAAGACTAGGTAATCCATATCTTCTTGTCAAATCATCAGCTGTTTTCATCATGCCTTGACCTACAAGCTTTCCTGCAGCAGGGGCATACTTCGTTGCAGCAAGTGGATCAATCATACCCCCTACAACATTTGTGCCTAGTTGCGTCATTGCATTCGATGTGTAAGGCTTAAGTCCAGGGACTTTATCTGACATTGATTTCAGATAGTCTTCAGTAGTTGGCATTGCAGTTTCAGAGCTGACTGTGTTCGGCAATAAGTAATTAAGACCTGCTCGACCTAACGACTCGATGTCCCCAAAAATACCTGGAACTGATGCGGCTGTGCCTAATCCTGCAGATCCTAGAGTAAGACCTAATCCTTTCATTGCGCCTGTGAACATCCCAATTGGGTCAACAGTCACTGGCTGCCCGGCTCTGTTTCTTGCAACTGCTTTATTGGCATCAACCGCTGCTCTCATTTTCTCTATTTCAAGCGGGTTGTACGTCTCATTTGCTGGAACGTATGCTCCCATCGGATCAACATAACTTGGATCAGGTTGATAGTTGTAATTGCCTTCAAGTGTGACCGAAGATGTAGGTAGCGGCATGCTATTCACTCACAATGGGAATAATGCAATCATAACACGACTCTGTTAGACTGCATATGGGTTTTCAGCTCTTTTATTATAGTCGTCATCGATATAGTCATTTGACTGTTGTACAAAATGATCGATCACAATAATGTTCGCATCCCTTAGGTAGCGTAGTGCTTGAGTCAGTGCGTCCACATAGTCGTCATGCCGACCTAATGGAAAACTACAGATCTCTGACAGGAACGGCTGTATCCACGTTCTGGCCTGTCCTGGATGCTCAGTCGACTCCGGCAAATACAGTAACCCTTTCTCGATCATCGGGGCAATAATGTTCAGTCTGGTTGCTTTATCAGCATTTCCTGGGTTATATCCTCTGATCGGAATACGAGTCTTCTGAAGGTCCTGAATGAGTGCTATACCACTTGATTTGTTCTCTACAAGGACTAAGTCCACCTTCTTACCACTACCAAACTCGTCTGGATCTCCATAGATCTCCTCAAACTCTTCTTTTAACTTAGACCGTAAGTCTGGGTACAAGAGCCGCTCTGACCAACAGTCAATGAGCATGACACGATTCCCCTTATCCTCTGATGGTCTAAACACGCCTAACACTACACACGCAGTCGGGTCATTGATCTGCTTGTCGGACGCTGCACAGTCGTAGGACTGAATCACATATGAAAACTCTGGAAACGGTCGGTCTGCATCCCACAGCTCAAACCATGATCGTTTTACAAGACCAGACTCTTCTGGGTCGAGAATCTCTGCATGTATCTCTTGGCGGCCGAGGCTTGTTCCTTCATACTGCATAATCTGATTCTGAAAGTTCGGTGCTAGGTTATGCAAGTTTGAGTACGTAGAAGCTGTGGTCACATGCACGTCCTCACCATCTCTATCGTTTAACTCTACTATTTTCGGTACAGGCTTCGGAGTAGTAGTGCACACCATACGTGGCGTTTTACCGAGACGAAGACTGAACTGTATCATGTCCCATGCCTCATCCAGATAGTCCCAAGCGGCAAGCTCGTCAGCCCATACATGGTGCCACTGAGGACCACGGAAACGGCTAGGCTCGGATGCTGCGATTCCTTTAATTAAAGACCCATTCTTAAGAGTAAGCTCATGAAGCGATATTCCGTAGTTCTGTATAATCTCAGGCGGTGTCACATTTAGCAGACCAGAGTCTCCATTAAAACACACATCACGTATATCTCCTGAGGTTGGTGCTGATACAAGTATACGACTACCTGGCTCATTCCAAGCCTTCCACCATGTCCACTCTGCTGCTAATCGTGTCTTTCCTGCTCCTCGGCCTGCAAGGAGCAACCACACTGACCAATCGGTCGGCGGTTCTATCTGGTGCGGTAGAGCAATCGTTAACCACTTCAATCGGGCTTTAAATGCTGCTCTCCACTCTGGCGACATTTGACTAAGCTCTTTATCGTGCTTCTGAATTCGCTCTGCCACTTTTTGAATCTGTTGTTCGGTAAGAGGCATAATGTGATTATAGCACGACTGCAGAGCTGCAGAGAGCTGCAGAGATCAGGGAAACAAAGAGCTATGCACTAAGTGTTTACTTTAGGTACGAAGTGCTGAGGACTCAGAAGCTGACATAGGCGCCCCCGGCTGCTAAGTCTCGAGGTCCTATGAATTCTGTAGCAAAAAAGCCCAGAATCTAAGCCCAAAGCCCACAGAATAAGATCTAAGGCACGTAGGCCTTAGATCTTGGTACAGAGATTATAGAAACGTGATGTAAATATAATCTTTAACTTCGACTTCACAAACTTCTGAATCACTTGGAAGAGATTTAAGATATTCTAAAATCGATTTTTTCTCGATATTCACATAAACTTCTGAATTTGAGATTTGAGCTTTGAGTTTGCTTGGAAAGCATTCTATGTTTTTGATTGCAAATACTGTTTTCATGTAAAACTCCTTGTTAAGAATTAAGAATTTAAAATTTAAAACTTAGGAATTTGTGTTCCTAAGAATCATTATACATAGTTCTAAGAAAAAGTACATAATTTTTTAAATATTTTTATTCTTGTCACAATGTGAAATAGTTCATTTTCCTATGTACAAAGTGAAAATTTCCTGATATATACGCGCAACTTTCATCATGTGAAAGTGCATGTCACATAGTGAAATTTCATCATGTAAAAGTGCATGTCACATAGTGAAATTTCAGCATATAAAAGTGCATTTCACGTTGTAAAAGCTCATTTCATCATGTGAAAGCTCATTTCACTATGTAAAAAATCTTCAAATCTGATTCAGTTCAGAATCGAGTCACTGAGCAGAATCTGAGCCGAATCTGTTCAGAGCTAGAGCCCGTTTGACTGAGCCCTGATTCTCGTCTGAGATCTGAGTCTGAGCTCTCAGTACTAAGTGCTTGAGCCCGTTTGGCTGTGGCCGATCTGAAGATCATTTTGGATGTCGTTCAGAATCTCCTGTGCGATGGAGTGTGAAGTCTGGACCTGAATGGCTCCACCATTGTTGCCCGTAAGCTCGATTTTGTTCCGTTCTGAGTACTTTTGAGGAAATCTAGCGGCCATAATTCGATTATATACACCGCCATTAAGTCTTGAAGACCCTGGGTTTTCGACTATGTGCGAAATACCTAGATCTTCCCAATAAGCCAATTCTAGCTCTTTAGCTGTGCGCAAGGCCAACAAAAATTCTTGGTGCTGCTCGGCCCAGTTATCTAGCGTTCCCCAATTCAACTTTAATTTTGCAGCAATTTGTTCCTTTGACATACCTTCTGAGCCCATTTGAATAACTTGTTGACAATATTCAGGCTTATACTTAGTAGGTCGACCAATTTTCTTTTCAATTACGTCATATTGCATGTTGTTTCCTTCCAAATGGAGTCTATGAGTTTATTTAATCTTGATGCTTTTATACCAAATGAACGAGCTTTAATGTGTTCAGGTGATAGTTTACGACCTTTTCTAACTGCCGATAATGCCGCAATGTGTTCAGGCGTTTGAGGAATTCCTTTTTTACCTTTGGAAATATTTGCAGCATGTTTAGCTGATTTAGGTCTGCCTTTTAGTTTAATGCTGTTTAATCGACCATTTCTTTGTCGAGTTTCTAAAGGAAGACCGCATAAAGGAGAATCTTTTGTCGTTTCTATAGCTTGATTCGCGTATTTATTACTTTTCCAATATTGAAATGGAAGAGAATTAAGCCATTTCTTTGCTTCTGTTTCTGAGTCGAACCATTGTTGAAAAATAACCTCGACGTTGTCGCGATGATGGCCTCCGTGCTTAGCGCAATGTGCGATCCAATATCTACCACTGCCACAATACAAATTCATCTCAGTCATCACAGTTTGGCCTATGTACATCTTATCTGATGTTTTGTTTTTCATAATGTAATACCAGCGTGGTCGCCAATCGGTCATAATTTCTCTCCTTAGTGGGTGTGAAATTGATTGTAACACAAAGTGCTAAAAACAGGCACTATCGGTAAAAGTTACATCAGGATACAAAATTACACCTAGTCAAATTCATATATATAAAAATAAATTTAATAATAAAATTAAAAAAAAGTAACTCAGTAACTCAGTAACAGACCAACAGCAGCTTACCTCTCCCAAGTTACATAAAGTTACAAGAAATCTTCAATTCTGTTTACTTTTCAGTAACCTATTTGCTAAACTGTGGACTATGCTAAACTGTAGTATGTTCTGGTTACAAAAGTTACAAAATCTCATTTTTTGTAACTTTTTCACAGCCAATTTTGTAACTCATTTTCTACCCCATCTGTAACCTAGAAACTAGGTTACAGATGGAGTTACAGAACACCATTTCACAATGTGAAAGACCACCAACTATTTCACTATGTGAAATCAACGATTCTAATCTATGGTATAATAATATGGTAGTAACTTAGTTTTAGATTTCTTAATTCAAAATTTTAAACAGGAGTTTAATATGCAAAAACAACAGTTTCATTTCTACGGACAACAGTTTCACTTTTATGGTTCAAACTTTATGGAGTGGAAGACTTCTACCAATCTCCAAGAAGTCATCGATCATTTTCGTACCAAAGAAAATGCCAAGCATAATTTTGCTGTCTGGTACGTCCCACTTGCAGACAATATCGAATACGAGATTAACTGGTTCGAGCCACAAGTCGAAGGCCGTATCTACCTCGGTAGCTATAACAAAAAGCAACGTATCGACATTAAAGAGGAGGTGGCAGAATGAAATTCACCAAACTTTACAAAAATCGGTTTTACATTTACGAATGGCAGCCACACCATTTCTACGTCTATGACACCAAAGATCCTAGCGGTCTAGCCGTCAGCTATCCTGATAATCCGGAATTAGCCATTTCAAGTCCACTTTTATCTACTGCACATTCTCTGTGCGATATGATCCTTAGAAAGGAGTCTCAAGTATGAAAATCACTCAGTTTCATGATTCTATTCCTCATTCTAAATTTAAACCTCGTTATAAGACTTCAAGGTTGTACTTCGATTATAAAGGCGAGACATTAATGGACGACTTACAGAACCGTCGTTCCAGACCCGCTGATCAACTTAAAGTCTTACTTCCAGAGATCTTCAAGCATTACAACATTAACCCTAAACATGCCAAATGGTCACAGTATGCCGGTTGTAATTGCCCTTGTAGTCCCGGTTTTATCCTCTATGGCGTTTATGGTAAGAACTATGCAGTCACAGTAGAAAAGGAGTTACCAAATGCGTGAGTTCGAATTACCCCAATTAACCCCTGAAACCGAGTCTCAGATCTATGACATTCTCTCTGCTAGATTGGCTGTTAAGATCTTTCAGTGGTTTCAGGAAGAAGCGATTGACCATTTTGATTTTGCAAAAGAAGGTGACCTCATTACCGATCTGATTGATGACGAGGACCCCATGGATGTGCATTCCAAGCTGTGGCGTATCTCCACTCGGCGTTTTGCAAATATGCTTTTAGATCAATAACTTACAGATGCCAGACTTTGTACTTTGTTTCAGCTATTTCACATAGTGGTAAAACAAAGTACAAAAATGTGGTATAATGTATCATGTAGTAAAAATGTTGTAGTTGTATTCTTAATTCTAAACTTACTTTTAAAGGAGCTTTATCATGGAATTATCACCGATTAACACAGAAATGCCAATGCCGGTTACAACCGATGCTACTATTACTCAGTCTTCACTTGCTGATTTGTTTCACTCAATGTCCTCAATTATGCAACAAATGTCTTACAAAATCAGTCAATTAGAAGCTAAGCTCGAAGCTCAAGCACCAACAAGTATCGAAGAAACATTATCAGAGTTTTTAGTAAATAGTGAATTCGAAGATAGAGTCAACGAGCTTGTCGAGCACCATATGCGTTACGAGTTTGATATCGATAACCATGTCGATATTGCAGATGTTGTTCGTGATACACTTAACACTAGTCTCACCATTAGTTTCGATATCTAATATGCCTTCAGCTCTTAAATATAAGACGCTAACTAAACCTAAGCACGTCTTCGTCCTCATCGACGAAGGCGATGTGCTTAAAGTTTACGAAAGCAAAATAGATGCTCAGAACGATGCAATCAAGTATGAGCTTACCGATTATTTTATACAAGAAACGGAGTTTAAATAATGCAAAAACCCTATGTTACACACAACGATCAACCTATTAGTATTCGTGGCACACATGGCCTAGCCCGTTTGTCCAATCTTTCATACGCCCGAATCGTCGAGATGTTCGGTGAGCCTTGCGATGATTTCGATGATTTTAAGTCTGATGCAGAGTGGACAATTCTATTTCCAGATGGTGAAGTAGCTACCATTTATAACTGGAAAAATGGTAAAAACTATTGTGGACCCGATGCTCCACCTGTAGAAGAAATACGTGAATGGAATGTCGGTGGCTATACAACCGATGTCGTCTTACGTCTTCACCAACTTTTAATGAAAGAGCCTATACATTATGCATAGCTCATTGTAAACTATGTTAAAGTAATACACACTTACTTATCCCCTCCCTAAAAGAGGGGTTTTTTAAACTTCAAAATTGGTACAGAGTCTATGAGACATATACAACAAACACCAACTCACTCGCACAAACAAAAAAATCCCCAATGTATGGCATTGGGGATCTAAGCACTTATATTAACTAAGGTAGTCCAATCGTTCACTTGTGAAGGAGTCATTGAATGAGTTTCAATGAAAAAACAATTAAACCAGAAACATTATATCACACATTTCTAAAAGATAGACAGTTTAATGACCAAGATGTACAGTCATTAGGTCTAGAACACCTCGACCCACAACAAACCTCACAATTGATGGGGTTCACAGTCTATAGTGCATCGATCAAGATTCCGTACTTTGACATACATGGTCAGCCTACAGACTTTAATCGAGTTCGTCTTCTGAACCCGATCGGAAAGATGAAGTATTGCCAACCGCGTCAGTCTGGCTCTCACATCTATTTTCCAAAGAACCCGTTATGGCCCTCAGCATTGACCAACTTACAAATTCCGTTAATCATTACAGAGGGGGAGTTTAAAGCACACGCCATTACCAAAGCGATTGTAGCAGAGAACCTGCAGTACATCTGTTTAGCGGTTCCAGGGGTATCATCATGGACAGACAAATCAGGCCTTCCTATGCACAAAGATCTAATGTCCATTCTCTATGAGAAGTCATTATCAGCCCGCGATGTGTACATTCTATATGACTATGACGGTAAAACAGATGATGGTGAGCCGAATGAGCAAGTGGCACTTGAAGAGAACAAGCTAGCTATTACACTTGCAGGACTAGGTGCTAAGGTCCACCTTTGTAGAATTGGTCGGTTCAAACCCGTAAAAGGACAGAAATATGCAATAGACGACCACCTATTGATTGGTGGAACACTGTCTGAAGTATTGATGTCATGCATAGAGCCGACAATGATGAAAAACAGTGAAGAGTATCGTTTATACACGGCTCGTACACAGTGGGCGATCTATGATGGACAATGGATTCGGCTCAATGATGGTAAACAGTTTAATGGGCAAAGAATAAGAATAGAGTTGGCGAACCATTCATGGATTCGGCCAGCTGCCAATGGTAGAACGACCACAGTAAAACTAACTGATGCATACCCTGCATGGTCAAAGCGTTTGAACCTACGAGGTATGGGTATGTACCCAAAACATCAAGGGCTTCGTATTACGCCGGACGGATACTATAACTTTATGAAAGCATGGAAATACGAGCCATTAGAAGGCACACCTACTCCATGGCTTGAATGGTGCTCGTACTTTTTTAAAGATGCACCAGAGTTTGAAGACTTTTTTCATAATTGGATAGCACAGATCATACAAAAACCGTGGGAGCGTAACAATACCACAATTCAGATCATTAGCCCTAAGCAAGGTATTGGTAAGTCATTTAGTATTGGTTGGATCGCAGAGATGATGGGTGATATGGCACTCTCTATTGGTCCTGATAGACTCTTTGAGAAGTTTAACCAACACGTACTGAACCGTGTGTTGATCACAGTGGACGAGCCAAGCACTGATAATGCAAGGCATGCAGATGAGCTGAAGAACCTTATTACAAGTGATACACTTACATTAGAAGCAAAGAACCAAGATGCCATTTTCATTACGAACTATGTGAACTATGCATTTACCACGAACCACGCCAAAGTGACCACAGTGAATGAAGGGGCACGCCGTGAAGCAATCTATATGCCACACTCTTTAGACCCTTCAGTATGTTCTGAGTTAATCTATAAGGTAAAAGAATGGTGTGAAAACCAAAATGGCTTTGAGATCATGATGCACTTTTACAATACACGTGATCTTTCTAATTTCGATGCAAAAGCGCCTGCCCCAATGTCCGATCACAAACAAGAAGTGATACAAGCCAGTAAATCTGCATGGTCACAATTTGCACAAGAGGTGTGGGACTGGGTTGAGAACGAGCTTGATGGCTCTGCTGCGATCAGTAAAGGCATGATGAATGTATTGATTCGTCATTTTAGGTATGAGGATTCACGTATTACTGCACACTCAATAAATAACTCATTCAAAGAGTTGTGTTTCAGTCAACAGAATAAGATGATCAAAGACGATAGAGGCCAATGTCTTCGATGCTTATTACTTACACGAACAGCAGAGGATACGCATAAAAGCTCTGGTTATAGAATTCTTCTACAAAAAACGAATGATGCAATCGAGAAATTAATATCAAAAACTTCATATTAGCTATTTCACATGATGAAATCAAATAATTCAAAAGTGTAGTATAATAAACTTAGTAATATATTTTATTACTATTTTTAAATCTTAAATACTTAACTTTAAAGGAGCTTTATTATGGCACATGAAATCGCCAAAACAGTAAACGGTAAAGATGCAATTGCCTATGTAGGTGATACACCATGGCATGGTCTTGGTCAACAACTCACACCTGATTCACCATTAGAAGTATGGGCAACCGAAGCAGGTCTAGATTTTCAGTTACAAACTACTCCTATTTGGTATTCACCATTTAGTGATGGTCAAAACATGAAATCATATACCGGTAAGCGTGTTATTCTTCGGAATGATACACACGATGCACTAGGTATTGTGTCAACACGTTACAAAATAGTACAACCTATAGAGGTTCTAGAGTTTTTTCGTGACATTATCGGTTCCTCTGCTCAGTTGGAAACAGCAGGCGTACTTCGTGGTGGTGCACATTACTGGGCACTCGCTAAAATGGAAGGTGAGTTTAATTTAGCAGGCGATAAGGTGAACCAATACTTACTCCTTGCATCATCAGCCGATGGTTCACTTGCCACACAAGCACGTCTTACTACAGTCCGTGTTGTATGCAACAACACAATGCAGGTTGCACAAAGTAATGGCCAAGCAGTGAAAGTACGCCATAGCTCTATCTTTGATCCATCAGAAGTAAAAGTAAAGTTAGGCGAGATTAATCAAAACTTTAAAGCATTTCAAACCACCGCCGAGACACTTGCTCGTATTAAGTTATCAAGCCAACAGGCATCTAAGTTATTTGTAAGTATACTCGGTGGTTCAGAAGATAAACCAAGTCGCCAAGCGGCACGTGCATTACAATTATTTGAAGGTAGCGGTATTGGTAGTGATCTGGAATCTGCAAAAGGTACTGGTTGGGGTGCACTAAATGCAGTCACACAATTAGTTGATTGGGAAAATGCCCGAACAGATGATGCACGTATCCGTAGTGCATGGTTTGGTTATGGCGCCAATATCAAGCAACAAACTCTCGATGCATTAGTCACAATGTAATCTTTCACTATGTGATAAAGCACAAAAAGCTTTATCACATAGTACTTTCTATGATATAATGTTCATAGTAATACTTCTTAATACTCAACACAAGGAACTAAAATGTCAAACTGGGATGCAGCATTAGATGCAGCAATGGAAAATCACTATATTCAACAAGATCTTCTTGAAGAACGAATTCAAGAAACACTTACAACTGAAGAACATGATCCATGCAAATGGTTTAATGTTTGGGAAGCAATTGCTAATTCATCATTCACTAAAGAGCAAGAAATAGAGTTTGAAGCATTGTTAAGAGCAAAAGATGTAAAAGCTCTTGAGATGATCATTGATTTATCAACACAATATCAACGATACTTTATTGAGAAGGATATAGACAATGAATAAAACAACATGGGCCGATTGGTTTGTAGCAACCGTTTTCGGAATTTTTTATGCAGTACTTTTAGCGAGTTTTTGTAAACTATTATGACACCTATTCAATGGCACAGAAAAAGAACTAAAGCAAATATGCCGCATGTGGCAGAATCAATGCTTGATTTAATGAACGAACACGGACCTGTTCGAATTACCGAGTTTATCGAAACAGTAGAAAAAGATGCACTAGGTTCAAGAGCGCATTTGTACTTTAATTTAAACTGGCTTCGTGAACATGGCTATGTAAAAGCCACGAGCCCTGTAAATAATCTTCGTGTAAAAGAAGTAAGTATTACAGCTAAAGGTTTACGTTACTTAGAGAATGATCATGGATAGTATCTCTTCTAAAGAGTATGACCATTGGAAACATGAGAGCACTAAAAAACAAGTTCGTCATCTTACTTGGTATCATGTGAATGAGCTTGTTGATACACTCGAAGCCAACATTAGAAAAGCAAAGTATCATTATGAGTTAATTGTAGGTGTCACAAGAGGTGGTTTGGTTCCTGCAGTGATGCTAAGTCATCGTCTTAAACTTCCGATGATGGCAATCACACCACGAACATTGATACCTATCACAAAAAGATGCCTCGTGATTGATGAGATCTACGATACTGGTGATACGATTAAACAAATTAAAGAAGTAAACCCAGGCATTCACGTCGGTGTTTTGTTTCATAATGAAGCATTACCTGACTTAGAATACTTTGCAACCAAGGATCCTTTGAATCAATGGATCGTCTTTCCGTGGGAGAATTAACATGAAAAAGCAGTCTAATCCAATACCTGATTGGAGAAATCCTCAGTTTGTATACCATCAGTCAGTAGCTACTGACATATTAAAAACGCTAAAGCGGTTTGGGTTTGTTCCGCCTTCAGAAAAGAAAGAACAAAAGCAATGAACTCAGATATTTTTCATAAAGTGAAAGAGTTTCGAACGAAACTGAATTTACCGACTAATACTAAGCCTCAACTCCTTAAGCCCGAGGATATTAGTTTTTATGCTCGTTTTATTATGGAAGAGCTAAGTGAGTTGATGAAAGCCCATGAGAAAGGGAACCTTGTAGATGCTGCTGATGCACTTGCTGATTTGTCTTATGTCACTATGGGTTGTGCTCATCATATGGGTGTTTATCTACCTCGTGTACTTGATATTGTCCATGAAGCCAATATGCGTAAAGAGCCAGGAACCACGCAAAGAGGTTACCAACAAGATGCAATGAAACCTCAAGGGTGGATAGGACCTGAGGAGATGATTGCATTAGAGTTATTCGAGCAATGTAGATAATGAAAACATTTGCATTAATAACATCATTATTTATTTGTGGTTGCGTCATTTTTTTAACGGAACTCGCACGCAAAGAAATAGCATATGACTGCCGTATGTTGATGGGCGGATGGCATCCTGACATACCACAACAAGTAATAAAACAATGTAGGGGGTAATATGACAGATGAACAAATGAAAGAGTTGGCTGAATTGCGTGTAGCCATACAAGATTTAAAGTATCAATTGATACAAAAGCATGATTTGCGTGAATTAAGTGATGCAACAATACGAGAACTGTCAGTTGCTTTTATGTTGGTATTACGCAGAACTCCTGAAGATGAACTTTTTGAAA
>Ga0208872_1000193_pt1 | contig 55565 bp, 47 predicted proteins | sample CryBogCBH12Aug08_FD_185508 | JGI IMG/M metagenome (GOLD analysis project Ga0208872, IMG submission 185508) | Freshwater microbial communities from Crystal Bog, Wisconsin, USA - CBH12Aug08 (SPAdes) | ecosystem: Environmental > Aquatic > Freshwater > Lake | place: Crystal Bog, Wisconsin, USA...
AGGCATCTTCTTGCCGTGTCCAAGGCCTCCTTAACAAGAGGATAGGTCTCCTTCAGCAAGATAGTCCACTCAGTAGGAGCCTTCTTCACTGTCTTCTCCTCTGTCTCCATTGTCTCCATTGTCTTCACCTTCTTCATTGCCTTCTTCTTGGGCTGAGAAATCAGCCAACTGTCCCTTCATGGCGGCGATAGTGTTCAAGATTGCGGTAGACATTGTTGCTTATAGGCTTTGAAAGATACTGTCTTTAGAACCATCTTTCCATTCAATTTTTTTTTTAAATTGAAAATGGATCTGTAAATTAAGAGGGCATTTTACCCTCTTTTTTCAATCTACAAAAAAAATTGAATTAGGCTCTAGAGCCTCTATAGGCATACTTTTAATAGGCATTCAATCTACAAAAAAAATTGAATCAAATAATCTAGCAGAAAACAGTATCCTATCACAGCAATCCAGTAATCTAAAATGACTGATCACGCTCTGTCAAACTGCGCTAACTGCCGCAACGCATCAGTGCCATTCTGTGATACTCACCCTCTTAACTGGGGGATCGTCAAAGTGATGAATCTCAGTGCTATGCGTGGCGGCCTCTCTTGGTCCAACATTATAGAGCGCGAAGAGAAGCAGATGCTGTCGCAGATGACGGAAACGCAGCGCAAGAAGCACGAGGCGGATAATGCCGCTAAGATGGAGGCAGAAGAGAAGCGGTTTATCCAGTCCATCAAGACTTATGAGGTAGATAAGCGCAAGAAGCTATACACTACTCAAGAAGGCGTCGCCAAGAGGAAGTTTAACTTCCCATGTAAGAAGCAGCATTATGACGGCGGCTGTTGGCTACACGCAGAGAAGCATGGAGCGTGCAGCTTTGTTCACGCCGATGAGGAGGAGCTCTACACCAAGATCTTCTCTGAACACAAGATCCAAGGATTCTACAATGCGGATCCTCTGCTACGCAAGACCTCTGATGTGAAAGAGGGGCGATGCCTCTGGGTGACCGGCGTAGATAAGACCGGTAATCTGATCTTCTCTAAGACGAATACAGAGGAGCAACCAATGATCAAGCAGCCATTCAGAGGCTTCACAAAGGAACAAAACTCCAATGCAGTCTGCGCATGGTAAAAAACAAAGAAAAAGAAAGAAAACAAAGAAAAAGAAGAAAACAAATTTTTTTTGGGAAAAAAATTGATTAGCATGGTTGGTGTAATAATTAAAAAGATGGGTAATCAACAAACTCGCCACAAGGATTCTGCTACTCGTGCAAAGACTCAAGAGGCTCAAGAAAAAGTCAAAGATCGCACAAAGGCCAATGTTGCTGCTTTATGCACCAAGATTATCAATCAACGGCATTGACTGTTCAACCTACACAAATCCAGACAAAGATTCTTCAAGCAACATTCGTTGCGGATAAGCAATTGGAGAGAGGCGGGCACGATTTCACTAAGGCTGATTTGATTGCGATTGTCTTGAACCTACAACCCACGCTTGTTCCTCATGTTGACGAAGTTGGATCTCTAAGTTGCAATGATCTTCGTGCTAAGATTCGTAGTATTGTGTTTGATCCGGTTAAGTTGTTGGCACAAGCACAAGGACAAGCTCAAGCACAATCACAAGCACAAACCAATAATCAAGATATCGTAGTAAATTCTCAAGCATTAGTTACTATACCAAAAAAAGTTGCTGATCCTACAGTTTCGTCTGCTATTAGCCTTGTGTTTGCTTAAGACTTTTTTCATAGGGATCCAAAAAAATTGACTGGTCCACAGTGAGCCCCCATTATTACTAGAATGACCCTACAACCGCTTTGGAACGAGTTTGCCTATAAAGATCACCAAGTCTTTGGTGTAAAATGGATGCTGGGTCGTGAAAAAGAAGTCATTAAAGGGGGTCTTCTCTGCGATGAGATGGGGCTTGGAAAGACAATCCAGATGATTGGTCTCATAAAAGAGTCTGGTGATTCTTCAACTCTTCTTGTAGGACCCCTTGCGGTGCTACATCAGTGGAAGCAAACAGCAGAAAAGGCAAGGATTCGCTGTTTCTTCTTTAATACCAAGTTGAAACGCTGGGATCTTAAGACAAAGATCTTTAAAAATGCTATTAGCCTTTACCTCATTGGCTATGAATCTCTTACAGTTAACATTGACTATGTTGAACAAACGATGTTTGATCGCTTAGTCTGTGATGAGGCACATCGTCTTGGTGTTCCGAATATTAAGAAAAAAATTCTAAATAACAAGGATATTAAGAAACAAAACTTCAAGACAATTCGTCGTATTCAAGCAGATTCAAAATGGTTTCTCACAGCAACGCCAGTTGTAAACAGCCTTGATGATCCTCTATCACTATTTGCTTTGCTTGATAACTCTCTTGTAAAGAAGCCTATTGAAGATCTTATGAATAAATATGCCATTGCTAGAAATATGGAACAGCTAAGAACTAGCATGACCGACGAGAATCTTCCCGCAAAAGCAATTATCAAAAATCATCGTCTTGATTTCATTACAAAACAAGAGGAAGATTTCTATATCAAGATTCAAACTGATGTGGAGCGCCAGCTTCGCTATCAAGATAATGCGTTAGTTATTCTTCGTCTTATAATGCTTCTTCGTCAAATCAGCATCCATCCACAGATTTACATAAAAGCACGACAAGATAAGTTTAAGGGAAGACTCACAATACCTTCATTTGAGCATCCTAGCACAAAATTTGAAAAAGTAAAAGAGTTACTCACAAGCGAATCTGATACACCACATAAGTGGATTATCTTCTGCCACTTTTATGAAGAGATGAATCTATTTGAAACATACTTGCGTAAACTTGACTTTATTCGCCATATTGAAATTTATTCTGGTAGCCAGAATATTGATGAGAAAACTAACGCACTTGATACAATTCGTGAGCCTTTTACAGATGATAAAAAGTGCGATGTTATTCTTATGCAAATTAAAGCGGGTGGTGTAGGCATTAATTTACAAGAGTGTGATCGTATTATCTTTTCTAGTCCTTGGTGGACTCAAGCTGCAATTGAGCAAGGCATTGGCCGAGCAGTCCGCATTGGCCAAGAAAATCAAGTTGTGGTTCATAATCTAGTATTAAAGCAAGAAGAGCATAGCAGAATTAAAAATATTGATAAATGGATGAGGGAAAAAGCATCAACAAAAGATGGACTTAATACAATGGTTTTAAACAATGCAACAACAACAATTATCTAATTTATCTTAATAGATGAATCTAAATCATACAATAACACAATTTTTAATTGCTCTTTTAGTTTCTGGTGTCGCACTCTATTTTTTAGTGTCTGTATGGAAGTTATCTAAAACATCCGCATCTGAAGGGTTTGCTGGCCCCGCTCGTGGATCTGGGGTTCCCGATTGTTTAAGAGATTCTCAAAATGCTTCTGATTTATATACACTCTTTTCTGGTGCGAGTTCCACTGAAGAAGGTGCTGATGATTTAAGAGAACTAAGTCTCCTATTAAGTAAACTCTGCTGTTTCAAAAAAGATTTAATGAGCCCTTCTGGTATTGTTGAAGCGACTCGCTATCAACCATATTCTACGGCTCATGATATAGAGGCAGTAGCAGAAACAACCGCTCGTTGCTTGGCAAAGACTATTCCTCCTCGTGATCTAGATATTATTATTGATAAATGGAATACAAGAGGACAACTATTGGTTAAACGATTATGCACCAGTTATAATTTATCTAATTCTGAACTCAAGAAAGCAGATACACTATTTAAGGCATGTATTGTAGATGTTTCAGATGTTGCTCAAAGTATGTGCTTAAAAGGAACAGTAGAAATCGCTGGAACTAAAGGTCCTAGAACAGTGGCTCCTTATGAACCACCAGAACTTCTTGAATTAAGAGCATATAAAGGTTATTATTAATATTTAGGATAATAAATTATCTTTATTATACCAAATACATATTTTATGTAATCTACTTGGGAACAATTAAAGTTGTAAATATCATTAAACCAATAATGTGCCATACAGAACGGGCTGGTTTAGCAATAGAAAATAGTTCAATAATTACAGAATTCCATAACATCTTTCCAACAAATCCTAGAAGAACCATTGCTAAAATAAATGCTAATAGGAATGAAATGAAATCTACATACGCATTGCGTCGCTCCTTAGAATCTTTATTACCACTAAATCCTTCAATCGCAGCCTTGCACGCAGAAGCTAATACCATCTATATTATATTATTATTATTCTTTCTCATACATAAGAGATTCTTTCGTCTTTGCTTCACGGTGCTCCGTAATAAACTTAATCGCATCAGCAGCCGCCGTCTCAGATTTCATATGCTGAGATAAAAGTCCAAATAATAGTTTTTCATTCATTCCACCCTTTGTTGTAGAACGACGATATAAAATACGTCCACCAGAACCCTTAAGATCTAGAGCGCCAATATTATGTTTCTTCATAATCCGTAGAATCATCTCTTCTTGAACTTTTACTCGCTTACGCTTTTCACGCATTGCTTCATTCAGAGTTTTTACTTCCTCCGCAGTCTGCTTCCACTCCTTAATAATATTTGATAACTGAGAAAGCTCTTGCTGTGCCTTCTGTTGTTCTTCGGGACTTAGTGTATTACTTGATTTATCAGAAGCATTATCGTTATTAAGAGACATCTGTCTATGAACATCCATTCTTACTAAAAGTATTACGTTGGGAAATTTTAAGTAGTAATGATAAACTTACGCATAAGACTTCTTCTCGGCATCAGATAATGCGCGCCACTTCTTGCCTAATGCCTTGCCAATCTCAGGGATCTTGGCACCGGGCATAGAACGCATTACTTCACCACGATGTTTATTAGCAAACTTCATGTAAGGATTCATTCTGCGCTTCTTGGATGCTCCGCCGGATTGGTTGTTCTTGCGAGTGTTCTTGCGAGTGTTCTTGCGAGTCTTACGCATGTTTGCCATTCTACTTAGTAGAAATTTAAAAAATTTGATTTCTATAGTTTGTTATAGTAAATTATAGAATGGATACTAAAAAAGTTGGACTAGAATTCTTCCGTGCTCTTTGGTGGAATATTGCAAATGATGTTGTTGATACAGCAATCCGCATTTATAATCTAAATGAAGAACAAGCAGCCGCTTTAAAGAAAGCATACTTGAAACCAAATCATTATTATGCTAAAATGAATAATAAATAAAATTATGTAAAAAATAATTTTACTCTATCTCTTATTTGACCTCTACATATGCTACAAGTTAATACATGACGTTTCATACATGACGCACAATAAGTATGTCCACAAGGAATTATAGCATAATGTATTTGATCCGCAAAGCATATAGAACATAATGGTTCTTTTTCTGTTAGTTCAATTGTTCTTACTGTTTTTACTAATTCACGTAAATGATAAAATTTCCTATATAATTCAATAATGCTATTATACTCTACTTCAATATTATTTTCTTCAAACATTTTATCTATATATTTTTCAGTTATATTCATTAAACTATCATAATGTTCATTATGACTTAAACTCTGAATACCTACTATTTTTTGATTTATAGAATCTAATATAGATAACTTCATTTTAAATAAATTTTCTTGATCCAGAATTTTATCTGCTACTAACTTATACTGATCCATTAGAAACTGGGTTTGCTGAATATATTTTTCTGATGTTTGAAATGTATTTGATAAACATAAAGCATCTATTTCATTAGAAATATCAACAGACGATCCAGAAGAATCTAATATTATATCTTTTAATGTAGTTTGATTATAATTATATTTACCAAATTTCTGAAAGAAGTTTTCTGTTTGTCCTAACACTGGATGAAGTTTTAGTTTTGTTGTTAAGAATTCTAGAAGTTTTGTGTTCTTTGTTGTTAAGAATTCTCGGAATCTTTTCTTCCAAGAATTTTGAATTAATATTGCTGGATCTTGTTTTTCTTTTACTTCGCTTAAATGTTTTGTCATCGCATTATTAATTGCTGTAGAATAATTATTATCAGATGTAATTACATAATTACTTGGCGATACTTCATATGCATCCGGAAAATCTGCTGATGCAAAAGAAGAATTTGCTAAATTATCATCAGATATCATCTAGTTTAAACTATTTTCTTAATTTGTATTTTTATCGCAAAGATTTATATGTTATCAATATCAACTGATTCTTCAGATTCTTCTGATTCCTCCTTATCCCCTTCAAATATATCTTCATTATCTTCCAAATGTATTGTCTTTCCAACAATCGTTCTTAATGCATTAGTATCCATTGTTTCTAAAGTTAAAAATAATTTATTATTAATATCGTTATCCTTCTTTAATTTTGAATGTATATCTCTATCATATTTAAATAATATATCTCCTTTTTCATATTTCCCATCTTTATCTATTAAAAAATCTCTTATTGATATTAATACAATATCTCCAGTGGAAATCCACATATCTTTTCTAATTGATCCACGAATATGACATAAACGTATTTTATTATCATTACAAAATGCTAATACATTACGATTTCCTAGAATCTGTATTACACGAGCATATAACTGATCATCTTGTTTATCAATAATTTTAGGTTTATCTGCACCTTGTTTTGTCTTTTTATGATTTTTTCCACCAGTTAAATTCTTAGTCATTCTTCTATATATTATTAAAATATTTTTAGGCTGAAGGTTGAAGGCTGAAGGCTGAAGGCTGAAGGCTGAAGGCTGAAGGCTGAATTTAGTAATTTGATAAATATTCTTTCTTAAATGATCGCACACTCATAGTTGTTGGAACAGCATCATATTCATCTGTTAATGGATTTGGATTTACTGTTATGATTGTAGATTTCTCATCAGAATTATTAATATTTTCAAAAAATGCTCCACCAGATGCTAGAGGCACTACTAATACATATGCTTTCATTGTATTTATAGGAAAACTATATTTTCCACCATCTGATACTATAGTTGTTCCACTATAATTATTACTAGTATAATCTGTCTTACCAAACGTTATGCCTTGTGTTCCCAATATTGTCTGACTACAAGAAAATTCATATAATGTTCCAGAATTAGATATATCTAATGATACATTTACATTTACTATATCAATTGATACATCTTTATGAATAACCACTACATAATAATTCTTATAATTACGTGTAATATAACAATTAATATTATATTTTGTTTCATATAATGTGTTATACAGTTTTCCTCCAGATACAATCTTAAAAATGTTATAAGGATATAAATTATTTAAATTATTTGTTTCTAATACTACAGTATTGATATTTCCAATAGAACATTGAAATAAAAAATCTAGTAACCATAATTCTGAACCAAATGTATTAGAAATCTTTTCTGTAAATTCACAAATACTATCTGTTTGAACAACTAATTCTACATTTTCTGGTTTCATTGACTGTAACATTTTTAGATTAATATGATAATTAAATAATTTAGTTACATCAGCATTTTCTTTGACGCATAATCCATATGTTCTTATATATATCCCTTTTATATTTTCATATTTATGTATATTTGTTAATATATTTGATAAATATAAATCATTTAATATATATATATTTTTATATGGTTTTATTTGAATTAAAAGATTTACTATAAATTTTTCATAATCTTCATAATATGATACTCCTAAAGGAATATCTATAAGCACAATACTATTAAATTTTTTAATTGCCTCTTTTACTTCAAAAAAAATATTTGATGATGATAAACTAATAAAAGATTTATCATATACTATATTTTCTTGAAAGGAAAGTGGTAAACTAGAACTTTCTTTTAATAAAACATTTGTTAGATTTGTCGCTACATTCTGTAGTTTCAGATTTAGACTCATCTATTATTACTTCTGGATTATGTTTTACTAAAATAATATTATTCTTTTTTGCCATTTTTTCTAAATGGTTCTTATATTTATCCTTACTTCTATCTTCTTTCTTTGGCATATTACCATACGCTTTTAAAAGAGAACGAATCGCTTTTGGATCATCAATATAATCTATCACTACTTTCGGGGTTGGAAGTGTTGTTTTCATCGGAGATGTAATTTTTGTATTAGTAGTTATACAATATTCTTCTAAAATGCTTACTGGTATTAATTGCTCTAACGTTTGAGGTTCCCGGCATGTTAAATCTTTTACACAACATCTTGGACTATGACCATATGATGAACAGAAACAACAATATGAACCTTTCTTTAAAGGGCATTGATGTCTTTCATGATTTTTAACATTTAATCCTAAGATATTTTTACAAGAATCACACATAATTATAGTTATAAGTGCAATGTCGGCCAAGGACATCCAATTTTTTTTAATGATGAGAAACCAAATTAAACTCTATCATTGGCAAACGAAACTATATTCAAGACATAAAGCAACAGATGCTGTTATAGATTCATTAGATATATCAGTTGATAAATATGTTGAAGTGTATATGGGAAAATATGGAAGAATGAAGATGACGAGTGCCACATCAACCACAACAGTAAAGAATTTAACTGAAACTTCTATCTTTAATTTTATTAAAAGATGTGTTGAATATTTAACTAGCGACTTAGTACACAAATTAAAAGAAACGGATACTGATCTTATAAATATTAGAGATGAAATGTTGGCGGAGTTAAATCAGTTATTTTATCTTTTTAGTCTAAAGTGATATTTAGTATAAGAATAAATGCCAGAATATATAATTAAAACATCCTTTGGAAAATTTAGAGTTACAATATCGGACGATATTGAAATAAATAGTGATACACGTATAATTAGTCGTACTGGAAAAATTATTACAGTAGGCGGTATTAATAAATGCGTAGGTATAAAAACATCATATAATTCTGATATAGCACATTTATTAAATGTTAAACACACTGGAGGTGGGTGCGAATTAGACGGGAATGAAATTTCTGGAATTAAGACTGTCAATATGATAAATCTAGGATTTATATTTGTTAAAAAAGTAATGCCAAATATTAAATATATAAAACTTGAAGATAAGTCTGATATACCATGTACACTTAATAATGGCACAATTGTTGGTATATCGTTAGCATCTCATCAATTATTATTTCATCAAAAAACATGGTATGAACGATATTTTAATGCTAAATTAATTAATCCAGAACTTAGCAAAATATATAATGAAAGTAAAATAAACTTTTCAAAAAAACCAAAATCATTTGATTTTATTAATAATGATTTAAATATTATGTTAAAACCATTATTACACGAATCCTCGTCTTGGAAAGATTTTTTTGCTAAAATTAATATAATGGAAAATAAATGTGAAATTATATTCTTTTGGTATTCACGAGCACTCAAAGAAATCTTTCAAGATGTTAGTTTTGAAAGACAAGATTGGATTATAAACTTATCAGATATTACTAATATTGATTATACTATTGTAAAAACTAAAGATGGGGGAAATAGAACTCGTAAGCAATTTAATTCAAAGATATATTATGATTTTTCATATGATGAAATCGTAAATTATAAATATAGACCCGCAAATAAATAATCTAAAATAATAAAACTTTTCCAACACTTAATCCAATTCTAGAAGCATCCCCAGCATTTAATTCAATCGCCCATTTAATTGGAAATCCAGAACTATAGCTTTTACAATTATGATTTCCACTACACGGCTGAACATTAGCTTCAATTTTTACTATTGTTTTGTTAGAATCTATCCAAACAATATCAAGAGGAAAATTCATATTCGGCATCCACATACTCTGAACTCCGATGTTAGGAAACACAAATAACATACCATTTCTCGGAAGTAAGAAACTACGATTGCTTAATCCTTGTCTTAGAGCTTCTGGAGTTGATACAACTTCTACTGGAAATCTTGATATCCCTGAAGCACTAATATAACTCATTATCTATATTAGATTATGAGTAATAATTATCCTTGTTTTGATTTATCTGGCATTCTTTGTGTAAATCAATCTCAAAAATATATTTATCAACAAGCATGGATTGATTATACAAGAATACAACTCTATAATAGCAACGTAAGCACATTACATTCTCAAGGTGTTAATAATATTCAATATTATCAATATACTTCATATGCTGAAAAACAATCTTTTAACCAAGGACAATATCTTCATACTCAAGTATATCCAAATTCAAACTGGAACACTGTTGCTGAAAATTAAAAAACATAATAATTTAGATGTCTAATACAATTACAAGTTGTCAAACACCAGTAAGCACAATTTTTGTTTTTGAATCTCCGGGTTATCAACGTGCATGTAATATGATATATGCCAATGTATCAACCATGGATTCATTGACCACTAGTAATGCTAAAGGTAATACAAATTATATCAGATTTAAATCAGATTTAGAACGTATGCAATATTTATTAGGACTTTATGGTGTTGGACCTAGGTGCCAACGTTCTTGATTTTTTAATATTATCTGCTTTTACTTTTATAATTCTTACAATTAATTCTCCCATAAATCCAACTGTTACACTTGGTAACTCAAGAGGTCGTTGAATATTATTAGCTGAGTCAATTATACTTTCTGGCGTTTGCTTACTCATTTTGTCTTATTTTCCTTACGTTCCCGTTTATTCAAATTTTCACGATAACTACTAAGACGTGCTTCATAAAGAGTCTTCCAATTATCTTTTAGAGCATAAGTCTCTGTTGTTTGATTATATGTTCCAAGAAGTAGTAGATTATTCTTCTCTGGCTCAAAAGAATATAGATTATTTGATCTATCCTTCCAAAAAGGGACACCTTGAACTACTTCCTTCTGCATTTTCAATACTATAAAAATACATAAGGATTCAATCAATTTTTATTTATTTTTACTCAATATTCATTGATGATTCTATAGTTTTTATAAATTCTAATGAACTCTTATTATGAAATACATATTTTACTGTATTCAATAACCTAATAATGAAAGGATATGTTTGGCTAGAGGGCGATATCATTGATTCATATGCCTCTTTACCCGACATAATTTTAATTCTATCTTTATATTCTGTTAAATCTATTTTTACTTCTCCATTTTTCTTTCGTAATATTAATTCCGGTCTTTTCCAACTTGATGGAACATTTACACACACTAATACAACATATTTAACCTCTTTTTTATTTAATATTTTCTTAAATTTATTATATACTAATTCTAACACATCTGTTGATATACTTGCACTATTCTTCCATTCCATAAATACAGTTCTATCTTCTTTCATCACATCTACTCCAGACCAATGGCCCACTGGTAATGTTCTATACCCTGGAATTTTTCCAGCAATTTCTTCATGAAAATCTCCTAAACGTGCCGATAATGCTTGATCTGTACGTTGTAATTTGTTAAAATTTTTCCATGCTTCTTCTGATAATTCTGTTTGTGCCATAAATATTTCTTTTTTAAAGATATCATCATACAAATGAGTTTCTTTTATATCATTATCTACTAATTTAAATAATCTTTGAATACAAAAAATAAAATCTCTTATATCTATTTCTTTTATTTCATACCAACTTGGATTTTTTGGTATATGCTTTAAAGATTCTCTAAATTCTTCTATATTCTTCTTTAACTTTAATTTACGTGTTTTTCTTTTATTTCTTGGAAGATTTATATTTGATGTATAATCATTATTCATCTTACTATTATATGGAAAGATTTTTATTCCAAACAAAAATCAGCATAAATCAAAATATATTTTCGTTCTGACGGTATAAAGATTCCATTTTCTTGTAATTTCATATCTAGTTCTTTCTTATCAATATCCTTTTGTAAAGTTCTTATAAGTTTCTTCTCTTGCTTTAAAAAATTTCGTATTTCATTTAATAGGTTTTCATCTTCAATTACTGCTTCATAATCTTTATGAAAACTTATTGTCTTTTCTTCAGCATTTATACGAAACGCATCAAAAAACTTATATCCCGCTGTTCCCACCGGTCCTAACTCCTTAAAAAAAGAATTATATTCTTCATAGAAAGACATCTTTACTATTGAAAATAGTAGATATATCTTTAGACTTTACCAATAACATTTTACAATTTTTATACAACGTTTCTAATTCCAGTTGGAGCAAAAAAGGTTCGTTCCCTATCCACATCTATATTTCTTGATGATGATGTTACTATTTTCCCATTCAAAGGATTGCGTGAAATATATTCTGGATTATCTGTTACAAATAAAATGTTTCTTGATGAATGTGGTTTCTTAGATTTATTTCTTTTATGAATTACATAATATCCTACTAGAATACCAAGTGTTACTAATACACCAATAGCAATTCCTAATCCAACAAAACCAACCGGATTTGTATCATTTGATACAGATGGCGCTATTGGAGCATATGCTATAATATTTGTCGTTGTTGGATTAGGAGTATTACTGAAACTACTAGCTATTATGGTAGAATATAAATAACTAGATGTTGGAGTATTAGTTAACGCTGGGGTATTAGTTACTGCTGGGGTATTACTGAGACTGCTAGTTACTGCTGGGGTATTAGTGAGACTGCTAGTTAGTGCTGGGGTATTACTGAGACTGCTAGAAGATGTAATAGTATTAGTTAATGCTGGGGTATTACTGAGACTGCTAGTTACTGCTGGGGTATTACTGAGACTGCTAGAAGATGTAACACTATTAGTTAATGCTGGTGTATTAGAAGATGTAATACTATTAGTTAATGCTGGTGTATTACTGAGACTATTAGTTACACTGTTAGAAGATGTAATACTATTAGTTACTGCTGGGGTATTACTGACACTATTAGTTACTGCTGGAGTATTACTGAGACTATTAGTTACACTGTTAGAAGATGTAATACTATTAGTTACTGCTGGTGTATTAGAAGATGTTACTAGTATACTACCTAGTGAAGATACTGATATTATAACATAATTTACTGTAGGACTTGCTGTAGGACTTCCAATATTTTCTGGAACTACTAGTGTAGAAACATAGTTATTACCATTCTGACTTACAGCAATAACCGCTTTAAAAGTTGCACTACCACTACCACTAGATGGAGACGTCCAAATTGCTTTATGAGCATGAACATTTGTATTAGTTGTATGTGTTACGCCATTATAACACGAGGTCATCATACGAACTTTTGTATCAGTAGAATCAAGATGCATAACTCCAGCACGTGTAGAAAGAGATGATACTGATGTATAAGATCCAGTTATTATACCAAGTCCTACATTCATTATAAATCCTCGGAAACATGTTGTTGCACTACACGCTCCAGTAGCATTAGGATTACCAAGAACAATAGAATAATTTGTAAAAGGAACATAAGATGATACTGGCGTTCCAGACATTGTGTGAAGACTTAACGGAAATGTATTAGTAGAACAACTTGTTGTAGAGCATCCAGTAGCCCATGATCCATGATTCGGAACATCCATACAAGTGTCTACACCAGAACTATACCCACTTGTTATAGTAGCGAGCGCTGAACAAAGAATACTTAAGAACCTCATTCTAACTTATACTAATACATTTTTTTTAGACTGTATAATATAAAAAAATTGATTCAAAATGTGTATATTTTAGTTATAGGAAAAATGTATGTACGTCTAAAAACTCTTTATTTTAAGAGAAATGTTATTGTAAATTTAGCAAAAGTTCGTTCTATTCAACGTTATGATAATGTGTTAATCTGTACATATCCTTCAAATGAGTATTTATTGGGATTTCTATTTGGGTTTGATTCTACATACAGTTATATATGTGAAACAGCAGAAGATGCTGAAAAGATAATGGATAAGATCTGTAATTCAAATAAATTGGTTTAAACTATAATTTATTGTACCTATAAGAGTAATCAAAATCAATGGGAATATAATATTAATCAATATAAAATATCATTAAGCAATGTATCATTAGACTTTATGTTTTTTGATGATATTCTTATGACAAATCATCAATATCTAACAATAGAATAAATAAATATCCTAATGCAAAAGCATCTGGTCACTTGATATATTCTTTATTTTATAATAAACGTGAAGATATTGCTGATTATCTAGCACATGTGGCTGGAAGAGATATATATGATAAAAAAAATTGATTATACCAACACATTTTTTATAACACAATGGATCTACAAGAATATATAATTAATACCTTAACTACTATACCCATTTTAGAATTATATCAAGATGATAATAATCTGCTTCAGCAAGAAATTGAAGAACTAATTATTCCAAGTCCAATTGAAAAATTTATTAGTGATATACATTGTAAGAAACTTCTTTTACCAGATACATTACGTGTATTAGATCTATGGTTTGATGACTATACATCATTTGAGTGTAACTTTCCAGAAAATATTAGAACAATAAAGATAAGAAATGTAAATATTATTAATAAGCATTTTATGTATTTATTTCCTAATAATTGTTCTTATAGATATGTTCAAATAGAAGTAAATGGTATTGGATTAAATATTCTTATTAATAAATTATATAATAAATATTTTAATAATAAGGAAGACTCTAATGTATTAATATATAATACAATTTATTCTAAAATTCATAATAATATTATTGAAGATATTAAAACATATGAAAAACGTATCACACAAGGATCTGCCTTTTGTAACATCATTAAAGATGAACTTATAGCAACTGCTTTTCATCCAAATAGATTATGCCCTCTTATAAAAAAATATGGTATTGGTATTGTAGAAAAACTTTAGGGTCTAAAAAAATAATCTATATTATATATAATGAATACAAATATATTAGAAATAAAAGAAATTATTTCACCAGATTTTTCAATAAGCAATGAAGATAAAAAGTTTATTGAAGAATCTAGAAAATCTGTAGAACAGATTTTACTTGGTGAAGATAAAAGACTTTTGGTAATAGTTGGTCCTTGCTCCATTCATAACTATGAATTAGCATTAGATTATGCTAGAATGCTAAAAAATATATACTATGAAAATCTTTTTATTGTAATGAGAGTGTATTTTGAAAAACCTCGTTCTAGAACTGGATGGAAAGGTTTTATTTATGATCCAGATCTAGACAATACATTTGATATTAATAAAGGATTGACTCTTGCTAGAAAACTTTTACTAGAAATTACCCGTTTACGTATTCCTATTGGATGCGAATTCTTAGATACTATTACTCCTCAGTATTTGAGTGATCTTGTAAGTTGGGGAGCGATTGGAGCCAGAACGAGTGAAAGCCAGATTCATCGCCAACTTGCTTCAGGTCTTTCTATGCCAATTGGTTTCAAAAATCTGACTAGCGGAGATTATAAAAAAGCAATTGACGGAATTATTTCTGCACACTATAGCCATAATTTTCTGGGTATTGATGCAGAAGGTAAAGTAGCACACGTAATAACAAAAGGAAATAAGTTTGGACATTTGATTCTAAGAGGTGGTGATACACCTAACTATTATCAATGTTGTATAGAAGATGTAACAAGATTGTTAGAAAAAGAAAATCTCACTAATGGTATTATAGTAGATTGTTCTCATGGCAATTCTGAAAAACTATATTATAGACAAGTTTTAGTTGCTTTATATGTAAAAAGATTACGTTTGTTAAATAAATATCCTATAAGAGGAATTATGATTGAATCAAATATTAATAAAGATAGTCAAAAGATTTCTAAAGATATGAAATATGGAGTAAGTGTTACAGATGCGTGTATTAATATATCTACTACACAAGAATTATTAGAAATACTAAATATAACTAATACTATAGATATATCTAATTTGAGCGAATTGCGAACATTAATAAGAACATATGATATAGTTATAAATAATAATAAAGAAATATTGAATAAAACGGTGCTAACAGAAGCACCTTATATTTTTCAAGCAGACTCTGAATTAACAAAATTCTGTAATGAGGAAAGAATGTTAATGAACATTTCCATGCGACTTGCTTTATCAGAAAAAGTCGCAGAATTAAAGTTTAAACAAAATCCATTTAAGTACTTATTAAAATCAAATGATTTCTTGAATCTGATAACGGATAGAGAAATAGAAAAAGATAATATAAATACTTTTAATAATCCATTATATTTAAAAATAATGGAGATTTCAAAAAATCTTCAAGTAGAGTTTTTAGAAACATATACAAATCATATTAAAATTGGATATTTGTTTGGAAAAGGTTCCTTTTCTCACGAAGCAGTTCAAAACTTTAGAGGAACTCATATAGTATATGATTCTATAGGAGAGATGAATTTGGCTTTAATAAATGGTAAAATAGATTATTTACTAGTTCCTACTTATAATTCTATTATTGGAGAAATTGAATTATCTCCACTTACACAAATACAATTTACAAAGAAAGGTTCTATTGAACATAAAATAGAATTAAATCTATATTGTAATAATATTTATAATAAAGCAGATATACTTATAGTTGAATCTCATATAGAAAAAGAAGCAGCAAACTATATAAAAACATTAAATATTAAAACTATTCAAAATGTGAAAAGTTCTATTGAAGGAATGACAGCCATTATTAAACATTATAAAGATTGTTATACAATCGCATCAGCAAAAAATGAATCTAATTTATTATACACTATTGATAAAGATATTGTAAAACATAATATTACTACATTTAGTTTATTTTAGAACGCAGCGTTCCACTTTACAGGGTATAGTGCTAGGCTGCATTTTATTCTAAAATGCAGCGTCCATAGTAAATTTCATCTCTTCTTGTTTCTTACCAACACCAGCCATTCCATATGTGGTAACACGTTTCTCAAAGAAATTATCTTTATTTTCTAGACTAATACGTTCCATGAAATCAAATGGATTTGTTGAATTATATGTTTTGGGATATCCAAGTTGCAACAATAGACGATCTGCTACAAATTCAATATACTGACACATAAGTTTCGCATTCATTCCAATGAGTTCGCAAGGAAGACTCTCAGTAATAAATTGTTTCTCAATCTTTACTGCGTCACGAATAATCTTATAGACTTTTTGCTTTGTCAATCTATTTACAATCTTAGAATAGAGCAAGCAAGCAAATTCTGTATGAAGTCCTTCATCACGAGCAATAAATTCATTTGAAGCAGTAAGTCCTGGCATCAATCCACGTTGTTTGAGCCAAAAGATTGAACAAAACGCACCACTAAAGAAGATTCCTTCTACCGCAGCAAAACCAATCAGCCGAGTTCCAAAATCAGCATCTTTATTCTCAATCCAACTCATCGCCCATTCAGCCTTTTTCTGAACACAAGAGATTGTGTTAATCGCTTTTAGAATATTTTCTTTCTCTTGTTTATCCGTGATATATGTATCAATCAATAGTGAATACATTTCTGATTGCCCTGTTAGAATACCATTAAAGATGCCAGCATGTTTCTTTGGTTCTGTAAAACAGAATGTTTCGCTATATCTTCCCTCATCAATAATTTGTTCAACCTTAATTAGAGATTTATTTTCTTTCATATCACCAGTAGTTAGGAATAGGCGATGAGGAGCAAATCCAAGTTTCATAAGTTTATTAACAGAATAACATGAAATATATAATACATAAATCTTCTTACATAGATATTTTTTTAGACCACCTTTACCATCTGAAAGTTCATTCCAACGTTCTTCTTTATTTACTCTAATATTTGAACTAATATCTATCATGCTAAGCATAAGTTGAATATCCTGTAGAAAAGTATAATTAATAGATCCAATTTGAATAGCACTAAATCCTTTTGCTGAATTTTTTACACATCCATCTGCATCTACATATCCAGCCAACCATTCAAGTTTCGTCTTAGTAGAATAATTAATTGGGACATAAAATTTATCTTTATTAATTTTATGAGTAAGATAACATGATGTTTTATTATATTGTGGTAGAGGATTAATTGATGATACTTCTAGATATGGAAGTAATCTCTGTTTCTCACCATATAAATCAATAAATGCGTATTTATTTGAAATTGAACCATCACCACAAAAGAAGCCATGTGTATAAGGATTTTGAAATTCATCTTGATCTTTTAGATCAATCGTTGGTAATTTATATTTTGAAATAATATCACCAATTATTAGATCTTTTGTAAATACCTTTTCATCAATACAACTTTCTGGATGATTCTGGTTTCCTTTACGAATAAACCATTTATGTTCTTCAGTGCAAGAAAGTTCCATTCCATTTGATAGAATAACTTTTAGAAGTTTAGAATTATCAGAAGTCTTAACAACATTTACATTACTAAATTCTTCTCCATTCCATACATTTACACTAGTATCTTGAAGTTTAGAAATTTCAAAATATCCTTTATCTGTTAGAATTTTAGTTTCGGGTGCTACACAATGTACACCTTCGATAAAGTTTTGAAATCCATAGAAGAATTTTGCTTCTGGCCATTGGACTTCACGAGTAAATCTTGTAGCAAGATTCTCCATAACAATTCCATCGGAACCAGCAAAGAATCCTAGAATATTTTTAATAAAATAGCGTTCATTCTCTGAGAGACGCTCCCAATCTTTCATATCTTTTGAAAGATCAATTTCTTCTGCTTTCCAAAATACAGCCATATGATTTTTATATTTTTGCCATAAATCATTATGTTTAATGGGAAAGATTACAAATCTATCTTCATTTTCCATCAATAGAGGTTCTGGTTGCAGAGGTCCATCTAGCTCAAGAGCATCCATTGATTGCTTACGTGAGCTTTTACCACTAAGAATAGGAGTTTTCTTAGGTTTAAGAGAGGGACTTAGGCTAATAGGACCTTCCATGATGAATTAAACTTAGAAAAGAATATTTGATAAATAAACTTTTCCATGTGAACCTTTTAATTTTTTTCTAATTATGCCTTTTTAAGAAGAGACCGAGAACACATTAAATAAGCAAAAAGGTAAATAAAATAACCAATACCTAACTGTATTAATGTTAATACTAAAGATAAGAGTAACATACCACGGACTTTACCGGGCACAATTGTCATAGCCCATCCAGTTGAAAAAGTTACTAATACAGCAATCGCAATAACAGCGACAGATAAGTAATAATAATAGTCACACACCAACTCATTAGAAATATTCTTTGTCCACTCTGGCTCTTTAGAAGACATTATCTAATACTATTAGATAAAATATTTATACTAGTTACTAATACAACAACCGCAATAACACTGATTCATTATATAAAATATTTTGGTAAATTCTCAAATACAGTAATAATACTTATTTGTATGTTTGGTGTTAATTCAAATATTAATGCATCTTCTTCAGAAAATATGATAGAACGTGTAGTAAAATCTAACATGTTTTTTAAAGATGCTTCTTTAAACAATAAATCAAAGAAATCCGGAATAGTGATTTGTGTTATTTCTCTTTTTTCAAACCACGCTTTTGTTTTTTCTGAAGGTGTCATTGGAACATCATCAATAAATAACATCTTTTGTTTTGTCTTTTTAAAAGCAATCATAGAGTGTTTTAAAACACTGTTTGTTTGTTTTACAATCTTTTTCATTGATTCTTTTATTTCATCTATAGGTTCCATTGCTATATTAATAGTTCTTTTTTGGAAAAACAATTTTATTAATTTCTTTCCAATAAATCCATTAATAAACTTATAGGCTCATGATATTCAAATTGAGCATAATAACTATAAGGTACTTCTTCTTTCATTAAATACAACCAATGTGCGGGTAACACCAATACCGTATTAGGTTTTAATATTATATCCATATATTGAATCTGTGTTCTAGAATTCTTAATTTCTTCTGGTCTTGCACATGTTTTCCATCCCTCATGTATTCCTTTAAAATATTCATTATTTATTAATGAACATGTATAATTACCATTTATAACCATAATGACTGTGTAAATCGCATTAACATATTGAAGATTCTTAGATCCAAAACATAGTCGTGTTTTGAATGTTGTTATAAATTCAGATGTAATATTGGTATGAAATCTCGGAAATAATACATGTTCTCCGTATACATGAAATCCAACTTCACTTGCCATATATGATTCAAAATCTTTTGTCTTTGGTAGATTCGGATCTTGTTTTTCTAAATAATTTCCTAATATATTTACAAGTTGTCTATTTGATAAAATCCCTTCTTTACTTACACATTGAGGAACTGGAAATTCTCGTATAACAATTGGCAATTTATCATACAATAATTCTTCTAGTTTATCTAACTTACTAAAATCTATTTGATTAATACTATATTCATTTACCGTTTGTTTATAAAAAAAAGCATATATCAAAAACATAAAAGCGATTAATAATAATATTTCAATCATTTTTTAGACTTACGTGTATCCTTTTTAGATGTGTGTTTCATTGTCTTTGTTTTTTTACGCTTTACATTTTGTGTTGGTTTGTGAAATAATTCTGGCATAAATTTATGACCTTGTATATTCTTTATTTCTTTTTTACTCAATGCCATAGTATCTGAATGAGTTCCTTTCTCATCTTTTATAGTTACTGTTTTCTTTCCTTTTCCGTTTTCTACATTTACACGTGTTTCTTTTATACGTTGCACATCGGGAGTAATTATTCCATGTGATTGAATAGATGTATAATGGAATGACATTCTTATATATCAGAACATTCTATTTTTTATTTTTATGAGTCTTAGCAAACACAAATGTATTTGTAGGGATATTATGCTTTCTTGTGTGTTTTATATCTAAACGTTTTTTCAAAATAGCTTTTGTAATAGATTTTGTCGGCTCATCTTTTATTATTGGCATTATTGGTTCATCTAATATTTCACTTAATAACACATCTTTCTTTTCAAATAGTTTTTCTCGTATAGATTCATATTTTTTTATATCTAAAACACCGTTAAAATCAGTTGGAAATATATAATAATCTTTATTTAAGATTGATGATTCAAAATATACAAATATATTATGATCTAGAAAATCTGTTAAAGTTTCTTCATTAACATCTTTTTTATTAAGAGTTTCTTTTAGTAAAATTAAAAACTTCTTAAAAAAAGCAATACATAAATCTTCATTATTAAATTCTTCATAATGTTCTACTTGAAAGATTTCTCCTAAATATGGCTTGAAAGAATCTTCAATATAATGTTCACATAATTCATATATATTTTCCCAAGACTTTAGTTCAATTTCTTGAATAAAATCTAAACAATATTTTCTAAAACAATCAAATATTATCTGAGAAATTAGTGTTCCCCATGGCGTATTAGAATCTGTTATGGCAATTTCTTGTAAATATTCATTTAAATCCATCCTATATATTTATACTAGTGTGTTTAGAAGTCTTATACGCAGAATGTCCCATATACAATTCTCAAAAAAATCTTTAGATATAAATCTTCAACAATATAAAGCAATCACAAGACCATTAGATGTAAATCAACGAATTATTGCTTCTGCTGGATCGGGAAAAACAACAACTCTTACCGCTCGTATAGCATACTTAATAGAAGAATATAAGGTTCCATCCAATCGTATAGTTCTTTTAACTTTTTCAAAAAATTCTGCAAATCAAATGAAAAAGAAACTTTATGATTTAATTGGAGAAAATCAAGTCTGGGCTGGAACATTCCATGGACTTGCTAAAAATCTTCTACAAAAATATTCTCCTAAAACAACACAAAGTCTTTATTTTATAGATGAATTAATTGCTATGGGAGAACAATGGCTAATAACAGATAATGGTCGTAAATGGGTTTCTAAAATTCGTTATATTTTTGTTGATGAATTTCAAGATATTAATAATAGTCAATGGAAAATGATCATGCGAATGCTTAGACCTGGCGCATATTTAATTGTAGTTGGTGATGATTGCCAAAATATTTATACTTGGCGTGGTTCTAATGTAAGTTTTATCTTAAATCTTGAAAAAGAAATAAAATGTTTAGTAGATGATCAATTAAATATAAATTATAGATCTAGTGAAAATATTATTCAAGTAGCAAATTCAATCATGAAACATATTCCAACGTTACCATGGAAACATACTATGATTGCTCATCAGCCAAAATATATATATCCTAACATCCATTTTTTCTATAGAGTGGTTGATGAAACTAATTGGATAATTCGTGATATTAAAAAACAATTTGAAAAAAATCCTCATGTAACTATTGCTATTATTAGCAGAATGAATATTGATTTATATAGATTTGAAGAAGAATGTCTATTAAAAAATATTTCTTATAGATTATTTGATATTGGTATTGAATCATCTGGTGAAAATGTTAATAATTCTATTGATTTAGTAACAGTTCATAGTTCAAAAGGATTAGAATGGGATGTCGTCTATTTAGTTCATATGAATGATGATATATTTCCTTCAAGCAAAAATAAAGAAGATATTGTTAATGAAAGAAGATTATTTTATGTTGCGGTTACACGAGCAAGAAAAATATTGTATTTTAGTTATACAAATGATGAAAGAAATCTTAGTCGTTTTATAAGAGAAATCCCAAATACAATGCTATTATATCATGGAATCGCTAAATATATGTTAAGTGAATTTGAATTAGGTAAGTCTAGAAAAAGATTAGTAGATATATTAGGAAGTTTAACAACTGAAGATATTACAGCTCTAAGAATAGAAGGAATGTTAGATTGGTTTAATACAGATAAATTAGTAGTATCATCATTATATCCTATTGATTTGTATTGGAAACGACCAAGTTGGATTAATAATGAAACCTTGGCAGATTTTCAACGATTTTTAAATATATGGCTAAAAAGACATTTCTGTAGTTTAGCAAATCTTCCTTATAAAGATCCTAGTGCTGAAAAACTTATATTTACTTTACGTATTTTTAGTGAAGATTTTGAATTCTGGAATAATAATAAAATCCATATTAGAACTCTTGTAGATCTCTATTTTGGAAATTTAACAAAAGGAAATGATATTCCAAACGTTGATTATAAAATGTTAGAAATATGGAGCGAAAATAATAATATCTTTTGGACTCCAAAAGAAATTGTTAATGCTACAAGTATTATGGGAAAAATAAGAGGACAATTAAGACCTCTTAGATTCTATAACTATACTATACAAGAATTCACCATTGGATTAAGTAGATTTGTTGTTCCAATCCAATGGCGTGGAGAAGTATTAAATAGTTGGAGAAAAGTTGCTGATTCAAATATCCATTGGAATGATTGTTTAATTGATATATGGAAAATAGGAGCATTAGGATTGGTCGCAGAAGGAAGAAATGTTGCCATGTATCGTGCTCCCAGTATTAAACATCATTTAGAAGATCCAGAGTTTCATGACTTTTTAACATCAGTAGAACGAAGCACAAGTATATGGTTTTCTGAAAAAAAACAGAATCTTATTGGAACAGCTACCCATATAGAATCACAAGATGGTATTACAGATATATTTGATTTACAAACTGATAATGCTTTATATAATATTGGAGGAACAAGATTTGATTCAAGTGATTTATTAAGACTTGCTATAGGTTCATCATTTATTGAAGATTCTATAGAAAGTGTTGGTATTTTCATTCCATTAGATGGAAAATTGTTTACATTAAAGTTGCCAGAAAATATTAAAACAATCGCTAGTCATATATTAAAAATTGCTTTATCTAAAAATTAAATTATGCCAATGAATTATTCACATATTGAAATCCATTAGATGTATTTGAAAAATCAGATGGTAATGGATTTACATTGCGTAAATTGGTAGGTGGTGATGACTTAATATAATATCTTTCTTGCTTTGTAGCATTAAAGAATGGTTTATTTGATACCGCCATATTAATAGAATCTGCTTCCTCACGACACTTATAAGGACCGGCAGTAAGTGTTGCTTTTGGTAAAGCAAGTTCTGGAATTATACCAAAATTTTTATTTTTCTCTCGTACTACTAAAATTCTAGAATTAAACATATCGCCATTAGGATTTGGCTCAAATTGACCATTATCACATTTTCTTAATGGTTGGTCTAAACGTCTTAAACTAGATTCACTATCAATTGATGCTAAGTATCTGTTAGGATCTTGAAAGAATCCTCCAGCCGGAAAAGCTATACTAGGGTCAATGCTAGGTGCGGGTTCATTTTTAGATGAATTGACATATTCTAAACAAACTTTTGTCCATGGTCTCGGATCCAGTGGTAATGGAATATTATAGGATTGATCTGGTAATGTATGACGAATAACTTGTGTGGGATCAAAATGGTATTGATTACATACTGGTGGAAAAAAATTTGCTGGGCCTTGATTTTCTAAAGGAAAACTACCTTCTGTTGGAAATAAATCCATCTAATAGTAAAAAGTTTTTTAAGGGCCAGATAATTGAGGATAAATTAATGGAGGATTCTCTATTCTCACAATATCAATATTTTCTACTATCTGAATTACAGCATTCCATTCACAATCTGAATTATCAATTACTGTTCCAGTATTTACATTATACCAACTAAATGATAATTTATCAAGTCTTCCTAATGGCGGATTAAATGTTATAGGATTCATCACCATTGTTTGAGCATATGAACCAAATGGAGCAAGTAATAATTTACCATAATACGCCTTTGTTGCACCCGTTGATTCAAGTGTTGCTGATAATTTTTCTTTACCAGTTGTATCTACACGATTCACATCAAATTCATCATTTAATCTTAATATAATATAATCATCTAAAATCTTGTAAAATGATGGTGCTATTTGAACTGTATTATATGGTGTATCCACTTTATCATATCCTAAATTCCATCCCAATCCCCAATTATCTGGAAGATTCACATATGACGGTGTAAGAGTAGATTTCCAGAGTAGAGAAAATAATATTGGATCTGTCGGATTTTGACGATTTGCTGCTGTTGGTGGTATAATATACTGTAAATCATATGAAATAAAGTTTGATAAATTAGAATTTACTGCTCCATTAATATTATTAATTAATTCTATATTTGATAAATATGTATTATAATATATTTGAAAATTACTCATGAAATTTCCAAATCCTGTTACATTTGATATATCAACTCCATTAAATCCTGGCACAATATTACATCCAAAAATCTTTGAACTGAAAATAAAATTACTATTAAATGCTTGTAAATTACTAGAATAATTTGGATTAAAGTTACTTGATACTAAAATTGTTTCATTTGAAATATCTTGAATGCTCGCATATCCAAAATCATAACGATTTGGTAATGAGAATCGCATATATACTTGAGATTTTTCTGTTGGAGAATAATTTCTAACTGCTAAATAATATGGAGTACTTGAAGGTGTTAGTGGAATACATGATGTATACGCATTAAAATAATAACCAGAATAATGTGTATCAGCCACATAAAAATTAGAACTTTGCTCATTGCCCCATGGACATATGTTAGAATTTACTAATAAATCTTGGGCAAAAGAATTAGAATCTTTATAAAAGAAAAGTTGTGTATGATATAATTCTGGATATTCTAAACCAGATAGATCTGGTAATAGATTTACTGATTTACTCACATTATTGTAGACTACACGCTGCGTGGGATAGAAGAGTTGCCAAGCATATATTAGCGTATTATTTATTCCATCAATATAAATATTTCTATTACCATAGATATTTCCAGTATTATCATTAAACCATAGTGATCCATTAAACCCTGCCTCTATTTCTTTCACATGTGTAGCAAAAGTATTAGATGATGTTGTAAAAATAGCATTTGAGTTAAATGGTAATGATGCTACCGTATAAGAAGTAAGTTGATAAAACTTTGTTGAATTTGAAAGAGCAAATCCATATATAATATCTTGAATTGGAGATCTTGTAATAGCAATTTGATCTACATTTACATTTAATGAATACGCAGTAATTTTATTAATTGTATTGTTAATTGAATAACATAAATAATTAGATTGTAGTTGCCAATTTGAATAAGTAATATACGTTGTAGGATCTACATAATATAATTGATTAATACTATTAACACCATACACGCCAACATAAAATTTACCCATGTTTTCTCGTGGATTTTGATATACTGTAAAATAACTTATAGATACTGGATCTGTACTTGTTTTTGTTATATTACTAATAGTATTACTAGTGTGTGTATAAGAAATATTAGATGAATAAATAAATGTGTTATAAGAATCTAACGTTGTAGAATTTGATGATGCAACTGGTACTGATATTACATAATTAAAGTTTGATGTTCCATAATCTTCAATAAAAGAAAAGTTAAATCCACCATAATTATTATAAGTAAAATTCTGAAATGATTGATAGATAATATTACTATATAAGAATCCTGTTATAGGACTATTTATACGATTTGTAATAGAATTTGTTATAGGATTAAAAGTATTAATTAATATATTTGCTGCTCCACCACTATTTGATAATACTAAGAAAGCATATTCATTTTCATTTGCTGCTACATTCACAAAACTCATATTTGAATCTAGAGGACCAAAAATCTCATCAATTGTAAAAGATGCTTTGAAACTAAATTGTCTATTAGATGTATTATCATATGTATAGAGCTGGAAATCTGTAGTTTGAGCTAATAAAAATCCAGAAATATCTGTTATAATTCTATCAACATTATATCCAATATTTGAAAAACCATATAATGCCGCATTTACAAATTGAATATTTGAAGCATATGCTTGATACGTTGTTCCAATTGGCATAGATTGTTCATATTGAGCTTGCGTTTGATTTGTTGTTGCTGGCGGACCTCTAGATATATCTGGTACTGACTTTATTTGTGGAACAATCACCGAATTTCCATATACACCAGTAGTGCCATCTAAATATGTATTGGAAGCAATCGCATCAGAATAATAAGGATAGGGAACTATTGAACCAGTAAGACCAATAAATGGAACAATATTTTTATTAGCATCAAAAGCTAATATAGTATAACCATTATTTAAATCATTAGTAATAGTATTAGAATTTTCAGTAAATCCATATAAATAAGAATAATATCCAGATCCATAGCTATAATTTCTTATAAATTCATAATATGTTCCTCCTTCACTTCCAAATCCAAAATCTAGATTTGATACATTGTATATTGTATTTTTAGAAAATTCTAGCACAGAAATTGCGTTTGTTAATAATATATTAGAAATATTTTGATGAACTAATACTGAATTATAATAAATTCCTAAATATTTAATATTTAAATTTGGATCAGAATTATAATATTGATCATTTGATTGTATCCAATTACTTTGATTAAAAACACTCTTAAACATATATCGTTGAATATCCCACGTTCCTTGGCCAGGAATTAAACTTAATCCATAGATTCCATTACCTAATTGTATATTTCCAGATGTATCTAATATATAACCATTTAGCGTATTAGAAAATAGATTTGAATTATACGCAGAAGCATATGGCGAAATATAATTTGTTTGTAATGGCGGCTGATTATAACTATTTGATAAATATGTATTAGCATAATAATGAACTTGTGAATACTGTCTAGTGTCTGGAGTAGTCGGTATATAATTTGTAATACCTTGAGGCGTGAATAACTTGTTAGATGTATTTGGATAAAAATATGTTTGTGTTGTAGAATTATACGGATTGCTTCCATTTACCTTAAATACATATTGTGTTATTGGATCTACTCTAAAAGTAGCATTAGGAATTACATTAGAAGTTGGTTGATTTTGAATATAACCAATATAATGTGTTAAATCTGTTGAAACACCATTTGTATCATATCCCATTGGAACATCATTATAACTTAAATCATTAAATAAATTACTATCTGGAGAACCTTGATAGAGATTAGAATAAGATGGTAAATGTAAATAATTTGTATCATATGAACGAGAATATAAAAAGTTTGTAAGATTCTGCTGAGGATCTGCTAATGGATTAAAATTGGATAAACCATTAGAAAGTGTAATATAATTACTAGATGTAAAATATGGTACTAATGTATAGTTAACAACTTGAGGAGCAGTATTTTGAGAACGAACAATTACATAATATGTCTGGGTAGTATATGGTAATTGATATGTTTCAAATGTTATATCTATGTTAGAAGCAGTAGTAGGAATTAAATTAGAAGATAAATAATTAAATTTAGATTCATTTCTAGATCCAGAAATATCAGCATAGAATGTTGCAATATCTCTATAAATGAAAACATCAAGAGCTGAAGGAAATGTTGTATTAAGAGGATAGGCAGATATATTAAGATTTATATTATATTTGTAAGCAATAGAATTAATGGAGTCTGGTAATGGAGGAATAAATTTAAAATAGTTTTCAGTTGATGCTGATGTAATAGTGGTAAATGTATTAGACCATAAAGCATATGAATCTGAATAATCAATCCCAAAATTAGACTGATTAATAGATGTAAATCCTGGTATAGATGTTAAAATAATACTTGGATTAATTAATAAAGAATTACTAGAATTAAAAATATAATTATAAGAATTATCAAAAAGTGCTACATGCGAAGCATCATATGTAGTAGTATTATATTCTGGATATCTATATTTAGTAGGTCTGGGTAAAGTCTCTATTTTTAAAGTCTGACGATACGCACTCTTAAACTTAAATACAGTATAACTTGCTGGATTAATATTTACTACACAATCAGCATGATTTAATAATTTAGATGTATATATATTTTGTGTAGAAAGATCCACTAATTTATGATATTCTTCTGGTATATCTGCTTGTAAATTATAAGGATTTCCATTATAATATGATATATTAGTAGCATTTGAAAAATTGGATGATGGATTTGAATAAAGCTGAGGCCAATAATAGAGTGGAGGATTTTGAAAATCAGATATAATATTATTACTTATAGGATTATTACTATTTTGAATAACATTACTATCATAATTAGAACTTACATTAGCATTAAATCCATTTTGTAAATATATAAGATTACTAGAAGTTCCAAAATAATCTAAAGCATATGTATTATATTGAACACCAAATATAGTAGCAAAATAATATTGTAAATAATTATACATATCTGTTAAAATAGCAAGTAGCAAAGTATTTTGTGTTGCTAGTGAAGCAAATGTATTAGATGTAATACCATATTTAGAAAATTGTTGATTGTAATATAATGTCTGTTTAGATGTAATTAAATTTGATAAACTTGTATTTAATGAATTTGTATTTATTGTAATATGATTATTAAATGTATCATAAAATACATTATATTTATTAATTAAGTTATAACGAAATGTATGTTGTAATCTATAATTATCTAAAGCAGTTAAGTTATTAAGTATTACACTTAATACATAAGCATCATTTAATCCTTGGAAATAAAAAACACACCGTGTGAAGGGTGTTTCCCCTGGCAACAATAGTGTAGAATCTGCTTTTGTAAAATCTATAGCAGTACCAAAATAATTATTATCTAATAATATTTCTTTTAGCACTGGATAGTAATAAGCAATTTTAATATTGTTAATAGAATATGATGTTTGATTACCAAAACGACTTTTAAAATAGTTTGTAACAATTTGGTCAATAGTAGGATTTGCTATAAATTCATTTGTAACACTATTAAAATAATAATCACCAGGGAGATTAAATCCTACTGAAAAATCACCAGTAGAAGCGAATAATGGAACAAAATCATTGAATCCTCCTACAAAATCATAAAAAATAGGAACATTATTTAATTGAGTAATAATTTCATTAATAAGAGTATTAATATCATATGAACCTTCTCTTATATAGTTTGTAACAATATTTAACACCTTTGGATAATTTGGATCTATAACATTTGACCCCGTTACCACATTACCTTGTAAATCTAAATATCTTCCTTGTTCATTAATAGAAATAGTAATGTTTTGTTTTGATTTTCTGAAATAATAAAAAGCAGATAAGAGTTTTATTTGAACAATTTGGAAATTAATAATATTCTTATAAGTTCTAGGAAGCCGTAATTGTAAATTTGTCGGTTGGCTATAAACAAGTTTATCACGATCAGTAGAATCCAAATTAATAATAGATGTTACTTGCTGACGTGAAGCATTCAATAGATTTGATGTTGTTTGAGGAATATATAATGTGCTAGTAGAAATACCAGAATCAATATTATCATTTGAAGAATTATATAATGCGTAGTTTCTTCCTTTTGTAAATAATACTTGATTTTCTATAGTATTAAATGCTGGACCTCCAATATTTGGTGCTAAAAGATTTCTTGCTAATTGCGCAAAATTCTGGCCAGGATCATAGGATTCAACAGAACCTTTTGATGATGTTATAGATTCTGTTTCAGATTCTATACCGGACTCTGACCCTGACTCTGACCCTGAAATATATGGTTTATAATATTGTGAACTCATACTTTCCTTGCTCCTATAAATAAGTCGGGTTTAAGGTAGGTTATTATACTGGTGCTTGTATGCCAGTTGGCTCTAATGAATATGTAAGTGTATTTGTAGTAGCGGCACGTAAAATATTACTTGTACCTACAGCAATATATGTTCCATTTGCATAATTAATTTGACGACCTTCAGTACTAAATTTATTTCCAGTTACTGGCACCCATGTAACACCTTGATCAGATGATGTAAATATATTATTAGATCCATTAAGACCAACTGCTACCAATGTGTCACCTGCTGTAATAGATGCAATATAAGATCCACCTACAAAATATATAGCACCAGTATTTGTCCAATTATTACCATTATCACTAGATCTATAAATATAATTACTACCACCCGCATACCATATACCATTGCCATATGTTACTCCAGATATAAGACTACCGTTTGTTAAAGTAGCAGTTACATTCGACCAGTTTGCTCCATCTGCCGATTTTAATATTTTAGGATCCGTTCCATTATCTGTTCCTACTGCTATAAATATATTATTTGCGTAATGTACATTTATTCCTTGATTTGCAAACGTAGGCCCACTACTAATAGGTGTAAAATTTATAGCATCATGTGAATATAAAATAGTATTTGATCCACCAGCATCATTTCCTACAGCAACCCACGTAGGTGTATTATTAGGAATGCCATATGTTACATAATTGCCGTTATTAGCAAATGTTGGGACCGTACAATTATTAAAAGTCATACCATTATTAGTAGAGTATACAATATTACAAGTATTTAATGTAATAACCCATATTCCATTTCCATATGCTATAGAATTTATTTGATTTGGTAATGTGGTATTACTATTCCAATTATTACCATTATCAGTGCTACTCAATATAACACCGTTGATTGAACCAGCTAACCATGTATTATATCCATATCCTATAGCAACATATTTATCATTAACAGGATTTGTAGTTGGAATTAACCAATTTGAAGTAACATTTGTATTTATAAAATTATTAGATAAACTACGTGTTTTTACATACATATTTAAACATACATTTATTAAATTACTTCCATTTACAGTATTATTATTAGGAAATCTTACTACATCATTATAAGAAAATGATACTAAATTTGAAAATGATACTAGTGGAACAATTATTGGACGATTTGAATTAAAAATATTTAATGGCATTTCATACCCTTCAGTAATATTAGATAAAGTAAAATATATATAAGTACTATTACTATTTGTTAACATACCATAAAATGAATAATTTATTTTCCAACTTTTTTGATTATTATAAGCAGGCATTATTAATGTATTATTCTCATTAGCAGTTGTTATTTTTGTTGCTCCAGTAGTAAATATTATATCAAGCACAGCATCAGTAAATGTTTGTGGGCCAGCAGTAATTAAATCTGGAACAGATGTATAATTACTATAAGATGGTATAATATTTTTAATATAATTATTTGATATATCAATAGTAGTTTGAATACCAATACTGCCAATAGTATTACTTATAGTATTTATATAAGCATTAGCTACATTTGTTAAATTATTATTATTTAATGTTAATCCACGTGTCATATTAAATATATTATTTGATAAATCAAATACACTAGTATTACCACCTATTTGTGTATCATTAAAATATAAATTTTGTATATTACTAATATTATTATTTTGCATATCAATATTGACTTGCGCTGGAAATTGTGACCAATCTGAAGCAACTGCTTTATAACTACCAGAACCTTTATAACGATAATTTAAATAAGTATTATAAGCCAGTTGCCAATTATCAACATTATTTTGATCATTAATAAATATTGTGTTTAAATTGCTAATGTTATTATTACTCATATCAACTGTATTTCCAAATTTAACTTTTCCAGAATTATTTGTTAAAATTGTATTTGTATTAAGAGTTGATATATTACTAATATTATTATTAGACATATTTAGATTATTTTTAACAATAATGCTTCCAGTATTTAATGTAGAAATTATATTTGTATTTAATGCTTGTGTTATAATATTTGATGTATTTAAATTAATTGAACTTAAATTAGAAGCAGTTGCAGTAAAAGATGTAAATATTAAAGCCGTGCTAATAGATGATGTATTTAGCGAAGAAATATTAGAAATACTAAAACTACTCATATTTAAATTTGTTGTAGCAGTGCTAATAGCGCTCCATGATCCAGAAGGTTTATTATTAAATAGTAATGTAGTTCCATCAGATGATAATGTTAAATATCCATTTTTAGAAGCAGTATTTAATACAAGAGAACTTGTTTGAATAGACGATGTATTTGTATTTATAGATGTTAATATAGGAGTAAAAATAGCATTTGCTGAAATAAAATTTGTTGAAATATTTAATATAGAATTAACTTGTAAAATATTTGTTGAAATATTATTCACTTTTAAAAAATTAATAAAAGCAGAATTTGTTGAAAATAGATTTGTATTTAAATTAATTGTTGAAATATTAGGTGTTAAAATAAAATTTGTTGAAATATTATTAGCATTTAAATTATTTGTTGAAATATTACTTGTTGTAATAACATTTGTTGAAATATTATTAGCATTTAAGTTATTTGTATTTAAGCTATTTGTATTTGTTATATTTGTATTTATTATAGATGTTGATAATGTTAGTGCTGTGAGATTTAATGTTGAAATATTATTAGCATTTAAATAATTTGTTGAAATATTAGAAGCAGAAATATTTACTGATGAAAGACCATTTACATATATATTTGCGGATGATAACAAATTTATATAAGATATATTAGCATATAATGTATTTGTTGATATTGTAGATGCTTCTAAATTAATTGTTGAAATACTGTTTGTATTAATATTAATTGAAGATACATATGATGTTAATATACCATTTGTTGTAATAGAGCCATTTACATATAAACTAGAAACATTTGCTACTCCTTGAGGATTTGGAAACGCAAATGTATTAATAATATTCCATGTAGATGGATCACGAGCAGATAATGTAATATATCCAAATGGCTGCGTAATAGAAAATGAAGATGTGCCATCACCAAATAAAACATTTTTAGTTGTAGAAACAACAATAGAATTTGGTGTTGATAAATATCCAGTAGCATCACGTATTGTCGCTATACGACCGGGTATATTTACACTTGATACATAAGCAACATAAGGATTATTTTTTGTTATTACTTTTGTATCAATAAGTAATAAATTCACATTACTGGTAATAGTTGAAAATGGGGAACTCATCTAAATATTAGTGTTAAATTCCCTTCTAACTTCCCATCTAAAATTATTTCATAATTCTAACTAGGATGAATAGTATAAACTACAAAGGATTGCCAAATTATTTAGGAACAAGCAATTTTATATTGAATATTGTTGATTTAAATAATACTATTTCAAATGCTTCTGGATTATCAGCAACATCCGCTTTAGAATTAGCAGTAGGAAATATACAAAAGATGGTAGATTTTAATAAAAAACAAATTAATGTAAATGCTATTAGTAACTATGATACAAGCCCTATTCAGATTCTAGCTCCATTAAATCTTAGTAATGTAAATCTTTATCAAAATGGTAATATATTTGTAGCTGGATCTAGTGGTGGTGCTACTACTTCACTTTCTTCTGGAACAACAAATCTAATTATTAATAACACATCTAGTCCAACATCAATTGCTTTCAACTTTCTTGCTGCCAATTCTACTATCCTAACACTGAGCCAGCAAGGAACATTAAGTCTTCCATTTGGTGCGTCTCCCAATAAATATTTAGAATGTATGGATATTTCTGGAAACACTAGCTGGAACTATGTATCTAATTTGACACAAGGATATGCTGCTTCACTAAACGTGCTAGGAAATAACAGTTTCTCATTTCAACAACATGGTGCTGAAAATGCGTCTCTTGATCCAAACGGAAATATGACCGCTCAGAACTTTTACTCTGTATCCGATAAACGATACAAGAATAATATTTCTACTATTACAAATGCTGGTGATTTACTGAAACAGATTCGTGGTGTGCGATTTGATTGGCTGAAGGACGGTAGTGCTGACATTGGTGTGATTGCGCAAGAAATATTTGAAGTAATGCCAGAAGCAATTGTTAGCACAAATACCAATATGCTAACTGTTGCGTATAATAAGATAATTCCAGTGCTGATTGAAACGATTAAAGAACTCCAAAAGAGGGTAGAAGTGTTAGAATCTAAATCTTCCACTTAGATAATAAGTAGGATTCTACTTGTTGTCGTTCTATAAAACTTAGAGTTCTATTATAAATAAGAATTTCTTGTGTATAACCATCATATGATTGTGTATAATCTAATGTACCACGATTACCTAAATTAGCAAATCGTATATTAAAAGGTAAGATTTGTAAAGCTCCATTTCCTATTGTGCTTATAAAACTACTAATATTTGTTACTACAATATTTCCATTTTTTCCACCAGCAACATAATTTTGAGGAACATCCGCAATCACTGTTGTTGAAAATGAACTATTATATACTACTGTAATAAGATTAGGAGCTTTGGTTACAGCTGTAATTGTAGCACTTATTGATGAACGAGTTATATTTACTGTATTAGCACCATTATTTATATAAAATCCATTAGCAACAGTATAATTTACTTGACTTGCTGTTGACATACAATTAATAATACAACCAACATTTGTTGGATTATTTCTTATTTGACATACAACAAAAGTTGTTAAATCATATATTGTGCTTATATATATATTTGAATTTAATAAATTTGTATAGTAGGTGCTATAATCACATTGAAATAATACAGATGGTAATCCATTATTCGCTAATGTAGTATAAACTGGGGAACGAGTAGTAGCATTAGAATTTGGATTTGAAAAATGAAAATTACATAAACTCTTATCACGCCATAGCAATACGTTACTATTACTATCTGTGATAACACAAGAAGGATCATACGCATCAAGCCATAAGTTTAGACCATTTGTCACTGGGACATTGCTTATAACATTTGAGATATTCCATTTATTGAGTAAATATGTTTCAATTGTTTGTCTTTCAGCATTTGATAAAGCACGATTGTATAATATAACTTCTGATATGAGACCGTTAAAACCATACGTTAAATTATTAATTCTTCCACCAATATTAAATTGAGAAATATTTAATAAATTTGTAGAAGCATAATTTATATTTGAAGTATACGTAGCACCACTTCCAGAATTTGTATAAACATTAAATGTGCTTGTCTGATATATATCAAAGTTTGGACCACCATTTACAATAACAGATGTTAGATAGTTTGTTCCATTATTAATATTGGCACCAGCACTTTGATATGTCGTTGTTGGAACAAAGTATGCTAATTGACCTACAAATTGATAACTGAATCCGCCTACTGCTACATCACTACCAATTTGATTATTTGCACCAAATAATCGTGTTGCATTATTTGTAGAAAGTTGATTGTATACCATGAAAAAAGAATATGAATTTGTTGAAAATGCGTTAATTGGAACAATATTTGAAAGTTGTCCATTATAAGAACCAGTAGAAAAATAAAGACTATTCATAGAATTCATTGTTGATACACGATTATAAAAAATATTTGAATATCCTGATACAACTGTGAAGTTTCTTCCATTACCAGACCTATCAAACGCAGTATCAACACGTGTTAATCCATCACTTGTTACAGTTGTTGAAATATTTGATGAAGAATAAGCATCAACCCATAAATAAGGCGTACTTATATTTGGACCAGCATTTATATATGATACTGGAGCATTTGAAGGTAACGCCCATTTTTTGATAAGTTGGGATTCTAGTGCGGTTCGTTCTGGATTCGTGAGAGTTCTATAGAAAAATAAGACTTCTGATATACTTACGCCAGGACTATTACCTAGCTGAGAGCCAAGTTGAGAAAATAGTGATACAAAAGATGTATTAAAATTAGAACCCGCAAAATTTGTAGAGCTACTTACAAACGTTCCATTTAAATTAATTACATTTGTAGATGGTAATACTTGACCTACTGTTGTTGTAGATCCATTAACTAATATTGATACTAATGCTTGTGTATTTAATGAAAGAGGAGCTGATAAAATATAATTATTTTGTGCTATTAAAGCACTATTATCTCTATAAAATCTAACACAATTATTATTATAATTAACAATAGAGTCATTAAAACTTACTGAATATGTAGTATTTGGTGATCCAAATGAAATAACCGCAAATAATGAAATATTACATCCAGCATATGTATTATTAATAGGATTTTTGCCAAGACCTATAAATCCAGTATTTATGGTATTTATATTTGGATAATAATTACATCCAAATAAGTTATATGCTGCCTGAAAACTACCAGTATTTGTAAGAATATTATTATTTCCAGATCTATCTTGCCATGAATTTACTTTCAAACTACCATTTGGCGCTAATATTGGTGGGGCATTACCATCAATATCAGTTATACTTTGTGTATACATCGCATCATACCATGCTGCTACATTTGTTACAGCTAATATATTAGAATAATTAATAAACTTATATCCCATCAACGCTTGCGATGGTCTGCCAATATGCTGAAATGGTAGTTGATTCTGGATTCCCCATTTTTTTGATAAATATGCTTCAATGCCAGAAATTTCACCATCACTTAATCCACGATTGTAAATAAGTGCTTCACCAATATCTTGTGTGAAAATACGAGAACCATATTGATATCCTCCCATTACAACAGAATAACTACCACCAGTTGGAGCTGTTAAACCTGTTAAAAAAGTACTAGTAGCAAATAAACCACCAGAATTTTTAAAAAATATTGTAGATTGCCTTCCTACATATGTTTCTATTTTAAATCCAGTATTTAGTGCGTATGAATACCCTCCAAGAGTTCCATTTGTATTATATATATTACCAAAATAAAATCCTTGACCGCATAGTGGGCCTATCCTATTACCATCTGCTCCATAAGTATTATTAAGAATATTAAAAGGGGCTCCATTATTTGTAGGATTATAAGCAAGAAACATTGATATTTCATTATTTGTTGTAAAATTACTTGCTGGATAGTTAAATCCTCGTATACTTGACATAAGAGAATTATTATCACCACGAAATCTTACAACTGGTAAGTTATTTTGTGCGGTGCTAACCCATAATGGTCCTGGCAATCCAAAAGCATTTGACATCACCGTTGATACGTTTGTTTTAGACCACCATTGACCTAAACTTGATATGTTTGTTACTACTGTTGATAAATCAGCAGCATCAAACCATACTGATAAATTAGGCACTTGCGTAGGTAATAAATATGTAGGTGTAGCATTTATTTGTGGATTTGTTTTTCCATCAGTCCTTTTCGGACCTGACCCGAATACTGGCATATCTTTTTAATAAAGAGAAACGAATCCTTTAATATAGACGTTGTTATACTGTATTATTTGATAGATCTGTAGTCGTAGAACTTATGTCTATTGTTGGATTTGACTCTGGTGTTGGTGCTGGGTTTGACTCTGGTGCTGGTGCTGGATTTGACTCTGGTGCTGGATTAGAATCTGGTGCTGGATTAGAATCTGGTGCTAGGTTAGAATCTGGTGCTGGGTTAGAATCTGGTGCTGGATTAGAATCTGGTGCTGGATTAGAATCTGGTGCTGGTGCTGGGTTTGACTCTGGTGCTGGATTAGAATCTGGTACTGGGTTTGACTCTGGTGCTGGTGCTGGATTAGAATCTGGTGCTGGTGCTGGGTTTGACTCTGGTGCTATAACATTACTAGATACATCAACAGTAGGAGGATTTACAGTAGGAGGATCAACAACATTACTAGATACATCAACAGTAGGAGGATTTACAGTAGGAGGATTTACAGTAGATGGATCAACAACGTTACTAGATAAATCAACAACATTACTAGATAAATCAACAGTAGATTGATCAACAGTTGGTAAAACACTTTGTAATGTAGATATATATTGTTGTTGGACTTGAATATTATTTAATATCTGTGCTTGTTGATCTAATAGTTCTTGAGGAACATCGGGCATATATGTATCAATTTGAGCATTTACTTTATTTAACACATAAGTATAGTCTATCATAATAGATGTTTGGCTTGCTATTTGTGCGTGAATAAATGTAGTAGGATCATCGTAATAACTCATCTATTAGAAAGGATTGAATCTTTTTTTAAGCAATTCTTACTAGTTAGGAGGAAACCAATAATAAGAATGAGAAGAAGCTAATGATTTCTGGTATCCGTATTTCCAAGCTAAATATCCTTCTATTCTTTGGTATTCATCAGAACTTAATTCACGATTAAATATTAATACTTCATGGATAAATCCCAACAGATCACCAGAAGCCCATTGACCCATTTGAAGTGGGATAGCACTACCACCGTTATATGTTACAGCAGTACCATTGGAACCATCTAGAAGACCATTTGTATATGATTTAAAATAGTTGGCTTGATCTATAAATCCTCTAACACCATTTGTATTATTTGTATATCCACGAAGAACACCAGTATTAATAGTATATTGTGTAACATTTACATTACAATCAAACCGAATAGATCTTTCAGAATTTGCTACATTATATCCTATAATTTCTGAAGCATCTACTGGTGAAGTTCCAGTAATGGGAGAAAAATTGGTAGCACAAGTAATCCATGTCGTAGCACTTGCGCCCACAGATGTTAGTGTTTGATTTGCTAAAAGTTTGCTAGTACCTCCATTAAAATAAATCCCTGGAAATCCATTATAGTTAGAAACGAGTGGAATATTAGAACCAGATGGAACAGCCATAACCAAAGGCGTAAAAGACCCTTTTGACGCCCATGTAAAACTAGCAGTTCCAGCATTTGCCAATGTAGAATTATCAGCAGAATCATACCAAACTAATAATCCAGAAACATTGCTTGGAGTCCAATTATATGTAGTAATTCTTGATGAAAGAAGATTTGATAAATTATCATTCGTCGCGTTCATATTATAAGGGTATGATAATTGAAGTGGTAATTCTGGATTAGAATTAGCATATGTATAGTTAGTAGGAAACTTATTTAATATACCCCATTTCCATGCTAAATATCCTTCTACTTGTACACGTTGGGCTGATGTAAGAGTATTACTATAAATAATTAATTCATTAAAATATCCATGATAACGACGATTACCAAATTGTCCAGCATCAGTTGAAAGTTGTAGATTTGATGAAGCAGTAGCCCCACCAATTACAGGACCGATAACACCATCTGTTACAAAATAATTTGTTGGACCAGTTGGTAAATATGCTGGAGTTGCTCCATTATAATTAACTGTATTACTATAAAAAAAATCATTAATATTATTACCACCATTAGCAAATCGTAAACTACAATCTTGACCAATACCATAAGAAACCATCATACTAATAGTATTCATTGTTGATGTTAGATTCCCAACAGCAAATATTGTAGTAACACTACTAGTAAATGATACTGTTGTAGTAGTTCTCATTATACTTGAAATTGCTGAGTTGAAAAATACACCTTGATTATAGGAATCTGTTGTTAGCAGTGGAGTGCCAGCAATAGTACTAAAAATAAAATTATTAGAAGATTTATCTCTCCACTGTGATACATAATTAGTTGTTGATATTGTCATAGTATTTGAATCATTGGCATCTAGCCATATTTGAAGACCTGGCACTAATTTTGGAATATCTGATGATATCGGGACATTTGATATATTTAAGGTTGCCATAACTAATAATATTTTTATTTTTTATCCTAAATCTGGACCAATACCTAGAGTAGGAACATATTCAACTGTTAATTGATCTAAATATAAGTTTGCGTTATATATATGTCCAGTTGGATCATAATAGCATACATTTCGCGTTGTTATAGTGCTAATTTCACAAGTAGTTGTAAGAGTAGTAAAAGTAGAATAATTTGATCCATTTACATAAGGTAACATACTATAACCATCATGTGATAAAGAAGGTGTAGAAGGAAATGTTCCTTGAGTATAGAACATTTGAGCATGAATATCATTTGTGGCTGTAGCATTACTTGATGATAAAATAGCTCTTTGATATAATTTATACATGCCTTTAGTATAAGGAGGAAATTGAACATTTGATAATAAAACAATAGGAGTCGATGCTGCGTTTCCAATAATTTTATATGTTGATGGAGGAACTGTCAATGTTGACCAGAAAGTTGGCATTTTCAAATTCAATGATGAAAACTTTTGAGCACCAGTATCTGCTTGAATTGATGATACTAAACCACCTTGTAACGCAGTGAACGCAGCATAACCAGTACCAGTTCCGAATGTTAATGAGTTCACGTTAAGTGAAGAAATAAATCCAGTGCCACTAGAAATATTTTGGAAACTTAATGTTGAGAAAATAAGAGTTCCAGCAGATATTACGTTAGCATTAAATGAAGAAATATAGAAGTTACCAGTTGAAATAAAGTTTGTATAGATGGATGAAGTATAAATATTTGATGTGGATATAGTAGATGCTTGTAGTACATTAGCTGTTAAAGATGATACTGTAATAATACCAGATGATAAATAGTTTGTATTGAGTGTAGAAGTAGTAGTTGTTTGGGATAGTATGCTCTGAGTTGAAAGGATTGAAGTGTAAATAGTGGGTGCTTGTAGTATATTTGCTGTTAAAGATGACACTGTAATAATACCAGATGATAAATAATTTGTGTTGAGTGTAGAAGTAGTAGTTGTTTGTGATAAAAGGGTTGAAGTGTAAATAGTGGGTGCTTGTAGTACATTAGCTGTTAAAGATGATACTGTAATAATACCAGATGATAAATAGTTTGTATTGAGTGTAGAAGTATTTAAAATGCTTGTATTTGTTTGAATAGATGATAGTAAAATAGATTGAATAAATGGTATATTTACATAACCAACACCAGATCCAACAGTAAAACCATTTACATTTAATGTAGAAATAAAGGCATTACCAGAAGAAATATTATTTGTGGCAAGTGTAGAAGTAGTAGTTGTTTGTGATAGTATACTCTGAGTTGAAAGGGTTGAAGTATAAATAGTAGATGCTTGTAATATATTTGTAGTCATTGTTGATACAAACATATTTTGTGTAGAAAGATTACCATTAATTAAAATAACGTTAGAATAGGGACCAGCATCTAATGTAGGTTGAATAACTTGTGTAAATGTTGATCTAAAATGTCCTTCAGCATATGTGCCTCCTTGTGCTGTATTAGAACCAAACCCAACAAGAGAACCAGCAGTAAAAGGGTATAAATTACCAGTAGTTGTGGCAGTAAGTAAAGGACCACCATAAAGACGATCTAATGTCATTGTTCCAGCAGATATAGTAGAAATAAAGCCATTGCCAGATGATAAATAGTTTGTGTTGAGTGTAGAAGTAGTAGTTGTTTGGGATAGTATGCTCTGAGTTGAAAGGATTGATGTATAAATAGTAGATGCTTGTAGTACATTAGCTGTTAAACTCTGTGTAGAAACATTTGCCGCTGCTACTAAATCTGTAGTAATAGAGCTTGTTATTGTTGAAACGAAAAATCCTTGGAAGAAACGATTATTTATATCACCTAAACTAATCGTTGATATACGTGATGTAGAATATGCTGGTATGAGTGAATTACCTAATTTAATTGTTGATGCTGGTGTTATAGAATTACCAACAATATTTGATGTAAATGTTGATTGTACAAATACTTGTAAATAGTTTGATGTTATATTACCAATTGAAACACCCGTTGTTGTAGCATTTACTGTTGGTAGAAAATTTGATGTTAATGTATATGTTCCACCCACTTGTGGATATAAAATAGATGTATATGATATGGCAGTATTTAATGTATTTGTTGTAATAGAAGATGTTATAAAAGCATTATTTGACATAATATTTGCTCTCATAGCGTTAAATTGTGTTCCACCGACTGTATACCAAACACCAGTAGAACCAGCATAGAGAGTAATAAAATCAAACGGATTTTGTAGAGTTCTATAATTTGTTCCATCTTCAAATACATCACCCGTGCTTGTTAGAAGAGCAATAGTTGAATTACCAACTGCTCCGTAAATATCTTTAAAGCTTATAATACGTCCTGGAATATCAGTGGATTTAGGAACTATTAATGTTCCTGCTGATGCTCGCGCATCCACCAAACCTATTTCTGTAAATGTTGATAAGTTTGACATCTAATAAATTATAGATTTAATAGATAAATAATTATGAACGAATCTATGGCGGGCCATTATAATATGGATGAGATGCTGGAAGATTTGCTTGGAGACCCCATTTCCATGCTAAGTAGCCTTCCATTTGTTGGCGTTGGAGAGTTGTGAGAGAAGTATTATAAACAATAATTTCATTTATACTACAATCTGTATTTCCACATAGGTTAGTTACACCAGAACCACTAAATAAAACAGATGATTTTGATTCAAATGTCGAAGCATTAACGTAATGGGTTAAAGTATTTCCATCATATATAGTATCTATTAATGTAGTTACATTTTGAGTTAAATTTCCAGATTGAACTACAATTCCAATTTGACTATAAAATGTAGTAAGTATTTGGTTATAAATGCTTAACTGACGACCACCATAGGTAGCTCCTAAAAAATCTTCTAAATTATTACCAGGATTATTGTAACTAAAAACTATAAAAATACTCTCAGATGTTGGAGCTGTTGTGATACCATTAAGTGTCATTATTGAACCAGCTGTTCTGGAGAATGATACATAATTTGAAGAATATGTTGGATATTTAGCAGTTGGTGTTGTAGCATTATTTCCATAACCACTCTTATCATTCCACTGTGTTACGTTAGCACCACTCAATACAACAGTAGTTGGATCAGCAGCATCCAGCCATAAAGATAACCCTCTAATACTAAAAAGTGAAAAAAAATATGTATTCAAAAGATTACTATACCCAACACGAGTCCCAGCAATAATATAGTTATTATAATATAAGAAACTTGTTGAAACCATATTTGTAGAAATATTCATAAAGTTTGTTGAGTTACGATTGTCAATAAAAGTTATACTACTTGCTGTTATAGCACTTGTTGAAATATTTATAGAGCTTATTAGGTTTGCGTTTAATGTAGAAACTTGTAAAGTATTTACTTGTGTTCCATTAAGTAAGTACCATTTTGTACCAGACGCTACTAACTGTATTGACCCGTAAGATTCTTTTAAAATCTTAGATGTTCCTCCATCTTCAAACGTATCACTTCCACTTGTATTAAGAGTTAAAGTGTTTGTTCCGAACTTTCCAATAATATCTTTGAATTCTACTACACGCCCTGGAATGGAAGATGCGAGTGGTAAAGTTATTGTTCCAGAATTAGCTGATGTATTTATTAAAGAAAGTTCTGTATTACTATTCATACCCTATTGTTTAAGGAGGAGCATTTTTAAAAGGATGATTCGCGGGAAGATTTGCTTGGAGCCCCCATTTCCATGCTAAATATCCTTCCACTTGTTGTCGTTGGAATGTTGTTAATACAACATTGAAAAGCATAAATTCACAGTAATTACCATCAAACGATTCAGCTAAATTATAACGAGTTCCTAATGTTATTCCAACCGAATTAATTGTAGAGGAACCAGAATATTGTAAAGTTCCATTATTATATAAAGCAGAACCAGAACTAGGAGCAAATATTGCTGAGATTAAAGGTTTTGTTGTCATAATATTAGTAGCACCAGTATTACCAAATGGTGTAATAGCATTTCCACTATATAAGAATTCACGATTTCCATATCCATTATTAAATGGAGAAGATGTATAATTAGGTGACGCATCACAAACATATCCAGTTGTTGTTGTTATTTTATTACCAACAAAAAATATAGTAATTGGTGTAGTCGCATTAAATGAAGTATTATAACCAAGAGTAGCACTATTTACAGTTGGATTATAAAACGATGGATAAGATGTATTAAATAAGTTTAAATTGCTATTATAATAAAATCCAGTTGTGCCAGATAAAACAACTTTATTTAAACTTTTATCAAACACTTGAGTAACATTTGAACCTGAAACTGTAAATGATGATTTATCAGAAGAATCTATCCATAATCCCAAATTTGGCAATGAATAAACAGAAAATCTTGAAGTATTCAAAGTATTTGCTGGAGCCACACGAGTCCCAGCAAATATAAGACCATCATAATACAATAATGTAGATTTAGAAAATAGTGAAGTAGTTGAATTAACACTATTTAACAAATTTAGTGTAGAAACGGTTGCTGAAGCAGAACTTATAGTGTTTGTGCTAATATTTATAGCATATACTGTGGATGTAGTCATAGTATTTTGTTGTGTCCCCGTTAGCACATACCACTTAGATCCAGAAGCAACAAGTTGAATAATTCCTCCAGATTCTTTTAAGACTTTTGTTGTGGCACCATCTTCAAATGTGTCGGAACCACTTGTAGATATAGTTAGCGTATTTGTTCCAAAAGTTCCAACAATATCTTTAAAATTTATTACACGTCCTGGAGTTGAGGAAGCGAGTGGCAAAGTAATGGTGCCAGCGTTTGCTGTTGTATTTATTAAGGCTAATTCTGTATTAAGATTTAATGCCATATCTAAAAAATATAAGTTTTAATTTGGAGGAAATAAAACATATGGATGTAATGCTGGAAGATTTGCTTGGAGTCCCCATTTCCATGCAAGATAACCTTCTATTTGTTGGTATTCACTTTGCGATAATGTTCTATTAAAAATAATAATTTCATTAATATATCCATTCCAATATTGAAATCCATTAGTTGTTCCGTTTAAGTTTGTTCCTATAATATACTGAGTTAGCGCATTTGTTGTTGCTGAATTAGTATTTGTTGCATAATAAGAAGAAGAACCATTCGGATAATTTCCATAAAGTGAAATTGTAAATACACCATTACTATTGTAGACTGTCGTTGTTAATACGTTTGTATTATTTGCTGGTTTTGTAGTTATAAAATTACCAGCATCTCTGTATGAAATAAATCCACCTGTACCAGTTGATGAATAATCAAATCCATAAGGAGAACCATAATCATTACCAACACTATCATTTGCAGACAATAAGCGATTATTTTGTATATATGTTGCTGGCGTGATAGCAACACAAAAAGCAGTTGTAACAAGTTTTCCAGCAGCAATATTTAGCGATCCTGAGAAATATGAACCATTTGTTACATTTATATTTGGTGTTGAGTATGTTGGAGAATTATACGCTGTAGCATTATTTCCACCCCCAGATTTATCTTTCCACTGACTTACAGTTCCACCACTCTGTGTAACAGTCGTAATATCAGCAGCATCCAACCACAACGACAATCCAGAAAATTGTTTTGGTGAAAACCCACTTGCAATACATATAATAGGATTTAGTAACTGTGCTTGTAAGACTAGATTTGGGAGTGCTTGATTATAATAGTATGGATGGGATGATGGTAAAGATCCTTGGAATCCCCATTTCCATGCTAAATATCCTTCTATTTGTTGTCGCTGGGCTGTTGGTAAAGGAGTTAAAAATAACACCACTTCATAAATATATACGTTAATTGCTGTTGAACTACTATAGGGGGAACCAATCATTATATTAACAGAATTTGTATTTGCTGTATTTGAATTATTAGCCATTGTTCCCGTTTTATAGCTTACTCCATTTATATAATCAGTTATTGCCCCAGAAGAATAGTTCACTTCAGCATTTATTAATGTATTAACCCCAACTGTTGTATTTGTAGTTCCATCTACAAATGTAATGGAAGAATTATCTGCTGGATTTGCAAGAATACCTGTATAAGAATTGGGAGTTCCAGCAGATGATGAATATACAAAAATTGATAATCTGTCATATCCAGAAACAGATCCATCAGCAAAAAATACTTTCATTCGCCCTGCGTTTGTTGATGTGCTTAACAGATTATACGCTATAAACATAGATGCGTATGGAATATTTGTAAGTAGTCCAAGATTTGTTAAATTTAATCTATAATTTGAAGAACTCATATAAATCGCATTATTTACGTATTTAGGTTGTGAAGACGGCGTCGTTTGCGTAGCATTATTTCCAGCCCCAGACTTATCTTTCCATTGACTTACGCTTCCACCACTCTGAACAACAGTCGAAGCATCAGCAGCATCCAACCACAAGGCACATCCAGAAATCTGTGTTGGAATAAAAATAGATGTATTTATATTTACAGAAGGATTTAATAGCTGATTTTGTAAGACTAGATTTTGAAGAATAGGATTATAATAGTAAGGATGTGTTAATATTGGATTAATATAATAGTATGGATGTGTTGATGGTAGCTTCGCTTGGAATCCCCATTTCCATGCTAAATATCCTTCTATTTGTTGTCTTTGGCTTGTATTGAGAGCAAAATTAAAAATAATAATTTCACTAATTGAACCATTAACAAAAAAACGAGTAAATGAAGATCCTACAATAGCACTTCGTGCTCCAATATATGTTGTTGTATTTCCTGCTGTAAAAGTTGTAGTACCTGTTGCGGTTCCTAATAATGTTCCATATGAATAATGACTTAATCCAGCTAAAGCACCAGTATCTACATATTCAAATAAACCTAATGTATTTACTGTATATACTGAATTTGATGTAGAAAGGAATGTTGCATGCGTACCGTCGCCAGTAACCAAGTTATTGACGGCGACTTCACTAAAATCACGACCACCATATGTAGATGACGGTGGATAGGTGCCACCACTTATAAGTTGCGCGGGCCCAGTAATAGAACCAAGTGTTGCAACTATAAAACCAGTTGTTACAGTAGGAAGTGGAGATAGTGTTGTAATTACCATTGCGGAGCCAAAAAAAGCAAGATTAGAAGGAGAATATGTTGGAACACTTGTTACATTATAAGAACCAACTGGTACTGATACAGCATTATTTGCTTGACCACTCTTATCATTCCACTGAGTTACATTGCTCCCACTCAAAACAACAGTACTACTATCAGAAGCATCCAACCAAAGTGATACTCCAGAAAGCTGTGTTGGAATAAAAGATACTTGTAGATTGGCTTGAAGATTCCATTTCCATGCAAGATAGCCTTCTACTTGTTGTTGCTGAGCTGTTGTAAGAGCTGTGTTATAAATAATAAGTTCACATATATGGCCATACCAAGAAATACTTCCAGAATAAAAATTTCCCACAGTAATACCGCTTGTCAATCCTTGAGTAGATGGATTTACACTGCTTAAAAATACGATTCCATTTAAATAAGAAAAACTATTAGTACCATTAAATATAGTACAATTTATAAAAGGATTCGTTAAAAAGGTTGTTGTTGTAACAGAATTTCCAGCATAAATTGTAGCATATCCTGGAGAGGTTGTACTAGAAAATAAAGTTGCACGAGCAGAACTATTATAACCATCAAATAAAGCACAACCATTTGCGGCGTATGCTGCTTGAATTCCTACTGTAAATACAGTTATTGGCTGGGCTACATTTAAAGATGAATTCCGACCTATTACAGCGGATGTGTTAGGATTTACATTATAAAATGAAGGATAAGCACCATTAAATGTATTATTTGGATATGTAAATCCAGATCCTCCAGTTAAATTATATCCATATCCAGATTTATCTTTAACACCACTTACAGTTCCACCACTCTGTGTAACAGTAGTTGGATCAGCAGCATCCACCCAAAAAGTACATCCAGAAATCTGTGTCGGATTAAACTGAGAAACATTTGTTATCGTAGCCATACCTAATAATTATGGAGGAGCATTTTTATATGGGTGGGACGAATATCTAATAAGGAGGAATCCAACGATATGGATGAGATGTTGGTAAACTACTTTGTAAAAGCCATTTCCATGCTAAATATCCTTCTACACGTTGAATATCAGTTAATGTTAAATATGTATTATATTGTATTAATTCATGAAAATTTCCAGAAAAATATTCACCATAACTATCTGTTCCTATGTATAATACATTACAAAGCCCTAGCGCATTATTCACAATACAATCTGCTAAATTACTTGTTACAATTAATTTCCCATTTGATCTTACTGTTGTTATACTACCTTGTCTTGTATAGCATGCTATTATTGGAAGATTACAATTAAATTGTGTATAATTAAATACTTGTAAATGAGATGCAATTCCATCCTGCGACAAATAATGATGATGATCAACATAGGATCCTATACGATTATTACCACCAAATTGATTCATATAAATACATGATACATTTGCAGCAGGGTATCCAGTAGCCAAACGATTTATAAGACAAAATGTAGTATATTCAGAATCTAATACTGGTCTTGCGGTAGCATAACTATAATTAAAATTTGATAAATTTAATGATTGTAAATTTGTTGTGCTAAGATTTACACCTCCTAATCCATTTAAACTATTTGGAATATATAGACCAGTAGTAGTTATACTATTAATAGGAGTACTAACAAAAAACCTATTCACAGTACTCATAGTATTCCATAGTAATACTGTGGAATTTGTTGAAACTATCATACTTGTTGAAACAGAAGCATCAAACCAATAAGAAAGATTTGAAATATTATTTGGTTTTAGTAATTGTGAAGATATATATGTATACAAATTCTGTGATATAGCATTTCGTAATCCACCCCCAACAATATTATTATTATAATATAATATACTACTAATAGTATTTAAAGTTCCAGATGTGCTTTTAAGCAGTTGATCAACCATCTTTAACGTGCTAAAAGAAGCCGTTAATGAACTAATCGTATTTGTTGAAACAACTTGTGTTGTTAGACTAGAAACAGTCATAGTATTAAACATAGTTCCACCAGTAATATACCATTTATTTGAATTATAAACAAGTTGCATAGATTCATAAGCATTATTTAAATATTGTCGGGTTGAACCATCTTCAAAAGTATCTATACCCTGTGTAGCAACAGTAATAGTAGAAAATACTGAAGTTCCAGCAGCATCTTTTAGAAACAAACTTTTACCGGTATTAGGTGTTTGAGGTAAATAAACTGTTAAAGACTGAGTTAGAGCATTTATAAGTCCTAACTCAGTATTTGTTGAAAAATAAGCAACAGCGGCAGACATATCTAGTAATATTATTATATAGTTATGCTACTAATAAGACGTAATTGATTAGAAGTTGAGTACGATACAACAGTTTGTAAAGTTGATAATTTAGTATTAATAACAATTTCTAAAGCACCTTTATAATTAGAATCCGTAGTTGATTTATATTCAATTACAAGATTTTGTGTTTGAGCAAAGAGAGTTTGAAAGTTATAGTTAGGCGTGCTCATCTACTTAGGAACCATATTGTATAGATGGTTGTAAAAATGAAGTATAAGTGCCAGAATTAAAATTATTAGCAGAAAGACTAAATCCTTGAAAATAAAAAAGAATACAATAATTATCTTGATCATTCCACGCACTTAAATCAAAAGAATCAGTATAAGAAGCAGCTAACCATAAACTATCTACAAAATTACTTGATATACAATATGGGGTTTTATTAGTAAAATTATTTCCAACAGTTTCAAATGATTGTGTTATATTTGATAATGTAAAATAAAAAGCATAATTTGTATCAGCATGTGAAAAATCACCATTAAAAGTAAATGTTACACTCCATGGATATGAATTAAATACACCATTAGGATTCATAAACGTAAGAGCTGAAGGAAATGTTGTTAATATCTGTGTAAATGATCCAAAACCAAATGGAGTAGTATCAATATCTCCCGTGTAAGTTTGTGGTATAACCGCATTTGTTGCTGCGGATCCTAAGGTTATTGTTTGGGCTACTGATTGGATTTCATTCGTATTCATATTAATAATATTATTAACTGAAATATTAGAATCACTATACACATTAATAGCATTTATATTAATATTACATGCTTCAAGATCATTAGGAAAAAATACAATACTATTACAATTAGCATTAATAACATCAACATAAACAGTATTAACATACATATTATTAGCATTAAATATATCATTAATACCCATATCAATAGATGTATTAAATTGCACATATCCATAATTATTAGCAGTTACTAAATCTAATTGTAAATTTGTTACAGCATATATAGCATTATTTTGTAAATTTATAAAATTTAAAAAATCAGTATGACCAAATGTAGCACTACTTATTTGATCAACTGATATAAGAGCAGTATTTATGACATTATGATTTGAAATATTAACATCAGATTTTGCTGCATATAATGACCAATTTGATAAACTTGATACCAATGTAGCAGTTGATACGTATCCTACATTGCCTAAACCTCTTACTGTTGAAACTAGTTGTGTAGATGAAATATATCCTAGAGTTCCTAATCCAGTATTAGTAGATGTTAACAATGGTTGAGTAATTGCTGTTGATAAATAGATATCTCCTAACCCTGTTACTGTTGAAACGAGTTGTGTGCTAGAAATATATCCTAAATTTCCCAGACCAATTATAGTCGAAGTAATGGAGGTTTGCCAAGCACCAGCACTACTAATATAGATATCTCCTAACCCTGTTACTGTAGAAACGAGTTGTGTGCTAGAAATATATCCTAGATTACCTAATCCAATATGAGATGATACTAAACTAGCAGTATAACCTATATTTGTTGAAAATAGTTGACTACTAGAAATATATCCTAGATTTCCTAATCCAATAGATGTAGAAGTAATAGAAGTTTGCCCAGCACCAGCACTACTAATATAGATATTTCCTAGACCAGTTACTGTTGAAAATAGTTGAGTGCTAGAAATATAACCAAACGTTCCTAATCCTATTAAAGAAGATGTTAAAGTGCTAGATGATATTGCTGGCAAATTATAAATCTGGGATCCATTTCCAGTAATAGATGAAGCATATAATAATCCAGTATTTGTTTGGATTGATGATACTATTACTGCTCTTATAGCACCAAAATCAACATAGCCAATACCAGTTCCAATTGTTAAAGAGTTTACTGTTAAAGAAGAAATATTTGCTACAGCACTAGATAAATAAGTAGTTGAACCAGTAAATGAAGATAAATAGATATTTCCTAAACCAGTTACTGTAGAAGCTAGTTGAGTGCTAGAAATATAACCAATATTTCCCAGACCAATTATAGTCGAAGTAACAGAGGTTTGTCCAGCACCAGCACTACTAATATAGATATCTCCTAATCCTGTTACTGTAGAAGTTAGTTGAGTGCTAGAAATATATCCTAGATTTCCTAATCCTACTAATGAAGATGTTAATAATGGTTGAGTAATTGCTGTTGATAAATAGATATCTCCCAATCCTTGGACTGTAGAAGTAAGCTGGCTAGAAGAAATATATCCTAGATTTCCTAAACCAATATGCGATGATACTAAACTAGTAGTATAACCTATATTTGTTGATAATAATTGACTAGATGAAATATAACCTATATTTCCCAGACCAATTATAGTCGATGTAACAGAGGCTTGTCCAGCGCCAGCACTACTAATATAGATATCTCCTAATCCTGTTACTGTAGAAGTTAGTTGACTAGAAGAAATATAACCAAATGTTCCTAAACCAATAGTAGTCGAAGTAACAGAAGCTTGCCCAGCGCCAGCACTACTAATATAGATATCTCCTAACCCTGTTACTGTGGAAGCTAGTTGTGTGCTAGAAATATATCCTAAATTTCCCAGACCTATTGCTGTTGAAAATAGTTGTGTACTAGAAATATAACCTAGACTTCCTAATCCTACTAAAGAAGATGTTAAAGTGCTAGATGATATTGCTGGCAAGTTATAAATCTGGGATCCATCTCCAGTAATAGATGAAGCATATAATAACCCAGTATTCGCTTGGATTGATGATACTACTACTGCTCTTAACCCGCCAAAATCTACCCATCCATACCCAGAACCTACTTGTAAGTAGTTAACATTTAGTGATGAAATAAAACCAACAGCACTAGATAAATAAGTAGTTGAACCAGTAAATGAGGATAAATAAATATTACCTAAACCAGTTACTGTTGATGGAAATGTATTACCAAAAGAAGATAAATAAATATCTCCTAATCCTGTTACTGTTGATAATATAGTTGAAGATGATAAATAGATATCTCCTAAACCTGATACTGTAGATAATAATGAACTAGTAGAAATAAAGATATCTCCTAATCCTGTTACTGTGGAAGCTAGTTGGCTAGAAGAAATATAACCAGCACTTCCTAAGCCAACTACAGTAGATGCTAGAGATGTATTAATAGATGATAAATAGATATTTCCCAATCCAGCAACGGTAGAAGCTAGTTGAGTAGATGAAATATAACCTAGATTTCCTAAACCAATAGTAGTCGAAGTAATGGAAGCTTGCCCAGCACCAGCACTACTAATATAGATATCTCCTAATCCAGTTACTGTAGAAATGAGTTGGCTAGAAGAAATATATCCTAGATTTCCTAAACCAGTTGTAGTAGATGCTAGAGATGTATTAATAGATGATAAATAAATGTCTCCCAATCCTTGGACTGTGGAAGCTAGTTGGGTACTAGAAATATAACCTAGACTTCCTAATCCTACTAAAGAAGATGTTAAAGTGCTAGATGATATTGCTGGCAAGTTATAAATCTGGGATCCATCTCCAGTAATAGATGAAGCATATAATAATCCAGTATTCGTTTGGATTGATGATACTACTACTGCTCTTATAGCACCAAAATCTATCCAACCATATCCAGAACCTACTTGTAAATAGTTCACATTTAGTGATGAAATAAAACCAACAGCACTAGATAAATAATTAGTTGAACCAGTAAAAGAGGATAAATAGATATTTCCTAAACCAGTTACTGTTGATGGAAATGTATTACCAAAGGAGGAAAGATATATATCTCCTAAACCAGACACAGTTGATAATATAGTTGAAGATGATAAATAGATATCTCCTAAACCAGCAACTGTAGATAATAATGAACTAGTAGAAATAAAGATATCTCCTAATCCTGTTACTGTGGAAGCTAGTTGGCTAGAAGAAATATATCCTAGATTTCCTAGACCAGTATTAGTAGATGCTAGAGATGTATTAATAGTTATTCCTAGACCAGTAACGGTAGAAGCTAGTTGAGTACTAGAAATATAACCTAATGTTCCTAACCCATTATTTGTTGATTGAATTGTTATACCTATTCCTTGGACTGTAGAAGCTAGTTGAGTACTAGAAATATATCCTAGACTCGCTAATCCTACTATAGTAGAGTTAAGAACAGTTTGTGAAACGCCAGATGCTGCGGTAGAAGTATAAATATTTCCTAATCCTGTTACTGTTGAAAATAGTTGAGTGCTAGAAATATAAGCATAAGTTCCTAATCCTACTATAGTAGAGTTAAGAACACTTTGAGGAATACCAGATGCTGCGGTAGAAGTATAGATATTTCCCAATCCTGTTACTGTTGAAAATAGTTGAGTGCTAGAAATATAAGCATAAGTTCCTAATCCTACTATAGTAGAGTTAAGAACACTTTGCGGAATACCAGATGCTGCGGTAGAAGTATAAATATTTCCTAATCCTGTTACTGTTGAAGCTAGTTGACTACTAGAAATATAACCTATATTTCCTAAACCAATTATAGTCGAAGTAATGGAGGTTTGCCCAGCGCCAGCACTACTAATATAGATATCTCCTAACCCTGTTACTGTTGAAAATAGTTGAGTGCTAGAAATATAACCAAATGTTCCTAATCCTATTAATGAAGATGTTAAAGTGCTAGATGATATTGCTGGTAAATTATAAATCTGGGATCCATTTCCAGTAATAGAAGAAGCATATAATAACCCAGTATTCGTTTGGATTGACGATACAATTACTGCTCTTATAGCACCAAAATCAACATAACCAATACCAGTTCCAATTGTTAAAGAGTTTACTGTTAAAGAAGAAATATTTGCTACAGCACTAGATAAATAAGTAGTTGAACCAGTAAAAGTAGATAAATAGATATTTCCTAAACCAGTTACTGTTGACGGAAATGTATTACCAAAAGAAGATAAATAAATATCTCCTAATCCAGTGACAGTTGATAATATAGTTGAAGATGATAGATACATATCTCCTAACCCAGCAACTGTAGATAATAAAGAACTAGTAGAAATAAAAATATCTCCTAATCCTGTTACTGTGGAAGCTAATTGACTAGAAGAAATATATCCAGCAGTTCCTAAGCCAACTACAGTAGATGCTAGAGATGTATTAATAGATGATAAATAGATGTCTCCTAATCCAGCAACTGTTGAAGCTAGTTGTGTGCTAGAAATATACCCTATATTTCCTAAACCAATTATGGTAGAAGTAATGGAGGCTTGTCCAGCACCAGCACTACTAATATAGATATCTCCTAAACCTTGGACTGTTGAAATAAGTTGAGAAGATGAAATATACCCTAAATTTCCTAATCCAATATGAGATGATACTAAACTAGCAGTAAAACCTATATTTGTTGATAATAATTGACTAGAAGAAATATATCCTAGAGTTCCTAGTCCTACTAATGAAGATGTTAATAGTGGTTGAGTAATTGCTGTTGATAAATAGATATCACCTAATCCTTGGACTGTTGAAAATAGTTGTGTTGATGAAATATATCCAGCACTTCCTAAGCCAACTACAGTAGACGGTATAATAGTTGTTCCTAATCCTTGGACGGTAGAAGCTAGTTGCGTACTAGAAATATATCCAGCACTTCCTAAGCCAACTACAGTAGATGCTAGAGAATTATTAATAGATGATAAATAGATATCTCCTAGACCAACAACTGTAGAAGCTAGTTGTGTGCTAGAAATATACCCTAAATTTCCTAGTCCTACTAATGAAGATGGTATAATAGTTGTTCCTAGCCCTGTTACTGTAGAAGCTAGTTGTGTGCTAGAAATATATCCAGCACTTCCTAAGCCAACTACAGTAGATGCTAGAGAATTATTAATAGATGATAAATAGATATCTCCTAGACCAGATACTGTAGAAGCTAGTTGTGTGCTAGAAATATACCCTAAATTTCCTAACCCTGTTACTGTTGATAATAGTTGTGTGCTAGAAATATATCCAGCACTTCCCAAGCCAACTACAGTAGATGCTAGAGAATTATTAATAGATGATAAATAGATATCTCCTAGACCAACAACTGTAGAAGCTAGTTGTGTGCTAGAAATATACCCTAAATTTCCTAACCCTGTTACTGTTGATAATAGTTGTGTGCTAGAAATATATCCAGCACTTCCCAAGCCAACTACAGTAGATGCTAGAGAAT
>Ga0208872_1000194_pt1 | contig 55394 bp, 47 predicted proteins | sample CryBogCBH12Aug08_FD_185508 | JGI IMG/M metagenome (GOLD analysis project Ga0208872, IMG submission 185508) | Freshwater microbial communities from Crystal Bog, Wisconsin, USA - CBH12Aug08 (SPAdes) | ecosystem: Environmental > Aquatic > Freshwater > Lake | place: Crystal Bog, Wisconsin, USA...
CGCGCGGGGGACCCGACGTAGCCACCCTTCGTCAAGATCGCTGGTGGGTTCAGCCGGTCGTCACCGTCTCCATCTTGACGGCGTTCGTGATCTACTCCACGTGGGCGGCTTTCCAGAACAAGAACTACTACGTCGGTTTTGACCGTGACCTCATCAGCCCCTTCTATTCGCCGTGTCTTGCGACCAGTTGTGAAGCCGGCGCTTCGAACTCGGGCTTCTTGATCCACACACCCGGCTGGTTCTCACCCGCGCTGCTCATCCTGATTTTCCCGCTCGGTTTCCGACTGACCTGCTACTACTACCGCCGCAGTTACTACCGCGCCTTCTGGTGGTCACCGCCGGCCTGTGCCGTCTCGGACGCGCACGCCAGCTACAGCGGCGAGACCAAGTTCCCGCTCATCATGCAGAACCTGCACCGTTACTTCTTCTACGCCGGTCTGGTTTTCAACGTTCTGTTGACCTACGACGCCATTCGCGCTTTCCGTCAGCCGGGACTCGGATTCGGCGTCACGGTCGGGACACTTGTTCTTGTCACAAACGCCACATTGCTGTGGCTGTATTCACTTTCCTGCCACGCGTGTCGCCACTTGTGCGGAGGTCAGGTCCGGAGTTTCGCGCAGCACCCATGGCGCCACAAGTTCTGGAAGTTCGTGACGCCCCTCAACGCTAAGCACATGAACTTCGCCTGGGCCTCCTTGGTCTTTGTCGCCCTCACCGACGTTTACATCCGTCTGGTCGCCTCTGGCGCCATCACCGACTACAAGTTGTTCTAGGACCTAGGAGCCGCACATGGAGATCAACTCACCCTACGAACACCACGACTACGACGTCCTGGTGATTGGCGCCGGTGGTGCCGGACTACGCGCCGTTATTGAAGCCAAGCAGCAGGGCCTGAAGGTTGGCCTGATTACCAAATCCCTTCTCGGCAAGGCCCACACCGTGATGGCCGAAGGCGGTATGGCGGCGGCCATGGGGAACGTCTACCCCGAGGACAACTGGATGGTGCACTTCCGCGACACGATGCGCGGCGGCAAGATGCTGAACAACTTCCGCATGGCTGAATTGCACGCGAAGGAAGCCCCGGACCGTGTTCTCGAACTTGAGCAGTGGGGTGCGTTGTTTGACCGCACGAAGGACGGCAAGATCCTGCAGCGTGACTTTGGTGGTCACCGCTACGCGCGTCTCGCCCACGTCGGTGACCGCACCGGCCTCGAGCTCATTCGCACGCTGCAGCAAAAAGTGGTCTCCATGGGCACCGACGTGTTCATGGAGTGCAAGGTCCTCCGACTGGTCCACGACCAGGACGGCAAGGTCGCCGGCTGCGTCGCCTACTGGCGCGCCACGGGTGAGTTCGTCACGTTCTCCGCCCGCTCGGTCATTCTCGCAACCGGTGGAGTCGGCAAGTCGTGGAAGTTCACGTCCAATTCCTGGGAAGGCACCGGTGACGGCCACGCCATGGCCTTGTGGGCCGGCGCGGAGCTGATCGACATGGAGTGCATCCAATTCCACCCCACCGGCATGGTGTGGCCCCTGTCGGTTCGAGGGATCCTCGTTACCGAGGGTGTGCGTGGTGACGGTGGCATTTTGAAGAACTCCGACGGCGAGCGCTTCATGTTCAAGTACGTCGCCGATATGTTCCGCGCGGAGACGGCCGAGTCCCCCGAAGAAGCTGACCGTTGGTACGACGACCACACGGCGGGCCGCCGTCCGCCCGAATTGCTGCCGCGCGACGAAGTCGCCCGAGCGATCAACTCGGAGGTCAAGGCGGGTCGAGGCTCACCCCACGGTGGCGTGTACTTGGACATCGCCTCGCGTCGCACACCTGAGTTCATTCGTCGGCGGCTCCCGTCGATGTACCACCAGTTCATGGAACTGGCCGGCGTGGACATTACGCGCGAGATGATGGAAATTGGGCCCACGTGTCACTACATCATGGGTGGCGTGAAGGTGGATGCGGACACTGCCGCAACGGCCGTTCCTGGACTCTTCGCCGCCGGTGAAGTTGCCGGCGGTATGCACGGTGCCAACCGGCTAGGTGGAAACTCATTGTCGGACCTCATCGTTTTTGGTCGTCGAGCCGGCATGGGTGCTGCGGAATACGTCCAGGGCGGCAACGGCGCCACCGGCTTCAATCTGGATGAAGTAGAGGCCGCAGTCAAAGAAGCCCTCGAACCGTTCGAACGCGAGACGGGTGAGAATCCCTACGACATTCAGCGCGATCTGCAGGAGATGATGCAGGCGAACGTCGGCATCATCCGAACGGGTAGCGAAATCGACGAAGCCATCAAGCAACTTGAGGTTTTCGAGGAGCGTGTCTCGAACATCAAGGTCAAGGGTGGACGCCAGTACAACCCCGGTTGGAACTTGGCCACGGACTTGCCAAGCATGATCACGGTGTCCAAGTGCACCGCCCGCGGTGCCCAGCAGCGCAAGGAATCCCGCGGTGGCCACACTCGCGAAGACTTCCCCAAGGCCGACCCAGAGTTTGGCAAGATCAATTTCGCCCACTCGATGCCGAACAGCACCGGTTGGAAGAGCGAGATCAAGACAGTGGAATCACCGCTCCTCACGTTGCCCGAGGAGCTCAAGGCGTTGCTCGAGGAGGGTAAGTAAATGGCTGATGTCACTATGCGCGTTTGGCGAGGCGACGCCAACGGCGGACAATTTGAGGATTACACGGTCGCCCAGCAAGAGGGTGAAGTGGTTCTCGACGTCATTCACCGAATTCAGGCGACCGACGCCCCCGACCTGGCCTGTCGCTGGAACTGCAAGGCCGGTAAGTGCGGCTCGTGCGCGGCAGAGATCAACGGTAAGCCTCGCCTTATGTGCATGACACGCATGGACCAGTTGCCCGAGGGACCCGTCACCGTTACGCCCATGAAGACTTTCCCCATTATCCGCGACCTCGTGACCGACGTGTCGTTCAACTTCGCGCAGGCCGAGAAGGTGCCCGCCTTGTTGCCGCCTCCCATGCCGGCCGATGGCTACCGCATGTTTCAACAAGACGTGGAACGCGGTCAGGAATTCCGAAAGTGCATTGAGTGCTTCATGTGTCAGGACGTCTGTCACGTCATCCGCGACCACGAAGAAAACAAGCAGTACTACGCCGGACCACGCTTCTTCATTCGCTACGCCGAATTGGAAATGCACCCGCTCGATACCAATGACCGTCGCGAGTTAATTCGTGAGGAAATGGGTCTTGGCTATTGCAACATCACCAAGTGCTGCACCGAGGTCTGCCCCGAACACATCAAGATCACCGACAACGCAATCATTCCCCTGAAGGAGCGTGTCGTGGACGCGCAATACGACCCGGTGGCGTGGCTCGGACGGAAGATTCGTCGTAAGACCAAGCGCTCGTCAGAGGAAGCGGCTGTCCAGCCGGCCCCATAGCCTCCGTGCCCGACTTTCTCTCGGAGAAGTGGTTCGCGGAGATGAACGATCAGTTGGTCTCCGTCAATAGTCCTCTCAGTGGTGACGTCACGGTGGTTCTTCACTTCGATGGCGCCCGCACCGATGACCAGTCATCTCTTACGTTGACGGTGACCCCGGAGCGAGCTCACGTCTCACCTGGGTCGAGTTCGGAGCCCGACGTGCAGGTGCACCTCAACGTGGCGGATGCCGAACAGATGGCGTCGGGCCACACGGATAGCGCGACCCTGCTCCGACAAGGAAAATTGAAAGTCAGTGGTGATGTCCATCGACTCATTGAGTCCATCGACGCGCTGCAACAAATACTTCGTCATCGCCCCTAGCGAACGTTCGTGCCTCTCGAGCACGTCACCCAATGAGAGAATCTCACGATGACCTCTCCCGCGGACTTACCTCTCTTCGAAGACGATCTCAGTGAACCCGGAGTTTTCGAAGCAAGCACCTTGCATCAACCTCGCGACATTCCGCGTGTCGCCGTTCTGTGCTTCTTCAATGATGTACTCGACCAACTTCGCGCCGACGGCAGCATCAAGGAAATACACGCTCTCCGCAGCGAAATAGGTCGCAATCCGGTATACGAAATGTCGACATCCCGAGGTCCAGTCGTGGTGATGCACCCCGGCGTGGGCGCACCTCTCGCGGCCGGGTTTACCGAAGAGTTAGCCGCCCTCGGATCGACGACATTCGTGGCCGTGGGTGGTGCGGGTGCCCTGATTGACAACCTCGCCCTGGGGCACGTCATGGTGGTTGACTCCGCGTTACGCGACGAGGGGACGAGCTTTCACTACGCACCTCCCGGCAGAATCTTGGAGGCCGATCCCCTTGGAGTCGCCGTCGCTGATGGGGTGCTCACATCTCTCGGCATCCCACACTTTCTAGGCCGCACCTGGACGACCGACGCTCTCTTTCGGGAAACAAGGAGTCGAGTGAGTCGGCGCGTTGCCGAAGGATGTTCGATGGTCGACATGGAGGCTTCGGCATTCATGGCCGTGTCGCGATATCGCGGACTTCGGTTTGCCCAACTTCTGTATGCGGGAGATTCTCTTGCGGGCGACTCCTGGGACAGTCGTCACTGGGACCGTGCCGATTCCTTGCGCAATTCTCTACTTAGAGCGGCGCTAGAGGTTGCCTGGGATCTCCATCTAAGCAGTCCCCTCCTGGCCTAACGCCCAATTCCCGAGGAGTACCGACGTGCGATGATCGCCGGACTTGGTGTTGTCGGTGGTGATGGTGGTGACGGTGGGGGCGAAGACAATCTCTATTTTGCGAACGGTAGAATTTAGGCGGCAAATGGCGATACAAGGAACGATCGTGAACCGCATCTTCAAACTTTCTCTACTTTCTGTTGTGATGTCGTTGCCCCTGATCGCACCGGTCAGCGTGAGTGCGAACGCGACCACCAAATCACCTGCAGCCTTTAGTTCTGAGTCAGCCATTGTTCAATCAATTGCATCCTTTGAAAAACAGCTCAAGACGTCCGGCAAGGTTGACCTCTCGTCGACTCCAAACCTCATCCACGAAATTACGAACGTCTCGAGTGATTGGGAGAAGCTCAAGCCTGATTCGGGAACACTGTGCGTCGGATGGGTCGGAGAAACAAACGTGGCCGCTAACCCGTGCGTGTGGGGATCTGCGAGTTCCAAGGTCACGATGGTGCTCTTCGGCGACTCCCATTTGGACCAGTGGCTCTCCGATTTCGTTCAAATTGCGGGGACACGAAAATGGCGAGTCGTCAGTTTTTTGCGTGACGGGTGCGGCGCCGCTCAAAGTCAGACGACCGCGCTCTACGGCTCGACTGTTCTGGCCCAGAGTCAATGTTTGAAGTGGCGGGCCAATTCCTTGGCGTCCATCAAGAAGCTCGATCCCAACTTCATTGTCTACACGTCTTCGACCGGCGGCTTGAACGTCGGTGTGGGCACTTCGCCCGGACCCGGTATCAAGTCGTACCTTTCACAAGAACAAAGTCTCGTGAAGACCTTGATCCTGGACGTGTCTGGTCATGTCAAGAAGCACGTCATCTCCATCGCTGACACCATGCGCGCGACGTACAAGAACGGAAGTGGCTTTTACACAACAGCTACCTGTCTTTCACAAAGTGGACTCCAAGTCTCGTACGACGCCAGCTACACACCCACGGTGGCGTCCAACAACAGGAACGCTTGCTATCGAATCTTCAACGACGAGAACACTGATGCCGGTACCACGGTTCGGCAGAACCTGATCCAAACCGATCGAAATTTGGGGATCAGCGTGATCAATCCGGAACCCTGGATGTGCGACACCTCGCAACCGACTGGTGTGTGTCCTCCAGTGATTGCGAACACACTGGTCTATTACGACACGGGCCACATCACGCTGAGCTTTTCGAAATTGTTAGTAAATCTCATTTCCAATGAGCTGCCGACGAAGTAAGTGTCGGGATTCGGCAGATCTCTTGGTCGTACTATTCAACGACCACCACTCCTATCTCGACAGAAGATGCGGTGACGCTCGCCCCTCAATTGATCACGGGATTTCATGACACGAAGACGCTGACGAGTAGGTCGCAGTGTCCGAGTACGGCACCCGTCGAATCGTGCGAGAACTGTCGGCTCGACGCTCCTCGGCACGACCACCGAAGTAGTACTAAGCGCCAAAATTACGGAGATGCCAGTAGATCGCGCCGTACGTCAGCCCGATGAGCGCGACCCCGAGCGCATATGTCAGCCACCTTCGTTCAACAAGCACGTGGAGGTTACGAATTGGTCGTTCGACGACGACGTACATGATGGCGGCGACCACGATCGACAGGATGGCCAGTTCGACATTCGAATGCCACGGGAGTTTGCTAAACGAATATTCCGTGGCGATCGTCACAATCGGCCAGTGAACGAGATACAACGAGTACGAGATCAAGCCGATCCATTGAATGGGCTTGAAATTCGTTATCACACCGAACCCTGAATCAGCGAGGATGGAGCCACCGGCGACCATTGCACCCGTCGCGAGAACCGGGAGTATGGAATTCGCGCCCGGCCAGACGGAAGCCGCGGTCAAGAACCACGCTGAACCGAGAATCCCGATTAAGCCCACCGCCCTGAGCACTCGTCCCAGGTTCGGGGGAAGAGCCTTCATCCACGGCGCCGTCACGGCGAGAAGGGCTCCGAGGGCAAGTTCCCACGCGCGCGTGAAAGGACTAAAAAATGCCACCGTCTGGTTCACCGTCGTCTCGTGAATCGACCACCACATCGAAAGGCCGATGATCACCACCAATGTCGGAACGAGCACGGTTTCAAGGCGGAATCTCTTGGACAACAGCGAAGCACCGATGAACAGTAGGGGCCACACTAGATAGAACTGTTCCTCGACGGCGAGCGACCAGAACTGCTGAAGTGTGGAAGGTGGCTGGCTCGCAGTGAAGTAATTCGTGCCGAGACTCGCGAAATGAAAATTTCCCAGGAACGCGGCAACCCACTTCGCATCATTGGCTGCTTGGGCTCCGGAAATGAACGACAGCCAGTGGTACGTGGCAAAGATCGTGGCGATGATGACGACCGTCGCGGCGGGGAGGATTCGGCGAATGCGTCTGCCGTAGAAATCCAACAAGGAGGTTCCGCTGGTGGATCTGCGTTCCTTCAGAAGGACGTTCGTGATGACAAAACCGCTGATAACAAAAAAGACGTCCACGCCGAGGAAGCCCGCGTGGGCACCCGGAAGATGTGTGTGATACATCAAGACGAGTAGAACGGCGAGAGCACGCATCGCTTGGATGTCTGATCTGAATCCATCCTTGGACCGAGCAGCGGAATCACTATTTCCTTCTACGGAAATGATTTCAGCCGGATGATTTTCCACGTTATGCGCCTCTCACGTTCCGCGCCATTTTCCCACTTTATCGAGCGACAAATCGATCTCTGATGAGCATTCTTTTGTGTGCCTGCCTGCCAACAGCCACGAGAGACTGCGAGCCGCTAACTCGTGACGACCTTCTTCCTTGGTTTGTCTCCCTCACGCGCCCAACGAATTCATTGCGCCGAGCGGACGTCGGGTTCATCCAACCGAGTCAGCTGGAAGGAAGAAGATTCCCCATCACCGTCACGAGACGAGCGGTGAACGTCGCGGTCAAGTGCGACTGGTCTCGATAGACCAGCGTGCCATCGATGACCGGCGGACACAGACCAGTTACGGGAACTATCGAGCACATCCACGGACGTGGGTCGATCACGCTGATGCCAGCGCTCTTATCTGCTGCGAGCACAAGATTCCGAGTGGCCAAAGGAATATCGAAAACATCGTTCGAATAAACCCTGTAGCAGTCAACCTGATCATTCTGGTAGGTCGCTGTCGCCGCGTCTTTGAAGTAGACCGACTTCACGCCGTTACGGGACAGACAGACGTTGGTGGGGAAGCCACTCGAACCGAATCCCGCGTAATTAGCGTCCACATTGTCGACAATCGAAACCACGTGCTTCTTGGCTGCGACACCCACATCCGCAATCAGATTCGATGCAAGAGAGGCCTCTTGATCCTGTATCTTCCCGGTCTTCCACGGCAGGCCGTTGATGTCTGACGAAAACAAGATGAGATAAGGATGGTTCGCCTTGATCCACGCGAGGGACGCTAAACGCCACTTCGAACAATTGGCAGATCCTGCCTGGTACGCGGCATCGGGATTGCTCACACTTTGAGCAGCCCCGCAACCCGCACGGAGCAGCGAGACAAGTTTCCAATTTCGCGCCGCGGCAATGGAGGCCACCGTATTGAGCCACTGTTGCGCGTGCGAATCTCCAAAAAGTACGACAAGTTTCTTCGACGTCGGGTGGGAGTAGACGCACGGATTGGCCGCCGTCGACGATCCTGAGCTCGCCATGCAATTCGTCCCGGTCAAGGGCTTGTTCGTGGGGAGACTCGCCGCGGCATTTTGCAACTGGCTTGCAATTCCTGGAACGGAGGCGAAGCTCACTGATCCGTTCTTGACGAGGGCAGATGAAAATTGTCCAATGATCGTGGAGATTTGTGCGGACGACGAGAACGCCGTTGAAGAAGCACCCGTTGCTGGATTTGAAAGACACAAATTCATCAAGAAGAGTGGTGTCAAGAGCGCAAAAATGACGCTCGTTCTCGATCGCATACCCAAATTCTACGTGGACGAAGTCCCCGTCTGAGTGCAGGAATCACGATTCACGACTGCTTTGTGCGAATGGACCAACGAAGTGAGCAATCTAGAGCAGAAAACGCGAGAAGGGACTCGTCGCGGCCGACGGGCCCCTTCTGGCGTTCATCTTCTTGAACGGTGGGTCTTAAATTAAGCCCAAACCTCGAACATCGTCTCGCTCCGCGAGCAGTTCATCGGTCGTGATCTTGATGCGATCCTTCGCGAAATCGTCATGATCGAAACCTTCCTTCACGCTCCAACCGCCCTTGCCATCGGCAACCACGGGGAAGCCGAATGTCAGACCTTCGGGAACGCCGTATTCGCCGTGACTCGTGACGCCCACCGAAACGGTGTCATCGGCGGCCGTCGGCGTGATGAGGCTCACGACGGTGTCGATGGCGGCGTTCGCTGCTGACGCCGCGGAGCTCGCTCCGCGAGCCTCAATAATCGCCGCGCCGCGCTTCTGGACGGTGGTGATGAAATCACCCTGCAACCACGCTGCGTCGCTGATGGCATCCGTAACCTTCTGGCCACCGATGGTCGCGTTGGCGAAGTCCGGGAATTGAGTGGCTGAGTGATTACCCCAAATAGCGAGGTTCTTCACGTCAGCAACTGGCGAACCGGCTTTCTTCGCCAGTTGCGTCTCGGCCCGATTCTGGTCCAGACGAGTCATCGCAAACCAACGGTCGGCGGGCACTTCGGGCGCATTTTCTCGAGCAATTAAGCAGTTCGTGTTGCACGGGTTTCCGACAACCAACACTCGGACATCACTCGCCGCGTTTTCCGCAATGGCACGTCCTTGGGGCTTGAAAATGCCGCCGTTGACATTCAACAAGTCACCTCGCTCCATGCCCGCCTTGCGCGGGATCGAGCCGACCAAGAGCGCCCATGAGGTATTCGTAAAGGCGTGCGCAAGATCGCTGGTGGCCTCAATCCCGGCCAGGAGCGGGAACGCACAATCATCGAGCTCCATCACGACGCCCTCGAGGGACTTCATAGCGGGCTCGATTTCCAGTAGTCGCAAAACAACGGGCTGGTCAGCACCCAGCAATTGGCCCGACGCAATGCGGAACAACAACTGGTAGCCAATTTGGCCGGCGGCGCCGGTCACGGTGACGTGGACGGGGGTCTTCATGTACTTTCCTTTTCTTTCGAACGTTGATTAGTTCAGGCGGTCCACGATGGCGGACGCGAATTCCGAGCACTTCACTTCAGTCGCGCCGTCCATCAGACGGGCAAAGTCGTAGGTGACGACCTTGTCGGCGATGGTCGCCTCCAGAGCGGTGACAATGTCATTTGCCGCGTCAGTCCAACCCAAGTGCTCGAACATCAACACACCCGACAAGAGGACCGAACCAGGATTGACTTTGTCCTGGCCCGCGTACTTCGGAGCTGTACCGTGCGTCGCCTCGAACACACCGTGCCCGGTGACGTAGTTGATGTTCGCTCCCGGGGCGATACCGATGCCACCGACTTGCGCGGCCAATGCGTCCGAGAGGTAGTCACCGTTCAGGTTCATGGTCGCGATGACATCAAACTCGGCAGGTCGGGTAAGTACTTGCTGCAACGTGATGTCGGCGATCGAGTCCTTCACGAGCAACTTGTCGCCTGGCTGGCCATTGCAATCGTCCCAGCCCACCGCAACGTCGGCGAATTCGTTGCGAACCAATTCGTAGCCCCACTTCATGAAGGCACCCTCAGTGAACTTCTGGATATTGCCCTTGTGGACCAGGTTCACTGATTCGCGTCCGTGCGACAACGCGTAGTTAATCGACGCGCGAATCAGTCGCTCGGAGCCTTCCTTCGAAATGGGCTTAATGCCAATGCCGCTCATCTCGCGAATCTTCCAACCAAACTCGTCAAGAAGGTACTTACGCAACTTCTCACCTTCGGGAGTTCCTGCTTCAACCTCAAGTCCCGCGTAGACGTCTTCGGTGTTTTCACGGAAGATCACCATGTCAACCAATTCGGGGTGCTTCACGGGTGAGGGCACGCCCTGGAACCAGCGCACGGGACGAAGACACACATAGAGATCGAGCAGTTGTCGAAGAGCGACATTGAGCGATCGAAATCCACCACCGATGGGTGTCGTGAGGGGACCCTTGATGCCAATGAGGTGTTCACGGAAAGCTGTCACCGTTTCGTCGGGAAGCCAATTGCCGGTTTCGTTGAACGCCTTCTCGCCCGCGAGGACCTCCTTCCATTCAACGGTCTTGCCGTGCTTCTTCGCCGCAGCGTCAAGAACGAGTTGCGCCGCCGGCCAAATGTCAACGCCGGTGCCGTCGCCCTCGATGAAGGGGATGATGGGATTGTCTGGAACATTGAGGACGCCGTCCGCGCCCATGCTGATTAAGGAGGCCATGCGCCCAATCCTAGGACTTTCTTCGCGAGCCATTTCTCGTGTACAGAACACCTCGACCCGCTCGCGCCGAGTTCAGAATCGACGGCTAGAAAACATTGTCTATCTGGTGTCGTGTCGCCCTGAAAAATGGACTAAATGCCCTGAGCGGCTTTGCTCGGTTCGTCGTAAACATTAGGTGGCCCCAACGGGAGCCAATTGAACGACGAAGTCCGAATGGGAGTTGCATATGAAGCGAAGGACACTAGACCTGATCATGACAGCAGTCGGTGCCCTGCTGACGGTTGCACTATTGGTAGCGGGCTCGCTCGCACTATGGGGAGCGACCTTTACGAACAGCAGTGAGCACACGCAGTTGGCCCAGCAGGGAATTTATTTCCCGCCCAAGTCGGCATTTGAACACCCGATGGTCGGTACCGAAATTACCCCTTCCATGATTCCCTCCGTCTCGCAGTACGCGGGCCAGCAGTTGCTCACAGGTGCTCAGGCGCAGGTCTACGCGAACGACTTCATCGCGGTGCACCTCAAGGAGATTGGCGGCGGCAAGACGTACGCGCAACTGAGTGCGGAATCGCAGGCGGACCCGAGTAACACGGCTCTTCACGACCAGGTTGAGACTCTCTTCCGCGGCACGACCCTCCGAGGGCTTCTGTTGGAGGCCTACGCCTTTTCGATTTTCGGAACGATCGGGATGATTTCCGCCATTGCGTGCTTCATCTTGGCCTTCTTCATGGCGATCCTCACCGTTCTCGGATTCATCCACTACCGCCGGACCCCGGACGAAGTGGAATTCCCGAAGCCTCACTCGGCGTAGTCGTCGACGAATTCATCAAAAAAGAGCCGGTCGAAAGACCGGCTCTTTTTTGATTGTGCGACTACTTCACATTCTTGAATCTTCCTAAGCACTTCTAGACTGAAGCGGTCCGCGCGACGACGCGCCGACTACGAGAGGTCGACATGGTGGACGACAACGCAGTGGCGGAGAAAACGCCTCGTCTTCTCGTCCCCGCACTCGTAACCGTCGCCGCCATGATGTCGATCATCGGTAGCCTCGGCGCTCCTCTTGTCAACACCGTGGCCTTGGACAACCACGTACCACTTTCGACCGCTCAATGGATGTTGACGGGCGCCCTCTTGACGGGAGCACTGGCCACGCCGGTGATGGGTCGTCTGGGTGACGGTCCTCATAAGCGACGAATCTTGATCGTGGCGCTCACGATCGTTTTCGTCGGATCAATGATGGCGGCATTGTCGAGCGATTTCACCGTCCTCGTCCTCGGTCGAGGACTCCAAGGTGTCGGCCTCGGTCTTCTTCCTGTCACCATGGCCATTGCCCGTCAGCACTTGGACCACCGAGTTTCCTCGCGCACCATCGCATCTCTCTCGGTGACCGCCGCCATCGGAGTCGGTCTGGGCTATCCCATCACGAGCGCGATCGCCGACATCTGGAATTACCACGCGGCTTTTTGGTTTGGCGCCCTGATGATGCTGTTCGCTCTCGTGGCCGTGGTGTTCTTTATTCCTAGAGATCGTCCTGGACAACAAGCTCCCTTCGATGTCGTGGGGGCCCTTCTTCTCGACGGTGCCGTTATCGGCCTGTCGGTAGTACTGGCCGAGGGAGGGACTTGGGGTTGGAGCTCTGCGAGGTCGCTCGTTTTCTTCATCGTGTCCGTCGTACTCCTCGTTGTGTGGGTGTTCTACGAACTGCGGCGGGAGCATCCGTTGGTGACCCTGCGCCAGCTCCGATTGCGGCCGGTGATGACGGCGGACGTGTCAGCGTTCTTGATCTCGTGGGCAATGTATTTGTTCATCCCCGTAGTCGTCGAATTCGTCCAAGTGCCGACGAGTTTGGGCTACGGCTTCGGTGGTTCCATCGTGATCTCGGGGATTCTTCTTGTCCCGTTGTCCGTTGGTACATTCGCCGCCAGCCGAACGCTCGGATGGTTCCAGCGTACGTTTGGGACGCGACTCATGATTCCCCTCGGCGCGACGATCTTCGCCGTGGCTTCCGGCTTCTTTGCCGTGGCTCATCAGCACTTGTGGCAAGCCTTCGTGTCAGTGGGTCTGGCGGGTATCGGTGCGGGATTTACCTACGCGGCGATGCCCGGATTCATTGTTCGAGCCGTTCCATTATCCGATACCGGGAGCGCCACTGGTTTTTACCAGGTCGTCCGCTCCGTCGGATTGTCGGTGGGCAGCGCGGTCGCCACGTCCATCTTGGCTCGCTACACCGTCAAGGGTGACACGTTCCCGAGCGAGAGTGGTTTCGTCGCGGCCCTCTATACCGCGTGTGCTCTGTGCCTCGTGGTGGCGATCGCCAGTTACATACTCCCCGGCCACGTCGCGCCGGAACCCGTGTCGGACAGCGTTTCCCGTGGAATTCAAGAATTGATGGAGGAAAACGCGGAGTTGGGTGCGTCGTCACTCATGTTCGGCGAAGAACCCGTGGACGACGACTCACCCTCGTAATTATTCCGACGTGCGATGCAAGAGTCCCGTCAAGACTTCTTCTGCGCCCGTCGTCACACCGTCGTACACCACGGTCCCCATTTCCAGGACGACCGAGCGGTCACACAGCGACTCGACTCGTCCCAGCCTCGTCTCCACGATCACCAGAGTTGTCGAGGGGTCCTTCGTCGCGGCGAGAGCTCCGTACACGTCGTCAGCTGCCGCAGGCGACAAACCGAGGGCTGGCTCGTCCGCGAGGAGCACTCGCGGTCGTGCGGAAATCGCCCCAACGACGGCAACAAGGCGCTGTTGGCCGCCACTCAACTGTCCCGCCTTCACTCGACGCCGATCCCGTAAAGGTCCGAGCATCTCAAGGGCGGCGCTCAATCGCTCACGATGGTCCGGTGAACTTTGCGCGCCAATGCGTAAGAACAGATTCTCTTCAATCGAAAGATCACTAAAGAGACCGACGCCTTCGGGAATGTGCACAATGCCCCGACGAGCCAGTTCGTGGACACTGACTCCCGCGACGGAGCGACCAAGAACGGTGACGACGCCCGACGTCGTCGCGACGAGTCCGCTGGCCACACGGACGAATGTCGACTTGCCCACGCCGTTGGCGCCGAGGATGGCCACTGATTCGCCCTCGGTGATCTTCACACTGACGCCGTTGAGTGCTCGGTAGGGCCCGTAGCCGGCGTGGACGTCGATGAATTCGAGAGACGTCATGATGACTGGCCCAACCACGACGACATGACTTGTGGATTCGAGACCACCGTCTCGTACGATCCTGCGGCAATGACGGCGCCCGCGTCCATGGCGATCACCGTGTCGGCGACGGCCTTCACTGTGCCGAGATCGTGATCCACAAGAATTACCGCGACTCCTGTTTCTTTTCGCACGCGGTTCAAGATGCGAATCAGGATTCGCGATTCTTCGCCGTCGAGCCCCGACGACGGCTCATCGGCGAGTAGTAGGCGTGGCTCACCCACGAGAGCTCGGGCCAACTCAACGGCCCGACGATCGCCGAGTGACAGAGTCGTCGCCGGTATCTCGGCACGATCGGCCAAGCCGACCAGAGCCAGGATGTTCATGCACTTTTCGCGTTCGCTCGAGGACGTCCGACCTCCGTGCACGAGATCTCGCCACGGACCTTGACGTCCCTGATGTGCCTGCAGCGCAACCAACACATGATCCAAGACGGTCTGCCCGCCAAAGAGCTCAACGATTTGAAATGTTCGCGCAATCCCTCGGCGGGCGCGCGCATCTGGGCGCGATGGGAGTGCTGCACCGTCTAGGAGGATGGAACCACTGTCAATCGGCAATTCGCCGGCAATACAGCGAAAGAGCGTTGTTTTTCCCGCACCGTTCGAACCCACGAGACCGAGCGACGCACCCGCATCGAGGACGAATGAGACGTGACGCACCACGGCGTGTCCACCAAACGACTTGGATACGTCGTCGACCTCCAGGAGATGGTTCACGACACTCCTCGAGTCTGGCGTTCTGCGGGATTGGCCGGAACGGCGCGGAAGACCGTCCTCGCGAGGGATCGCTTTACGGCTTCCACAATTCCTTCCGGGTGCGTGGCGTAGGTGAACGCGCCGACAGACAAGATCAAAACAGTCAGCGCGCCTTGCGTCGCATTGGTATTCGTGGACACCGTGCTCGGCAGATAGGTCAAGGCCTGCGCGATGAGCGCGTAGCCGAATCCAGCTTCGATGGCACCTTCGACCGTCGTGGCACCGACGGTCACGACGATCACGAGAAACGTGGGTCCGAAGAACCAATTGAAGTCCGACGGTGACTCTTGTAAGTAACTCATGGCGAACAGTGCGCCACCGATTCCGGCGATCGCGGCTGACAAGAAGAAGACGAACATCGTGAGGCGCCGGACCGAGACGCCGGCGCTGGCTGCTCCGACAGGACTGACGTGCACCGCCGAGAGTGCACGTCCAGTGGTGCCTCGGAGGAGCACGTGCACCACGCCGCTCACGGCCAGCAGCACCGCGAGACTGAGGAGGAGGAATGGTTTCGAATCAACCGCGGTGAAGTCGATACCGAAGATATGGGGTCGAGGAACATTGAGGCCATTGTCTCCCCCGCCGATCCACGACGTAGGGAAGATCAAGTTATCGGCGAGCAGTGCCAGACATAAGGTCAGCAGGGTAACCGGCAAACCTCGCAAACGCAGGGCCGGGAGTGACGCCACCCACCCACCAAGTCCGGCCACCACTGCGCCCGCCACCGCGGCAATGAGAACGGGCACGTTCTCGTTGACGGCTAGTTGGGCAGTCGTGGCGGCGCCGACTCCGGCGAACGCCGCCTGGGCCAGGGATAGCTGACCCGCGAGACCCGTGATCAAAGTGATGGACAGGAAGATGACCGAGAATGAGGCACCGATGGTGAGCGCGGCGATCCACGGACCCGGCGTGAAGGTGATGACCACGAGTGTCACCGTCCCGAGAACCAACCAGCGGAATCGGTGAATCACTCGGTTGATGTGGGGTGGTCGCAGCGCTAGCGCGGGAGGAGGTGCTGGTGGCTCGACACCTGACATCGGATCATTGCGATTTTCGAGCCGACGCATCCCCGGGTGGACCAGCAAGAGAACGAGCAGAATGAAGAACGGCAAGCTCGGCACGAGCGCTTGGTACCAGACCGAGTCGGAAGCAACGTAGCCCTGTACGACGCCCTGTACGACACCGAGGGCCACGCCACCTACTACCGCGAGGGGCAATGACCGAAGGGCCCCGAGCGCTGCAGCGGCGATAGCGGCGACGAGAATGACCGAATAATTGTTCGCGCTGACGGGTGTCTCTGTTGGCGCGAACAAGACACCTGCTAATCCGGCGAGCATGGTCGCGAGCATCCACGAACCTCGCGACACACGCTTGGCGTTCACTCCCATAAGTTCCAACAACTTGGGACTTTCTACCGCGGCGCGCATGGGCAAGCCAAAGCGGCGCGAGCGTAGCCCCAGCATCAGAACGACCAGCACGATCGCCGTGGCCAACATGGTGGTCAACTCCGACCCGCTGACAAACAGCGGACCAGATCCGATGTGCCAGACCGGAAGATATTCGTTGAATAGCGGCGCGGGTGGAGCACTGACGTTCGTGGCTCCCACGAAGATCTGCACCACGCTCGGGAGCACGACCATCACCCCGAGCGACGTCACAATCTTGGCCATTGAATTCCCGGGCGGAATCCGCGAAAAGAGTCCCCAGTCGAGCAATACCCCGAACAAGGGGGCAATGACTACGACCACCAGGATGGCGGCCCACAACCGGTCCACTCCGTGCCAGTAGAGCTCGGCATAGATCACCCCTGCGGCGTACGCTTCAGCACCGAACCCGAAATTGAAGACTCCGGTCGCTCGATACGTAAGAACGAGCCCGACCGCTACGAGAGCGAACGTGCACCCCCACGGAACATTCTGGAGGACGAAACTAAAGAATTCGCTCACGCAAAAGACGCTAGGTGCCAGGCGTTCCCGCTGGTGGCTTCACGGGGGCGTTGATATTGACTTTCGATGTCAAGGGGAAGCACACCCACGGATTCGCACCCTGGTTAAAGACCTGAGTGAATGACGGACTGGACCCTGAGGTGCCCTTCGTCGCCACAAAAGCAACGCACGAAGGTGAGGTTGCCTTGGAGTGCGAAACGGTCCAGTCGGTCGGTGCCGCGACCCCCCCGCCCGTGTCATTCTTCATCTTGTTAATGGCTGCGTTGACGGCGGCCTGAGTCGGGTTCTTTCCCGCTGCACGAAGGCCCTGCGTAAAGAGCTCGGCAGATTCCCAGCCCATCAGAGCAACGTCCGAGTATTCCGAGTTGCCGTAGCCAGACTTGGACATCTGATCGAAGTAGAGATTGAGACCCGGGTACTTCGTTGTGTACGTGGCGGCAGCTTCGAAGGGAACGTGCTGCACCATGAAATACACGTTGCCCATGAACGGGGCATTGCTCTTGAGAACACTGCGGTCGTACCCATCCAGCCACAACTGTGGGACATTCGTGAAACCTTGCAACTGCATTGCCTTTGACAGCGCGATGTCGCCACCGACATCCATGCAGCTAATGACCATATTCACGCCCGCGCTGCGCATCTTCGTGACGTCGGTGGAGAAATTGGCGTCGAAAATGGGTTCATTTAGGTTCGAATAGGCGACGTTCACGCCATAGGACGACTTGAGCTGCTTCAGCGCGGGCTGACATTCATCCTGTGACGAAGGGTAATTCAACGCGATCAGAGCGACCTTGGTTCCCTTGACCTGTTTGGCGACGTACGCAAAATCGGGAACCGATGAGTTGTAGTTCACGACTGATCCGTAGTCGGCGAAGAAGTTCTTTGGTCCCGACCAGATGTTCGACGTGGCGTAGCCAAAAGTGGGCGTAACGGTCGTCTTCAGGTAGCTCGCGCCTCCATTGAACAGCGCGGTGGCGACACCCACAATGGCAAAGACGTGATCAGCCGTAACCAAGTTACGGGCGTCGGTCGTGTCATTCGTGGGATTTGATTGATCATCCAGCGCATGCGACAGGACTAGGTGTCGCCCAAAGACACCACCGGATGAATTGACGTAGTTGAAATACGACTGCTCTCCGTAGAGGTAGGGCTGAAAATCGGCGGCCAGCGAGCCTGACTGCGTGACGATGGCGCCCAGACTCACCTGCGTGGAGGTGACCCCCGGCGGGGGCGACGACGTCGCGGACGCAGGAAGAGCGATCGACGCTGTTGCCGCCACGAGTGCCGCCACTGCGGCTGCTGAAGTGCGAACGGAGTGTCGCAACGCCCACCTCCCTGACAAGTTCGAATGTGACGCTAGCAGGAGACCCGAGAAAATATGACGTCGTGAGAAGACAAAAAGACGACGGTCGGCTCCTGGAACAGGAGCCGACCGTCGTTCCAATTCGACGAAAAATCGAGGGCTAGATGGATTTGCCTGCCTTGCACCACGCGTTCGTCGGCACGCCGAGACACGGGTTCGGCATTGTCACCAAACTCTTCGCGGGGGGCAGCGGGTGCATGACAACACCCGTCGGCTGAGGGTACTTCATGGCACTGGTGCAGCCACCGTAACCCGTGTCACAAAGAACTTGACCGAAGAGCGCACCGCCCGAATTCGCGGACTTGGTCGTAACGCCACACTTTGACTGCGTCTTCGCCAAGTTGGTCGGTGCCGAACCCTGAGGCGCGACGTTGCCCGCGAAGCAGTTCGAAGGCTCACCATTGTTCAACGTGATCTGACCGAAGTCAGCGTTGGACGTGTTCTTGAAACTTCCGTCATTCACGAACGTGTTCTTGAGCAACGCGTCATTCTTCGGATCGTAGACACAACCGAAGAGGGCGCTGTCGAATCCACCCGTTCCGATGCAGCTCTGTCCATATTCGCCCGTGAGGCTGGAACTGGCGGGATACGGAATGAACAAGACACCCCACGCACCGTTATTGATGAACTTGTTGTTCATCACGGTGTCATTCTCACCACCGGAGATGGTCATTCCCGTCCCGGTCGGACCGGCCGCGGCCGAACCAGCCCGCGGCGTGTTGGGGTTGTTGTTGTTCTCAAACGTGCTGTTCATCACGACCCAGCAGGAATGCGTCTTCGTGATCTTGCTGACGGCGTTGCCGGGACACGCGCCGTTCTGCGGTGCCGGCGGGTCGCCAACAATCTGCGTATTGGTGTCAAAACCGTCTTCGTTGTTGTCAAACAATGAATTCTCAAAGATCAACTGTCCGCCAGAATTTGTTCCGGAGTATCCGAGAGCGTTGTATTCCATCCACGCGTGGTTGACCGTGGTGTTGCACACCTGCTGGCAGGCGCCGATGTACATGCCAGAGTCATTCTGGTTCGAGGCGTAGATCGTGTCCCAGAGTCCGGGGCCCGCAGCGTCGGACGAGAAGATGCCGTAGGTGCCTGCGGTCTGCTCACCATTGAAGAACGTGGACGTCGCCGTCAAGTAGGTACCGGTGTAGCCATGAAGCCCGATGGTGGCCGTATCCGCTCCACCGTTCCACCAGATGCCGTTGCCGGAGTCCTTGCTTCCCGACAGGAAATTACAGGTGGTCAGATTCTCAACGGACACATTGTCCGCCAAGTACACGACGATCCCGTTTCGACCAATGGCCTTACCGTCGGAAATTGGACCATACGTCTGATCTGCCAATTTGTTACTGCACGCAGAAGCACCGGCCTTAGTGCCGTCGACGATGACGGTATTGCGATTCATGCCGCGCAACGTGATGTTGGGCGTCGTAATGAGTACGGATCCGAAACCACCGTGGTCCAGTGCGGCGCCCGTGGGCGGATTCTGAATATCCGCCGTCTCGTGATAGTCGCCCGGTGCCACCAGGATCGTGTCGCCCGGAGCTGCGGCATTGACCGCTGCCTGAATGGTCGTGTACTGACCTTTGACACCCTTGTAGGTACCGACCAGCAAGACGTGGTCACTCAAGTGCATGCGACTCGTGGAACCGGAACTCGCAATATTCACCACGGCGATGAGACCACCGGTTGAAATTGCCGTCGCCATTGCCAGCCGTCCAAAGAACGTGGCCTTACGTGATTTCATAATCCCCCCTGACACGACAGTTCGAACACTGCCGGCACAAAAGACGAAAATAGCAAACTTTTATCGATCTACGGTGCCGTCGCGTCAAAGAGCGAGGCACCAAGATATGCGCCACGACCCGGGGTGCCTGGAGGGCACGCGAAGATCCCGCTCCCAGTGTGTTGCGTGTAGTTCGACAATGCGTCACTTCCCGCCAAAGAATTCTGAATCGTCACAAATTGTCGGGCCACGTCGCGCTGAAAGCAGATGAACATCAATCCCGCGTCCAGCTCGCCCGTGGTGGGATCGACGCCGTCCATGTAGTTAAAGCCGCGACGAAGAATTCGTGCACCACCGTTCGTCGCCGGCGCCGCCGCGCGCACATGCGCTCCCGCTGGAATCAGAAGATTCCCGTGAGGGTCGTACGCATCAAGACGAAGGGGGTCGTGCTCACGACGACCCGACAGGGGTGCCCCACTCGAGCGGTGCCGCCCAATGACGGACTCCTGGGTCCCCAGTGACAACGTCGACCACAACTCGAGGTGTGTGCGGATTCTCCGTGCGACGAGATACGTGCCACCAACCATCCACGAAGGTCCGTCCGACGACGACACCCACACGACGTCACGCATCGCTCGCGTGGATGCCGCATCGATGTTGTTCGTCCCGTCCTTAAAGCCCAGGAGGTTCCTCGGAGTTTCCACCTGCCGGGAGGTTGTCGAGGTCTGCCCAGAGCCACTCTGCGTCCAACGAAGTGCCGCCACGCCCTCACCAAGTCGGGCGAGATTTCGGACAGCGTGAAAGGCCACGACGGGGTCGTCGGCGCACGCTTGGACGCACAGGTCTCCACCGGTTCGCCGAGGATCAAGATTGTCGCCGGGGAAGACGGGTAGATCAACGAGACCATTCGGACGGTGCGAGCGGAGCCCGAATCGACTATCGAATAGTGAAGGGCCGAAACCGAAAGTCAGCGTGAGATTCGACGCCGGGAGATCCGTAGCTTCACCAGTATCGGCCGGCGGGTAGTTCGTATCTTCGTACCCCGACAGAGAGTTCCCCTCAACGAAAGAACGCGACGCATCCGTCCACGTCTGCAACAAAGCTTGAAGATCACTGCGCCGTGACGACGTGACATCGAAGACCGCAAACAACAAATACTGAGGAACGGGCGTGTCCACGCCGGATTGGTGTTGTCCATCAAATGGCTGTCGCGAACTCGCCGCTGCCCGTCCTCCGCTCGCGATGACGGCCGCTCCGGTGACCGCAGCGAGCGAGGATCCGAGAAGAGCCTGCCGGCGAGTGAAGCGCGATGAATCGTCGCTCACGCGTAGTTCCTTCCCGTTCCAAAGTCGGCGAGCACACCCGACATGGCGCCCAGCGCGTACTCCAGAGAATCAAGTGTTCGAGCGTAGTCTCGCCACTGCTGAACGGAAACGTGGCTATTGCTCGTCGCTGACGTTGATTGCTGCGCCAAATCGTTCACGAGCAACATCGCGCGCTCCACACGGACCGTCGCCGACGGATTCACGAGGCGACCCAGCTGTTCGACACTCGGCAACGTCGCGTCCAGATTGTTGATGACGGCGTGAACATCCAGCATGTCGTCGTGGCTGTAGCGCTCTTGGGACGTGCCAATCACGTTCTCTACCGTCCAACCCACTTCTTCATCGAGTCGGGCGCAAATTTGGGTTGGTGTGATGATGGTCCGCAGCAAACCGAACTGCAGCTGCGACGACACATCCGCCAAGTTGGTTGCGGCGGTCATCGCCAGTGACGGTTGACCCGACCAGAGGTCGCGTTCGACGGCGTGCAAACCGGTCGCGGGAAGCGCAGGATTCTGATTGGCCACCAACGTGTCGAGTGGTGCCATTGTCGCCACACTGCTCGCGCCGTCAACTCGAAAGACGTCATACGCGGCTTGCGCGGACTGTTCGGCCTCTCTCGCGGCTGTCACGTCACCGCGTTGAATATCGAGCACGAGGTTCGTCGTGGCGATCGCGAACGCCTGTGTTGAACGTACGACCTCGCGGCGGTACGCCTGAGTGGCCACCAGCGTGGCACTCTGTTGCGCCTGAGTGGGTGGAGGAGATGGGGTGTAGTGATGTGACGACGCGTCGTACGAAGCCGCGCTTCGACGTGCGTAGCCAGTAGATATTGACCACGCCGTAGAAATCATGACGACGGCCACCAGCAACGCCGACACGATGCGGAAGCGACGTCGCATTACCACTGACGTCAGCGCTACGGGGGACACGCGACAATCCTAGAGAAAGGGAGGGTCGCCTACTCGGCGGGGATGGTCACGATGTCCCACAGTTGTTCGTAGCCCAAACTCACGTAAAGGTTTCGAGCAACGTCGTTGAATCCAAAGACGTTGAGCGCAATCAGACGGCACCCGTGTTCGAGTGCGTGGCGTTCTGCAGCCAGCATGACGGCGCGTCCTAGTCCTTCTCCCCGACGATCGGGATCAATCTCCACGTTGTAGACATACGAGCGCGGCCCATCGCTATCGATGGTCACGCCCACCCACAAGATGCCCACCCGTACTCCGTTGACCCGGGCGCTGAAGACGAAAAGGCCGGGCGTCGACGAACCTTGCGGCAAGAGTTCGCGTGTCTGACGTAAGGAAGTTTCACGTGCTGCTTCGATAGTGAGCATGCCGCTCGCCGCCATATCATCCGCATACGACGTAATCAGTTCGCGTTCGAAATCGTCGTATTCGTCACCACTCATTGTCACGAGCTCGACCGACGTCGCGGGGAAATCTCTCTGCTCGAGGAAACACACCATGCGCGACGCGTTCACGGTGGAAGGTCGAGCGGCGCACACCGACGTCGAAAGTGGATCACCCGCGAGCCGATTGACTTGCACGCTCGGAGCCCCACGCAGCCGCGCGGTGTCAACTAATAGATTCGTGAGCTCCAATGGATCAACGGTCGTGGTGGTGACCATGTCCGCCACCACGAGTGGCGCACCGGGAGAATCCACAGAGTGTTCAAGAAGACATGAACCCACCACCACGTCACCACGGAGAATGTGCGCCACGTGGACCGCTTCGGTCATTTGTTCTCGACGGTCCCAATTTCGTTGAGCGGCCACTCTGGCTTCGGCGAGTGGTTGCGCGTCGCCTCGTTGTGCCCACGCGGTCCAACGGTCCAGCACCTCGTCGCGATAACCCTCAGGGAAGGAGTCCAAGAATTGAAAGGTGAGTGAGGTCACAGGGTGTCCACGACCTACACGCCGTAGAGCTGCTCGTGAATCTCCCGAGTCGCGGTCGATCGATTCATGGTGTAGAAGTGAAGTCCCGGAGCACCCTCGTTGAGCAGTTCTCGGCACATATCCGTAGCCGCGGCAATACCTTCTGCGCGCACGGCAGATGCCCCACCACGGTCATGTGCTCGTTCGAGTCGATCCACCAGCGCCGGAGGAACGGCAGCTCCCATGGTTGCCATCCGAGGAATTCCCGCCAGCGTGGTGACTGGAATGATGCCCGGCAGGACCGGTTTGTCGACGCCTAAATCATTCAGCTCGCTCACCAACTCAACCCACTCGTGGGCATCGAAGAAGAACTGCGTCACCGCGAAGTCGGCCAACCTCAACTTTTCCGCCAAGTACCGGCGGTCGCTCGGTCGATTCGGTGAGCGAGGATGGCCGAGTGGATGTGCGGCAACGCCGATGGAAAAGTCGCCAATGCTGCGAGCCAGGGATACCAGTTCGCTCGCGTACGCATAATCTCCTCGGGCCAAAGCGGGGTCGGTGGGAACATCGCCCCCCAACGCCATGAGATTGACGACTCCGTTGGCCAAGTAGTTCGTCAAGATCTCGCGAAGTTCGTCAACCGAATGTCCCACGCAGATGAGGTGAGCCATCGCGACAATTCCCGTGTCCCCCTGGATTCGACTGACGAGGTCAAAGGTTCGCTGTCGCGACTCCGTGCCCCCGCGATACGTCACGGAGACAAAAGAAGGTTCCAGCGCTGCCAATTCCACCATCGTGGCCTCGAGCGTGACGGACTCGTCATCGCTCTTCGGAGGGAAGAACTCAAAGGAGCGAGTGCGGCCGGCGCGAAGGAGCGCGTCGATGCGCACGCTTATTCAGCGCGTCCGTAATCGTCCTCGAGTCGGACGATGTCGTCCTCCCCGAAATACGTTCCGTGCTGCACTTCGACAAAGACCACTGGGTCCGTACCCCGATTTTCGCAACGATGCGCTGCACCCACCGGTAGGTCAATTGATTCTCCCGCGGACAGCGTGAATTCTTCGCCGTCGCGCACCACCGTAGCGACACCCGAGACGATGAACCAATGCTCCGAGCGGTACGCGTGCTTTTGGTAACTGAGACGCTTGCCCGGCGTGACGACGATGCGCTTGATCTTGTGATCGGAGCACTCATCATCGAGCACGGTGTAGCTGCCCCACGGACGCTCGTCGTACTCCCGACCCTTCTTGTCCGTTGTCACCATTACCCCACCTTCTCCGCCGCCAATAAAACGTTCTTCAACAGCATGGCACGAGTCATTGGTCCAACTCCACCAATTCGCGGGGTGATCCACCCCGCCACTTCCGCCACATCGTCTTGCACATCACTCAAGAGTTTCTTGCCGGCGAAACTCGTTCCGGCGCCCACGACAGCTGCTCCGGGTTTCACCATGTCCGAGGAAACCAACCCGGCCACACCCGCGGCCGCGACCAACACGTCGGCCTGTCTCGTCAAGATACCCATATCGTCAACGCCCGTATGCACGACAGTCACCGCTGCGTTGCAGTGAGGACGACGCATGGCCATCAACAATGCGAGCGGGCGACCGATCGTCAGCCCTCGTCCAATAATGACGACGTGTTTCCCCTCGACGGGAACCTGGTGCGCCGCTAGTAGTTCCACGATGCCCGCGGGCGTGCACGGCAATGGTCCAGGAGCGCCCATGACCAACCGACCGAGATTGGTCGGGTGGAGGCCATCGACATCTTTTTCAGGCCGCACACGAAGGAGAACTTGCTCTTCGTTGATACCGCCGGGAAGTGGAAGTTGGACCAAGATCGAATGAATGTCCGGATCGTTGTTGAAGATATCAACCTGAGCTTCCACTTCGGCCTGCGTCGCGGTCGCTGGCAAATGAGCATGCTTGGAGGTAATCCCCACTTCGTCACACTCGGCCAACTTCATGTCAACATACCGAACGCTGGAGGGATCCTCGCCGACGAGAATGGTCCCCAGACCGGCGGGTCGACCAACAGCGCTTAATCGAGCAGCACGATCGGCCAACTCCATCTTCATTCTCGCCGCGAGTCGATTTCCATCCAAGAGTTCAGCAGTCATGTCGTCCTTAGTGTCGAAAGTGTCGTTCGCCCGTCATCAGCATCACGATGCCTGCAGCATCCGCGGCGTCGATGACTTCCTGATCCCTCATTGATCCCCCGGGCTGCACCACCACCGTCACTCCGGCGGACGTGAGTGCATCGAGACCATCAGCGAAGGGGAAAAATGCGTCGGACGCGGCAGCCGCGCCAATCGCGAGATCCCCCGCCTTGTCCGTCGCGATACCGGCGGCAACCACGCGAGACTGCTGGCCCGCACCCACCCCGACCGCCACACCATCTTTCGCAATGACGATGGCATTCGAAGTTGTCCGCGCGCACACCCGCCACGCGATCTTGAGATCACGCCATTGTTCGGCGCTGGGTTGTTTCTTGGTGACACAACGCCACGTCGAGGGTGCGGCTTCGAGCTCATCCGCATTCTGGACGAGCGCCATGGCCCCGAACGTGCGAACGGAAAGTGCCAATGGTTCCGGGCTCGGAGCGCTGAGTAGCCGTGTGGCCTTGCGCCGAGCAACCAGGGTTGCAATGGCGTCGGGTGTGAAGGACGTGGCGATGATGACATCGGCCTGCGGACCGGCCGCGATGATGGCTGCAAGTTCCTCATTGACCTCGCCGCCGATGGCAACAATGCCTCCGAACGCGCTCGTGGGGTCGGCGGCGAGCGCCTTGCTGAACGCGTCCGTCAAACTGTCGCCAATAGCCGCACCCGAAGCATTCGCGTGCTTAATGATTGCCACCGCAGGTGAGCCGTCCGCGTCGTGGGACAATTCGTGAACGAGTCGCCACGCCGCGTCCGCATCGAAGAGATTGAGGTAACTCAGTGCCGTGCCGGCGTGCTTGTCGACGTCATCCCACCACGTCGATTCACCGGCGATTCGGTAGCGAGCACCAATCTGGTGAGGGTTCTCTCCGTAACGAACAACATCCGCCCGTTCGAGAGTCAGGTGCAGAGTCTCCGGAACAACCGCGTCCGGACCTTCGGGCACCGGACCGATGACGCCGCCGCGATCAAACCACGCCACGATCGACGCGTCGTACGACGCGGTATGGGCGAATGCGGCCCGCGCCAGCGCGTGACGAGTGGCGTCGGTGAGATGTCCGCCTTCAATGAGTTCAGCGAGCACGTCGTCGTATTGCGAGGGACTCGTCAGCACCCCGACGTGTTGATGATTTTTCGCGGCGGCTCGCACCATCGTCGGACCACCGATATCAATCAGTTCAACGGACGGGTCCGCGAGGAATGGATACAAGTTGCAGACCACAAGATCAACGGGTGTGATGTCGTGGGCGATTAGGTCGGCCATGTGCTCCTCGCGAGACCTATCTGCGAGAATCCCCCCATGAATCTTGGGGTGCAGGGTCTTAACACGTCCACCCAACATCTCGGGTGACCCGGTGACCTCGCTCACGTCGCGATGCGCGATGCCCGCCGACGTGAGTTCCGTGGCTGTGCCACCCGAGGCAATCAGTTCAACACCCAGTTTTTCCAAGCCACGAGCGAACTCAACGAGCCCGGTCTTATCCCAGACACTCAACAGCGCTCTCATGGGGGCCTTTCCGTGATGGCAGTTACTTCACCTTAGTTCTCGTGGTTCACTGAATTGCCGAGCCGCACGAGTGTCGCGACTCGTCGCGCGTCACTCCGTCGGTGACGACATGCGAATGGTGAGGATCGATTCTCCGCGCGCCAAAGCGTCACGCGCGGCGAGCACGACTTCGGGGTACAACGCTCGCTCGACAGACTTGATGCGCTCGTGCAGCGACTCTTCGTTGTCGCTCGGTTCAATAGGCACAACTCGTTGCGCCAAGATCGGTCCATCGTCCAGTCGCGCAGTCGCCACGTGCACCGTGCACCCCGTCTCCGTCGCGCCCGCGGCGAGGGCGTCACGCACGGCGTGCCAACCCTTGAAGGCAGGCAGAAGGCTCGGATGGGTGTTCAAGACACGCTCGGGAAACACATCATGAAACGATGCCGTCGTGACTGTCCCGAATCCGGCCATCGCCACCAGGTCGATCTTCCGATCAACCAGATGATCTGACAAAGCTCGGGTGTAACCCTCGCGATCAAATGACGGTGAAAAGCCCCCGAAAGCCGACCGGTCCAGCACGAACGTCTCGATGCCGGCGTCGGTCGACACGTCGACCGCCCGACATTCGCGGTCGGCTCCCACCAACGCAATATCCACGCCCGCGGCGAGCATCGATTCGAGAATCGTCCCCGATCCCGAGACCAGAACGCAGAGGCGAACGTGGGCCAAGGGCTTAGAGGCCCTTGACGATTTCGACCATCTTTTCGCCCGCTTCCGTGGGGTTCAAGCACACGTGCACGCCGGCTGCGGCGAGAGCGTCCATCTTGGCCTGTGCAGTACCTTTGGACCCCGAAATGATCGCTCCCGCGTGACCCATCTTGCGTCCGGGAGGCGCCGTCACACCGGCGATGTAGCTCACGACGGGCTTGGTCATGTTGGCCTTGATCCAATCTGCGGCGCGCTCCTCTTCGGAACCACCGATCTCACCGATCATCATCACGGCTTTGGTCTCAGGGTCGGCTTCGAATGCGGCGAGGCAGTCGATGAAGTTCGTGCCGGGTACCGGGTCACCGCCGATGCCCACGCACGTGGTCTGTCCAATGCCCTGCTGGCTCAGCTCGTGGAGAGCCTGGTATGTCAAGGTTCCCGATCGAGACACGATGCCGACCGGTCCACCGGGCAGAGCAATGTCACCTGACGTGATGCCGATGTTGCACTTTCCGGGGCTGATGATCCCGGGGCAATTCGGGCCGAGGAGACGAACACCGGGGAAGTCTTCGACCAGGCGGTTGTAAGTCACTGCCTCATCGTGCGCGGGAATACCCTCAGTGATACACACGATGAACGTGATGCCACCTTCGGCCGCCTCCAAAATGGCGGCCGCAGCGAACTTCGGCGGCACCGAAACGAACGAGGCCGTTGCCCCCGTCGCGGCGACCGCTTCTTTGACTGAATTGAAGACGGGGATGCCGTCCACGTCAGTGCCGCCCTTGCCGGGCGTCACGCCACCGACAATCTTGGTGCCGTAGTCACGATTACGAAGACCGTGGAATCGACCCTGTCCACCGGTCAAACCTTGGACAATGACTTTGGTGTTTTCGTCAACGAAAATGCTCATGTTCTGTACGACTCCTTAGGCGTTGGCCAAGCCGACGGCGCGACGAGCGGCGTCCAGCATGGTGGGTTCGGTGATCAATCGTTCGTTCAGGTGCGACGCGAGGATCGCGCGACCTTCGACCGCGTTGGTGCCGTCGAGACGCAGAACAATCGGGGATGAGATCGTGACCCGATTCAACGCTTCGAGGACACCCTTGGCGACCTCGTCGACGCGAGTAATGCCACCAAAAATATTGACGAAGATCGCCTTCACCTTCGGATCGGCATTGATGACTTCCAGCGCGGCGGCCATCACGTCGGCGTTGGCTCCACCTCCGATGTCCAAGAAGTTGGCCGCAGATCCACCGACCTGATTAACGACGTCCAACGTCGACATGGCAAGTCCGGCGCCATTGGCGATGATGCCTACGGTTCCGTCGAGGCCGATGTAGTTGAGGCCCTTTTCCTTCGCCATCTTCTCTCGAGGGTCTTCCGTCTCCGTCGCGCGAAACGCTTCCCACTCCGGGTGGCGATACGACGCGTTCTCGTCCAACGTCACCTTCGCGTCGAGCGCGTGGACCTTGTTCTCCGTCGTCAAAATCAACGGGTTAATTTCGGCGAGGTCACAGTCCCCCTTGGTGTAGCACTCGTAGAGCTTCACCAAGAGTTCGGCGGCCTGCTCGCGAGCCACTTCGTCGAGTGACGCTTCCTGCACCCAACGGCGAGCCGTCTCGAGGTCAAGTCCGCGCACGGGATCGATGGACAGCATTGCGATGGCGTCGGGGTTCGAGGCGGCGACTTCCTCGATGTCGACGCCGCCTTGGGCGCTCAGCATGCCGAGGTGCGTCTTGTTCGGTCGGTCCAACGTGAACGACGCGTAATACTCCTTTTGGATATCGCTGGAGCGCTCAATCCACAAGTGGTGAACGACGTGACCCTTGATGTCCATACCGAGGATGTTGCCGGCGTGCAGTCGGACCTCGTCAATGTTGTCGGCGAGTTTGATGCCGCCGGCCTTACCGCGACCGCCAACCTTCACCTGTGCCTTGACAACAACGGGGTAGCCCACCTTTTCGGCGACGGCGACGGCTTCGTCAACCGTGTCCGCCGCGCCACCCGGCGAGACCGGAATGCCGAACTGGGCAAAGTACTGCTTCCCCTGATATTCGAAGAGGTCCACTTCTACTCTTTTCTCTCAACGCGCGCCGGCGGCGCGCGCACTGTGAATCATGCGGAATGTTCGCGCTCGTCGAGCGCGTGCTCGAGCCACGTACCGATTTCGGCCAGCGGTGAGCCGGGTGTGAACACGCGTGCCACTCCGGCCGCTTCCAGCACCGGAATGTCGTCTTCGGGAATGATGCCTCCCACCAAGAGGAGGACGTCGTCGCGACCGTTCGCGGCGAGTAGCTCAATAACGCGAGGAACGAGAACCAGATGGGCACCCGACAACAATGAGAGTCCCAACGCGTCCGCGTCTTCCTGGACGACGGCCTGAACAATTTGTTCCGGTGTTTGATGCAGTCCCGTATAGACAACCTCGAACCCGGCGTCACGCAAGGCGCGCGCAATCACTTTTGCGCCGCGATCGTGCCCGTCCAGGCCAGGCTTCGCCACAACGACTCGGTACGTTCGCTCCATCGGCGCATAAGCATACGACCCTCAGCACACGCCTCCGTACGCCGCGTGATTTCGAGAAGTGCGCCGACGCCAAAGGTTCGTAAACAGAACCGAAAGGGGCGCGGAAATCGCAAAGTATTTTCGGGTTGCCGGCCTGAGCGCAGTAGCGTGAAGGACGTGGATGACACGATTCCAATGCGGGGACCCCTGCGGGCGGTCATTTCAGCAATGCGGCCGAGACAATGGGTCAAGAATGGTCTGGTCTTCTTGGCGCCGATGGCCGCTGGCGTCGTGCTCCATTGGCATGTCCTGGTCCACTGCCTCATTGCATTCGTGGCCTTCTGTCTCGCGGCGTCGGGCGTCTACATGCTCAATGACGCTCGTGACATTGAGGCCGATCGACACCACCCGAAGAAGCGTCGACGTGCCATCGCCGCCGGCCAGGTCAAGCCGAAATTGGCGGTGTTCTTGGGATTCACCTTCGCGATTGTGGGACTGGCGATCACCCAGGTCGATGGCTGGAACGGTCCGTTGCTTCTGATTATCGGAATCTATATCGCCAACTCCTTCGCTTACGTCTACGGGGTCAAGAAGATCGCGGTCATCGAAATGGCCTCGGTGGCGAGCGGATTCTTCCTGCGAGCAATTTCAGGCGCGACCGCCAACCACCTGTACGTGTCGAAATGGTTCTTGGTCGTCATTTCCTTTGGCGCGATGTTCCTGGTCGTCGGGAAGCGATCAGCCGAGGTTCACCGTTTGGGTGCCGGAGCCGGCGAGCACCGAGCGGTACTGACGGAATACGGCGAGAACTTCTTGAACTCGGCTCTCACGCTTACGGCGACGGCGGTTGTTCTCGGATACTGCCTCTGGGCTTTTGATACCAGTAACGCCGGTTTGTCATCGATCCATCACCACGTCGTCGCTATTGAAATCTCTGTCGTGCCGGTGGTTCTCGCCATCTTGCACATCCTCCGCCTCCTCGAGGGCGGCGGAGGAGGGGCGCCCGAGGATCTGGTCCTCGAGGACCGCGTTATTCAGATTCTTGGCTTGACGTGGGTAGTACTTCTGGGGATTGGAATTTATCGATGACGAAGCACGTACTCCATGGCTGGGGCCGAACCGCTCCGAGTGTCGCTGACGTCGTCTCTCCCACATCGGAGGCGGACGTCATCACCCATCTCGCAACGTCCACCCACGTCATCGCCCGTGGGCTCGGTCGAAGTTACGGTGACGCCGCCCAATTGGGTGGGGGTCTGGTGCTCGACAATCGCTCATTGCGGGGCATCTCCCCCGTTGACGCCGACGGATTGGTGACGGTGGGCGCCGGTGTATCCATCGATGAGCTCCTCAGTGTCACGATGCCGCTCGGTTGGTTCGTTCCCGTCACTCCCGGCACTCGGCAGGTCACCATGGGCGGTGCCGTCGCCGCCGACGTGCACGGTAAGGGACACCACAAGGACGGTTCATTCGGCAATCACGTCCGCTCGATGCGTTTGGTCACCCCCATCGGTGCGCGCACGGTCACGCCCGAACAGGACGCCGATCTCTTCTGGGCCACGATGGGTGGAATGGGTTTGACGGGCGTGGTCACCGAAATCACGCTGCAAATGCGCAAGATCGAAACCGATCGAGTACTCGTGGACACCGATCGCCACAAGAACCTTGATTCGGTGATGGACGCCATGCTCACCGGGGACGTTCATTACAACTATTCAGTGGCCTGGGTTGACTGCATGACGAAGGGTGCGTCGATGGGCCGCGCCATCTTGGAGCGCGGCAATCACGCAACAGCGGCCGACGTCAAAGAGCTGCGTCTCCAGGGTCCCACCCCGCCAAAGTTGGCGGTGCCGTTCAATGCGCCGAGCGGAATCTTGAACCCCCTGTCGATCAAGATCTTCAACGAGGCTTGGTTTCGTAAAGCACCGTCGCACGAAGAGCGCGCCCCGAAGACCCTCAGCACGTTCTTCCACCCGCTTGACGGAGTGAAGGATTGGAACCGCTTCTACGGTCGCAAGGGATTTGTGCAGTACCAGTTCGCCGTCCCGGACGAAGCTGGTGAGACCGTCACGACCGCGATCGATCGCTTGTCGAGTTCGGGGGTTCCGAGTTTCCTCGCGGTGCTCAAGCGTTTCGGTGCGAGCAATCCAGGTCCTTTGAGTTTTCCCATGCCGGGTTGGACCTTGGCGCTGGACCTGCCCGTCGGCCCGAGCAAGTTACCCGGCATCCTTGACCAGCTCGACGAACTCGTCCTGGCGGCGGGAGGTCGAATCTATTTCGCGAAGGACGCCCGTCTCGACCCCGCGAAAGCAGCCGCGATGTATCCCCGCCTGCCCGAATTTCGTCGGATTCAAGCCCAGGTTGATCCGGATCACATACTTGCGAGCGACCTCGCTCGTCGCCTCGAACTCATTGGAAAGTAGGAATAGTGGACAACGCCTTCGGACAGCCGCAGAACGTCATTGTGCTGGGGGGCACCTCTGACATCGCCCAGGCAATTGTCAAGCGGCTCATCAACCAACGAGCACGCACGGTCGTCCTCGCCGGTCGCAACGCCGACTCGTTACACGCGGCGGCCGAACAGTGCTCGCAGTGGGGGGCGACCTCTGCACCCACCGTGGTCTTTAACGCCGAGGATCCGGCCAATGCGCGCGCCACCGTGACCGCTGCATTTGATGCCGTGGGTGCTCCCGTCGACCTGGTCCTCATCGCCGTCGGCCTGCTCGGTGATCAGGACGCCGACGAAAACGATGCAGACGCAGCTGCTCGCATGGCCGCCGTGAACTTCTCGTGGCCGGTCGCGGCCCTGGCGGAAATTCGTCGTCGCATGGTGGCTCAAGGCACGGGAAGAATCTTGGTCATCAGTTCGGTGGCCGCGATTCGAGTGCGTCGTTCGAACTACCTCTACGGCGGGGCCAAAGCGGGCCTTGATCGCCTGTGCGAAGGACTCGCCGATTCCCTCCTCGGCACCGGCGTCACCCTGCAAATTCTTCGCCCCGGATTCGTTCGCAGCAAGATGACCACTGGTCTTAAAGAAGCACCGTTCACGACCGGCGTCGACGAAGTTGCGGACGTCGCGGTCAAGGGATTGTCCTCCCACAAGCGCGTCATCACGAGTCCGCCCGTGCTGGCCTACGTGTTCGCGCTCCTCCGCCACTTGCCGGCTCCGCTCTGGCGAAAGATCGAATAAGCCCGCTTCGATTATTTCGTGGTGGTCGATATAGCCGATGGGCGAAGTGACACCGTGAGGAAGTCTCGGCTCCACCACGACTCGAAATAGCGCGAAGGCGATCCCACCATGTCGGACAGCAAACGGGTGCCCCGAGAGCCATCGACGGTTGCACCGACTGGCCCGTGATAGATCGAATACTGCACCCAGTCCGGATTGATATCGAGCTCCATGGCTCGCACGCAACCAGCGTTCACCATCAGGTTGGCGAGGGACGTGATCGACAAGGTGGGTCCGGCGGCGTAGACGAGGGCTCCTTTGGACGTCACACCGAGCGCGCTGCGCCACACGTACGCTCCGCCGCCCAACGTGGCACCCCACTGCGCATTGTCGTTGGCGTTGAGACTGGGGTTGGGCTTTCCGCCGTCCACGATGAGGTCGAGGTTCTGGCGCACCGAGGCCACCTGCGGGGTCATGACGATGTCGTGACCCCAGGCCCCCACCGTGGCGTCGCCGTTCTTGTAGACGACGACCGACGCGGCACCTACTCGAAGAGGGAGAACAGTGCGTCCATCGGTGTAGTAGCCCCCGTTCGCATCCTGCATGCGAAAGCCCGCGTTAAAGGCACCCACCAACGATCGCGACGCGAGCGGCGTGATCGGGGCGGAATGAGAATACGGGCCTCCACCGGGGATATACGAGCCCGAGTACAGAGTGGTCGAGAGCAGCTTGGGGTCCATCCACACCAAACCGGCCACGTACGACGTGTGGACCGTGTCCTCGCGAACAAACGCGTCGTATATGGCTGGGACGTGACCTTTGGCCTGACGACCCACGGGGTGCCACACACCTTCATCCGGCAACCAGGCGCCGGCGGGAGAGACCACGCGGGCGGGCGCATTGAGATGGGCCGTGCCGCCCGATCCACCGCCAAAGGCCGAACTCGGGGGTCGGCCACCCACCTTGGGAGGGTTGAGGTCGTAGTTAATCTTTTCCACCAGCGTCACGACGAACCCGAAGCCGTGATCGCGTCCCCACTCTGCCGCTCGCGCTGACATGGACACCCCGTAACTGGGATTGCGCAGGTACATCACCAAAGTGACACCCCAATAACTCATCACGACGAGCGTCACGGCGAGCAGAATCAGGACAAAACGCCGACGCCAGTACTGAAACTTGGTGGGGCGTTTCTTCTCTGGCGCGCCCGGCCGTGGTGGCGCGACGGGTCCGCGCGTGCGAGTGGGGGTGGACGCCATGAGGAACCATTCTGTCAGCCCTCGACGGCTTCTTCTTGCCGGCCTCCCGTCTCCGAACGCTCCCTGGCATGGAGCGGACGCTAAAAGTCGCTCAATTTCAGCGAATCGTCAGGAAACTTCGAGGACTCTTCGTAGACTTCGCAGCGTTACACCTAAAGGAGCCTCATGATTCGTCGCGCATCGGTTGTTACGGGCGCTCTCGTCGCGGCGATGCTGCTGTCAGCCTGCGGCTCGACGACCCCCAAACCCACGATCCCGGATGGTCTGCGTGGGAAATCGGGAGCGGCGATCATTGCGCACAGTGAGGCAGCCATGTTGGCGCAAGGTTCGGTATACGCCATCAACACGGTTACCTTTGGCAATCTGTACGAAACCACGACCGAACATTCGGGAATGACCGAAAGCGTGCAACGCCAATCAGGTAGTTCCGGCGGCGGTGTCGTGATGTTGGTGGGCAAGGACCTCTATCTGGAGGGCGACGCGAACTACTTAGCCGACACGTTCGCGACGGGGACCAATTTCGCCAAGTACGCCAATACGCCCCTCTACGTACCCGTCACCGATCCCAACTATGGGCACATTTCGGCGGAACTACTTCTGCCGAACTTCATTTCGTCCGCGATGCCGATCGGTCCCTTCAAAGTTCACGGCGTGACGACTTTCAATCACCACCGCGCGCTGCGTGTATCGGGCGTCCTCGACAGTTCCAAGAACCAAGGAGCAATGGGCACGATTGACGTTTACGTCTCGCTGTCCAAGCCCTACTTACCCATCGGTCTTCGCGGTCACATCACGCACGGCGCAGAATCGCTGGAGGGCGTCGGCACTTTTTCGGATTACGGCCGACCCGTCCAGGCGGTTCCCCCCACCCACGCCGTGAACACGCTCACGACCACGCTGCGCTAGTTCACTCGGCGCGTCGTAAGGGCGTCAGGGATAACACCAGCTGCTTGTCGCCGTGATCGTCGAATCGTACGGTCGCCCGCGCCCGTGGACCTTCGCCCGACACGCTGAGGACCACGCCACCGGCGTACCGGTCGTGTATCACGCGTTCGCCCACTCGGAGTCCCAACAATTCCGCGCCGGTGGAGCGAGCTGGTGGCGCGCTCCCCGTCCCGAAGGCGCGACCTTCGGTGAAATCGGTCCGTCGACCGATAAAGCCGTCATCGTCATCGCGGAAGGTCGAACGACGAACTGGCGAAGGCGACGCGAGGTCCTCGTAGAGTTCGGCGGGAATCTCTTTCAGGAATCGGCTTTCGAAGCTTTCCTGAGTTTGGCCCCAGCGCGTGCGACTCCACGCGTGGGTTACCGCGAGGTGCGACATGGCTCTCGTGATCCCGACGTAACAGAGCCGACGTTCTTCTTCGAGTTCATCAGGATCAACGAGCGCACGACTGTGCGGAAAGTTCCCTTCCTCCAGACCCGTGATCACGACGGCGGGGAATTCCAGTCCTTTGGCCACGTGCATCGTCATGAGGGAAACCGCTCCCCCACCACCATCCAATTGGTCGCTCTCGCTCACCAACGCCATGCGCTCGGTGAACTCGAGCAGCGTGTCGTATTGCGCGGCGGCCGAGGCGAGTTCTCCGAGGTTCTCGAGTCGCGAGCGCGATTCGTCGCTGTTCTCTTGATGAAGTTCCGCACCGATGCCGCTTTCGGCGACGATGGCCTCGATGAGAGCTCCGGGCGGCAGGTCATTGGACAGCGCTCGCAACTGTTCCAAGATGGCCGTGAATTCCTGGGCACCCTTGAGTGCTTTGCCGCTCAGCCCCGCGGCGGCGGCGTGCGCCACGGCCTCGGCAAAAGACATGCCGTGTTCGCCCGCGTACGCGCCCAATTTGGATTGCGCGACGTCGCCGAGTCCGCGCTTGGGCTCGTTGATCACCCGCCGAGCGGACGCCTCATCGCGAGGATTGACGATGAGCCGCGCGAACGCCAGGGCATTCTTAATCTCCTTGCGGTCATAAAAGCGCTGTCCCGAAATCACGCGATAGGGGACATTGGCGCGCAGCATCTCCTCTTCGAGGACACGGCTCGCCGCGTTGGTGCGATAAAACACGGCCATCGAGCCCCAGTCGAGGTGATAGTCGTGACGCAGGCGCCGCAGCTCGCCGGCGACCCAGCGTGCCTCGTCGTATTCGTCCCCGGCGCGGTACCGTCGAATCTTCGAGCCTTGGTCGCCTTCAGTAAACAGTTTTTTCGGGTGACGGCTGACGTTCTTCTCGATGACGGCATTGGCCGCGTCGAGGATGGTTTGGGTGGACCGGAAATTCTGTTCCAACAGAATCGTCGTGGCGTCGGGGAAGCGTTCGGAAAACTGAAGAATGTTGCGAACGTCGGCGGCGCGAAATCGGTAAATCGACTGGTCGGAATCTCCGACCACGCAAATACGCCGGTGCTGTGAGGCCAGCATGGTGACCAACTCATTCTGCACCTGGTTGGTGTCCTGAAACTCGTCAACCAGGATGTGTTGAAAGCGCTCTTGGTAGTGGGCGAGCAATCCGCTATCGGCGCGCAACATCCGCACTGCGTTGACCAGGAGGTCGTCAAAGTCCATAGCGTTGGCGGCCTTGAGACGCTCGGCGTAGAGGCGATAGATATCCGCCACGCGCGCGCGGTGGGGGTCAGATGATCCGTGGCCCGCGTTGAGGTAACCCGTCGGCGAGAGCATCTCGTTCTTGGCCGCCGAGATGGAGGCGTAGACGCCACGAGGTGGGAGTCGCTTGGTGTCGAGACCCAATTCCTTCATGATGCGCTCGACTTGCGTTTCGGCCTCGCCCGCGTCGTAAATCGTAAATCCGCGCTCGTAACCGAGCACGTCGGCGTGCGCGCGCAGCATGCGCAAACAGGCCGAGTGGAACGTGGCGAGCCACATGCGGTCGGCATTCTCACCTAACAACTCATGCACGCGCCGCCGCATTTCGTCCGCGGCCTTGTTCGTGAAAGTGATCGCCAAGATCTCCCACGATTTTGCGTCACCGGTCGCGAGCAGGTGAGCGATGCGTCGCGTCAGGACGCGAGTCTTGCCGGAACCGGCGCCCGCGATAATGAGAAGTGGTCCACCGCGATGAGTCACCGCGTCACGTTGCGGTTGCGTGAGTCCCTCCAGCAACCACGACGCGTCGACGCGGGGTCGCGGCGCGACAGGCTCCAACCCCCACAGCGCCTCGTCGTCGAAGCGTCCCGACGTCACTCCCACTCGATGGTGCCCGGTGGCTTGCTCGTCACGTCGAGCGCCACTCGGTTCACACCATCGACCTCACGGATGAGGCGATTCGCGATGGATTCAATGACGTCGTAGGGCAAACGCGCCCAGTCGGCAGTCATCGCGTCATCGCTCGTCACCGCACGAATGACGATCGGGTATGCGTAAGTTCGTCCGTCGCCCATCACGCCCACCGTGCGAACGGCCGGAAGGACAGCGAAGGATTGCCACAGCTCGCGGTAAAGACCCGCCTTCTTGATTTCGTCGACCACCACGTGGTCCGCATTACGAAGAATCTCGGCCCGTTCTCGCGTGACTTCGCCCACGATCCGCACCGCTAACCCCGGACCCGGGAAGGGCTGTCGCCAGACAATTTCCGGGGGCAGACCTAGTTCTTCACCCACGTGTCGCACTTCGTCCTTGAAGAGATTACGGAGGGGTTCCACGAGGTCAAAGGACAGATCATCTGGCAACCCACCCACATTGTGATGACTCTTGATATTGGCCGCGTGCCCCGAACCCGACTCGATGACATCGGGGTACAAGGTTCCCTGCACGAGAAAACGCGGGCCATCACCGCCGGCGCCCAGTTCTCGAGCCACCGCCTCGAATTCGCGAATGAAGAGTTCACCAATGATCTTCCGCTTGCGTTCAGGATCTGTCACACCCGACAACGCGTCAAAGAATCGGTCTTGAGCTTTGACGTGAATCAGTTCAACGCCAAACTGACGCGTGAAGGTCGATTCAATCTGCTCGCCTTCGTTCATCCGCATCAACCCCGTGTCCACGAAGACGCACGTCAACTGCTTGCCCACGGCTTTGGTCACGAGTGCGGCGGCGACGGCCGAATCAACACCGCCCGAAAGAGCGCAGAGAACTTTTTCGTCACCGACCTGGGCTCGAATGGCGTCGACCTGATCTTCGATGATCGACGTGTTCGTCCACGTGGTCGGCAATTCGGCCAACTCGTGCAGGAACGTGCGCAAGAGGTCTTGCCCTCGCTCGGTGTGCGCCACTTCTGGATGGAACTGCACCGCGTAGAAGCGACGGGCAGCGTCCTCCATGACCGAAACTGGCGCTTCCGGCGAACGTCCCGTTACGACGAATCCGGACGGCGCCTGCGCAATCGCGTCGCCGTGGCTCATCCAGACGTTGTTCGATGTCGGCCATTCGTCAATGAGACGGGACGCTCCGACGCGAGTGAGCTCCGTACGTCCGTATTCGCCCGCTCCGGTTCGCGCTACTTCGCCACCGAGTTGTTGAGCCATGAGCTGCGCGCCGTAACAAATCCCGAGGATAGGAATCCCGAGTTCGTAAATCGCGGGGTCGAGCGTCGGCGCGGGTGTCTCATAGACGGACTTCGGTCCGCCCGACAGAATGAGCGCTGCGGGCGCACGACGAGCCACCTCTTGTGCGGAGATGGTATTTGGCACAATTTCTGAGTACACGTGCGCCTCGCGGACGCGACGAGCGATGAGCTGGGCGTACTGGGCCCCAAAGTCAACGACGAAGACGGTGGCGGTCAATGCCCCATGCCCACGCCCTGGGCGCGCTGCAGTTGCTTCCCTTCGGTCTGCAGTGAGGGCGCCAACATGATTTCCGCTTTCTGGAATTCCTTGAGCGTCTGGTACCCGCAGGTCGCCATGGAGGTTCGCAGTGCTCCGAAGAGATTCATTCGTCCGTCATTCTCGTGCGCGGGTCCCAACAGAATTTCCTGCAGTGAACCTCGCACTTCGGTGCGCACGCGCGCACCGCGCGGCAACGTCGGGTGGAAGGTGGCCATGCCCCAGTGGAATCCGCGGGCCGGCGCCTCGAAGGCACTCGACAACGGGGAACCAATCATCACGGCATCGGCACCACACGCGATCGCCTTGGCGATATCGCCACCCTTGGACATGCCGCCGTCAGCGATCACGTGCACGTAGACGCCCGTCTCATCGAGGTGGCGCATGCGCGCGCCCGCCACATCGGCAATCGCCGTCGCCTGGGGAACGCCGATACCGAGAACGCCGCGCGTCGTGCACGCGTTACCGGGTCCCACGCCCACCAGGACCCCGACCGCACCCGTGCGCATCAAGTGCAGAGCCGCCTGATACGAGGCGCATCCGCCCACGATGGTGGGAATATCAAACTCACGAATGAACTTCTTCAAGTTGAGAGGTTCGACGGTCTTCGAAACGTGTTCGGCGGAAACGACGGTGCCCTGAACCACGAGGATGTCGAGCTCGGCTTCGGCAATCGCCTGAGCCATCCAGTCGGTACGTTGTGGCGTCACGGAAGCCGCCGTAATGATGCCTGCGGCCTTCATTTCACGAATGCGCTGGGTGACGAGTTCCAACTTGATCGGTTCGAGATACATCTGCTGCATGCGAGCAGTTGCCTTGTCGTTGTCGAGTTCGCGAATTTCGTCGAAGAGCGGCATCGGGTCGTCGTATCGCGTCCACAGACCTTCAAGGTTGAGAACTCCGGCACCACCCAGGCGCCCGAGTTCAATCGCGGTAGCGGGAGAAACAACACCGTCCATCGCTGAGGCGAGCAGCGGCAACTCGAACTTGAAGGCATCCATCTGCCACGTGATATCGACATCCTCGGGGTCACGTGTGCGCCGTGACGGCACAATCGCGATGTCGTCAAAGCCGTACGCCTGACGCGCCGACTTGTAGATGCCGATTTCGATCTCCGCCACTTTTCCTCCGCTGCCTTGAAGATTGCCGATCGTCCCGCCCCGACGATGCAGCCAATCTACCCGAGAGATCTAGCCGAGGACCCACCGCCCGCCGGGCCACGGCGCCCCGACAGCGAGAGAGCACAACTCCGTCAGGATCCTTCCGGTGGCGCCCCAGACCACCTCACCGGGAACGCGGAAGAAGAAGATCGGAAAGGAACCGTCCGCATCCGCCCCCGGGCGCGGCACGTCACGCCGCCACCGCTGCTCGAGAAAGTTACCGTCGGCGACCAAATCACGTAAGGCAACATCAAAGATGCGGTCAACTTCGCCGGGGTTGGCACGCACCTCTGGTCGGCGATCAAGCCAGCCGACGATCGGCTGGATCGCCGAGCCAGAAGCGAATGTCACGATTGGGGACAGCCAACCGTCGATAGAGACGAGATGCCTTGCCAGGCCAATCTCTTCTTCGGCCTCGCGCAGAGCAGTGTCTTCGAACGACTCGTCGTCATCACAGCGGCCGCCCGGAAACGCGACTTCACCACGATGGTTCGTCAAGTCGAGGGACCGTCGCGTGAGAATGACGCGCGTCTCGCCGTCCTCTTCAAACAGGACCACCAGCACGGCCGAACGACGTGTGATGAGGCGTCGCTCATCGTCAGCCACGATGTCACTCAACTCGGCCGCTTCGGACGGATAACGGGCGACATCAAAGGTCCGACCCGCATCTCGCAACCGAGAAGCCACAAGAGGTCTCGTGAGGTTGTGACGTCGCTCCAAACCCACCTCGTGCCACGGAGCGGGTCCGCCGGGAACTGCATAAGGCGGGGTCGGAATGACTTGGGGGTACTCGTGGTCCTCGAAGGGCATCACTTCAAACTAGGAGTTCGCGTAGAAACAAGAATCCCGGGTGCGCTCAGCACACCCGGGATTCTTGTTCGATCCGACATGTCATCGGACCATTTCAAACTTGTGATCAGGAAATCTGAGCAACCACCAAGCGGTTCGCCGTGCCGACGGGACCGTACAGGTTCGTGCCACCCTGCGACGCCACCGTGATCGAGACACCGACCACGTGGTTGGTGGTGAAGAGGTGCTTCAGGTAGTTCGCGACATTGGTGGCGCGCGACAATCCGAGAGCGTTCTGCTGGGCGGTGTGCGTCCCCGGGTTCGTGTAACCGTTAATCAACACGTGCGAGTAGCTGCCCGACTCCACCTGAGTTTCAATAGCTGCAACCTGAGCGTTAAGCGATGCCGTCAGATCGGCCTTGAGATACGCAAAGGGGTAGACGAAGATGATCGTCGCGAGAGGCTTCGCGCCCGCGGTCGCCGCCGTCGAACTACCAATAGCATTCTTGGCCACGATGCTGAACGTGTAATTCACGCCGTTGGTCAGACCAGAAATTTTGCAGGTCAATCCCATTGTCGTGCACGTGCCGGCCGGCGGTGACGTCGTCACCGTGTAGCCCGTCAATGCACTGTTGCCGTCCGACGCGGGCGTCACCCAGCGAAGAATCGTGACGCCGTTACCCGGCGTGGCGATGAAGTCACGAGGCGTGCTCGGAACAGTCTGACCCGGGAGTGTCGTCGGCGGGTAGGACGGACCGGCACTACTCACTGCAGGGAACGCCAATGCGACGGTAGCAATGCTGACCGCCACCGCAGCCAAACTTATTGCGCCTTTGCGAACGAACATTTCGTTCCGCCTTTCGATGTGATGATGCGACGTTTGAAGAGGATCTTACCGTAGGAAGACCTGATCTCACAATGAAATCTTGGTTACCAACGCGTTAGGTCCCTTACGAAACAAGAGAATAGGTCACCGTGACGGGCGTGGACAGTCGCAGGGACGACGAAAACTGGCCTTGTTGGTGTTTTCCCTGATAAGAGACCAGAATCTTGGTTTCGATCGGGTCTAGTCTTCCTTGCGGAACCAGACGCAACGTCAGCCGGCCGGAATGTATCGCGTGCGGCAGGAATGTTGAAAAATAGGCATGCGCCGACGACTGAGGCATCACCACGACCGACGTGCCCGTCAGAACTAGTCCCGATTCTTGCTTCCCACCCACGACGACCGAACCAGCGGGCGACCATAAGTACGTGTTCGAAACATATTCTCCCGGGACTTTGGCGTTCAAGCCATCCGGTCCGAGCGCGTACGAAGGTTTTTGGCCGCTTGGAGCGGTGTTGGTTTCGGTGACTTCGGTCGTCACGTCCGCGCTCCCGTCGCGGTTCACCATGACATGAATCGATTGGGAGACGTGAACGAAGTAGTCCAATTTCGCCGCCACCGCGCTCTCCACGGCCAGGTGAAAGGTCGCACCAGGATCGACGTTCGCGATCTTGCCGGACGCACCAAGCGCGACAATTGCTGACTCTACTTTCGGGTCACGATTCCACACCAGGAGGTGTCGACCAGGTATGTCGCTAGCGAGGCTCCGAAGAAATTCGAATTGATTGTGCGCGGAACCCTTGATTCGTTGCAGAAGAAGCGAGGCAATTTCACTCAGCTCCGCCTTGCGTGGACCTTGACTCCCGACGGGGTAATCGAGATAGAGATCGTGGAGCACGTAGGTGGCGAAGTTGCCCTGATTCAAAACGACGTGGGCACTCGGCACGTACAGCGGTCCCGTCACCTTCAACAACGACGCCATTGTCGGAACGTCGAGAGCCACAACGGTGTTCACCCGAATACCGGTTGCCGCCTGAAAGATTGCCGCTGAGGTGCCGCCCGACCATGAGAAGTCTGCCGTCGCGTTCACGAAGCGCAGGTCTTGATTTGCACCGTTGCCGTAGAAGAAGGCACGTGTGCCACCAGATGCAGGCACAGCCAGCGGATGGGGTGCAACGACACTGGATGTATCACCGGTTGAAACTTCGTGGATGTTGCTTCCGTGTACCGACAGAAGGGTGTACGAGAGGATCGCGCCTTGGTCGCGCATTTCGGCATTGTTCTCAGGTAGGACGAGAATCTGTGACGACGAGTGACCAAAAATGGCGTCAGCCAAGATAAGTCCGGCTCCGAGTTTCTTCAACGCATTCGTGGCGTGATCGACCTTGCGATCAAATGCCGCCCGATTCGCGCCCACGGGTCCGAAGAGTGAACCAACCGGACGCTGTAGTCCGGTGAGTGTGGTCACCGACTGTGCCACATCCGTCTCGAGTTGTTCGAGTCGAGGAGCCGACAGTGTCTTCTGTGGTCCCGCGGCAACCACGGTCGAAAAGACGTGGACGAGGTGAGAGCCGGTGGTGACGGCTACTCCAGCATCAGAGAGCAGCTTCTGAGTTCCTTCGATTTCGCCCCCGAAATAAGGAACCCACTCACTCGCCGGCAACAAACCAAACGTGCTGAAACTTGATTGGGCGCTGACGAGCTCCGAATGGGCTTGATGCAAGTGTGCTTGCAACGCCTCTCGCCCGGCGGTGGTGGTGATCAGCGTTAAGTGCCGCTCCACGTACGAAACGTTGTTCAAAGCGCGGCGTGCGCTGATGTAGGACGTGGTGGCCGCGTAGGCGACAACTCCCACGAACAAAGTCATCACGCAGATCGTGAGAAAACGCCAAGGATGGCGAGCAATGAGAGATTGCTTCTTGGAGCTCACCGGATCATTCTGCCATCGAACGACTCACCAAGACCCGGCGCGAGCGCTGTCACGCCGCTAGCGGCACCTCTGTTCTCTACAGCCCGTTGCTCGGTACGTCCCGAAGTCTCATACCCACGGAGTGACGAGTGTGGTGAATTGCGGTGTCGCCGGCGGGCGCCGTGATGGAGTGTTGTCGAGTCATTATTTGTGGCGTGACGTGGAACGCGAACGTGTCGCTCGATCGATAATGACTTCAACCCACGTAGCAGCGGAGTCTGAAATTGTCGGAACACCTGTCGTGAGCGGAGGAGGCGTCTGATCAATCGCCGCGCGGAGCAGTGCCACGACTTCGGTCTCATCGTCGGTAAGGCGAACGCATTCCGGAAAGTCGCTCGCGAGTTCCTCCAGCGCATCATTCCGCAGACCGACAACCCACTTGCCTAACGCGAGTGCCTGCAGAGCGAAATTGGGAGTTCCCTCGTAGAGAGAAGTCATGAGGGCGACCTTGCAGTTCGCAATAACCGCTTCTGGACTCTCCACCCAGCCCAGCTGATTCAAATTCGTCATTTCTTCAAGGTCGATTCGACCAATGGCGACGAAGTTCAATTCATGTGCCTGTGCCGCAATTCTCCCCAAGGCCGCAGGATTCTTCGCCGGATCATTTCGCCCGTACCAAATGACGTCGCCATGAACAGCACTCTGCTCGTGACGGCTATCGAGATCAACACCGTTAGGAATCTGAATTCGTCTATCTGGCGTTGTATATGGGCTGAGGGCCGGATCGTCCAAGAGATGTCGTGCCGGCGCCACGACGGTCGTCGACTTTCTCGACAGGATCGAACGAATGATCGCGCCTTTTTTCGTCGCCAGTGCCATCTTGGTTTCGCTCACGACGTTTCCCGCCGAATCAATGCCGCCTCCCGCGAGGCGCACAATGAGTGGACGACGAAACAAGAACGCGTAGAGCCCCGCCGTCATCGTTGCGGACTGGAGCATGGAACCGATGAGAATGTCAGGCTTCTCTCGGATGAGAGCCCAGAAAGCACCCGCAGAGAATTTGCTCGAACTGACGTAGTCGTCGGACTTGCCTCGTGAAATACGGTGAATACGCAAGGTTCCGTCATTTGCCGACGTTGCCAGTGAACGCTTCCCCTTCGTAATGACGCAAATATCAAAACGATCGTCGTGCCCCACCTGACGAAGTACCTGACGTAACTGTCGTTCAGCTCCGCCGCCATCTGGCCAGTACTCCGCAGCGACGAGAGCGACCTTGATCCTCCTCGGCGAAGAAGTGTCTTCGGGCTTCACTTGAACTCCTGATCATGAATGGAAGGGCGCGCCAAGTCTGTCACTATCGACAATTCCCCGGAAGGTGTACCGGTTGACATACCCGTTTACATCTCTCCAAGTACGCCACGGACTCAACGCAAACGGGGCACGACACTCCGCGGGGCATATCGAGACAGCTCCCCCCGTGTGATTGTGTAGAGGTTATGTAGGTTCTGACCGTGCCCGGAGGAGCTCTGTCGATACCATTGGGAAGATGCGTCGAGCCGCTCTTGTTGCTGTCTTGGTTCTTGTCGTAGTGGGTGGCGTTTGGACGGTCCACCACTACGTGAGCCGGTCCAAGCCGACGATTGCCGTTCAGTCGCCAGTGCTCACCACCGAAGCGTGGTTCGCGGCAGTGAACGCACGCGACATGCCCCTCGCTAAGGCGCACTTCGCCCCTGCCGATCGTGCCCAGATGAACTGGTCGTCATGGGGTCAGCCGTTCGCTCATCTCCACTGCTCGCTGTGGAGGCATAGTCGGCACTCCGCGGAGGTCAACTGCACCTTCGCCACCCAGAACGACCCAGCCTCCGGGATGAGCAACGTCAACTTCTGGAACGTCCAACTGGCGCGTGTTGCTTCCGGTCCCTGGCTGATTACCGCCTACGGGCAGGGCTGATGGTCGCCTTCACGCTCGAAGGCTGTTGTACCCCCTTGGGTCGCGGACTTCTCCCTGGGTGACGCACGCACGCCGGTAGCCCCTTAGCTCCACTGCCGACTGGCCGCCCCTTGGGCACATCCCGACCCCACCTCTTGGCTGCTACATAACCACTACACAATCACACGGGGGGACAGCTCCCACGACCAACGCATCAGTTCGACATTAAATCTCGAGTGTGGTGAAGACCGTTGCCACAGCCGACGCGGCCGTGAAGCGCTCCAGCGATTGAAACCCTCCGGATGTCAGCGCTTCGAGCAAATCTGATTCCATCGCGACCCTCTTGATGAGAAGAGAAAGACTTTCGATTTGTTCCGTCGCGTTGGTGCCGCGAATTTCTAAACCGTTAAATCCATCGACCAGGTACTCCGAAGTCCCTCCTGACGGCGAAGCAATCACCGCCAGACCGCGTGAGGCTGCTTCGAGGATCACGGCCGGAATTCCTTCGACCAGATCTCCCTCCACAACCGATGGGTGAACAAGAATGTTCCAACTCTCGACGGCCAGCATTTCCAGAAGTCGAACCCGTTGCACGGGACCCCGCAAACGCACGCGGTCGCCAACCCCAAGATCCTCAATGATTTCGTGTAATCGGTCCTTCAGGGGTCCTTCGCCAACAATGTCCAGTGAGCAATAGATTCCTTCGGCCTGCAGCTCGGCAACCGCTCGGATCGCTTGCTCGTGGCCCTTCCTCGGCACTAATTGACCAATAGCGACACACGACAGTTCCTTCGAGGCCGAGTCTCGAGGCCGCAATTCGTCGACAACCCCGAGCGGAATTACCTGTGAGTCGATTCCTCGGTTCAAGAATTCGTGCTGCGCCGAGACCGAAATAGCGCGCGTGAGATCGACGCGCCGGTAGACCCACTTGGGCGCCCTCATCTCAATGTCGAAACGGTGGCCAATGACACTCACTTTCGCGTCGAGAATCTGCGCCATGGCGACCGCGGCAACGGCCGGTCCACTCGCGAAGGAGGCCACGACGAGACGAACGGAAATTCCCTCTCGACGAAACTTCATACCCCACACAGTCCCTCGCAAGGCCGCGAGGACGTTCTTTAGGTAACTTCGAAACTTTTCGTCAGTTCGGTCAAACTTCCAAACGTCTCTCAGCGGTTTCCGAAAAAGTCTGAGAATTGCCTTTGGATACATGAAGACGGATCCATTGCTGAGATATTTCGCGTTTGGCCAGTCTTGTTGTTCTCCACGACCAAGTATCGGGGCGAGGTACACATCCCGAGTTCGAGCGATCTCGCTCACCTCAGATTGGAGCCACGTTTCGCTAATGCCAAATGGAGCCGAACTAGTGGCAAAAACTACCGATGCGGGCACCGCGCTCATCTCATGCGACTTTCGATAACAAGCGGACGGTTGTTCATCGTGGTTCGCTTCTTACTCATCAAAAACGGTGTACGTTGAGCGCCGAAGTAGCCCGACCAGGAATCCCGTGCCCCACGAAAAATGCATACAACTTAAGGCAATCACGCGGGCCGACGTTGTCGCAAAGACCTCGACGGGAGATCGAACTCCTCGCGGAATCGCGAGCACAAAAAGAGTCGAGAAGTAGAGAACCAGGTAGGCCAGAATCGGCAAGGGTGTCCCGATAACAACTGACGTGATGACGAGAAGAATCACGGACACAACAAAAAGGGGGGCAATCAAGTTGCGGAGGCTGACGACGGGCCGACCTTGACGGGCCAGGGAAGATTTTGATCGTCCGTAACGAAAGTATTGAATAGTCAATTTTCGTAGGTTCTCGCGCGGCGAGTAGTAGATCACTATGTCGGGGTCCATATAGACATCGCGACCCGATGCTCGCAGCCTCGTATTGAAGTCAAAATCTTCGTGGACGCCAACGTGTTCGTCGAACCAACCAATGGCCTCACCCGCATCGCGACGAATGAACCCGGGATAGATAGTTTGAACCGATCCGCCCACGGTTGAATACGCGTAGTGGGACGCACCGTAACGAGACGACATTCCCCAAGCGATGCCTTCTTGCTTTCGTCCGGTCCCCACCGACACTCTTCGTCCACCAAGATTGCCAGCGCCCGTGCGTTGCGCCGTGAGCACACATTTACTCACGTAGTCCGGATCCACCCAGGATTTCGCGTCAAGGCGACAGATGAAAGAGCTACGACTGTGCGCAACGCCAAGGTTCATACCAGCTGATTGAATGACCTGGGGATTGTCCACGAGCGATATTCGGTCGTCCCTCAGCATGAGTTCCTGGATGAGTTCTCGGGTGCCGTCCGTTGACATGCCATCGACAATGACAACGTCCAGCCGGTCCTGCGGGTAGTCCTGATTCAGGATTGATTCAACGCAGCGGCCAATGTATTTGACCTCGTTGAGAACAGGGACCACCACAGTGACCGAAGGTGAGGCGTTGAGGTTGGCTTCGTCGTGAGAACGATCTTCTGTGAGGTCATCCACTGACCAACCTGCCTTGGCTCGAATTGGGTTAAACCGCTGTGCCAACCTCCGAACAATACTTCGCTCTCGACACGCCCAATCCGCTTTCCCTCGGCCGTCGCTAGATGTTTGTCGAACGCCCGACTCTCGCTCAACTCTCTTGGAGGAGGCTCCGCCGAATAGTCACTTCGTGTGAGACTGGTTGCTCGTCACCCTTGATCAATGAATCGCGCCGGCGTCCTGAGCCACCATGATTCTCAACCTGAGTCAACTAAGTTCTTCTCGCATGACGAGAATCTTCTCGCGAATTTCGAGTTTGGCTCCCTACGCATGGTCGACTTCGGACCAAGCGATTGCGGGAGTTGGAAATGCACTTCTCCTCAGCCAACTCGCGAGGGGAATGGATGCGGCTTCATTTGGAGAAGTCGGCTTTGTGTACACCATTGTTCTCTTGGTCGTGTCGGCGTTCCGAGCCTCGACTTCCGACATCGTTCTCAGCCTTTCGAGAACTGACCAACGTCACGAGATTGACGATGCTCCCCTACGTCCACCAATTCTCATTGTCGCCATCGTCTGCGTCATTGCCGGGGCGTTAATCGAAGTTCTGATCACGCCATCAGCCATCGGCCTCATGGTCATGAGCTTGGGCGTTATTTTGATTCAGGACAAATTGCGCTACGAATGGATCTGTCGGAAATTGGTGAGGAGAGCGTTCTACATGGACGCCTCGTGGTTCTTTTTCCAAGTGGCTCTCCTCTTCCTTCTCGGTGACAGCATCGTGCACCCAAAACCCGCTGAGGCGATTGGAGCGTGGACCGCTGGCGCCTTACTCTCCCTCGTTTTCTCGCGTCATTTGTTGACGAGACTCGACGTCTCCGCGTCGATGGAATGGGTCCGGAAGAACTACTCGAAGTCGCTGACTTCAGGTGGCCAGTCGCTCGTCGTCAATGGCGCCACCATTGCACCCATTGTGATCTTTGGCATTCTCCGCGAGCCTCACTGGATTGGGGCATTCGTCGTCGCCAACTCCGTCACGGGAATTCAACCACTTGTCACGAACGGGATTCGTCCTTTGGCCTTCAGAAAATTCGCCGACGACGAACGAACACACCATCCCAGAGCCCTGTTGAGAATGTGTGGGCTCGCCAGTATCGCGAGCCTTCTTGCGGGACTGATCTCGATTGTCATCATGGAAGCTTTCGGGCACACGATCTACGGAACTGCCGCCACCATCGGCATCGGCATTACGTACTGGATCGTCCTGAAGCAGATAGTGGGTACTTCCTCCATGCTCCTCTTAGGTGTGCTCCGAGCGCGCGGAAGATGGACTTCAGGACTCTCGGGGGAGATCCTCACCACGATCATTTCGTTCACTCTGATGCTGGCAGCGGGTCTGATCCTGGGAGCCGAATTCGTGATCCCGTTTCAGCTCATCGGCTCTGTCGTATCTTTGGGAATTTGGTCAGTACTTGTCGCACGGAGCCGCAGAAAAACGATCTAGTTGGCACCCACCCGACCGAAGGAAGTTCCGTCGATCGGCCTTCCCGTGTGCTCCATCGTCGGATTACCCAAGGTTGTTTCACCAACAAACAGTTCGTTCTTACCCACCGACGCAAGGAAGCCGGCGAGCACAAGAATGAGCCACACAATCTTGTTGTAGTCCCACGCGGAGGCCGACATGCCAACGGTCATCGCAAAGATCGTCAGGATGAGCCAGGGGCATCCTCGTATCTGTCGAAACGCTCCACGAATGGCCTCGATGTAAGCAATGACGAAGAGAATCCCACCCACGAGACCAATCTCCAGCAGGAACGACAGCATCGTTTGGTGAGTGACGAGGAAATAGCCCGTCGTCCTCAATTCATATGTGGGTGCCGAACCAGAGCCAAAACCGAGCAGCGGTCGTGAAAGAAAACCCCTCCACGCGGCGCCCCACAGAATTGTTCGACCCGTGAAGTTTCCGCCACTGAGTTCGGTAGAGATCGAAGAGAACCTCTGGAGTACAGCCGCGGGTAGAACACTGAACGCAATCACGATGGTGACCACGGAAACCGCAATCCCTTGAAGGAAGGTCCGGCGATTCTTCTGTCGCTTACGGGGGTCCTCTTCGCGGAGTAGAACCGGAATTAGTAACACACCCACCATGACAGCCGCGAACGAGAAAAGTCCGGTTCGACTACCAGTCAGCGCAGTAGCCACGCCCAGTGGAATGACGGCAAGTCTCACGAACGTGCGTCGAGAGAACAGGAAGATGGGTGCGACCATCGCCAACGTGATCGCCACGTCATTCGGGTTGGCGTTACCCGCCGTGACTCGCTGCGCCAAGACTTCGTAGGCCGAAACGTTGACAAACGTATGGTGAGACTCAGCCCAGAGAACCTGAGCGCAACTAAGTCCACCCCCAATCATGAGTCCCAGACCAACTGCTCTGACGCCTTTACCGCCGAGGGTCTTGAGAGCCAGAACCTCGGCGATCGATCCCACCAAGATGAAAAGGAACACGGTTGCGTGACCGATCGAAATCGATTTCGCGATCGACCAGTAATAGGAAAGATACGAAAGTATGACAATGGCGAAGAGGCAGGCGAGAACAACATTCAGTCGAGTGCGAATCCGATTTCTATACGAGTAGAACGCAACAACGATGAAAGGTGCCGCAATCAGCTTTTCCACGGAGCCGAAGTGAAGTGTCGGTGCGGCGTTGGAAGCAATGGAAGCCGCAGCGAATACGACGAGCAAAATTAAAAGAACCCGGTCGAGGAAGCTCAGCGATCGAAAACCAAGACCTTCGGTTTCGGGCCTTCTTCGATCGGATTGCTCAGCAATAGTCATCGCGCCCTGTGCCTTTGTCTTCTTTCAGCTGAGGTTTCTCGCAGCAGTTGCGATCTTGACTAATCGCGATACTCAGTTATTGCTCTTTGGCTTTCCCGCTGGGCTGGACATATGAAGAGTACGAACCGTAACGGTATCCGTAGCCTCGCCCGTAACCGTATTTTCCGTAACCCTTGCGGTTCGTCTTCACAGCGTTGTAGACAAGACCCACCACCGGAACATTGATGTTTCCCAGGCTTTCAAGGGCACGAGTAATCGATCGACCACGCGTTACTTCCGAACGCACAATGAGCACGACAGCGTCGACGACTTGCGCGATGACCAAGGCGTCCGTCACGGGCAGCAGCGGGGGACTATCGACGATCACCGTGTCGTGAGTCTTCGCCAGTTCTTCAAGAAGGCGTCGAAGTCTCGGAGACGACAGAAGTTCTGACGGGTTGGGCGGGATAACGCCCGAGTCAATCACGGTCAGGTTCGGTAAACCTTCGGGTGACTTCACGATATCGGCCAAATTGGCGCCACCGGACAAGTAGCTACTAAGACCAACTTCATTTTCCCAGTTGAAGAACTTGCTCAACTGAGGGCGCCGAAGGTCGCAACCCACCAAAGCAACTTTGACGCCACCCTGGGCCATGGTGGCCGCAAGGTCAATAGTTGTTGTCGTCTTGCCTTCGCCTTCCAGCGGACTCGTGAACTGGACAATAAGAGCCTGTTCGGAATCAAGCTGCAAGAACTGAACCGACGTCCGGAGTGCGCGATACGCCTCGGCAGCCTTTGATCGCGGGTGTTCGACGGCCACAATCTTGGCCGAGCCATCGACTTCGCTCTTCTCGAAGAAAGGGATCTCTCCCAGAATGTGCATCCCGCCGGTGATCTTGGTCAATTCATCGCGGTCGTCAACTCGATCGTCAAAGTAGTCCAGACCCAGGGCCACACCAATACCAATCAGAATCCCGATCAATCCGGCGACACTCGCGTCAACGATCGGCTTCGGTGACGAGGGCGACGTCGGAACGGTCGCATTGCCAATCACGATCGCGCCGGACCGAACTTGCGTTTGATCAAGTTGCAACTGCGTCAAGGTCGTGTTCACCGTTTGCAACTGCGCGGCGTAGTTCTGGAGCTGCGTGTTCAGAGTCGTATTCGAAGGATTCGTCGGCTTGTTCGCGGCAATTTGGGTTTCAATGTCATTGATTTGGGCGATCAGTTCTTGCCGACGCTTTTCCAGAATTGATTCCTGTTCAGCAACCTGACCCGCGTAGCGATCTTCGGTGTAGGTGACGTATGAATTCGCAATCGCGTTCGCCGCGTCCGCCGCAAAGTGTGGATCCGTGGACGACACCGCAATCGTGAGAACCGTTGTCAAGCCCACTTGTGCGACTGCAGGTATCGGCACAGGCTTTCCGAGCTGCTTCGAAGCCAGACTTTGGAGCGCGGGGCTCCGAATGAGTTCAATATCCGTAACAATGTCCTGCGACGTCAACTCAAGAACGCCGTTGTATTGCGAAACGTTTTGTCCAAGTAGTTGAAGACTGGCGGTCGCTACATAAGTGTTCGTACGAAGTAGGTCAATTCCGAGAACCGCGACGACGGCGACAACGACAACTAGCAAAATCGTAAAAACCCTTTTGCGAAGGATGAGAAGGTACCCGAAAAAGCCTTGGTCATCTGATGCTTGAAATGTCAAGGCCCTCATCCTCTGGTCACATCAACGCGGCTCTGCTCAAGATCGGCGAGGAAAACCTACGTGTCTAGAATTCACATCCAGCGATTGATCATATCAAGGGTTGAATTTCCGGATGTGGTCAGGGATCTTGTGTTGTAGCATCTATCTACTGTTTTTTCATTGATACTCATCGGTGCACATTCTCGCTTCGTGCGCCGTCGCTTCGCTCCCGCTGGGATCGTTGGGGCCGAGCCACTCCGGATGAAATTGATTGTTCTGCGCCATGAGAAAAAGCGCGACCTAGCTTCCCGCGAGATCAGCCCTACCGGCAAAGCGAACATGCGACGCCACCGCGCTGCTCGACACATTCCATTACGTCGAGACCACTCGGATGTCGAACGACATTCGCACGAAGGCGGCACTCGACGACCTTCGAGAGTGATCGTAAGAAACACGACTGGCTTGCCACCTTCATCCGATTCAATCGAAAAAAGGTGGCAAGCCAGTTCAGTGCAGTTATGACGTTATGCCAACGAGATATGTCGCCGGCTGACGTCAGCGGCGGACAACGCCTACATCATCCCGCCCATGCCACCCATGCCACCGCCGGCAGCGGCCGCGCCACCCTCTTCCGGCTTGTCGGCAACGATGGCCTCGGTGGTCAGTAAGAGCGCCGCGATCGAAGCAGCATTCTGCAGAGCCGAACGAGTCACCTTGGCCGGGTCGATGACACCCGCCTTCACGAGGTCGACAACTTCGCCGGTCACGGCGTTGAGACCGAAGGAGCCTTCGGCGTCCTCAACTTCTCGCACTTTGACGGCACCCTCGAAGCCAGCATTCGCTGCGATGTGACGCAGCGGAGCCGTCAGCGCGTGCGACACAATCTTCGCACCGGTCTGCTCGTCACCGCTCAGCGTGGCCACGAGCGCATTCACACTCTTACGTGCACGGACGAGGGCCGTGCCACCACCGGCGACAATTCCCTCATCAACGGCAGCGCGAGTGGCGCTCAAAGCGTCCTCAATGCGGTGCTTCTTTTCCTTGAGTTCGACTTCCGTAGCGGCGCCGACCTTAACGACAGCCACGCCTCCAGCCAACTTCGCCAGGCGCTCCTGCAACTTCTCACGGTCCCAGTCGGAGTCGGTCTCATCGATCTCGCGGCGAATTTGCGCCACGCGACCCTTGACGTCTTCCTCGGTGCCGGAGCCGTCCACAATCGTGGTGGCGTCCTTGGTGACGACGATGCGACGGGCGCGACCGAGAAGGTCCAGCGTCGCGGTCTCGAGCTTGAGCCCGATCTCTTCGGAAATCACGGTGCCACCGGTCAAGATCGCCATGTCCTGCAACATCGCCTTGCGACGCTCGCCAAAGCCGGGAGCCTTCACGGCGACGGAAGTGAACGTCCCGCGAATCTTGTTCACGACCAAGGTCGCGAGCGCTTCGCCGTCAACGTCCTCGGCAATGATCAACAAGGGGCGACCACCCTGCATCACCTTTTCCAACACGGGCACGAGATCGTGCACGGAAGAAATCTTCGAGTTGGTGAAGAGGATGTAGGCGTCCTCGAGAACCGCTTCCTGACGCTCGGCGTCGGTCACGAAGTAGGGCGACAGGTAACCCTTGTCGAACTGCATACCTTCGGTGAGCTCGAGCTCGATGCCGAAAGTGTTCGACTCTTCAACGGTCACGGTGCCGTCCTTGCCCACCTTGTCGATGGCCTCGGCGATGACCTCGCCCACCGAAGCGTCGGCAGCGGAGATGGTCGCGACCTGAGCAATCTGCTCCTTGCCGTCGACCGGCTGACTCTGTTCCTTGATCGATTCAACGGCCGTCTTCACGGCCTTCTCGATGCCTCGCTTCAAACCGGCGGGATTTGCCCCAGCGGCCACGTTGCGCAGACCTTCCTTAATGAGAGCCTGCGCGAGGACGGTGGCCGTCGTGGTGCCGTCACCAGCGACGTCGTTGGTCTTGGTCGCGACTTCCTTCACGAGCTGAGCACCCATGTTCTCGAACGGGTCCTCGAGCTCGACCTCGCGAGCAATCGACACACCGTCATTGGTAATCGTCGGGGCACCGAACTTCTTGCCGATGACGACGTTGCGACCCTTCGGCCCGAGCGTGACCTTGACGGCATCCGCCAACTTGTCAACACCAGCCTCGAGGCCGCGTCGTGCGTCCTCGTCAAACTTCAGCAGCTTGGACATTTGTCCTCCTTAGAGATAGTGGAAAAGCGCGAAATCGGCGCCGCCGATGCGGCGCCGATCGCGGCACTTACTTCGTGATAGTGGCCAGAACGTCACGGCCGGAGAGGATCAACAGGTCCTCGCCGTCAACGGTGATTTCCGTGCCGCCGTACTTCGAGTAGACGACCGTGTCGCCCACCTTGACGCCCAGCGGAATCAATTCGCCGGTGTTCTCGGCACGACGACCCGGACCAGCCGCGAGGACTTCACCCTGCTGGGGCTTCTCCTTGGCGGTGTCGGGAATAACGAGACCTGAAGCGGTGGTCGCCTCGGCCCCGTTGGGTCGTACGACAATTCGGTCGTCTAGCGGGTGCAGTTCCATTTCGTAAAGCCTCCTGTGCGTGTTTTTGGCACTCGAAAGTTGCGATTGCTAATTTAGCAGACTCA
>Ga0208872_1000195_pt1 | contig 54431 bp, 39 predicted proteins | sample CryBogCBH12Aug08_FD_185508 | JGI IMG/M metagenome (GOLD analysis project Ga0208872, IMG submission 185508) | Freshwater microbial communities from Crystal Bog, Wisconsin, USA - CBH12Aug08 (SPAdes) | ecosystem: Environmental > Aquatic > Freshwater > Lake | place: Crystal Bog, Wisconsin, USA...
TTGAAACAAATATTTCGTTAATTAAACATAATGCAGCATTAGGTGCAGCTATTGCAGTAGAATATCAGTAAAACTGTTTAATAAGGGGTTGAATAAAATTGTAGAGTCAATTAAAAAGCCTGTAAATTATGAGAGGCATAACTTATAGGCTTTTGTATAGAAATATAAAATATTAAGGATTTTCTTTCAAATCGTCTTCGTCATCCGCTTTTTCCTGCAGCGGTTCATTATTGTTTCCTCTTTTCATTTTAATAACAGGATTTTCCTGGGTTCCTGTTATTGTCATAGGAATTCCAAATATTCCAAGGGGAGGTAATCCTAATCTGAATTTTAAATTAAGCTTCCCGTCAAAAGAAACCTCACCCTGCATTTTAGGCCTGAATCCGGCAATACGCATTTTTAATGGTTCGATAGTGATGATATTGTTTTTTATTTTAGTCCTGATTTCTACTTTTGAAATATCAGGATCATTAATTTTATCTTTACCGGTTTCTTTACTGACAGATGAAAATAACTTTAAACCTTTTACTTTTATTTTTTTAACTGATAAGGTTCCACCCCCTTCCAGTGAAGGAAAAACCGCATGCATGTTAGCATCCAATCTGCCTTTTAAACTATACTCCAATCCAACAATACCTTCTGCCTTACCTGCTGCACTGGCAAGATCATGGAATATTTTTATTTCATAATATGCTCTCTTAATATCAAAATCCTTAGCAACAATATGATAATCAAATAAAGCTTTTTTAGGTGACAAACTCTGATAAGTGGCGTCCATAATAACTGGTGCACCAATAATTGTAAAACCAGTTTGTTTCAAAGTTAATATGCCATTTTGAATTCCCATTTGTCCTTTTGCATCTGTAAGGGTTAAGTCGTTATATAATACTTTTGAAATGTTTGCATTAAACGTAACATTCAGATTTGTTGGTAAAAGCACCACGCCGCTACTTGAATTTCCAGGAGAAGGACTTCCTTTAAATGCCATAAATTCATCCACCACTATTTTATCACTTTTCAGGTCAAAATTTCCTTGAAGGGGTTCGTTTTTAACTGCGTAATTAATTATATTATTAAGATAACCGTTTAGTGTAAAATCAGATTTGCCATAATAAGCTTTAAAGGAATCAAACCAGATTTTATCATCTTTAAAACTGAATTTGCCCGATTTAATAATAAATGGCTGTGGAAAATATTCAGTATTTATGGTAATATCACTGATTTCAAGGTTCCCTGAATTTTTCAATTTTTCGTAATGGCTGTTCATGGCATCACTTTGCAGTCCTTTTAATGAAAAATGGGCTTTAATAAAACCTTTTACACCTAAACCCTTTTGTGAAAAAACCTGATATATTCTGCCAACATCAATCCTGCCATCAGAAGCAAGTTCATATTGCATGTCATCAAAATTCCTGAGGTTTGCTTTAATAGTAAAGGGTTGGCCTTCAAATACAAAACCAATGGGATTTACCAATACAGCGGTTGATTTTGACGTACCGTTTGTATTAATAACGGTAGCATCAATTGAAATCTTTTCAATAGCATGCGGATAGTATTTCGTTAAAATGGATCCATTGTTCATTGTAAAATGAGCATTGGTTTTAGGATATATTTTTTTATCCATATCCAGTTTACCATTACTAACTATATTCAGGTTAATATCTCCTTTGAGATCCAAGCTGTCAAAGGGATAAACTTGTTTAAGGGAGGCCAGATGAAAGATGCCTTTAAGATTACTTTTAACTTCAAATGAGCTTCCGCCTTTTAGTTTTAAGAATCCTTTCAGATAATCGTCCAGAATATTAGCATTTAAGTTTTCAATTTCAAGATTTGAATGATGATAATTTTTATCAGGACAATTGCCGTTAAAATTAAAACTGATATTTTTAAGCGCCTGTGGAAGTGAATCATATTTAATATATCCGTTTTTGAAAGAAGAAGTGAAACGGAAAGAAGGAATACTGGTTATAATAATATCTTTCCTCAGTTTAGCAGGATTTTGGCCTTTTGCGTATTTTCCATCAGCTTTAAGGTGTAAGGAATAATTACCCCTTAATTCAAGAAAAGGAAAACCAATGGCTCGGTCCCATTTTTCAAGATCAATTTCAGTATTAATAGTTGTATGTATTTCCGGCTCTTTAATACCTTTTACTTTGAAGACAGATCCAAAATAATCTTTTCCAATGTTGAAATAAATAGAATCAATATTTACAGATAAACTGTCCGGGTTTAATTGTGGTAAGCTGGTTTTAAAATTTAAAAATAAATTACTGATCGGAGCAGGTGCTTTATCATAAGAAATATATCCGTTTCTAATCCCCCAGATCAGTGAAAGATCTGGTTTTTGACCAGTAGCAGCTATATAGTTGCCTTTTAATTGAATAGCAATATTAGAACTCCCTTTTACTTCTGCCTTTTCGAGCCACTTTAAATAGGCAGGGGGTAAAGCTGTTATTACATTATACAAATCGGTAGTGGAGGATGAAATATTAAAATCCATTCCATAACCAGTTTTTAAAAATTCAAATTTTCCATTAAAATCAACAGGAAGCTGATTAATCTGGAGATTATTTTTTTCAAAAATAAAGGAAAGAGAACTGGTGTTTATTTTAGTAATAAGGTCAGCATAAACTTTTTTGGATACTACATAATGACTTCCGTTGTAAACAAAATCAACCATATCTATTTCAGCATGAGTTGTCAGATCAAAAATGGACTTACTGAAATCTCCATTGCCTGTATAATTGAATCCTTTCAAATTTATTAACATAGGAAGAGAGCGATCATTATAAACAATATGAGACCTTTCAACGATTATTTTTTCAATTTTTAAGGAAGTATTATTTGCGCTATCCTCTTTTTTGGTAGAATCGGTTTTAGGAATATAAACATTATAATTAGCCTCACCCTTTTCATTAATTTGTACATTTATAAATGCATCACTCAGAAATATCTGATTGATATTTATTTTTTTCTCTATTAATGATCGGATGTCAATACCCAATGAAACCTGTTTTGAAGCTACCAATGTATCTTTTTCATAGGGAATGGAACCTTTTAACGAAAAATCATAAAGTGTTAAGGTTAATGCAGGAAAATGGTTAAAAAAAGATAATCTGGCTTTTGAAAATTCTAATTTTCCCTTTACATTGTTTTTTGCAAATCCTTTTATTTCATTAGAAATGGTGTCTGGTATTAAATATGGCAGAATAAAAAGGAGCAGAAAAAAACTTAAAATGACTATCCCTGTATATTTTACTAATCGAAATCCGAATTTTTTAATAGAAAATTGCATAAGAAAAACGTGTTGAAAGTAATAATACAAAGTAAGGTAATTATCGGTTTGCTATGCATTACTTAAAAACTGAATTTTATAACTTAAAAATTACGTTATCTACAAAAAACATCATAAATTGTATAAAATATGACCAGTTATGAAAACCAATCAGTTACATTTTTACAATAACGAATGGAAAGAAAGTCTAATCAAGGAAGGCTTTGATAAAAACAGAGCTCAATTGGTATTTATTTTTGGTTCTAACGAAGCAATTATTAATCCAAAAGTTTTTGCACATATAAAAGAACAATTTCCAAATGCTCAAATAGTTTCTGCATCCACTTCTGGTGAAATTTTAGGAAATTCAGTTTATGATGATAGTGCTGCTGTTACTGCTATAGAGTTTGATAAAACAAAAATAAAATGTGTACAGACCAAAGTAACAGATCATACAAACAGTTATGAGACTGGTAAATATTTAATGAGCCAAATGAATGGCCAGGATCTGGTATCCGTAATTATTATTTCAGATGGTACACTTATCAATGGAAGTGAACTGGTAGATGGGTTAAATTCAGAAAACACTGCAAAAATACCTGTAACTGGTGGACTGGCTGGGGATGCCGACAGATTTACGCAAACATATACCGGTCTGAATGAGCCTCCTGTTAATGGAAATATTATTGCAGTAGGTTTTTATGGAAGTCATTTGAAAATAGGCCATGGTTCTTTTGGAGGATGGGATGAATTTGGAAAAGAAAGAATCATTACTAAATCTGATAAAAATGTGCTTTACGAAATAGATGGCAGGAGTGCGTTGGATTTATACAAAGAATATTTGGGACCATATGCAGAGGCCCTTCCTGGAAATGCGTTGTTATTCCCTTTGTCAATTAAAATTGAAGGAACAGAAAAAAATCTGGTAAGAACCATCTTATCTCTGAATGAAAGTGAAAAATCTATGACTTTTGCCGGTAATATACCGGAAGGAAGCAAAGTGCGGTTGATGAAAGCAAATTTTTCAAAATTAATTGATGCATCTACAGTTGCAGCAAATTATTCTTTAATAACTATGCAAAAAAATAATCCGGATCTTGCTATTTTAATTAGTTGTGTTGGTCGAAAATTAATATTACAAGAGAAAAGTTTTGAAGAAGTAGAAGCTGTTAAAGAGGTATTAGGGAATCTAACAACTATTACCGGATTTTATTCTTATGGAGAAATATCTCCCTTAAATACATTTACAAATTGCGAATTACTTAACCAAACTATGACTATTACTACGTTTTCTGAAATATAATCATCCAAATTATTCCTATGCCGTATCACTCTACATTACAAAAACAAATTGAAAAATTTATCGACAAGGATATTTCAGAAAAAATAGACATTAATAATTTTCTGGAGGCAGTTAATAGTGCGTACCTCACTTTTGAAAGAGACAGAAAGCTTACTGATCATGCTTTTAATATCAGCGAAAGTGAATATCAGCGAGCAAATCATGAACTACAGGAAGAAATTCAGGTTAGGAAAAATTCTATCATAAAGTTAAAGGAAGCCATTAATTCATTAGATCCAAATGCAACTTTTTTTACCAATGATAAAAGTGATGATGATCTGATTAATACCATCTCTTACCTGGAACAGCAAATAGAAAAAACCAAGAAGTTAGAACTGGATTTAATTGCTTCCAAAGAAACTGCTGAAATAGCATTACAGGCAAAAAGTGATTTTCTTTCTGTAATGAGTCATGAAATTCGTACTCCCTTAAATGCTATTATTGGTACCATTTTATTATTAAAAACAAGAGACCCACTACCTTCTCAACAGGAATTGTTAAGAGTTTTAGAGATTTCATCTGAAAATTTGTTGAGTTTAATTAATGATGTATTGGATTTTAACAAATTGGAAGAAGGAAAAATTCATTTTACAGAAAGAGATATTGAATTAATTCATTTTCTCCGGAATATAAAAATGGCCTATCGGATAAAGGCCGAGGAAAGAGGAAACCAGATTAAGATTATTTATGATGAAGATATACCGGATTTTGTAAAAGGTGATGATATACGGTTAGGACAAATTATCAATAATCTTGTCTCCAATGCTATAAAGTTTACAAAAAACGGAACCATAACAATCAGAGTAACTTTAGAAGAAAACAATGAGGATGATGTGTTAATCTTTTTCGCTGTGGAAGACAATGGAATCGGTATACCCGAGGAAAAGCAGGAACTAATATTTGAAAGGTTTACGCAAGCAAATGCACATATTACCAGGGAATTTGGAGGTTCCGGTTTAGGATTGACCATTATCAGAAAACTTTTACAGCTTCAAAAGAGTGATATATACCTGCAAAGTGAATTTGGAGTTGGTTCTAAATTTTATTTTAAATTAAGATTCAAAAAAAGTAATGCTACTTCCAGGGAAGAAAAAGTGCAGGTATTTGATAAACAGGATTTATTTGGAATCAGCGTTTTGCTCGTGGAAGATGTTACTTTTAATGTAATGGTAGCAGAAGGAATGCTTCAAAACTGGAATGCTATTATTGATGTTGCTGAAAACGGAAAAGTGGCAGTAGAGAAAATGAAAGAAAAGAATTATGATATTATCTTAATGGATATACAAATGCCGGTAATGGATGGATATACTGCAACAGCAGAAATCAGAAAATTTAATAAGATTACCCCTATTATTGCTTTAACGGCTTCTATATCTATTGATATACAGGAAAAAGCAGTCAATTCAGGAATGAATGGCTTTGTAACAAAACCATTCAATCCTAATGATTTGTATGCAGCTTTATATCAGAATACCATAGCTAAAAGAGCACAGAAAGGTAAGTAAGGGTAACATTACCATTCAAAATGCAGGCGGATAGAAGGCACATGAACAGGTCCACTTCTGTCTTTATTATAAGCAGGATTAAATATTATCTGATAATCAGCTGAAAGTTGGAGAAAAGATTTGAGATACCACCTGTAATAGGTTTCAAAAATCTTTTCTGTTCCATAGTTTAATTTACCATCTCCTATTATAAAACCATAGCCCCCGGCATGTAAATAATTTTTATGTTCAGAAGAAATACTATTAATGACTGTTGCCAATCCAAGGGCGTCGGACTTTCTATTCCAGATACTACCATTTAATTCAATTCCCATTTGAAGGCTTCTGTCAATTTCTGTAAAAGCCCAGGAGGCTGTCTTTCCATCATTCCAGCTGTATCTTGCAAATAAACCAATTGTTTTACATAATTCCTGTTCCAGATTAAATCCAAAACCATATTTAACACCTCCGTTATTAACGCCTTCAATTTTCCCCGAAATAATATCATTGATACTGCTATCACCAATGAGCATCTGTTTAATGGCATCATTATATTTGGGTGCACGGGAATATGTTGCAAATCCGGTAGCACGGATAGTACCTTCTAATTTCTTATTAAGTACCCAATGCTGTTCATATTCAAAGGTTTCAGAATTTGCATTTTTGAAATGATATTCCATTGGTAATGCATTGGCAATTTTAGGTACCTCTACACTTGCAACTCTGATTGCCCAGGTTGGATGTATCAGTTCTATCACCATTCCGGTTGTATAGCCCCTAACATCTGCAGGAAAATCCCAGGCTCCCTGTGCCATCAAACTCCAGTTCAGGAATTGAGATCTTGCATCATGGTTGTATTTGTTATCATCAAAAAAATCAGACATACAAAATTTGCCAGCAGTAATAACCAGCCTGGATGATGGAAAATAACCAGCTAACTGATTCTGATCTGTTTCCTGGTGTTTATATTTACCAGTTCCTAATGGGAATATTTGTTGAAAATAAGCTCTTGCAATAAATGGAGTTAAGGTAGATGCACCTACTCTATATATTTCACCATTTGGAAAGCCTGCTACTCCTTTTGTTTTGCTTAATCCTCCTCCACCGGTAACTTCCGGATTGAAATAAAAGGAAGCCCATTTCCACAATTCTTTGGTAACAAAAAAAGTAGAAGTATTGGAAGTGGCTGTTTCATAGGTATCAGATAAGCTGTTTTCACCAGAATATTTTACAGCATAACCCGGATGAAACTGATAAACAGTGGTATTTTGAATATGAAGGCTCCAGTTTGCTACAGAATCTGAAGGGCTGTCAAAGTTGATACTTCCAAAACCTGTTTTAGATTGACTGAATACTGTTACAAAACCTGCTGATAATATACAAACAGAGATTATTTTTTTCATTTCAATATCTATTATTGCTTTTTTTGGAGTTATTGTTCTCAATAAAAGCGTTGATGCATTCACATTAGTTTTAAAATAATCAGATTTTAAGTTTTTAATTATATGAATATTATAACCACTGATTGAATTTTTTAATATACCAGGCCTTAATTAATTGAGTTAATAAACAGTAACAGGTTAATACACCTACCAACCAGGGGAAATAGCTTAAAGGCAGGGGTTGCAACTTTAATGCAGTTGCAAAAGGCGTGAACGGAAGTATCACCCCAACTACCATTATTGCAGTTGTTAATGCAACTACAGGTGCTGTTGCCCAGCTTTGAATAAAAGGAATTTTCCTGGTTCGGATCATATGTACGATGAGGGTTTGGGATAACAAACCTTCCACAAACCAGCCAGATTGAAACAGACTTTGATGTTCAGGGTTATTTGCTTTGAAAACAAAGTACAATACGAAAAATGTGATATAATCAAATATTGAACTGATAGGCCCTATAAATACCATAAATTTTGCCAGGCCACCAGTTTCCCATTTACGTGGTTGTTCTATATATTCCGCATCCATTTTATCCCAGGGAATAGATATCTGTGAAATATCATATAGTAAATTCTGTACCAATAATTGTACAGGAAGCATGGGTAAGAATGGAAGAAATGCACTGGCCCCAAGCATACTGAACATATTTCCAAAATTACTGCTGGCGGTCATTTTGATGTACTTAATGATATTTCCAAATGTTCTTCTACCATAAATAACCCCTTTGCGTAATACCATCAGGTCTTTTTCCAGCAAAATAATATCAGCACTTTCTTTGGCTATATCTACAGCGGTATCCACAGAAATACCCACATCAGCGTCTCTTAATGCAGCCGCATCATTAATGCCATCACCCATAAACCCAACTGTATGGCCCTTAGATTGTAATACTCTAACCACCCGGCTTTTCTGAGCCGGACTTAATTTTGCAAATATGCTGATCTCATCAATTCTTTCTTTTAAATCTTCGTCACTCGTTAATTCCAGTTCATTTCCCAATAAAATATTATTTATGGGTATACCTACATCCCTGCATATTTTTTTGGTAACAATATCGTTATCACCAGTTAGTACCTTAAGTGTAACTCCTAATTTCTGTAAGGCTTCAATAGAAGGTTTAGCTGAAGGCTTTGCAGGGTCTAGAAAACCAATAAAGCCAGTTAGCACCATATTGCTTTCATCAGCAACCGTATAGGTAAGTGGTCTTTCATCATATTCTTTAATAGCAACCAGTAAAACCCTTAATCCTTCCTTATTCAGTTTCTTTGATAGTTGTAAAATATTATTTCTTACAGTATCATCAATCGGTACTATTCTATCCTGTTCTATATGTAATTGACGGTCTTCTCCGGGGTCAAATGCATTCGTGCATAAATCCAGAATTTCTTCCACTGCTCCCTTACAAATCAATAAATGTTTGTGATTTGCCTGTTCCAGAATAACTGACATTCTACGCCTTTGAAAGTCAAATGGAATTTCATCTACTTTTTTAAATTTTTCCTCCACTTTCAAGTATTCCTTTACTTCAAAATGTTCCAAAATGGCTACATCCAGTAAATTCTTTAATCCCGTTTGATGGTAACTGTTTAAATAAGCCCATTTTAATACTTCATCATCCTCAATTCCATCAACATTTAAATGTCTTTCCAGAACAATTTTATCCAGTGTCAGCGTGCCGGTTTTATCCGTACATAAGATATCCATGGCTCCAATATTCTGGATTGCATTTAACCTTTTTACAATTACTTTTCTTTTACTCATGGTTACAGCCCCTTTTGCCAGGTTGGCCGTAACAATCATGGGTAACATTTCAGGTGTTAAGCCAACAGCTACTGCTATGGCAAATAATAAAGCTTCCAGCCAGTCGCCTTTAGTAAGCCCATTAATCAAAAAAACCAGCGGTACCATTACCATCATAAAACGAATCAGTAACCAGCTCACACTTTTAATTCCTTTATCAAAACTGGTTTCAGCCCTTTTACCGGAAATTGATTTACTGATTGATCCAAAATAGGTAAAATTACCAGTGGTAACAATTACTGCTACTGCTTGTCCACTCTCCACATTTGTTCCCATGAAACAGATATTGTCCAGCTCCAGGGGTGTTTTGGACAAATCTTCAGTTAAGGTAAATTCTCTTTTTTCAACAGGTAAAGCTTCTCCGGTAAGGGTAGCCTGGTTCAGGAATAAATCTTTTGATTGAATTATTCGGCAATCTGCAGGAATCATATCTCCTGCTGATAAGAAAATAATATCACCTGGTACCAGTTCTTTTATATCAATTTCTATTTTTCCTTCTTCTTTCCTTAAAACCGTAGCGGTGGTTTTCACCATACTTTTTAACTGGTCGGCAGCCAGGTTACTTTTATATTCCTGCCAGAAACGCAATATGGAACTAAGGAAAACCATTACTCCAACAACTATAACAGTTTTATAATCTCTGTCTGCAGGGGCTGCCATTAAAACATCTATAATCCAGGAGGTTATAGCAATCAATATTAATACTGCAATAAAAGGATTGATAAAAGCCTGAATAAATTGTATGTACCAGGCGGGAGCTTTTTCATGTACTACTTCATTGGCACCATATTTTTCACGGCGCTCTTCAATTTCCTCACTGTTTAAACCTTCTTCAGAAGTAGATAATATTTTAAATAAACTGGATTTATCTGCAAAAGAACATTCTTTTAATTTACCTGCAGCAACAGATTCAAAATTGTTATTGCCGTTATGATGCTGTTGAAAAAGATTGTTCGCTTTTATTTTTTCTTTAATGTTTGATATATTCATGCTATCCTCCTGAAAATTTATGTGAATATTCGTTTTTACTTCAATAGGCAATCATCGTCATTATTAAATTTTAGTTATCATCTGACGACAGGAGGCTTGGGCTTATTGGCTCTGTTAAAAACAAAACATTCAAAATGGTCAAAAGAAAATAGTGGAATCAAATTAAATTTTTCCGGAAAGAAAAATCCAACCAGTTGTAATAATAAATAACTGAAGATATTTTGAATCATGGTTGCTGTTTTTTGACTGTTCAGTAATTTCATTTTTTACCGTTATAGCCAAAACAGCTATCGGTTTAAAAAGAAGTAAGTATGGTATTGATACTCGGTCCCGAATCCATGAGAATTGAGTTTTGTAATTAATATGTTCTGTTAAGAACGGGTGCAAAGGTAACTGGCAATGCTTTTTAAACAAAATAAAATTTACTGATCATGAGTTTCAATATAAAACTGAACTATATTACCACCACTTGTCAAAATGAAATAAAATTGAATTTGTTTAAAAAATATTCATTATTTTTCATTACGATTCGATTGTATGCAACACAACAGTACTTTAAAAAAACTATCTGAAATGCTAGGTATCAGTATCTCAACGGTATCCAGAGCATTGAAAGATCATCCGGATATTTCAGAAAAGACTAAAAGCAGGGTTAAGGAACTGGCAAAAGAAATTGAATATGAACCAAATACCTATGCCATCCAATTAAGAACCAATCAGAGTCGGGTTCTTGGCATTATGATTCCTAATTTAGCTAATTATTTTTATGATTCTTTTATAGCTGCAGTAGAAGAAGAAGCCCGCTTAAATGATTATTCTTTACTTATTATGCAATCTGGTGAAGATGAAAATGTGGAAGAAAATAATTTAAATTTATTAAGAAGAAACAGGATTGCAGGCTTATTTGCTTCGCTTACTGTAAATACAACAGATATAAAGCCTTTTTTAAAATTAAACGATATTGATGTACCTGTAATATTTGTAGACAGGGTACCTAATTTCGAAGCCTGTAATAAGATTTGCCTGGCAGACAAAGAATCTGCAAGAATGGCTGCAGAAGTACTGATCCGGAAAAAAAAGAAAAATGTACTGGGATTATTCGGACATTTAAATCTTACCATTTCAAAGAAAAGGCTTGAATCTTTTACAGAAACTTTTAAAGAAAAATCCCCAGAAACCAAGCTGGATATTGTTATTCAATTAGATTCTGAAGAAGCCAGACTGGCAACAATTAAAAGGATAAATGAAAACAATATACCTGATGCTGTTTTTTGTATGGGCGACCTTACTTTAATTGGTGTAATGCAGGCGATTTATGAAAAAGGACTGAAAGTCCCGGAAGACATTGGCGTAATCTGTATCAGTAATGGTTTTTTTCCCAATATCTATAACCCCAAAATTACCTATATAGAAACCAGTGGTTATAAACTGGGTAAACTTGCTTTTTCCAGAATGATGGCCTGCCTTGCCGGAAGCTCCTTTGTTCGGGAATTAACCGTTGAATCAATTTTGGTGGAAGGCAATTCTTTATGATTTATCTCACAATGGTTACAGAACCACTCATCGTTGACCTGCCATTTTTAGGATTGATTACATAGTAATAAGTACCAACAGGTAATGGTTTCCCGTTAAAAGTGCCGTCCCAGTTTACACTGTATCCAACTGAATTAAAGACTGGTTGCCCATCTCTGTCAAATACCTGTACCACACAACCCGGATAGGTATTCAAATACTTAATTTCCCAGGTATCATTTATACCATCTCCATTTGGAGAAAATGCATTTGGAATGTTAGGTGTTTTCATTACAGTAACCAAAACTGTATCACTAATGCTGCAGTTTCCTTTTCCGGTAAGTATTAACTGATAAGTTATATTATCATTGGGTTTACTTACAGGATAGGGAACCGTAGTACTATCCAGATAGGTGGCCGGGCTCCAGTTAAACTGGGTAGGACTCAATGCATAAAAATCAGGCATCAGTACAATACTACCACCTTGTAATACAAAAACATTATGGGTCATATTTAAATGTGGAAAAGGATCTATTACTACCTGTTTACTTATGGTATCACTCACACAACCTTTTGCATCAAAAGCAAACAAGGTAATGGCATAAGTTCCCGAATCTGCAAATATTCTGGCCGGGTTTTGTAAAGAAGAACTATATCCTTCTGCCAGGTTCCAGTTCCAGCTAACCAAATTTCCATTATATCCACTGGTCAGGTCTGTAAATGAAATATTATCATTCATACAGATTTCAGAAGCACTCATACTAAAATCAGCTTTTGGTTGCGGGTAAATATTAGAAAAAACTTTGGTGATTGAATCTACACACAAATTTGTACTCGTTACAATCAGTCTAACAGAATAATTGCCTAAAGCTGAATATTGATGAACAGGATTTTTTAAGACAGATCCTTCTGCGTTATTACTATCCCCAAAATTCCATTTATAAGTAAATAAAGAAGCAGAATTATCTGCAATATTGGTTGAATCTGAAAATTGTGCATTTCCTCCGGGTAAACATACAATTGCCGGCATACCAAAGTTTACAGATGGTAAAGGATGTACTGTTATAACCTGTGAATCTGCTTTACTGATACAACCACTGTCTGTCTGAACTGTTAAGAAAGCCGTGTAAGTTCCATAAACTGAATATATTTTAGAAAAGTTCTTATTATTTAAGTTTGTTATGGTGGTACCATCTCCAAAATTCCAGACCCATTGAATGATATTACTGTAATTGGCAACAGAATTATCTGTAAAAATAATACTGTCTTTTTCACAATCCGGATTTGAAAAACTCCATTTGGCAGTAGGGGAAGGCCATACAGTAATGGTATTTTTTGCAGAATCCCTGCAACCTGCAGTAGATATATACAAAGCCAATAAAGTATCTGTTCCTACTCCTGCAAGTTTAGGATCAAATAGTCCACTGTTGCTAACCCCAGTTCCGGTATAGGAAAAGACTCCACTGTTGATATTATTGATTTCTGATGCAGTATTAATCTGTCGTGCAACAGCATCAAAGCAAATGCCGGGAATAGTGGTAAACCGTACAACCGGACTGGCAGTTACATTAATCACCGTATCTTTTGTATTAATACAACTGGAACCGGAATAAGCTGCAAAATGAATGGTATAATTTGCAGAAGGTGGAACTATAGCCGGATATAAATGAGCATATACAGCATTTAATATTGGCGTTGGAACTGAATCATAGATAAGTGGATGATTCAGAAAATCCCAGTAAATCTTTAGCCAGGTTACAGCACCAAAATCAACCGTAGAAAGATTGGTAATTTTTACAGAATCATTACTGCACTTGGTAGCAAGATTATTCAATGCAAAATTGGCATGAGGTACAGCACCATTAACTGTTAACAATTCTTTGGTGCTATCTATACAACCATTGGCAGATGTTACCGTTTCTGATACCCAGTAATGCCCCTGAGATGAATAATGATGTAAGGGGTTCTGATTGGAAGATGTATCGGGATATTTGTTTGAAGACAAACTATCTCCGAAATTCCAGAAATATTTAAATCCGGTTGAATGATCAGCAATACTGGTAGTATCAGCAAATTGTGCATATGCATCAGTTAAACAAAGCTGTGGTAAAACAAAACCAGGTATTGGTAAAGGATTAACAGTAAAACTTCTCACTGTTGTATCACTTTTGCATCCTAAGGCCGACTGTACGGCCAGTTTCACAGAATTTGAACCCCAGCTGGCAAATATTTCCGGTATGCTGGTAAAGCGGGAATACGTTTGTTTTACATCCCCATTACTAAAGATCCAATACCAATGAGTTAGGCTGTCTAAATATGTTTTTGAACTGTCAGAAAAATAAACAGTGTTTTTCTGACAATTGGGATAAGTAAATTTAAAATTGGCTACCGGTAATGTATCTACCAAAAGTGTATCAATATTAGCAAATACCGGAACAGTATTTAGTTCGCAACTATTAGAATCTGTAATATTCAAAACCCTGTAAGTATTGGAGGCTAGCGGGGATGCTGTAAAATATGCTGGAGAAGATTTAACAGATGCCATGGTATCAATAATTCCCTTAATACTGTCTTTATAAATAAAAGTCCAGGGTGCTGTGCCTGTTAAACTGAAATTTACATTTTTAGAACTGCCATAACAAAGCGTGTCCAGAGATTTTGTAAAATTAACTGTTGGCAATGGATGAACGGTAATTTTTAAACTGTCTGAAGAGGATGGGCATCCATTTCCAAAATCAGCTTTTACAATATAAGTACCCGAATTACTTAAAGTAGGGTTAATGATCTTTGGCTGGCTCCCTGTTGCCGTATACCCATTGGGTCCTGTCCATGTATAGTTGGCTCCGGAAACAGTGGTAGCTGATAATTGTATATCTGTTGCTACACAGGTTAAAGAATTTAACAAAGAAGGTGATAAAAGAACTTTACTGTAATTGGAAAAATAACCTAATCTCGTTCCGGTAGTAGTACCTCCATTCAGAAAACCCAGATGAAATAATCCGGTAGTATTGGAAACTACTGTAGTAACAAGTGTCTTAAAAATATTGTCAATATTAGGTAATGAAGATGAAGTTATTCTCGCAGCCATCCAGGAACCATTTGTTCCAACCACTGGCTGAAATAAGTATGAAGGGATTACTGCGTTCCCATTCACCAAAAAATTACCAATATCAGCAGTATGACACAAAAGATTTAGCTGAAAAGTTTCATTGGTAGACCTAACGAATGAAACCAATTGAGAGCCTGTACAGGTAATACTGGGTAAATTAGTGGAAGCCATTTCCTGACCCTCGCCTGTTACCTGATAAACATAAACAGGGTTAGAAGTTGTTATATATTCGCTTGCAGAATTGAAAGTTCTTTTAAACACTCCGCCTCTTTTAATTGTTGTTGTTGTAATACTACCGTTTGCATCTGTAATGTTAATTACTGTATTATCCTGTGTGGCCCATATATAATAATAATCCTGGGTATAATATCCATCATTCATATTACCACGTACAATAATAAATTCATTTCCATTATTGTTTTCAGATATAATCTGGTCTCCTATAAGGTCACGGCTACCACTCGTAGGACCTGCAAAAGAATCCCCGATAGTGTCATCATAAATCGTAACAGAAACGGGCTTGCTTGCAATTACAATACTTCCCCCCAAATGTGTTCCTACAGCAAAGTTTTGGGCTACCACTGCATAAGATTGCCCTTTGTTTAAAACTTTTGTAATTGTATCATTTTTACTATGGTGTATCACATCATTACTGGGTACAATTTTAACGGTATCATTATCTTCCGTTGCAACAATGATAAAGCCGTTTTTAGGCTGGGGATTATATTGGCCAGTAAGAGCCTGTGCATTGGCAAAATCGGTCTGACCTGGGATTAAAAAGTTTGTACCAATTCCTACATTTCCTTTCAATGGAAATATTTCCGGATTTACATCACTACCAGCGCTATTTTGGGCAACTATTTCATAATAGGCAGAAATATAATTGGATGCAGTAATTTTTATACCATAATTTAAAACAGAATCATAATAATTATTACCATATGCGTCGTAATAAGTGTTTTCGAGGTAACCTATCTGGCTGCTGGCATCAATATTTTGTTCACTATAAGCATTCAGGTGAAACGAATAAGAGATAAAAAGCGGATTTGCTGGTTCTGATATCACAATATCTGCAGGTTTATCATAGGTGGAAATCCTAAATATAACTGGTTTATTGGCGTGCCCATGACAGATATAGGGTGCTGCAAACCAAAAAAGGGTGTCTTTTTGTGCCTGGGTAAAAGATACTATCAATATTCCAATGATTACGCAAAAATTCTTCTTAAAAGCCATGACATGAGAGTGGATTTACAAAATGTAAAGATAGTTGTCTTTATTGGGCAACTAGCTGATGAATTTTGGTTCTAACTTAATATTAAGATTGCCCTGATTCAATATCATCGCCAGGTCAAAAGTTTAGCAAACTAGGGAGATAGATATTTTATTCTAAAATGCTGCCTGCTATATTAATTTCTCCGCTTTTAAATTTTGTAATAATCAGAAAAGTAAAATTCACAGCTGTTTACAGACTGATAATAACCTGCTTTTGAATTAAAGCACAAAAAAGGCACAGTTAATCCGCAGTTAATCCACATAAAATGCGGGAAATATGTGGGATAACTGTGGGATAACTGTGGGTTAAGTCAGAATCAGATCAGAGTATGTACCCGATATTGTCTAGTCCTAAACTAGCTATACAGGAAAAAACATATAAATGTTATAGATTAGAAATGGATTTATTACAATGCAAACAAACAATAACAAAATACAGTCATTAATTTTGTTGCATCATAACGGTTTAAATTATATATATGGATCTTCAAATAAAAAATCAGCTATTTATAGTAGGCGGAGCAACATCAGGGTTAGGAAAAGCAGTGGCTGAAGCTTTATTAAAAGAAGGTGCATTAATTATTGCAGTAGCCAGAGGGGAAGAAAAATTAAAAGCATTTCAGCAAACAGCACCGGCACAGATAGAAATATTTACCGGAGACCTTACAGCACCCGGAGTAACGGATGCTTTACTACAACAGATAGGGGAAAGAAAAATTCAGGGTATAGTAGTGAATGCAGGCGGACCGCCAGCCAAAACTGTTTTGGAAACAAGCATGGATGACTGGGATGGAGCGTATAGAAATATATTAAGATGGAAGGTAGACCTTACCAAATCTATAGTTGGTAAAATGATTCCGGAAAATTATGGGAGAATTGTATTTATTGAAAGTGCTGCTGTAAAACAACCCATTGAAAACCTGGTATTGAGCACTGCATTAAGGTTGGCGGTTGTTGGTTTTGCCAAGACTTTTGCTCAGGAAATCTCAAAATCTGGAATTACCATTAATATACTGGCACCCGGAGCACATGATACGCCCGCCATTACCCGTTTGCATGTAAAGAAAAGTGAGCAAACCGGCATACCGGTGGAAGAAGTACGTAAAATGGGTACTAAAGAAATTCCGGTGGGTATATTAGGAGATGCAGCAGATTTTGCATCACTGGCAGTCTGGTTATTAAGTCCGGTTTCCAAATATATTACCGGCCAAACTTTTACTGTGGATGGGGGTTCCAATAAAAGTGTATTTGGCTAGAGGAATGGATCAGGAGTAAATTTCTTCAATCTGGTTTTTATACTTTTCAAAAATCACTTTACGTTTCAGGCTTAGTTTAGGAGTCATTTCACCAGCTTCCACACTCCATTCTGCGGGTAATAGTTTGAATTTTTTAATTTGTTCCACATGGTTGAACAAAGGATTAAAAGATTCAACCACTTCTTCATATAATTTAATAACCAGGGGATGGCAAACTGCTTCCTCATTGGAACAGTGAATATCCTGCTGTTTCATCCAGATATGTAAATGGTTGAAAGAAGGAACAATCAGGGCAGCAACAAATTTCCTGTCGGCTCCCAACACAATAATCTGTTCTATATAGGGACTTTCCTTGAATTTATTTTCCAATGGTTGGGGAGCAACATATTTACCACCACTTGTTTTAAACAATTCTTTCTTCCTGTCGGTTATTTTAAGGAATTTTCCATCCACCCATTCCCCTATATCTCCGGTATGTAACCATCCGTCAATTATAGTTTCAGCTGTTAAGTCAGGCCGTTTATAATATCCTTCCATTACGGTAGTACCCCTTACACAGATTTCTCCATCTTCCGCCAGTTTCACTTCAATACCATCAATGGGCGGCCCAACAGTTCCAAATCTCGTTCCTCCGGGTATTTTTCTGTTAATACTGATTACCGGACTGTTTTCTGTTGGTCCATATCCCTCAAATACAGGGATTTTTGCTGCATTAAAAATGCGTAATAATTTAACCTGGCAGGCTGCACCACCGGTAACTATAAAATCTATATTACCACCCAGGGCTTCCCTCCATCTCTGAAAAATGATTTTATTAGCCAGAGCCAGTTGTATATTATAAAAGAAGCCGCCATTAATGTTATTATCATATTTCTCTCCCAGACCCACTGCCCAGTAAAATAAAAATCGTTTAATACCGGTTAAATGGCTTCCGGCCAGCATAATCCTTTCAAAAACTTTCTCCAATAAACGGGGGACAGTAGTAAAGAGATTGGGTTTTACCTCTTTCAGGTTATCTCCGATCGTTTCTATACTTTCTGCATAATAAATACCAATTCCACTGAAGATGTAGATATAGGTAATGATTTTTTCAAAAATATGATTGAGGGGCAGAAAGCTTAATGCTTTTGCATGAGGTGTATCTTTAAAAGGGAAGCTTTTAATACTATAAGCCAGGTCTGAATATATGTTGGCATGGCTTAACATTACACCTTTAGGAATGCCGGTTGTTCCGGATGTATAAATAATAGTAGCAATGTGAGAAACAGGTATCGTTTTTTTAATAGCTTCAATCTTTTCAACAGCCGCTTCATTGGAAAGAGCGGTTATTTCAGACCAGTGATGCGCTCCTTCAATCCTGTCAAAAGTATAAATTGTTTGCAGGGAGGGAATATTGGGTTGAATGGATTTTATTTTAAGATAGAGTTCCTGATTACTTACAAAAATGAATTTAACTTTGGCATCATTCAGAATAAATTCTATTTCATTCAGGTTGGTGGTAGGATATAAAGGAACAAGGATAGCCCCTGCCTGTTGTACAGCCAGATCAGTAAATACCCATTCGGGCCGGTTATTACTGATAATGGCAATTTTATCACTGCCTTCGGCTGTCATATTATAGGCAGAAACACCCAATATATCCAGTCCAGCACTAAATGTATTGATAATATCCTTTACTTCGGCAGTGGAGTAAGTTTTCCATTGGCCATTTTCCTTGGCAGCAACCATATCAGTTTTGGGAAATTTCTCCAACTGATAATCAACAGCATCAAATAATCGCTTAAATGGTATGGTCATACTATATCGTTAGAATAAAGGAATTCCGATGTTTATACTGCAAACTACAGTACCAAAATAAGTAAACCCCTACAAATAAAAAGAAAAGCCGGGGATTATTTAAAAATAAAATTGATTGGCGGGAATTTTATAAACTTTGTTTTGCTGGTAATATTTATAGCCGGCAGCCTGTTTATCGTGGGTATTCAGCCAAATTTCATAGGCGGCAGGATTGGCTGCTGCACCAAATATCCATTGGTTATAGGCTTCAAATAAGCCTTCTTTCATTAAAAAACGCTGGTGGTCAAATAAATGAAAAGGAAACTTCTCCTGGTATCCAGAAATAAACCAGTCTATGATAAAACGGGTTTTAATAGCAGTCATGATATCTGCATTAATTCCATTTACAGTAAGATTTTTACTTTTATTCATGATTTCCAGTAAAGCCGAAGTAAATTCAGTTTTATCGGAAAGTGCTAATATATCCGGAGAAGCATACAGTTTTTTATAAGCTTCCAGTAAAAGGGCTTTTATATCTGCTGTTCTGGTAGTGAAACTTTCCAGGTTTACAAACACTTCCCCGTACATCAATTCCTTTACTAAATTATTATACCGTGCATAGTAATTAGTGGCATTGAAATAATTAAGGCTGTAATTGGGGTCCATTTTAATCCCTTTTTCCCATTGTTCAATAGCACCCTGCAGGTTTTTATCCATTGCAAGCAGCTCTCCAAATTCATTATATAAAGGGCCACTATCCGGGAATTTAGCAAGTCCGGTTTTATAAACTTTAGTGCATTCTTTATACTGGTTGGTAGCTTTATAATCGTTCCCTAAAATCTGGTACACCTGTTCATCTACATCCGGCCTTTGAATTAAATCAAGACAAATATTGGCAGATCCCTTATAATCCTCTGCAAGAAAATTGATATAAGCCAGGTCTTTCAGCATTTCAAGGCTATAGGGTTCAATTTTAAGTGCATTTGTTAAATACATATTAGCATTTTCCAGATCACCCTTTTTAAGGTAATCCTTAGCTTTTGCATATAAAGTTTTTGCATCCTCGTGTTGCCCAAAGGAGACAGAAAAACTACCTAATAAAAATAAAAATGCTAATATGGGTTTCATTTTTTGGAGATTATTCGTAAATCAAATGGGTTAGTAAGCCATCACGGAGTTTAGGTTCGAACCAGGTGCTTTTAGGCGGCATTACATTGCCACTGTCTGCAATATCAAACAATTGGTCAATCGTTACGGGATACAAACTAAAAGCCACTTTCATTTCACCTGAGTTTACTCTTTTTTCCAATTCACCTAATCCTCTGATCCCTCCTACAAAATCAATCCTGGTATCTGTTCTTGGGTCTTTAATATTTAAAACAGGTTCCAGCAGATTATTCTGAAGAATAGTTACATCTAAAATTCCGATAGGGTCTGTGGTAAAAGTCCCTTCTTTTGCCGAAGCCTTATACCAGTTACCGGATAAATATATTCCAAATTCATGAAGTTTAGTAGGTTGAACTGCAAAATTTTCCATTTTTACCAAATCAAACTTATCCTGAAGAACAGCCAGAAAAGAATCTTCGGTGTGGCCGTTCAGATCTTTCACCAGGCGGTTATAATCCATGATATATAACTGGTTGGAAGGGAAAAGCGTAGTAAGGAAAAAATCGGCAGCAGCAGTTTTTTTATTTCCCAGGGCTTTTCTGACTTTTGCAGCAGAAGCAGCACGATGATGCCCGTCTGCAATATAGGTACAGGGGATTTCAGTTTTAAAAACAGTACTTATTTGTTCTATAATATCATTATCGCTGATAACCCAAATAGTATGTTGAATCCCATCGTCTGCAATAAAATCGTATCCTGGTGTTTTACCGGTTTTCCATTTTTCTATAATACTGTCAATGGTCTCATTATTCCGGTAAGCCAAAAATACATTACCCGTTTGTGCACCTGAGGTTTTGATATGGTTAATCCGGTCAGCTTCTTTTTCAGGTCGTGTAAATTCATGCTTTTTAATGATGTCGTTTTCATAATCATCCACACTGCTAACAGCCACCAATCCAGTCTGGCTTCTTCCATTCATGACCAGCTGATAGATATAATAGCATTCTTTACTTTCCTGAAATAAAATCTCTCTTTTTATAAAAGCATCTAAATTTTGTTTGGCGTTTTCATATACAGCAGCTGAATGAATATCAATAGAAGCGTCCAAATCTATTTCACTTTTAGTAATATGCAGAAAAGAGGCAGGATTACCCTGGGCTTCTATTTTAGCTTCAGCACTGTTTAAAACGTCGTATGGCCTGCTGGCAACTTGTTTAGCGAACTGAGGCTGAGGTCTTAACGCTTTAAAAGGTTTAATTAAGGTCATTGTTCTTTTGAATATTTTTTTAATTCTTGTTTGCAAAATCTTTCATCAGGTCTGTAAAGGCCACCACACTTTCATAATCCAGTGCATTATACATACTTACGCGGATTCCTCCAACTGTTCTGTAGCCTTTAATACCAATCATACCATTTAGCTTACATTCTTCCAGAAATTTATTTTGTAAACTTTCATCATTCATAAAGAAAACGGCATTCATCAGGCTCCTGTCTTCTTTTGCAATGGGGCAATTGAAAATTGGGAGTTGGTCAATGGTGTCGTATAATAAGCCAGCTTTTGCAATACTGCGTTTCTCCATTTCTGTTAATCCGCCTTCTTTTTTAATCCATCGCAGGGTTAACATAGCCACATAAACAGCAAAAACAGGGGGGGTATTCATTAAAGAAGCTGCTTCAATATGTTTACGGTAATCCATAATGGCGGGGATGGGACGAGTGATTTTCCCCAGTATATCTTTTTTCACCACCATTAAGTTTACACCAGCAGCACCCATATTCTTTTGAGCACCGGCATAGATGAGTGAAAACTGTTTAAAATTAAGAGGACGGCTAAAGATATCGCTGCTCATATCTGCTATTAAAGGGATATCCGTTTGTGGAAATGTATGCCATTGTGTTCCTTCCACCGTATTGTTAGAAGTAATATGCAGGTATGCAGCATCAGCCGGAATATCAAAATCTTTATTAATATAGGTATGGTTTTTATCTTTTGAAGATGCCACCACATTTACCTTTCCAAATAAAGCAGCTTCTTTCCAGGCTTTATTACCCCAAATGCCGTTATCACAGTATGCTGCGGTTTCATTTGTATCCAGCAGGTTCATGGGTACCTGCATAAATTGAGTGGTAGCCCCGCCATGTAAAAACAATACTTCATAAGTATCATCCAGTTGCATCAACTCTTTTACAAGGCTTCTGGCTTCTTCCAGCACTTCTACAAACCAATTGGTACGGTGGCCGATTTCTAAAATAGATAGTCCGATATTATTAAAATCAATGACTGCAGCTGCAGCTTGTTGTAATACTTCCTGAGGCAGGACAGAAGGACCTGAGTTAAAATTGTGTTTTTTCATTGCTTATTAAAGGTGCAAGTTAATTAAAAACAAAAAAATGGGCTTTAATTAGATAAAATCTAATCAGCAACGTCAGTTACCCCACCACTGATAACAAACTTCATAGCTTCCGGAGCAGCTATATTGGTAAGTATTTTTACCTTTTCTTTAGGAACAATATAAGTGATTCCACTAATAGCATAGGAATGGGGTACATATACAACCACATGGTCTTTCATATTGAAATCAGCTGCTTCTTTCCTGGTTAAAAAGCCAATACGCCAAACATCTGTAGCGTCTACATTTACCAGTACCGCCTTGTCAAATTTCTTTTTATTTCCTGCAAATGCTTCAAAAAAGTCTTTAACAGAAGAATAAATAAATTTAATTCCAGGGGTTTTTTCTATTAAACTGTCTAATATATTCACCAGTTTGGAAAAAATGAAAGAAGAAGAAACACGCCCTACAATTAATACAATAACAATTACCACAATAAAACCAAGACCCGGAATTTTTTTCAGATTTCCTTCCCCGTCTTTAGGCAACCATAACGGAAATACGGAATGAACAATATTGGGTAAAATATCATCTACAAAATTAAAAAGGCTCAGCACCACCCAAAGCGTAATACCAATAGGAGCCAATACAGCTAATCCCTGCAGGAAATATTGCAGGGTTCTTTTTAAAAAAGGAGCTACCCAGGAAGGTTGTTGCTGCATACTCATAATACAAAGATGTTCATTATTAACTAAACCAAACCTGTTTTGGTTTGTTTTTCTGAAATATCCACCGCAGAACTGATAATAAAACCGTTTAACAATAAATTAATCTCTTTCAAAAAATGGAAACTTAAATTACACAAAAAGTTTCCTTAGTTTTGCAAATCTCTTAAAACTAAGTAATGCAAGAAAGAATAATAGCCAAGGCCCATGAATTATTTATGCGGTATGGTTTCAGAAGTGTAAGCATGGATGAGATAGCTACACAGCTGGGGGTGAGCAAAAAAACAATTTATCAGTTTTTTACTGATAAGGATGCATTGGTAGACAGTATCATAGAAATGGAAATAAAAGGGAATGAAAAATTATGCTCGGTGCAGAAAAAGGAATGTAAAGATGCCGTTCATGAAATTTTCCTGGCATTAGACCATATGAATGAAATGCTGGAGAATATGAATCCATCCCTGATGTATGATCTGGAAAGATATCATCCGGCTGCATTTAAAAAACTAACGGGCCATAAAAACAAGTTTTTTTATGATGTGGTAAAAGACAATCTGGAAAGAGGTAAAAAGGAAGGCCTTTACCGCGAGGAAATAAAAACAGAAATCATAGCCCGGTTCAGGCTGGCTTCCACATTCCTGGTTTTTGATGGCAATGTATTTCCAAGGGATAAATACACCATACTTCAGTTAATGGAAGAAGTAACGGATAATTATTTACACGGAATAGTAAGTGGAAAAGGCCAGAAATTAATTGAAAAATATAAACAACAACGCAATAAAACACTAAGTGTATGATGAGAAGATGTAAGATTGTAGCATTGTTACCGGTCATCCTGTTTGTTTGCCGGCTTAATGCTCAAAACAATGCTGTAAAGCATGCTTTCGATATTCACCAATGTATTGAATATTCGGATAAAAATAATGTACAGGTAAAAAATGCCTTACTGGCTGTAAAAATACAGGAGCAATCCAACAGAGAAATTACTTCCGCTGCACTTCCTAATTTATCAGGAAGCCTCGGGTTAACAGATTATCTGGAGATACCCACCACATTAATACCGGGGCAGTTTTTCGGGGGCCAGCCCGGCACTTTTGAGCCCGTTCAGTTTGGTACAAAATATAATTCTGCTGCCAGTTTACAGTTGCAACAGGTATTATTTGACGGACAGGTCTTTGTAGGTCTGCAAGCACGCGCTGCATCATTGGAATACCAGCGCAAAAATGTAGAAGTAACACAGGAAAACATTAAAGCCAACATCTATAAAATTTATTACCAGTTGGTAGTAAGTAAAACACAGGTGAGTTTACTGGATGCCAATATTGAAAGATTGCAAAAATTAAAACATGATGAAACCATTATGTATAAAAATGGTTTTGCAGAGAAGCTGGATATAGATAAAGTAGCCGTTCAGTTGGCAAACCTCCAAACACAGAAGCTTAAAACTTTGAATACCATTGAAATAGGATACCTGGGGTTAAAAACTTTACTGGGCATGCCCGTAAAGGACACTTTAGAGCTTACGGATAATATCAGCGAGGAGAAAATAAAAAATGGTTTACTGGATTCTGCCTATCAATATACAGACAGAAAGGAATATCAATACCTGGATGTGGTGAAAAGACTCAACGAATTTAATATAAAACGCTATAAATTAAGCTATTACCCTTCAGTAGCTTTAACTGGCGTTTACAGTAAATCTGCGCAGCGTACACAATTTGATATATTTGGAAAGGGTGACTGGTATACCACTTCCTATCTGGGAGTGAATATATCTATACCCATTTTTGATGGATTTGCCAAAGACAGCAGGATTAACCAGGCAAAATATACTTTACTGCAAACCAATAACCAGATCAGTGATTTAAAATTAAACATTGATAATCAGGTTAAACAGGCCAGATTAAATTTTGAAACTGCCATTGCAACGCTGGATAATCAGGAAGAAAACCGGAAACTGGCAGAATCTGTTTATAATCAGACGAAGAAAAAATATGAAACCGGTACAGGTTCCAATCTAGAAATTACCAATGCACAAACAGACCTGATTACCGCAGAAACCAATTATATCAATTCTATGTATGATGCCGTAATAGCCAAAGTGGACTATTTTAAAGCAATCGGAAAACTATAAAGTAAACCTTAATAAAAATCATTTATGAAAAATATAGCAACATTAATTATTGTATCGGCGGTGTTTGTTTTAGCATCGTGCGGTTCTAAATCTGGTAATGCAGAGTTAACTGAAAAAAAGGCAAAACTGGAAGAACTGAAAAAACAACAGTCAGCCCTTAATGACCAGGTGGTGAAACTGGAAACTGAAATTGGTAAGTTAGACCCTTCCACCATTCAAAAAGAAAATGAAAAGCTGGTAAGTGTAACCCCTTTGAGTATCGCTCCATTTGCCCATTATATTGATTTACAGGGAAAAGTGGAAGCGGTGAATATTGCTTATGTAACTCCACGCGGCCAGGGTGGCCAGGTAAAAGAATTATATGTTAGAAAGGGAGATGCTGTAAAAAAAGGACAGCTCCTTTTAAAATTAGATGATCTGGTAATCAAACGCCAGATTGACCAGTTACAAACTCAATTAGGTTTTGCAAAAGATTTATATCAGCGTCAGCAAAATCTCTGGAAAGAAAATATTGGAACAGAAGTTCAATTATTGTCTGCCAAAAACCAGGTTGATAATATTGAAAAACAAATTTCCATTGTAAAAGAACAACAATCCTTTACCAATGTATATGCCGAAATGGATGGGGTTCTGGATGATGTGAATGTGAAAGTGGGTGAAATTTTTATGGGAGCAGGACAAATTAAACTGATTAATACCAGTGATTTAAAAGTTACCGCACAAGTTCCTGAAAATTACCTGGAAAAAGTAAAAGTAGGTACTTCTTTAAAAGTGATTTTACCGGATATTAACAGAACAACTGATGCTGTAATAAGGGTTGCCGGAAAACTGATTGATCCGCTCAGCCGTAGTTTTTATATTGAAGCTAAATTGCCAACGGATAATATCTTCAGACCAAATCAGGTAGCACAGGTTAAAATAATGGATTACAGCAATGCCAATGCTATAACTATTCCTGTTAATACTTTACAAACGGATGATAAAGGGAAATTTGTAATGGTATCTGCTAAAGAAAATGGTAAAACGGTTGCCCATAAAAAACCAGTAGTGGCAGGTGAATTGTATGGTGATAAAATAGAAATAAAGAGTGGTTTACAGGCCGGAGACCTGCTGATTACAGAAGGTTATCAATCAATATATGACGGCCAGACCATTACTACTTCTGCTTATTAAAATATTCTGCAGTTGCCTGTTCTGTTTTGATTAAGTAAATATTCTGAATGCAGAAAGGCTGATAAAATAAACAGGCATCCTAAAAATTTAAACTAATTGTATGAGTGTATTGGAAAATATAACAGGTAAATTTAAAGAGTTCAGTCCAACTTCCTGGGCCGTAAACAACAGAACCTCTATTTACCTGCTGATGGTCTTTGTTACCCTGATGGGTGTATTCCAGTTTGTAACCTTACCTAAGGAGCAATTTCCGGATATTGTAATTCCGACAATTTATGTATCTACCATCTATGTAGGTAATTCTCCAAAAGATATTGAAAACCTGATTACCCGACCACTGGAAAAACAAATCAAGGGGATTACTGGCGCTAAAATTAAAAAAGTAACCAGCACATCTGCTCAGGATTATTCAGCTATCCAGGTAGAATTTGATACAGATGTAAAGACTGATGAAGCATTACAGAAAGTAAAAGATGCAATGGATAAGGCCAAAAAGGATTTGCCAACGGATCTTACTCAGGAGCCAACTGCCCTGGAAGTAAGTTTTAGCGAGCAACCGATTATGTATGTGAATGTGAGTGGTAATTATGATGTGGTGAAGCTGAAAAAATATGCAGATGATTTAAAAGATAAACTGGAAGAAATTCCGCAAATTAACCGGGTAGATCTTGTTGGTGCGCCGGAAAGAGAATTTCAGGTAAATGTAGACAATTACCGTATGGAAGCAGCCAATATCACTTATGATGATATTGCAAACGCGATTTCGAGAGAAAACATGGATATATCCGGAGGATTACTGGAAGTGGGGAATATGAAAAGAAACCTCCAGTTAAAAGGCCAGTTTAAAACAGCCTATGATATTGAAAAAGTGATTATGCGCAATACCAGCGGAGCACCGGTTTACCTGAAAGATATTGCAACCATTAAGGATACCATTAAAGAAACAGAAAGCTATGCCCGTTTAAATGGAAATAATGTTATTACCCTCAATATTATTAAAAGAGCAGGGGAAAACCTGATTGAAACCAGTGATGCTGTAAAAGCAGTAACCAAAGAATTACAGGAAAAACAATTTCCGAAGGATTTGAAAATTGTGATAACCGGTGACCAGAGTAAACAAACCAGAACTTCTTTCAATGACCTGGTTAACTCAATAGTAATTGGTTTTATTCTGGTACTGATGATTCTGATGTTCTTTATGGGTATTACCAATGCCTTTTTTGTGGCATTGAGTGTGCCATTGAGTATGTTTGTGGCATTCATGTTTTTACCTGCGGCAGACTTAATTGTAGGATCTCATGTAACGCTCAATTTCATTGTATTGTTTGCCCTGCTGTTTGGATTGGGGATTATTGTGGATGATGCCATTGTGGTGATAGAGAATACCCACCGGATCTTTATGCAGGGGAATGGTTTAATTAATTCTGACAGAGCTGCAAAAATGGCTGCGGGAGAAGTATTTATACCGGTATTAGCAGGAACTTTAACCACGCTGGCACCATTTTTCCCATTATTATTCTGGCCGGGCATTATTGGTAAGTTTATGATTTACCTGCCTGCCATGCTCATTTTCACATTATCAGCTTCTTTGATTGTGGCATTCATTATGAACCCTGTATTTGCGGTGGATTTTATGAATCATAGTGATGATGAACCACTGAAAAGGAAATCTGCTATTTTTAAAAACCCCTTGTACTGGGTATTAATTGCAGTAGGAATTGTTTTAAATATTATCGGGCATCATATTGATATACCTGTTGAAGAAGGATTATCTTCCCCTGCAACCCCATATTTATTTTTCGGGAATTTATTACTGGTATTTGCAGCCTTACTGGTGTTTAACATTTATGTGCTGAATGATATGATACTGTATTTCCAGAATCATGCCCTGCCCTGGATCATGAATCATTATGAAAACCTGTTGCGATGGGCTTTAAAAGGATGGAGACCGGTATACCTGTTAATTTCAACGATTGCCCTGCTGTTCCTATCCTTTAATTTCTTTGGGGCCCGAAAGGTACCAGTAGTGTTCTTTCCGCAGGGAGACCCGAATTATATCTATGTTTATTTAAAGCTTCCGGTAGGAACTTCAGTTACCTATACTGATTCTGTTACAAGGCAACTTGAAAAAAGAGTTAATAAAGTATTAGGGATCGACTATACTAAAAATAAGACCAACCCGGTAGTGGAAAGTGTGATTACGAATATTGCAGTGGGTGCCAATGATCCTACCAGTGGCGACCGGAGTACCAGGAGTGAGTTGGGAAGGGTTCAGGTTTCTTTTGTGGAGTTTGCCAAAAGGAATGGCGTTTCCACTGCCAATTACCTGGATTCTATCCGGCATACATTAAAAGGAATACCGGGTGCAGAAATTAGTGTGGATCAGGAAAAAGGCGGTCCCCCAACAGACCCTCCTGTAAATATTGAAATTGCAGGGGAAGAGTTTGATGAGATTATTGGTACTGCAGTAGGATTGAAAAACTACCTGGATTCTTTGCAGGTACCCGGTGTGGAAGAACTTAAAATGGATATTGACCTAACCAATCCTGAAATTACGTTAACCGTAAACCGTCAGCGTGCTTTGGTTGAAGGGGTTTCATCCGCACAGATAGGTATGCAGATCAGAACAGCTTTATTTGGAAAGGAAGCCAGTAAAATTAAAGATGGCAAGGATGAATATAAGATTCAGATCCGCAATGGTGAAAACCAGCGTAAAAGCCTGGTAGATATGCTGAATATGAATATTGTATTCCGGGATATGGCTTCTGGCATGTCTGTAAAACGCATCCCCATCATCAACCTGGTGAATGTAGATTATACCAGTACCCTGGGAAGTGTGAAGCGTAAAAATCAGAAACGGGTAATTACACTCCGTTCCAATGTAACTTCTGGTTTCACACCTACATCGGTTAACCAGGTATTGGCCAATCATATTGCAGATTTTAAAAAGAAACCGGATAATGTAACTATTAAGCAAACCGGAGAGGGAGAACAACAGGCAGAAACAGGGGCATTTTTAGGAAAAGCCCTTTTAATCGCCCTGATGCTGATTTTGTTTATCCTGGTTTTACAGTTTAATTCTGTTAGTAAAGCAGTGATTATTCTTTCTGAAATTATCTTTAGTGTGATTGGGGTGATGCTGGGATTTGGATTGACACGGATGGAGGTATCTGTAGTAATGACTGGTATTGGTATTGTAGGCCTGGCTGGTATAGTAGTAAAGAACGGGATATTGGTGATTGAATTTGCGGATGAATTACGCGCCAGGGGAATGAAAACCCGGGAAGCTGTGATTCAGGCAGGTAAAACACGTATTATTCCGGTATTATTGACTGCAATGGCTGCGATACTGGCACTGATTCCACTGGCAGTAGGATTTAATATCAATTTTATTACCATGTTCTCTGAATGGAATCCACAAATTTACTTTGGTGGGGATAATGCCCGATTCTGGAAACCGTTAAGCTGGACCATCATTTTCGGGCTTTCCTTTGCCTTCTTTATGACACTGGTGATTGTACCAAGTATGTATTTAATTGCAGAAAGGTTAAGAAGGCCCATGCGGAGGATGTTTGGTGGCAGATGGATCAGTATGCTGGGGATACCGCCGTTTACATTTATTTTTATTTATTTAGTATTGGTGAATGTAGAAATTAATACATTCTCAAATTTCTGGGGTAGTAAATTGCTGTTAAAAGTATGTTCATTCATTCCACCGATATTCCTGCTAATGATATTGTTTAGGCTAGGAGTAACTTCCATGAAATGTTTTTTTTCTTTTTTTAAATAAAATATGGTTATAAATACACTTAAAATAGGCCGCTCTTCCTAAAGAGTGGCTTATTTATTTTAAGAGCTTTTTACTTTTGTAAAAAAAAATATGATACAAAATCACGAAATAGATTTTCGCATTTACGGGGAAGAAATGCAGTATGTAGAAATAGAACTGGATCCCAATGAAACTGCCATGGCAGAACCGGGGGCCTTTATGATGATGGAAGATGGCATTAGTATGCAAACCATTTTCGGGGATGGCAGTAATAACCAGGGAGGTGGTTTACTTGGCAAACTGATGAATGCAGGGAAAAGGGTATTGGCAGGAGAAAATTTATTTATGACAGCATTTACCAATATTGGTAACGGTAAAAAGCATGTTTCATTTGCTTCTCCCTACCCCGGAAAAATCATTCCACTCAATTTACTGGAACTGGGCGGAACGGTGATTTGCCAGAAAGATGCATTTCTGTGTGCGGCCAAAGGGATCAGTATTGGTATAGAATTCCAGAAGAAACTGGGTACTGGTTTATTTGGGGGAGAAGGGTTTATTATGGAACGCCTGGATGGGGATGGAATGGCATTTATGCATGCCAGTGGGTATGTGCAGCAAAAGCAATTAATGGCTGGCGAGGTATTAAAAATAGATACGGGTTGTATTGTTGGATTTACTGCTTCTGTACAGTATGATATTGAATTTGTTGGTGGCATTAAGAATGCCATATTTGGGGGAGATGGAATTTTCTTTGCAACATTACGCGGACCTGGTATTGTGTGGATCCAGAGTTTACCCATCAGCAGACTGGCTGGCCGTATTTTGCAGTATGGTACTTATAAAAAGAGAGAAGAAGGAAGTATATTGGGAGGATTAGGTCTGGGCAGTATTATTGATGGGGATAATCAATGGTAAATACTTATTTTTTTCTTTAATTGCTAATTGAATTGAATTATTTTAGTGCTCCACTATTCTTATTTTGAAAGAGTTAAAAGCTGCCATACAAAACAATTCCATTTTATCTGAATCCAGTTGCAATTCTTTTATTGCCCACTGGAAATTAATGAGTGTAGGCAAGGATTATCATTTTCTGCGGGAAAACGCTGTTAGTGATTATTTATATTTTATAAAAAAAGGGATATTAAGGAACTATTATTTTAAGAATGGAAAAGAAGTAACTGAATGGATTGCTATGGATGGGACCTTCTGTTTTTCCATCGTCAGTTTTTTTCAAAGGATACCCAGTAAATTAATGATTCATGCCATTGAACCTGCAGAAGTGTATGTTTTACATTATGATGACCTGATGCGATTATGTGATGCAGACCATGAAATTGAAAGATGGTTCCGGAAAATAATTACAGGCTCCTTAATTCTTTCTCAATACCGGATGGATTCCATACAGTTTGAAACTGCCCAGCAGCGTTATGATAAACTAATGGAGAAAAGGTCACATATTATTCAAAGGGTTCCATTAGCCTATATTGCCAGCTTTTTAGGAATTACACAGGAAACACTCAGCAGGATCAGGGCTAATCATTAAATCAGCTTTTTGATTATTGTCAATCCAAACATTCAATTAAGTTAAGAACTTTACCATCTTAAATTAAATGTTTGCAACATGAAAAAAATTTTCCTCATCACACTGGTATTTTGTTTACCGGTATTGGTAATGGCACAGATTAATCCAAAAGCCAAAGAACTGGTTTCCAAAATGACCTTACAGGAAAAAGTAAAACTGGTGGTTGGTATGGGTTTTAAAATGCCGGTATTACCCAATTCCACTAATAAAGAAAAGGACAAAGATGTATTGGGTATTGCACTACCTCCTTCATCAGAAGAAAATATAAAAATCCCTGAAAAAGTTCCCGGTGCTGCAGGAAGAACGCATGGTATTTCCAGGCTGGATATACCTATTCTTACATTATCAGATGGCCCTGCAGGGGTAAGAATAGACCCTAAAAGAGGAACCAATCAAACCTATTATGCCACAGCCTGGCCTGTTGGCACCTTACTGGCTTCCTCCTGGGATACCGCCCTGGTTAAAAAAGTAGGGGTTGCCTTTGGTAATGAAGTAAAAGAATATGGTATTGATATCTTACTGGCGCCAGCACTGAATATTCACCGTAATCCATTGGGAGGAAGAAATTTTGAATACTATTCCGAAGATCCGGTTGTGGCAGGCAATATTACTGCTGCTATGGTGAATGGTATAGAATCTAATGGTGTGGGTACTTCTATTAAGCATTTTGCACTGAATAATCAGGAAACCAACAGAAATAGTGTAAATACGGTGGCAAGTGAACGAGCAATCCGGGAGATTTATTTAAGAGGATTTGAAATTGCAGTGAAGAAATCACAACCCTGGACGGTGATGTCTTCTTATAACCTGGTAAATGGAACTTTTACCTCTGAAAGTTATGATTTGTTAACCACTATTCTCAGAAAAGAATGGGGGTTCAAAGGTTTAGTAATGACCGATTGGTTTGGTGGTAAAGATCCGGTAGCACAAATGAAAGCCGGCAATGATTTATTAATGCCTGGTACTGCTTTTCAGGAAAAAACTATACTTGATGCTGTAACCAGTGGTAAACTGGACGAAAAAGTACTGAATGAAAATTGCGAACGTATCCTGAATCTTGTATTAAATTCTCCAACCTATCTGGGTTATAAATATTCAGATAAACCTGATTTACAAGCTCATGCCCAAATTTCCCGTCATGCAGCCACTGAAGGTATGATCCTCTTAAAAAATGAAGCAGCTTTACCATTACAACAGAAAAATGTGGCTTTATACGGCAATACTTCTTATGCATTTATTGCCGGTGGAACAGGAAGTGGTGATGTAAATAAAGCCTATACTGTTTCTTTATTGGAAGGATTAAAGAATGGTGGGTATAGTGTTAATGCAGATTTAAAGAAAACTTATCAGGATTATATAGCAATTGAAAAAGCAAAGCAACCCAAGCCAAAAGGTTTCTTTGATGTGATTCCCCCGATTGCAGAAATGAATATAGATCCTGCAACAGCTCAAAAAGATGCGGCTGCAAACGACCTGGCAATCATTACTATTGGAAGAAATGCAGGTGAAGGTGCAGACAGAAAAGTGGAAAATGATTTTAATTTAACCAGTGCAGAACAACAATTAATTCAAACAATCAGTGCTGCGTACCATGCTAACCATAAAAAAGTAGTGGTTGTATTGAATATTGGTGGTGTGATTGAAACTACCAGCTGGAGAGACCAGGCAGATGCTATATTACTGGCCTGGCAGCCCGGTATTGAAGCCGGAAATGCAGTAACTGATGTATTGAGTGGTAAAGTAAACCCATCCGGTAAACTGGCTACCACTTTCCCGGTTAGTTATACTGATGTTCCATCTGCTAAGAATTTCCCCGGAAAAGAATTAGACCCCAAAGCACCAGCAAATCCTTTAATGGGAAAACCTGCAGAAGTGGTTTATGAAGAAGGCATTTATGTAGGATACCGTTATTATCAAACATTTAATGTGAAACCAGCGTATGAATTTGGGTATGGTTTGTCTTATACCAGATTCAAATACAGTCCGGTTACTTTAAGTGCGTCTGATTTTAAAGGAAAAATTACAGCTACAGTTACCATAACCAACACGGGTAAAGTTGCCGGAAAAGAAGTGGTACAATTGTATATCAGTGCCCCGGGTAAAACACTTAATAAACCTGCTGAAGAGTTGAAGGGTTTTGCCAAGACCCGTTTATTAAAAGCCGGTGAATCTGAAACAGTTAGCCTGACCATCAATGCCAGGGATCTTGCTTCCTACGATACAAAAGCAGCTTCCTGGATTGCAGAACAGGGAACATATACTGTAAAGATTGGAGCTTCTTCTGAGAATATTAAGGCGAAAAAAGATTTTACTGTAGCGAATGAAATAGTAGTGGAAAAATTAAGTAACCTGTTGGTACCAAAAGTTGCCATCAATGAACTGACTAAATAATAATTCCCTGCAAATAAAAAGAGTCCTGCTGTACAGCAGGACTCTTTTTATTTCGTGGAAATCAGTCTTTCCACTGCTTTTTCTAAAGTTTCTTCTTTTTTTGCAAAACAGAAACGCAAGACTTTATGGTCTGTTTTATCGTCATAAAAGGAGGATAATGGAATTGCTGTAACACCATTCTCTTTGGTAAGTCTAACTGCCAGTTCAAAATCATTTTCTTCTGAAAAACTACTGTAACTGTAACATTCAAAATAGCTGCCATGGGAGGGAATCAACTGAAAAGGGGTAGCTTTCATCAGTTCCCTGAAATGGTCCCTTTTTTGCTGAATAGCAGCTCCCAATGATAAATAAGCAGATTCATTATCCAGATAAGCAGCCAGGGCTACCTGTTTGGGAGTATCGCAACTGAAAGCATTAAACTGGTGCACTTTCCGGTATTCTTTCATTAATTCAGGAGCGGAGATACAATAACCCAATTTCCATCCGGTACAATGATAGGTTTTACCAAATGAAAAACAGACAAAACTCCTATCCAGTAAATCAGGATACCGGAGAATGGAATGATGTTCCAATCCGTCGAAAATCAGGTGTTCATACACTTCATCACTCACAATAAAAATATTGGTATTGGCTACAATTGTTCTTAAGGACTCGATATCCGCTTTTGTTAAGACCATACCTGTTGGATTATGCGGAGAGTTGAGGATAATCATCCTGGTTTTATCCGTCAGCTTATCCTTTACTTCATTCCAGGGAATTGAATAATCCGGGTAATGTAAAGCAATTCGCACTGGCTTAGCCCCATTAATGAGTATATTGGGAATATAACTATCATATGCCGGTTCAAAAACAATCACTTCATCATTGGGCTGTAATACTGTGGTCAGTGCAGTATAAATGGCATAAGTTCCACCTGGTGTAACCGTAATTTGTGAATCCGGTTGAATGGCTGAACCATATAGCTTCTCCACTTTTGCTGCCAGTTTTTCCCGTAATGGGGGATATCCGTTCATATGCGTATACTGATTAAATCCATTACGCATGGCCTCATTTACCAAACCTGTTAATTCAGAACTCATCATAAAATCTGGAAAACCCTGACCCAGATTAATGGCCTTGTATTCCAAAGCAAGGGAGCTCATTACCGTAAATATAGTAGTGCCTGCAGCGGGTAGTTTAGAAGTAATTTGCATACAATGAAGATACTGCAATCCAATTTCAGCTGCAATAACTGGTGTACAGTTTTGCAGTTAAAATAAAATCAAAGCACTGTAGAAAATCAGTGAACTAAAAGTAAGAAAGGATATAAAAACAAATGACTTAAGAAACCAGGGTTCCAATATTCATTCCCTGCACCACTTTTAATAAATTACCGGGAGTATTCATATTAAATACAATAATGGGTAATTTATTTTCCATACAAAGAGTAAAGGCGGTCATATCCATTACCTTCAATTTATTGGCGATGCATTCATTAAAAGAAATGGTATCATATTTTTGGGCATCGGGATTTTTTTCAGGGTCGGCAGTATATACCCCATCAACACGGGTGCCTTTTAAGATTACATCCGCTTTCATTTCAACGGCACGCAAAGAACCTGCGGTATCAGTGGTAAAATAAGGGTTACCGGTACCTGCACCAAAAATCACTACTCTGCCTTTTTCAAGGTGGCGCAATGCTTTACGCCTGATATAGGGCTCAGCCACCTGTTCCATATGGATAGCACTCTGTAAGCGCGTATATACACCAATCTTTTCCAGCATGGCCTGCATAGCCATTGCATTGATTACTGTAGCCAGCATACCCATGTAATCGCCGTGTGCTCGTTCAATACCGCTTTCATTTTCATTCATTCCGCGATAAATATTACCTCCGCCAATCACAATAGCCACCTGTACCCCTAAATCGGTAATCAGTTTGATATCCTGTGCATATTGCCTGATAATTACGGGATTAAAAGGATCGCCGTTTTTCTGATCTCCTAAAAGGGCTTCACCGGACAATTTGAGCAGGATACGTTTATATTTAGGAAGCATAGGTGTTTAGATTATTGTAATGCAAATAACCTTAATTTTTGATGACGCTCCAAACAAAAAAAGAGGAATGATTTATTCATTCCTCTTTTTTACAATATTATAGTCAGCTTTATTAACCTAAAGCTACTCTTTTAAATTCTGTAACCACTAAACCGGAATCCACTGATTTAAGGTATTCAGCAACAGATTTACTGCCATCTTTTACAAAAGCCTGGGCCAGTAAAGTTTGTTCTTTAAAGAAAGCATTCAATTTGCCTTCGGCAATTTTAGAAAGCATTTCATCGGGTTTACCTGCCATTTTAGGATCTTCTTTCATGGTATCGATCACTATTTTTCTTTCCCTTTCAATTGTTTCTGCAGGAACAGAAGCAGGATCAACAGCCAATGGGTTTAATGCAGCAATCTGCATAGCAATATCTTTTCCGGCCTCAGCAGCTTCTTTATTTAAGCCAACTAATACACCTAAACGGTGTGCACCATGAATATAAGAAGCAACATAAGGCGCTTCAATTCTATCAAAACGGCTGATACCGATCTTTTCGCCAATAGCTGCTAATTTATCATTGATTAAATCTGCCACTTTAGCACCGTTAACGGTAACTGCATTTAATTCATCCACAGATTTTACATTATTGCTAACAGCAGCATCTGCAATACTTTGTGCAAAAGCCACGAAATCGGCATTTTTAGAAACGAAATCTGTTTCACAGCTAATGCAAATCACAAAGCCTGTAGAGTGATCGGCAGAAGTCTGTGCAATAATTACACCTTCTTTTGCTTCACGGTCACTACGTTTGGCAGCCACTTTCTGGCCCTGTTTACGCAACCAGTCGATAGCAGCTTCAAAATCTCCGTTAGATTCTGTTAATGCTTTTCTGCAATCCATCATTCCGGCACCTGTTGCCTGGCGCAACTTGTTGATGTCGGCAGCTGTAATAGCTACACTTGTACTCATATAAATAGTATTTGAATTTTTAAATAATGATTGCGTTACAAAATTATCTGCATCTTCTTTGTATTCATGTTATGAAATAATGAAGAAGAAATTACAGTTAACCTGCACACAATAATGAAAAGAGCATTATAAAAATTGGGTCCATAATCAAACATTTCACTGAATGACTAAAGACCCAATGATATTTGTTTAAAATTATTTGCCTGCTGGCCTGCGTGTATTAGGAACCCGGCGTTTTGGAGCCTGACCTGCACCTGCAGGGGCTGCATTACCACCACGTCCACCACCTACACCTGAACCCGCACCTGCACCACCTCTGCGACCACCACGTCCGCCTTCAGCCTGAGCTTCAGCTTCCAAACGGCGCGCTTTCGCTTCGTTCTCATTATTTTCATCATGAGAAGACTCTTCTTCTTCCCTGTTGGCAAGGCGTTCAGCCAATCCTTCAGCAATGGCTGCAGTTACATAATTGGTAATGATTGCAATTGATTTGGTAGCATCGTCGTTTGCAGGAATTGCAAAATCAACTTTGTTAGGATCACAATTGGTATCCACCATACCGAAAGTAGTAATACCCAAACGTTTTGCTTCAGATAAAGCAATATGTTCATGGCCAATATCTACCAGGAATAAAGCGGCTGGTAAACGACCCAGCTGGGCAATACCACCTAATACTTTTTCCATTTTTTCCCTATCGCGGCTCAGCATTAATTTTTCTTTCTTGGTAATGCTTTCTGCACTGCCATCGCCTAACATTTTTTCAATGTTCTGCATTTTTTTAACGCTTTTACGAACGGTATTGAAGTTAGTAAGCATACCACCTAACCAACGTTCTGTGGCAAAAGGCATGTTTACTTTTTTAGCACATTCGCTTACGATTTCCTTTGCCTGTTTTTTAGTAGCAACAAACATGATTTTTTTACCGCTTTTAGCTATCTGTTTCATAGCGGCAGCAGCTTCCTGTAAGCCATCTACTGTTTTATTCAGGTCAATGATGTGAATACCTTTCTTTTCAGCAAAGATGTAAGGCAACATCTTAGGATTCCACTTCTTACGCAGGTGACCAAAGTGAACACCGGCTTCCAAAAGTTGCTGTTGTAATGAAGTGTTATTTTCCATTGTATTATTAATATAAGATTGTTTGATGATTTTGTTTCTTTCCTGCGATTAACGTTTAGAGAACTGGAAGCTACGACGTGCTTTTTTATGACCAAATTTCTTACGTTCAACACCACGTGGATCACGTTTCAAATGTCCGGCTGCTTTTAAAACAGGACGGAATTCAGGATTTACTTCCAGTAAAGCACGGGCAATACCAAGTTTGGCTGCTTCTGCCTGACCTTTTAAACCACCACCGGTTGCATTAATAATAATATCAAATTTGCCAACCACTTCTGCGGTCTTTAAAGGAGAATCTACCTGGTTCTGTAAATACACCAGTGGAAAATATACTTTATAATCTTTGTCGTTCACTAAAATCTTGCCCTCACCCTTGCTAATGAAAACGCGGGTTACAGCTTCTTTACGACGACCAACTGCATTTTTTTGTTTTTCCATTTTTATATTTTTGAGCTAATCGTAATTAGCAATGGTTTTAGAATTTTAATTCTTTAGGGTTTTGAGCAATATGCGGATGTGCGGTACCTGCATATACAAATAATTTTTTGAACATCTGGCGACCTAAACGGTTTTTAGGCAACATACCTTTGATGGCTCTTTCCACAACGGCTTCCGGCCTGCGTTTCAGCAAATCTTTAGCAGCTTCTTCTTTTAAACCTCCAGGATACCCTGAGAAATTCTGGTATTGTTTTTCATCCATTTTATTTCCGGTGAAAACAACCTTGTCTGCGTTTATGATAATTACATAATCGCCGCAATCAACGTGAGGCGTATAATAAGCTTTGTTCTTACCACGAAGAACAGCAGCTATCCTGGCGCATACACGACCAACGGTTTGATTAGTACCGTCTACAACATACCAGTTGCGTTGAACGGTAGCCGCATTCGCATGCTTGGTAGTGAAATGAAGTTTACTCATATTAAAATCTGTTTAAGTTTTACCGATGCTATCCCACCGGCTTTAAATGCCCCAATTTTTGGGATGGCAAAGGTATAGGATGCAATGTCAAATTACCAAGCTTTAAGCAAGTTATTTTTTATCACTCCTTTGCAATTAATTGATAATCAATAAAAAATTTGTACTAAAATTATTATACCTGCATCGGAATTAGGTTTTTTCACCTGATTTCCCGCCAGATTCAATTGTAACAATAGTTTTGAACAATCATAAAAATGCAGAAATTGCACCCTTAAATGTATCCATTGACACACCTGAAATTTAAGGCTGATTATCTTTTTGACGGCTACCGCTTTTTAGAACCACAACAGGTTTTAATTACTGATCCGGCAGGTAAAATCATTGAAATTGTACCTGAAAACGAAGCAGGAGAAGATATTCAGTATCATCATGGCTTGATTTCCCCGGGATTTGTAAATGCTCACTGCCACCTGGAACTAAGCCATATGAAAGGATTGATACCAGAGAAAACCGGTTTGATTGATTTTGTGTTTAATATTGTTACGCAGAGAAACCGGATTACTGATGATGAGATTCAGCATGCCATTGCTGTGGCTGAAAATGAAATGATCAACAATGGTATTGTGGCTGTAGGAGATATTTGTAATACCATCGCTACCCTTCAGCAAAAAAAGTTGGGCAGGCTTTTCTATTATAATTTTATAGAAACAAGCGGGTGGATTCCTTCCATAGCATATAACCGGTTTGAAAAAAGTACTGCTTTCCTCAATGCTTTTGAAGCGTTAAATAGTCAACATCTGTTACAGCAATCATTCTCTTCTTATGCACCTCATGCACCTTATTCTGTTTCAGAACCTTTATGGACATTGATGGAACCCCATTTTTCAGGTAAAACCACCACCATCCATAACCAGGAAACAAGGTTTGAAGACGACCTGTTCAGAAATGGAACCGGTGATTTTGTAAGGATGTATCAATTGATGAATATTGATAACAGTTTTTACCAACCCTCCGGTAAAAGTAGTCTGCAGACTTATCTGCCCCACCTTAAAAATGCCCGGAATGTATTGCTGGTGCATAATACTTTTATTCAACAGGAAGATGTTGAATTTGTCCGTCAACTAGCCATTTCCCTTCAGCAGGATATTTATTTTTGCCTGTGTGTAAATGCTAATCTCTATATTGAAAATACCTTACCACCGCTCAACTTGCTTGCAAAATATACGGATGCTATAGTAATTGGTACAGATAGCCTGGCCAGTAATCATGGATTGAATATACTGGATGAGCTTAAAACAATTCATTCTCATTTTCCCGGTATTCCTGTTACGCATTTATTACAATGGGCTACTGCAAATGGGGCTGCTGCCCTGCAATTACAGGATAGGCTGGGTAGCTTTGAAAAAGGCAAAACCCCCGGAATTATTTTACTGGAGAATGTACCGGAAGGAAATATTAATCCTGATACCACTGTAAAAAAGCTTTTATAGGCACTGGTAAAACTCCTGATTGACTGTTATTGGGTGTATATATATTACATAATCAGTTTTATGCCAATACTTCCTGTAAAATTTTAAGGCTTTTCATTTCGGGGAAATCAGCAATATGCAGCCCCATAAACTGGTGATAGGCCTGTAATAATTGTTGTCTGATTGTTCCGTTGAGGCTTAACTGGCTCAGTTGTTCCTGCCGGGTAATATGTAATAAAGAAGAGGTAACAGTAGCCAATTCGCCGGTTAAATAATAAGGGTGCAATGGAATTTCACTTACAAAATTGCCATCTTTTAAATCCAGTACCGGTGTTTCAGGCAGGTATTCACCCTGAATCTGAAATCCCAGTCCGGACGCCAGCTGCAATGTAAAATAGGCAGGTATATTGGCCAAACTGGTATCATCTCCTGTATCTGCAAGCATTAAAATACTTTCGCTCATATAAAACAATTCAGGGTTGGCTTCCGGCTGTTTAAGGCAGTGCAGTAAAAGTTCAATTACATACAGGGATACGGAATTGGCCACCACTTCAAAAAAGATTTTATTAAATAATACAGCCCATTGGTATTCCCGGATAAACTGGAGGTTTTTCATTTCATTATGGTAAACTTCCATATCCAGGATGGCAGCGGGCTGAAAATAATTGGCTTTCCCCTGCGATTTCTTAGTGGACTGCCTTACGCCTTTTACAATATAACTCTGTATACCAAACAGCTCTGTATACACCGAAGTAATGATACTGGTTTCACCGTATTTTACGGTGCGTAAAACAATGCCTTTGGTTTTGTGTACCATACAATAAACAGGAAAACAACAAAGGTATAGCAGCTATTGGATCACTGTTACCTTGAATTTTTCCATAGGTATTAACCGGATAATCTTTACCAGATTCAAAAACCGCATTACCTGGTAGGTTCCGTCCATTTCAAACCATTTCATGGCAAAATTGGGACTGTTCTTTTGATAATGATGGTTATTCTGAAATAATTCACCCATTAAAAAAATGCCAATCGGGCCGGTATTTTTAGAATGGTCTCCATTTTCGTAATTGGAATAGCCATATTTATGCCCGCACCAGTTTACAATAGCACCCTGAACAGGCCCCATTAAAAAATGGATGGGTAATAATAAAAACCACCAGTAATTGGGTGCAAATAGAATATAAACGGAAGAGTACAGCATAGCAAACAAAAGCCTGGTAATAATATGATGGCCTATTTTATCCAGCTTATCCCATACAGGCAGGTATTCTACCGTAAACTGCGCTTCCGGTAAGTTTTTACCAGTAAGGAATCCCCGAAAAATTACAATGGTGTGATGCATCATCTGATAAATATCTTTAAAGAAATGCGGGGAATGGGGGTCTTTTGCTGTATCACTGTATACATGGTGCATCCGGTGCATTACCCCATAAGCACGGGGTACCAGAAAGGATGATCCTTGAACAAACCAGGTACTCAGGTAAAAGAATTTCTCCCAGTTTTTTGTGGTGGTATACATCTGGTGAGAGGCAAAACGATGCAGAAAAAAAGAATGAAAAAATAAAGACAGGAACCAATGGCAAAGAAAAAAACAGATGATGATGAGCATTAAAAGGGTAAGTTAAGACCTGTAAGATAGGCTTTGCAGTTAACAGTAGCCAATATATTAAACAGCAGAAAGAGATTCCATCAAATGTGAAATCCCTTTCTGCTGTTTAACGCAGACAGAAATTTATTATAAACCCTGGTTCTGTATGAACTTAATAGGGGTCCAGGTTATTACTTATTATAATACCATGATTTTTAAACCACCCCGGTAAACTGTTTCAGAAAACGAACATCATTCTGAGAATAGAGGCGAAGATCATTTACCCGGTATTTCAATTGGCAAATCCTTTCTACTCCCATTCCAAAAGCAAATCCGGTATATTTATTAGAATCAATGCCAAAATTCTCCAGCACTTTCGGATGAACCATCCCGCTCCCCAATATCTCCACCCAACCGGTATGTTTACATACATTGCAACCATCACCGCCACAGATCAGGCAACTGATATCCATTTCTGCACTGGGCTCTGTGAATGGAAAATAAGAAGGGCGGAAACGTACTTTGGTGTCTTTACCAAACATTTCCTGTACAAAAAAGTATAAAGTCTGTTTCAGATCGGCAAAACTTACATTTTCATCTACGTACAAACCTTCCACCTGGTGAAAAAAACAATGTGCACGGGCACTGATGGTTTCATTACGATAAACTCGACCTGGACAAATCACCCTGATCGGTGGTTTTTGGTGTTCCATTACCCTTGCCTGTACACTGCTGGTGTGGGTACGTAATAACCAGGCAGGGTCCTGATTAATGTAAAAAGTATCCTGCATATCGCGGGCAGGATGATCTTCCGGCAGGTTCATGGCGCCAAAATTATGCCAGTCATCTTCAATTTCCGGTCCCTCAGCCACTGCAAAACCCAAACGCTGAAATATAGAAACAATTTGATTTCTTACCAAGCTTAAAGGATGCCTGGTTCCAACAGGAATCGGGTCTCCCGGTAAGGAAAGATCAATTTGTGCAGAGGAATGGTCCCCTTCTTCCAGTTCCTCTTTCAGAGCTGAATACTTATTTTCTACAAATAACTTAAAATCATTCAGTATCTGTCCAAATTCCCTTTTTTGTTCGTTGGGAACATTCTTCATTTCGCCCATTACAGATTTCAACAGGCCTTTTGTACCCAGGTATTTAATGCGGAATGTTTCCACTGCATCGGAGGTTTCTGCAATTTCTGCCTGTATCTCCTGTTTGTACTGTTCTAATTGTTGCAACAATTTTTCCATGCTGCGAAGATAAAGATTTGCAATGATGAATAAAAAGGAGGTAAAAGCACTTCAAAACCCACCGTACAAAAAATTATACCAAACACAACGTATTCCTTACATTTGCTGGAGATGACATACGAAAACATGGAATACAATACTGCAAGAAATTATCTGAGTATGAAAGAGTATGGCCGCCATATACAGAAAATGGTGGAATACGTAAAGACGATTGAGGACTCTGAGAAGAGGAACCTGCAGGCTAAATCAGTAATTGAACTGATGGGTTTTTTAAACCCGCATTTACGTAATGTGGAAGATTTTCGTCACATGCTTTGGGATCATCTCTTCTTTATCAGCAATTTTCAGCTGGAAGTGGATAGTCCTTATCCTATACCACAGAAAGAAACCTATAAAGCCAAGCCAGAACCGCTTCCTTATCCGAAGCGCTATCCTAAATATTCTCACCTTGGTAAGAACCTGGAAGTGGTTATTGATAAAGCATTGAAAGAAGAAGACCCTGAAAAGAAAACAGGATTTGCGCATGCTATTGCTTACTATATGAAGCTGGCATACAGTAACTGGCATAAAGAACTGGTACATGATGATGCTATCCGTAGTGAGCTGGACAGTATTACCGGTGGAGAACTGGAATTCAGTAATACTCCTTATATTAAACACAGGAACCAGAATTTTGAAAGGGACGAATATCCCAGAACCAATAACCGCAGGCAGAACTTTGGAAGGAATGATAACCGGATGAGTGGCAGCCGTGACAATCGTAATATGGGTGGCAGCCGCGATAACCGCATGGGTGGCAACAGAACTGATAACCGTATGGGCAATGGCAACCGCGATAACCGCAATAACAGTAGTGGCGGAGGTGGTATCAATAGTGGCCGGGATAACCGCAACAATAACCGCAACTTCAAGAAAAGATATTAAACCAGCGGGGTTTAAAAATATAAATGTTAAAAAGAGCTGTGATGTCACGGCTCTTTTTATTTTTACATTATCACTCAAAATCAACTCATGTTATCATTTGAAGTCAGGGGCGGCAAGAAATTAAAAGGCGAGATAGTGCCCCAGGGTGCAAAGAATGAAGCCTTGCAAATTCTTTCTGCAGTGCTGTTAACCAAAGGCGTTATTACTATAAAAAATATACCGGATATACTGGATGTAAACCTGCTGATAGAATTGTTACAGGACATTGGTGTAAAAGTGCAACGGCCTGACCGCCATACCTGTATTTTACAGGCAGATGAAGTGCAGGTGGATTTTCTAGCTTCGGATGCTTTCCGTAAAAAAGGAGGAAGATTAAGAGGTTCTGTAATGCTGGCGGGTCCACTGTTGGGCAGATTTAAAAAAGCATATATCCCTAAACCCGGTGGAGATAAAATAGGCCGCAGAAGGCTGGATACCCATATTGTTGGTTTTGAAAAACTGGGGGTTCAGTTTCAGTATGACGATGAGCACCAGTGTTTTTTGCTTACAGCCCCGCATTTAAAGGGAGCTTATATGTTATTGGACGAGCCTTCTGTTACCGGTACTGCCAATATTGTAATGGCAGCCGTGCTGGCTGAAGGAACCACTACTATTTACAATGCTGCCTGCGAACCCTATGTGCAGCAATTATGCCGGATGCTGAATCAGATGGGTGCTAAAATATCTGGTATTGGCAGCAATTTACTGATAGTGGAAGGGGTGGAAATATTACATGGTACAGAACATGCCTTATTACCGGATATGATTGAAGTAGGCAGTTTTATTGGTTTGGCTGCCATGACTCAAAGTGAGATTACCATTAAAAATGCCGGGGTAGAACATTTAGGCATTATTCCGGATAAATTCAGGCAATTGGGTATAGACTTTTCCATTCAGGGAGATGATATTTATATACCAGAACAGGAATCTTATCAGATACAAACCTATCTGGATGGAGGAATATTAACGGTGTATGACCATCCCTGGCCGGGTTTTACACCAGATTTACTGAGTATAGTATTGGTGGTAGCCACTCAGGCGATTGGCAGTGTATTGGTACATCAGAAAATGTTTGAAAGCCGTCTTTTTTTTACAGATAAACTAATAGATATGGGTGCCCAGATCATTTTATGCGATCCCCACCGGGCAACCGTAATCGGATTAGGCAGAAAAAATAATCTGAGAGGAATTACCATGAGCAGTCCGGATATCCGTGCCGGTGTTGCCCTTTTGATTGCAGCTTTAAGTGCAGACGGGAAAAGCACTATCCAGAATATTGAACAGATTGACCGTGGCTATCAGTATATTGACGAACGTCTGAGAAATTTAGGGGCTGATATCAAAAGGGTGTAAACAAAGCACTTATCTTTATAATATGGCAGCAGTTCATAATGATAAATTTAAAATTGAAGCATTAGGGCAGGTTTATACCGTATTTGTTTTCAAATCGCCTGTTTTAGGTAATCATTATGAATGCAATGCAGGTAAATCTGAAAAAGTTTCCATCTTTTACTCTTACAATGTAGAAAATCCCCCTCAATGGGCAGAGAATGGCACCAAAGTTACCGACCGAAGTAAGGCACTTGGAACGGCCATTGAACAATATGAAAAAGAAAAAAAAGCAGGTCAGGTATAAAAAAAGCAATTATTTTTCATGAATTGCAATGATAAAGCCAGTAAAGTGGTCATTATAAAAAGCAATAGTTGTGAAAAAGAAAAATATAATTGCCATTGGCGTTTTAGTATTGGTTATATGCCTGGTATCAGTTTCCTGTAAAAAAGATCTCCGGCAACCAGATGTTTTAAAACCTGTTGTTTTACCGGTAAATGCCGGAAGCATTATACAGAGTAATACAGATTTTGCCTTCGATTTTTTGCATAGTGTATTACAGAATGACAATACGCTTAACAATAAACTGGTTTCACCACTGAGTATCTACATTGCTTTAAGCATGTTGTATAATGGAGCAAACGGAACTACTTTAGATTCTATTCAGTATGCCCTGAGGTTAAATAATGCAGGCGCTGCCTATCTGAACAATACCTGTAAAGCATTATTGCAACAATTACCATTCAGTGATAATCAGGTAAATCTGGCTATTGCCAATTCTATCTGGTACGACCAGTCTATACAACCCCAGCAAAGCTTTTTAAATATCAATGACAGTTTTTATAATGCCCAGGTACAAGGATTAAATTACAGCGATCCTTCATCCATTAATACTGTCAATAATTGGGTATCTGCTAAAACAAATGGAAGGATTACAAAGATTCTGGACCAGTTAACCAGTAACCTTTATTTAATCAATGCAGTTTATTTTAAAGGGTCCTGGAAAACTGCATTTGATCAGAACAGGACAGCCAATGCCCAATTTACAAAAGCTACAGGTACCAGCGAAAGTGTACCCTTTATGTATCTCACCCATACGTTTAATTATCTGGCAAATGATACTGCACAAATAGTACAACTCCCTTATGGTGGTGGAGATTTTAATATGTATGTATTATTACCGGGAACTAATTATACAGCAACCCAATTGGCAACAGTATTAAACAGTGGAACCTTTTACAGTTGGCAAAATAGAATGGATAGTATGCAAATACAATTATCCCTTCCTAAATTCCAGTATAGTTATAGTATCAGTAATATGCAGCCGGAACTTTCTGATATGGGTATGGGAATTGCCTTTACACAATCGGCAGATTTAACCCGAATGTACACACAGGGTGCACAGGTAAGCCAGGCGATTCATAAAACCTGGATTAATGTGGATGAAACGGGAACAGAAGCAGCTGCAGTAACTGCTATCGGGATTATAACAACAGTTGCAAGGGATAATACCATGAATGTAAACCATCCATTCCTGTATGTGATTCAGGAAAAAAGTTCGGGTGTTATATTGTTTATAGGTATTGTGAATGATCCGGCTGCTACCTAAAATGCTTTAAAAGAAAAAGTTTAATCATTTAAACGATAACAGGATTTAATAAGTAATCAGAATAAAAAGAGGCTGTCTCAAAATATTGGGAGAGCCTCTTTTTTTTGTACAATAAAGTAGTTTGTCGCAGCCAGGATATCAGATTCAAAATTCAGACTATACAGCATATACATGCCGTTCCTGTAACAAGTTTATGATGGTTGTGATTTCTGGTAATTAAAGTTTATCTTAGAACTTCACCATTCCTTCCAGGGAACAGGTACACCAAAATTCAACCAAATCAATAAGCTATTATGAGGAAATTTTTATTGCAGCTTTTAACAGGATTTTATTTTTTAATGGCGAGCGGCCAGGAGGCTAATCTTTCCACCACTTTCAAAAACTTTAAACCCCGCAGTATCGGTCCGGCTGGTATGAGTGGCAGGATTACTGCCATTGATGCAGTTTGGAATACACCTGAAATTATTTATCTGGCCAGTGCCAGTGGAGGTGTATGGAAAACAACTAATGGGGGAGCATCCTGGAAACCTGTCTTTGATGAACAGAATATTATGAATATCGGTTCTATTGCCATTACCCAGAGTAATCCATCGGTAGTATGGGCTGGTACAGGGGAAGGCAATCCCAGGAACTCTGTAAGTATTGGAGCAGGCATTTTTAAATCGCTGGATGGTGGTAAAACCTGGAAATGCATGGGTCTGGAAAAGACTAAAAATATCCACCGTATTATTATAGACCCCAACAATCCGGATATTGTATATGCAGGTGCCATAGGTAATCCGTATGATGACCATGCGGAAAGAGGCTTGTATAAATCTATAAATGGAGGAGAATCCTGGAAATTATTGTTACATACCAATGATACCAGCGGTGTGGGAGATATGGTGATGGATCCTGCCAATCCCAATAAATTGTTAGTAGCCATGTGGCAGCACAGAAGAACACCCTGGGGTTTTAAAAGTGGTGGGGAGGGCAGTGGTTTATATATTACGTATGATGCGGGAAAAACCTTTAAAAAATTAGGAAAAGAAGATGGATTACCAGACAGCGCTTATGGAAGAATTGGGTTAACCATCAGTAAATCAGATCCCAACCGCATGTATGCATTGGTGGAAGCAAAGAAAAATGGTTTATACCGTTCAGATGACGGCGGTATTAAATGGGAGCTGGTTAATAGTGATCCTGCTGTAGTAACCAACCGGGCATTTTATTTTCAGGATATACGGGTAGACCCGGTAAATGAGAACCGGTTATATAATATCAATCAAATGATCAGTGTAAGTGAAGATGGTGGTAAAAGTTTCAGGAACCTGATACCTTATAGTGGTATTCACCCGGATCATCATGCATTCTGGATTAATCCGATCAATCCTGATTTTATATTGGATGGCAATGATGGTGGAATGGCAGTTACGCATGACAGGGGCAGAACCTGGCAATTTGACGAGAAATTGCCTGTAGGCCAGTTTTATCATATCAATGTAGACAATAACCTGCCTTATAATGTAATGGGCGGATTACAGGATAATGGAAGCTGGCAGGGCCCTGCTTATGCCTGGGTAAATTCCGGATTACGCAATGCATACTGGAATGAAGTAAATGGCGGAGACGGATTTGATGTATTACCCGATCCTGATAATGCAGATTGGGTATATTCTATGAGTCAGGGTGGGGAACTGAGCCGTTATAATATTAAAACAGGAGAAACCTGGGAAGTAAAGCCTCCGGATCCTAAATTAACTCAGCACCAGCGTTTTAACTGGAATGCTGCTATTGCGCAAGACCCCTTTGATAAAAGCACTATTTATTATGGCAGTCAGTTTTTAAATAAAAGCACCAATAAGGGAGCTTCCTGGGAAATTATTTCACCAGACCTTACTACCAATGACAGTGTGAAAACAGACCAGTCGAAGAATGGTGGATTATCCATCGATATAACCGGTGCTGAAAATTACTGCACTATTCTTGCAATAGAACCTTCTTCCTTGCAAAAGGGTGTAATATGGGTAGGAACTGATGATGGCAATGTTCAGTTAACAAAAGATGGAGGTAAAAGCTGGACCAGTTTCAGGGGTAAAATACCCGGAATGCCTTTAGGTTGCTGGATACCACAGATCCGTGCTTCACGCTACCATGCCGGTGAAGCTTTTGTAATTTGTAATGATTACCGCAGGGGAGATTTTAAACCCTATATATTCCGGACACAGGATTTTGGTGCTACCTGGACCAGATTGGTGGATGAACAAAAAGTTACCGGATATGCACTCTGTATGATACAGGACCCCAAAGAACCCAATTTAATCTTTGTAGGAACAGAACAGGGATTATGGGTAAGTTTTAATAATGGAAAAAAATTCCAGCAGTTTAAAAATGGTTATCCCTCTGTTTCTACTTACGACCTGGCCATTCAGGAAAGAGAAGCAGACCTGGTGATTGCCACTTTCGGAAGGGCATTATGGATACTGGATGATATACGCCCTTTCCGGAAATTAGCAGCTCAGGAAGGTCAGATAGGAACCCATAAACTACAAGTATTTGATCCCCCGCAGGCTTATGAAGCCAAAATAAAAAACCCTTCCGGAATAGATTACAGTATCTGGGGTACTTATGAGGGAGAGAACCGGAAACAGGGGGCTGCAATTAGCTTTTTACTCAATAAAACAAAATCAGATACCGGTAAAATGAAGATTGCAGATAGTGGCTATGCTAAAATTTACAATGCAGAAAATATTCAGATCCGGTCATTAAGAATTAAAACAGATACCGGATTTAACCGGATATACTGGGGCATGGAAGAAAAAGGGATTCGCCCGATTGCTTCAAGAAGAGGTGGAAACAGGGGAGCAGGCAGTGACGAACCTGCAGGGTTACCTGCTGATCCGGGCGTATATAAAGTGGTGATTGAAGCAGGCAAGGAAAAAGATTCTGCCTTTGTTACCGTAAATGATGATCCTTATGCACCGGTTAGCAAGGAAATAAGGGATGCCAGAAAAGCATTTAATAAAAGAATCAATGCACTTTCACTAAAGGTGACCACTTTAAACGACCGGCTCAATGAAGCAGATGAAATTGTAGTAAAAGTGAACGAAGACCTAAAAAATGCAGATTCTACCAGGGCAGACAGTTTACGTAAATCAGGCAGAGCTATTCAGGATTCTATCAAAAATATCCGGTACCTGATCAGTGGTAAACCCCAGGAAAAGCAGGGTTATGGTAACCTTCCTCAGGTAACCATTGGCAATGCAATTGGAGAGCTTCGCAGAAATGTGTTTAATAAAACAACAGTTCCAGGCGAGCAGGAAGAAAGGCTGTTTACCGAAGTAACAGAACTGGTGAACCAGGCATTGAAGAAAGGAAATGATTTTTTTGAAGGAAAATGGAAAACATACCGGGCTTATACGGAAGCAACACCTGTAAAACTTTTCAAGGATTATACACCCATAAACTAAACATTTTTTAAATTATTTTAAATTATTCAGCACAGATTATCAGATCTGTGCTGAATTTTTTTTAAGAAAGTATTGTTTTTAATCAAAGGTTTTGTACGGATGTGGTGTCTAATTAAAAAAGCAATGCTGCCAGTGTTACAAAAAGAAGGCAGTGGATGACAATCAATACAAACCCATCAACCCATGCAACCTTCCATTCCAACTTACCGGATCTTAATCCTGCCCGTTTTGCTAATCGGACTGGTATTAGTATGCTGTAAAAAAAACAGCAATAGTAGCAGTACTGCAGTAAACACAAACAGTGATACTACTTACAATACCCTGTATATACCACCTGTACTTACAGGTACCACATTTAATTTAACCCTGTCAAAATCCACGAAACAATTTTTTGCAACCGGAGCAGCCACCCCTACGTATAGTTATAACGGAGAACCATTCTGGGGCCCTACTTTAATCTTTAATAAAGGGGATAATATCAGTTTTAATGTGATCAATAACTTATCTGATACCACTACAGTGCACTGGCATGGTTTTCATATCCCTGCTAAAATGGACGGAGGCCCCCATCAGAAAATTGCACCGGGAGGCAGCTGGTCGCCCTATTACCAGGTACTCAACAATGCTGGTACATTCTGGTATCATCCACACCTGCACGAGAAAACCTATCAGCAATTAACCATGGGAGCCGGTGGATTAATCATTGTTAAAGATCCGGTTGAAGCCGCTTTAAACCTGCCCCGTACTTATGGAACCGATGATATACCCCTGGTACTTACCAGCAGAAGATTCAACAGCGATCATTCTTTTGATACAGATGTTAATGATTACGGAGATTATCTGCTGGCTAACGGAACCCTTTATCCGCAAATAATCTTGCCCAAACAATATGTACGGTTAAGAATACTGAATGCAGAAATAGAACGAGCTTATAATCTCGGCTTCAATGATAACCGGACTTTTTATGTGATCAGTGAAGACGGAGGATTGTTAAATACACCGGTAGCCACCACACGATTAGTATTGGGTGTGGGGGAAAGAGCAGAAATACTGGTAAATCTTGGCAATGATGCAATAGGGTCTTCCGTTTCCTTAAAAGCTTATAATTCCAATCAGATATTCGGGTTTCCCGGTGGTGAACCTGCCCAATCAGGTTCACTGGGCAGCTTACTCAATAATTCAGATTTCCAGGTATTAAAAATAAATATTGCAGCAGCCAACGTTACAGCAGTTACTTCCATTCCAACAACATTAACCAGCAATACTTACTGGACTGCCAGTGATGCCAATGCATCCATTACCACTACTATAACAGGCGGACAGGGAGGTTCTGAATTTGCTTTTGACAATAATAATTACAACTATGTAACCATTAATCATAGTATACCGCTGAATTCAATAGTCAACTGGACCTTCGTCAACAGTAATATATTCGGGCATTCCATTCATATTCATGATATACAGTTTAAGATTGTATCCAGAAGTTCAGGCAGCATTGCCCCCTATGAAGCCGGATGGAAGGATACTTTTTTTCTTCATTTAGGGGAAACAGTTTCGGTGGTGGCCAAGTTTAATGATTTTGCAGATGGCACCAATCCGTATATGTATCATTGCCATTTTCCCAATCATGAAGACGGAGGATTAATGGGTCAATTTTTAGTAACACCTTAATGATCCGCAGTATTATCATCAGCTGTTGCTGTTTTATTTGGGCAGGATGTACCCATCCTGATAAGAAAATTATACCTGAATTATATGTTCAGAATTATGATACCGCTTTAAAAAAGACAATAAAGGGTTGGTTGTACAGGGGCAGTTTGTTTAACGGTTATCTGATAGAATCAGGAACTGACCGAAGGATACTGTATAAACTGCCCATTTTAGATGGAAGAGAAGAAGGGCAGGCATCCGGTTGGTATAATACCGGAGAAAAACTATTGATCCGGCATTTCAGGAATGGCAATAAAGAAGGCAGGTTTGAACAGTGGTGGCCCAACGGGCAGTACCGGTATTTGTTTTACTATACAAATGATCAGTTAAACGGGCAACAGCTGGTATTTTATCCCAACGGACAAAAGCGTCAGGAAAGCAATTATCTGAATGGAAAAGAAGAAGGTATACAGCGGTCCTGGGATCAGCAGGGCAGTTTAATTTCCAATTATACCATTAAAAACAACAAACTCTATGGTGTTATCCGGGTTAAAAGCTGCATGCCGGCAGGGCATTCCTAAGCTAATTATTGTTACAGCTTTATGTATGGGTATCAGTGGTTGTGGTACTAAAAAAGAAACCCTGCCATTTTATAATACGGCTGATTTTACAGCAGAATGGATACCTGTAACAGACAGTCGGTATGCTACAATCCATACCATTGATAGCTTTAGTTTATATAATCAATCTGGCCATATTATTAACCGCGATTCCCTAAAAGGGCATATTTATGCAGCCAATTTTTTCTTTACCAGTTGTCCGGGTATCTGCCCGGTAATGGTCAATAATTTAGAAAAAGTAGCAGCAGCTTTTACCGGTAATGATCGGGTAAAACTAATATCCTTCAGTGTAATGCCTGAAGTGGATTCTGTAAAACGCCTCCAGGAATATGGCAGGCAACACCATATAGATCCCGGTCAATGGTGGTTATTAACTGGCAATACTGCACAAATCAATCAACTGGGCCGTCTATCTTATTTTTCAGAAAAAAGAGCAGGGCTTACTAAAGAGAACAGCGCTTTTTTGCATACAGAATCCTTGTTATTAATTGATGCGCAAAGCAGAATCAGGGGGATTTATACTGCTACAGATTCCAACCAGATAAACAGAGTTATAGAAGATATCCATATTTTGCTGGAAGAATAAAAGAGGTAAAATTAACATCAGCAATAGAGATAAGTATTTAATATATTTCTTGGCATCTGAAACCAGGATAGCAACAGAATTATTATATTACTCTTTTTATAAGAGTAATCAGAAATGTATGGAAAGACAAACCAGCCGGATAGAAGCATTCAGTGATGGCATATTTGGAGTAGCCATAACCTTATTGGCCATTGAAATTGGAATTAAGGAATATGAAGGAGCCAATAATAGTAATCTCTGGCAAAAGATCCTGGAAGGCTGGCCGGAATACTTTTCTTATTTCAATTCTTTTGCCACAGTATTATTAATCTGGATGGGCCATAATAAAATCTTTAAACAGTTAAAAGCAGCCAACCACTGGATATTACTGGCCAATGGTTTAGTGTTATTAATTGTGGTATTATTTCCCTTTCCCACCAAAACC
>Ga0208872_1000197_pt1 | contig 54052 bp, 76 predicted proteins | sample CryBogCBH12Aug08_FD_185508 | JGI IMG/M metagenome (GOLD analysis project Ga0208872, IMG submission 185508) | Freshwater microbial communities from Crystal Bog, Wisconsin, USA - CBH12Aug08 (SPAdes) | ecosystem: Environmental > Aquatic > Freshwater > Lake | place: Crystal Bog, Wisconsin, USA...
GCCCCCGCAGCCGTTCTACAATATCCATCACTCACCCTCCTTCAGTGCGGCACAAACAATATCATTAACTCTTTCATCGTTTTTTACATAAGGCAAAGCCCATCGCAAAGCATCCCGCAATTGTTCAATCTTGTTGGCGGCTTCATATTTATTTCTACATGGTTCGCACAACCATCCTTTTGAACAAACTTCTCCATGACCAATCGTTTCGCCGCATCCTTCGTATTCCATCACCACTGCACCTCCCCGTTAATCACGACCTGCACATACCACCTGTCGCCGTTGTCGCCGTCCCGCTCATGGCGGACTATCCATTGTCTCATGGCCTTCCTCTTTTTTTAACGATTACCCATTTTTCAAATATTGATACGCCATCTGGCAGTTCATAAAACACACTATCATGTGGCATTTCCACCTGATAATATCGCGACCACACCGTGCAGTAGAAGTGGACGGTATGAAAACCGCCGATAACGCGCATCCTCATTTAAATTCATCCAACATTTTAATCACATCATTACAGTGAATAGCCCCTTCTGGAACATGATTGCCTTTATCAATGCGGATCAACACCCACTGGCCCATGCCGGGCATTACATAAACCGTTCCATATGCGTCAGGGATAGGCTCTTCTGGCTTGTTATTATGTTTATACCAATAATAGTTGATCTGTTTCATGACCGCACCATTCCGCAATAGCCGTGGGTTGTGCTGTAAGTGACAAGTTCGTCACGGCCCTCTTGCCAACCAGGTACTTGGAGCCACCGCCAAGCCATGCATTCTTTTGCATCGCAACAATACCCAACGCTTCGGTTATGCTTCATAGGGCATAGTTTTTCTTCTGCTTCATCAGGCGTCACATAGTGTGGGTTGTCAGTCATCTTCTGCCCTTTCTACTGCATCCAAATATTGAGAAAACATTGATTGGGTATCAGGTATTAAAAACCCCGCTTTAATCCATTCTGTTTGCGGAATAACTACCGTACCCGCTTCATCATCGCACCAAGCATGGTTCCACATTTCTTGAAGCATTTCTTTAAAAGTTTCATAATCTGATTTCATTTCACTCTCCTACTAAACCACAAAAACCAAACAGATCGCTATAGTGGGTATCCCACGTCTCTGTTTCCTTATTCCAATCATCAACAATGGTTTCCCATCGCCACCCGGCGCACTTACGACCGATGCAAGCCTTACCAACTGGCACACCATTATGGTGTACAACAATTCCACCAACACCCATCGGGCAGACAGTACGTTCGCATTCTTCTTCAACGATATAGTTCATTGCACGGGTTCCTTTTTGCTTTCCATGATGACGGATGAAAACACCATAGCGGCTTTGCTACGATCAGGCTCATCCATGTTGTTTAATACGGCCGCTGTAAATGCAGACAGGATGTGCAATACCGTGCCAATGGACAAACCATTAACGGCTGCGCCAATCTTGTCGTAGGCTTTAATGTGCTTCTCTTGCTTCTTTTTTTCTATGTGGTCTTTTAGGTCGATAGTCATTTCAGTTTAAACCTTTTCACTTTAATTTTGCGGCGTGGGTGAATAGATTCATCAAGAACGGCTTGGCCGCTTCGCAACATTTCTTGAAGGGTACGCTCTATATCTTCTTTCTTGAAAGCACGTAGCTTATTAACAATAACTCCAAACGTCTCGCCATCTTCACGCTCCAACAGGCTTTCCAATCGGCTCACTAGAGCGGTTTTAGGGGCATCTTTTACTCGATCGTTACCAACAACAAGTCGGGTCTTTTCTTCCGCATCACGGCGCACAAGTGCATAAGCCCAACGAACATGTTCAACTGTACGGATACCTTCCGGCACGGCTAGAATAAACGAAATCTTGGCGATCAATTCCTTGGCACGAAGAAACAAGGACGACATGCCAGACTTTTCTGTATGATCTTCAGCAAGGCTATGCATGATTTCCATGGCGTTTTCTAACATATCCTCGGCCTCTGGCGTGGTAGATATCCTTACCTTTGAACCGTAGTTTTCAATGCGAGTAGCAGTCTTATCGTAATGGCCGGACATATAGAGTTGCTGGAGAGCAAGTTCTAATTCCAATGGCATTGGCCGTTTACGGAACTTCCTTTTCTCTGGTGGTACGTCATCCTTCTCTTCAAAAATTAATGCGCGACCGAAGAACCCATTGGCGGCTGTCTCTTGGGTAACCAGTCCACTAAACGTAATACCTGTTGTAAACCCTAAAAGGGACAGGAATGGCTGTCTTAAACCCGACCTTAATTGTTCTAAAGACCGCTCTAACTCAACAAGTTCTCTTTCAATCGTAGGATTAGCACCCTCTTCTAACTTGTTTTCTCGTTGGCTTATTTCCTTTTTAATCATACCGCTAACCGATTCGCGGACATCGCCTGATAAGGGCATCCAGCCGTTAGCCTTGGAATAAACCGACATGAGGATACCAAGGACGCCTTCAAGATATACGGCACCACCGCGCTTCTGGGCATTCTTAACCTTATCCAAAAAGATACCCACCTCGTCGATCTGGTAATAAGATGGCTGGTGACGGGTAAGGTTACGGATAACTTCCTGTTCTGATTTGATCGTGGAATATACTGGCTCTTGAATGCCTACGACCTTGTGAATTTCAAAGGCAGCCTGTTGGATTGACTCCTTACCAGTACCAGACGCGGCCACGCAGAAGGCAAACACGTTGGAAGTCACGTCGCTCACATCGTCAGAATAACGCAGGCCAATGATATCCCCGATCGCAACGATGGCCGCGGCTACGGCTAGTTTTTCTCGCTTGTAACGGCATTGGTCGTGTATCCACTCCGCAACGGTTCCCACAAAGCCCGGTGGCCGTTTAAGGTCAATATTGGAAATGTCTATGTGCTTGGCTTGATACTCATCGACAACGGGCAGATCGTCATCGCCATTCGGCTCAAAGGTAACGGGTTGCACCCACCCTGCGCCCTCGGCGTAGTGGATCAGTGTTCCAAGGGTCACGGGGTTAATGGCTTTACCGAATGAGTGCCAGCGGCGTTCAAGAATGTCTCGGCCGGGGTATTTCTTGCCCTTGGATGACCAGTCATCCCATACGGCAAACCCTGTACCTAGGGTCGCATGATGGATAGCCATACCGCAGCGGATCCATGTTTCATGGTCGATATCGGGATTGATATAGGACAACATATCCGCAAGATCATCGTGTGATACGTCTACAGTCCCGGTGGGAGTATAGGCTCGATGCCGATCGGGTTTAGACAGGCCATGAATGAGTTCTGCGGGGGCTTGGTCTATTTCGGTGGGCGATCCCACGAGAGTAACATAAGTGTTACCGGAAACATGACGCGACCCCGGCCCTACAACGAAACCAGACGATTTAAAGTCGATACCGGGATAATCGGGATGGTGTTGGATAAGGGCTAGGCCCTCATCGCATTTAAAATATAGGTGTTTAGAACCACCGCCTGACCCAGTTTGGACAATTAACCCTGCGCCACCAATGGCGGGAACATCGGCCAATAGCCGCTCATATGATTCGACACCGCCATTGCGGGCATCCACATCAATAACAATAAGGCCGCGGACAAGAACGCCGTATCCGGTATCGAATTGGCCAACCTCTGCCATGACATCGATTTGATCTTCGGACCAATGGGGCGTGTGCTGCCAGTTTGTGGCTAGGGGGTGTTTGCCAACAGCATTGCATTTAGGATTACCGCACCCGCATGAGCCGTCCTTTTGGATAGGATGAAGCCCGAATACGCGGTAACCCGCCTCCCAAAAACTTTTCTGCATCTTATTTCCCTTGGAACAGGTAAGCCACTAACCGCTCAATTGTGGATAAAGTAGGATTTTTGTTCTTACCCGACGCAATAGAGCGAATCGTGTTCTCGTGCAGACCAGTCTGTAGGGCGACTTTATCTAGTCTACGATCGGCTAGGGCCGTCCGTATGCGTGTCAGTGTGTCTATATCCATCTCAAAGTATTCCCTCGCCACATTGCGTTGTTGACAATCACTCCGAATGGGTCCATTTGTCAAGGCGTAGAAGCAAGAGGAGTGCTCAATGAGCGTTTTAGATACGATAAGTAAACCAGCCGACAGGCCAGTAATTGCAACAATCTTTGGTAATGCGGGTATGGGGAAGACGACTTTAGCGGTCACTTTTCCTAATCCGATCGTGATTCGGGCAGAGGATGGCCTTCAAGCAATCCCGTCCATTCAGAGACCAGATGCGTTTCCATTGTTAACAAAGCCAGAAGAATTGTGGGATCAGCTATTTGCCCTCACAAGTGAAGAACATAATTATAGAACCCTGATTGTTGACAGCGTTACCGCTTTGGAACGTATGTTTATTCAATATGTCGTTGATACAGATCCTAAAAAACCAAAGAGCATACAGCAGGCAATGGGTGGCTATGGAGCGGGTCTTTCCATGGTTGCGGGTATGCATGCTCGTATTCGTAAGGCGGCAGGTATTTTGGCCGACAAGCGTAACATGCACACCGTGTTTATTGCCCATAGTGAGGTTGGTACGGAAAACCCACCAGACGACGAATCATTCTCAAAATGGGGTTTGCGTTTAAGTGGTAAATCTGAACCTAACTATGTCGATGATGTAGACCTTGTTGGGTATCTTAAATTAGAAACTTTTACGACAGGCGAAGGGGACAAGAAGAAAGCCATTTCCGATGGTACACGTATTCTTGTTTGCCATGCATCGGCCGCTAACGTTTCAAAGAATCGGTTTGGTATTTCCGAACCACTACCCGTGCAGATAGGCGTCAATCCATTGACCGATCATATTCCTGCGCTTCGTGCAAATAAGAAGGAGAAGGCAAATGGATAATTTTTGGGATTTAAGTGACGGCGAAGATATTACCAAAACTGGCACTCAGTTTGAGGTTGGCGGTGGTGACATTGAACCTATTCCAAACAATACCAATTGCACAGCCATTATCGATTTGGCAGGCTGGGACACTTACATGGATGGGCAGAAGTTTATCTCCTTACGTTGGTCAATCCTTGCGCCTTTTGAATTGAAGAACCGTAAGATTTTTCACAAACTATGGGTGGCTGATCCTAATCCTATGTGGGAAGGAGATGTTGATTCCAAGCGTGATAAGGCAAAACGTATGCTTGTTGCGATTGATCAAAACGCAGGTGGCAAACTTTTGAAGAGTGGTAAAATGCCCTCTGATGAAGCGTTACAGTTACATCTGACAAGCGTTCCTATGACAATCAAGGTAAAGACATGGGAAAGCAAAGATAAGACCGCAAAGGGTAATTATATTGCCTCAGTGGGACCAAAGAATAATGTCAAACCCGAACCCGTAAAGGCTACTCGCGGAATGATTGACGACGAAGTGCCGTTCTGAGGGGGAACGGTGCTAGTAGGGGGGAAGGTAGGTTTTTCGGGTCCTTTCATCTGCCTTCCCCTCTTTAACATGGAGATCAAAACATGAGTCAAATGGTGTTTACTGAGGCATCTATAACGTTGAACGATATTGTTTTTGATTACATGAAAGAATTTGGTTTATTGCCGCGGGTTCGGGAACTTTATGAACCAAAAACCAAAGCAGAAAAACGCGGTGAAGATTTAATTGAATCCTCTTACATTGAAGAACCTGATTATGGATCGGTCATTAAAGCCTGCCGTAAAACGGTTATGAAATTAGAAGATTTTGAAAATGAAGTTGTTACCAGCGATTTAAGCGAACAACGCGATCGGCGGCGTAAAATAGAAGAGATTATTTCTATTATGCACATCAGTCGTACCTATCCAGAAAATGCCATTAAAAGATTAAAACGGCTTCGGCCCCGGACGGAGAAAGCAAGTGGAACAGAGAAGTGAAGAGTGGTTTGCCGCAAGACGCGGACGCATAACAGGATCAGCCGTAGGGGCTATTCTTGGCTTGTCTCCATTTATGAAACCTGATGACGTCCTTCGTCGTATGGTACGAGAAAAATTTGATGCGCCGTCTGAATTTATTGGCAATGTAGCTACAGACTGGGGAACGGCTAATGAGCCAAACGCGATTGGGCAATACGAATTGGAAACTGGTATTAGGGTTATGCCAGCGGGGTTTTATACGCATGAGCATTGGTTAGGTGCATCACCGGACGGTTTAGTGGGCCAAGAAGGTCTTATTGAGGTCAAATGCCCATATAGTTTGCGTAATGAAAAAGCCCCAGTGCAGTTCAAGCCGCTTGCCATGCAGATGCATTATTATGCCCAGATCCAGATACAGTTATTTATTACGGGCAAGCCATGGTGTCACTTTTATCAATGGACGCCCACCGATTCACGGAATGAGATAATCTCATATGATGAGCCATGGATTAACGCGAACATGCCTGCACTACTGGCGTTCTATCAAAGATACTTGGTAGAAATTACGCACCCTATGCTGGCTGAGAAACACTTGCAGCCGCGTAAAAAAGAAAACGATAAACCTGAACTTCGCCAATTGGCTGCGGAGTATTGGGATTTAATTCAAGATATGAAAGCATCGGAAGATCGTAAGGCTGAGTTGCTTGAAAAGATGGTTGCGGCCGCTGGTGGTGAGCCTTGTTATATTGACGGCCATAGTCTTACAAAAGTGGAACGTGAAGGCGCAATTAGCTATTCTAAGGTTGTTAAAGATTTGTTGCCCGGTGTTGACTTGGAATCATATCGTGGAAAACCAACCAGTTATTGGACGTTTAAATAATGGGCAAGCGATCGGACTTTGAACGCAACCCGATGGACTATTACCCAACCCCCAAAGAGGCCGTATTACCGCTTCTTAAACATTTGCCAGAATGTGCGTGGTTTTGTGAGCCGTGTGCCGGGGCAGGGGTCTTATCGGCTCATTTAGAGGAGGCTGGGCATTTGTGTGTTGAGGCATATGATGCAGAACCGCAGGCAGATTGGATAGGGCGTAAAGATGCGTCATTTCTTACGGAAGAAGACGTGCAAGGGTGTCGGTTTATCATTACGAATCCGCCTTGGGAACGTGTGGTATTGCATCAGATCATCGAAAGGTGCGCGGCTTTGCGACCGACATGGTTGTTGTTTGACGCGGACTGGATGCATACAAGGCAATCGGCACCGTATATGTTAATGTGTGAAATGATCGTGTCGATCGGGCGGGTCAAGTGGATACCGGATAGCGAAGGTGCAGGTAAAGACAATTGCTGCTGGTACAGGTTTGACCGTCGAAACAGGTTACCAACTATGTTTGTGGGGCGTTAATGAAGTTTCCTGATAATATTGCCGTATATGGTGTCGTTGATTATCGAGGCGAGTGTCCGCGGGAGTACTTTGAGCAGAAGGCGTTTTTTAAACGAATCAGGATGCGGTATCCCGAAACATGGGGCAAGATTGCTTTGCATCCTAAGAACGAAGGTAAAAGGGAATTTCGCAAGGCAAACGCTGAGAAGGCAGAAGGTCTAACGGCGGGTGCTTCGGACATTATTGTCCCCGGTGATCCAACTTTTGTGTGTGAAATCAAACGTCAAGACCACACCCAGTCAAAGTGGCAACCAAATCAATTGGAGTATTTGCATGCCGCGCAAAAAGCAGGTGCGTGGGTCTGTATTGCCCTTGGAGCCGATGCAGCTATCGATGCTTTCGAGGACTATTTGGGAGACTGTTACAAAGCCGAGTAAACTAATTGATAGAGTTATGGATGGGGAGATTGAGTTATCTGACCAGTCTGGTCCGATTCAATCGGCGTGTTCTCGGTATATATATGAGGATGCCTGTAAAGTTTTGGATTTGCCAACCAAGGATGAGCGGCGTGTAGCCTTAAACAAAGTGCCAGTTTTATTGCGGCCACATATAGAAAAAGAGGTTAAAAAAATATGGGAATTGCGGAAACAATCGCGGCCTTCTGGGCTTTGGGACTTATGGGTTTAATTTTAAATTTTATAGTTTTGGAGATTATTCAAAGTGGTAAAGACGAACGTTTATTACAAAGGGAATTTAGTCGTGTCCTACACCATGAGGTTGAGTACGCCCTATGGCGGAACCGTCAAAAGAAGGCCTTTGCTCAGGAAAAATAAATTGAAAATAATTTTAGAAAGGGGGTTGCAACATTAATTCAGATGTGGTTTATAGATGTTGTCAGCGACGCGGTGTTGCTGCCTAGATGGAGATTAGATCATGAATACGAACCTCACCCTTGCAGACCAGTACGCCATTCAGTCCCTTGAGATCAAGGCAGGCGAAGATAACCTCAAGGTTCTTAAAGGCGCAGTTGTCGCTACTGGCGTAGACCATCTTGAAGGCGAAATGTACGACCTTTCCATCCACCTCCGCGCCAAGAAGGTCATTGACGAAGAACTCTTGTTCAATACGCACGGTGTAACGCTTAAGGACGTTGAGGCTCTTGAGAAGCTTTTAAAGTCCTATAAGGCTTGCACCAAGGACGATGCTGAAATGACCACAGTGGTCAACGTCAAAGCCAAACTAGCAGTAGCGGCGTGAGGAGGGGGCGATGTTGGACTTTGCATTCAATCTTTATTTAAAGCAGATGCCAGACAGTTCATTGGAATCAACCCGTGTGTTTTGGCGCAAGAAATATTGGGATGCCACAGATAAAGAAGCCTACGATCCTCGTCCTTGGATTGAGGTATTGGCTGACCGCCTTGAATTACAAATTAGAGAACAAATGAAAGAGGAAACAAAATGATGCGTACAATTTGGACAATCTTAGTAGAATACCAAATGCCTGACCGCACCATGCGGCGTAAGAACTACTTGATGTGGGACACGATGCAGATTGCAGCCCTTGAACGGCATTTAAAGGATGTTAATGGTAAAATTCTGCACCGTGTTGTAATGCCCATAATGAACTTTGATGAGGTTATGGAAGACATAGATGGTGAAATGTATCGTTTAGAAATGTTAGCATAGGGAGAATATATCATGGCAACACACCAAATAGATCATCTTAAAGAAGCGGCGGCTTATGAAATGGCCCGTAACATATATCAATATTGGTCAAACAAAGGATACCATATTGAGGCACGGGTTTATAAGATTAGAGGAGGGAAGGCAGAACATGCCGCTTATGGTGTAAAGACAAATTTAATTAACGGTTTGCCACCAGATCATATATTGCATAAGGAGATGTTTAAATGAAAACTGTTGACGTAGAAGTCAACGATATAGTTGTCATAGACTATGTGGAAATAGTGGTTCGGGGTCAGATAACCATTGAGATTTATGATCCTTTCAATTGGAGAATTTGTAGCGTAGGTATTGATATATTTGAAGATGAGTTTAAGCACTCTAATCAATCTATGTCGCCAATTATCCTTTGGAAAAAAGTAGTACCAGCACTAGCAGATAAATTAGAAGAACGTATTCAAACAGCAATAGTGGAGAAATAAAATGCGTAATCTATCGGAAGAAACAAAAATGAAAATTAGCAAAAGCATGAAATTGTTACATGCACAAAAAAAGGCAAAAGAGAAAATTGAAAAAATGGCTCTCGCAAGTCCACGCCGCGGACGTCCTCCCAAAATACTTAAATCAATTGTAAAGCCAGAAGATCCATTAAAGGTATTGGAAAGGGATTTGTTGTCATCCATGGGTGGCATGATGGCTTCTCGTGAACGGGACTTGTACAGGTATATCAGTTCTGAGTTTAACCACTTTATTAAATCACAAGCGTTCTCTGATGCCGTAAATTTACGGTTGGATTTTTATGGAACCAAGATTTTAGAGGCAGAATGCAAACGCATTATTAATGCAATTGAAACCCGTCCTCCAATGAGCACCCTTGAGCGTTTTAAGGCAGCAATTGATATATTGAGGGGCAAATGAAAGATACGGAACTTCACGATGAACTACTGGCGGCTGACATGCGGTTTAAGTGGGCCATGAAGGAGTTTGAAAAGTACAGGATTGAAAATGAAAGACTTAAAGAAGAAGTGGTTCAGCTTCGTCGATACATCGGAGAATTATCCAGAGAGCACGGAATTGAACACGCCTACATCAAATACTATGGAGAAGATTGAAATGATTATTACCAAACGCCAACGCACCCACGGGGTTTACCGAGAGCAGGCTGGATTTAGCCAAGGGCTTAAAGACTATTTAAAGTCTGGCAAAAATTGGGACGTACTGAACGATGGGCAGAAAGAAGCCCTTGAAATGATAGCGGTTAAGATATCTCGAGTGCTTCACGGGGATTATAACTATCGTGACCACTGGGATGATATTGTAGGGTACGGCCAGTTGGGAACCGAATCATGTCTGGTCAATATGCCCACCGTTACCATGGATCTTGAGGAGGCTATGAAAAATGACGGACAGTAAAACCAAAGAACATAAACTGAAGATTGAACTGGCCAAACATGCCTCTCGTATTCAAAAGATTAAGCAGGCCCAAGGGGGCGAAGATACCCGAATGAAAATAACTTTACCAACCTTTTCATGGGACAAGAAACAAGATGACAGGCTTTCAAAGTAAACGAGAATTGTCTAATCTACGTTGGTTGGGGCCATACGCCCCTTCCGATCGCCATGCAGATGATGTTACCGTTTCTGATATGGTTAGGTTGCGTATTGAAAATGAACAAATGCGTGATGCTCTTAGGCGTATAACAAAGTCACAATATAATGCTGACAGCAAAGACATCGCAAATGCCGTTCTTGATAAAATAGGTGATTGATGTGTGTAAGAAGAAAAGACTATACTGAGGTCCCAAAACCAACTGGTGACAAAGGCGATGTACCAACTACTGGGCAGATCAAGAATTGACCCACACGCACGATCCCGTGTCGTTGATCGAGATATTGATTTTGATTTATTGACACGGGAACTTCGCCTTATGAGACGGGACCATCCCCTATGGGATTTTTGGATAGAATTAGAACCAGAGGAAGAAGAAGATTATGAGGAAATACGAGCGAGTATTTGTCTGCAACCCGTCTTTCAAATTGAATCCTGACGAACTGGCTCAATTGGCAAACGAAACTGTTTATGTCTGCGATCGGCCAATGTTTGATAACCTTGCTACCGACAATTACATTCCTGATTTTGAGGGACGTATAGCCGAACGCATGGCAGATTTTGATCCCAACAATGACATCGTGGCCTACTATGGCGACAGTATGATTTTTGCCATGATGGTTATGTGGATAACCGGAGAATGGGATTCGTTTGACATAGCCAGATATTCAGCAAAGAAGTCCGGCTACGTCATTCGCAGATTGTCCTACGACAATTTTATTGTAGGGCAATAGGTTGTTCTGAAGGCGCAGATTCGGAGGCAGGGGCGGTTGCCGCTGCTTCTATCTGTGGTTTTGCCTGACCATGTAATAGATTAATAATATCTGCTACTTCAGCATACACGCCAGCGCCAAGATGTTTTAAAAGTGTATTAACGTGGTTTACAGTCAATTTAAGTTCAAGTTCTAAGTTTTCCATCAGATACCCCTATTTGCGATTGCAAGTGCCTTGGCAACGGTATTGTCGTCCAAGTTAAGTAAAGGCTCGGTTGCCTTATTCTGTTGTTTTTTAATCTTATCGACCATACTGATCAAGTCATTGGCTTTAGATATTGCGGAATCATTTGTCCGGCCGCCCGATGCGCGAGGAAGCGGTTCTACACCCATACCAGCAAGTTCTTCATCAATCTTGGTACCGTGAGCAATAGCCAAATCCTGCGCTTTAAAATAATCAGGAAGGGTGGCTTTGGGCTTTTGTTGTTCTTCTGGTGGCGCGTCCGCAAGAGGTTGAACGGCTCGTTGAGGTTGATCAGCAGGTTGTTGTGCAGCCTCATTTTTACGTACGTCGGTGTAGGCGGTATTCATAGCTTGTTCAAAAGGAGAAGCCACCTTTGTAGCGGTTGATACCGCTGATGCTACAGGAGATCCAACGGCTCGTCCGGCATAATATGCAGCGTTACCCATAAAACGAGGAGACTGAAGAGCCATTTGAGCAGGAATACCAGCTAAATGAAAAGCGGCTCTTCCGGGATTACCATTCATAAGATGATATCCAGCGATACCAAGATTGGTTAAACCGCCACCACCCTCAATCATACGTTGTACAGTTCCATTAGCAATGAGTGGCCTAATTTGTTCCCCAGCAACAGCATATGGTTCTAATTCATGCCCAGCCCAATCCGTAACTGGAATTTGAGTTTTACCCGTGGCGTAGGCATTAAAAACGGTACGAGCATCTCTTCCCGGTTGCCCTGCTGTTTTGCCAGCTTGATAAGCTGTTTCAAATGCGGAATAGGGTTCACCCGTTGCAGCGGATGCTGCTGTTTGTGCTGCCTTTCTACCAAGATTGGAAATTCCTGAAACACCTTGAACAACGGTTTTAGTAGGATCCATAACGGTCCCTGCTAATCTTGCCACTTTTCCTATTTTACTTGCGTTGCCCAACATGGAACCGCCTTCGGTAAACGGAATTGCCGCTACACTTAAAACCGAAAACGGATCGTTATACATAGTGCGTTGAACGTTTTCCCAAGATGAGAAAGGCTTAACAACTGCATTTAAAACGGCTTGGTCTTTTATCCGTTGATTGGCTTTTTCCATACCCTCGTTAAACGAAGATGTTGTTTCGGGCGCAATAATATCTTTTGCTTTTGAATATGCGCCTTTTGCTACTTCACCTATATTAGAAGCAGTTTCACCCCAGTTCCAAGGGGCCAATGCGTGAGCCGTGCCAGCTAAATTTTCAACAAAACTAGGACCAAGGTTTTTTAATACACCAGAATAATACTGACCCCTGCCCATAGTAACTGGGTCTTGTTGTTGTTCAACAGGGGCGTCACTTAATGCTGCTGGGTCAGACATAGCAAGTCCTTATTAGTTTACGTTAAAGTAACGAAGCACTGGTGCTCCATATTTTTGAATAAGAGCAGCCTTATCATCGCGACTTAAATCAGCAGCGTCTCCGCTAGATAGAACGTTGTAATAATTTCTATAACGGCCATTAGCGTCTTTACGATTTGTTTTTTCATCAAACATGCGTTTGAGAATGTTTTTCTCAGCATCGTAATAAGCGGCGTTATAGTGTTTATTAAAGTTCTCAAGTGCTTGTTCGCCTGTATAACGAACTTGGTTCCCACCGCCGTAAGCACCTGCCTGACCCTTTGCAGAATCTTGCCATTGACGGAAATAGTCTTGTTTATCCAATTCACGTTGTTGCAGCGCCATAATATCGGCCATCAACTCTTTTCTTCCGTTAGGCGTATTAGCCAACGTTGGGAATCGAGCCATCATGGATTGTAGGGCTGCGTAGGATGTTTGATCTAACGCCTGAGCCGCTTGACCCTGAAGTAGAGCAGTAACCTTGTTTGCTTCTTGAGCAATTGTTAAATCTTGGTCAGATACCAGATCGCCTTTATATCCAGCCGCATGAGCAAGATAATTTATTTGTTGACCAATTTCCGATGCACGAGGACCGTACCAACCAGCGCCGATCGCACTATTAGGATCAAGACCAGAAAGAGCATAACCTAACGAACGAATATTTGGTTGTGCCGCCCGAACATTGTTTGTCTCCGCAGCTTGGTTTCCAAAGATATCCCGTTGCATAATTTTGTTTCTTTGGTTTTCATCCAATCCGCTTACATCTTTGGTAGCATCCAAAGCGGCATTTCGTTCATCTGCAGTCAACATGATTGGAGGCGTATTAACTGGTGCTCCTTCAACACGCTGTTCTTGCTGTTTTGCAACTTCTGGATGAGCCTTAAGATATTCTGCCGTAACCCGAGGATCAACGGATATAGCGCCCTCTGCAGATAACTTGTTAGCATCCTGAATGTTGTAAAGACCCATAAGGCCTGTCTTGGTATCAATACCGACAACGCTATCAACACCGTTAACGCGGACCACAAGGTTCTTCGGAATGTTAGAAATAGTGGAAACGGCTGCGGCGCGTGTGGCTTCAGTTTCTGCCTTGCTACGTTGCAATTGCGGATATGCGGCAGCAGCGCCTGCAAGACCTTCAAGAGCAGCAGCGCCAAGGAATGGACTACGAGAACTTGCCATAGTGCCTAAACCCGTTGCAATCGTACCCCAGAACGTAGAATCTTGTAGTTCTTTTGGAATACCTAACTTGTTGGCAAGATAATCAAAAGCACCCGGCGGATTTGCTGCCTGATTAGGAAGATATGGTTGTGGTCTTGGCGCAAGTCCACCTTCTTGATCAGGGGCAGCTTGATCCTCTGGTTTAGGAACAGCAAACTTACCACCTGTTGTATCCGGCGCTGTAGAGGCTGGCATTGCATTAGCAACAGGAACGTCGGCCATATTATCTGGTGGAACAAGACCAGCGGTTCTTTGTGGAGCCTGCGTATCATCTTGTGATCCAGCGCCAAGGCCTGCATTAAATTTACTTATGTAAGAAGGGACGGTTGTTCCAAGCTGATCTTTTGCATTACCTGCAAGGCCCCTTGGTTTACCAGAGAACCATACAGATGCAGCATCTTCTGGCGTTCCATATTGGTTTAGAGCCTTACCAAAGTGATGTGAAAAAACCTTGTCCTGAGCAGATGTATCCGACAGGAACTCTTCTGGTGTCATAGGTTTTCCAAGGGCCTCTTTGGTCCAAGAAGGTATGTTTGCGCCCATGACTTGATATTTGCCATATGCACGATCGCCAGATTTTGTTACTGGGCCAAGAGCATCATACTTATTGCTGCTTTCAATACCGCCAATGACAGGACCATACTTTTGAAGTACGTCGTCAGGCTCAACAGCGCCTTTGTCGGCATAGCCCGTACGACCGCCATATGCTTTAGGAAGCATCGCCATAATTGTCATAAGATCTTTAGCAGTCGGATCCTGCATCGTTCCCGGCAATTGAGACTGTTGCAACAATTTATATTTGTCAGCTTTGTTCTCATCTGGGATTGCTAATCCACCTTGTGGATCTTCAGAATACAATCCTTCGGGCGCAGATTCAGACACCGAACCATTTAAAGCATAGCCCGTACGACCACCGCGTGAATTTTGAGGTACATCTACATCGGCTAATGGCGCATCAGAAAGAGGTGGACGCTCGGGTGGCATCGGCGTTCCCGCTGGTGCAGGATTATTAGGCAATGGATTAAACAGAGCGGGATTTTGTTGCTTTAGCCAATCCGTTCCCTTTGTAAACGCTGCATTACCAGCTTCAAAAGCCTTAGTAAGTTTTTGAGCGCGTTCTACCGCACCTAAACCTTCTTCCAATGCACTTGGTGGCAAGGCAGGGGCAGCGCCGGGACTTCTTAATCCACCTACAGGAAGATTTCCTTCAGGCACACGTCCGCTTTTACCAATTCCCCCTGATAAATTACGAGCGATTGGAACGTGATGGGTATCAAGATTTGCATAGATACCTTGTTGGCGGTTAATAATATTTTGAATGCTGTTAGGATCATATGGATCGTAATCGGAACCTACAGAACTTCCATACCGATGAGGCTCACGACCACCTACATTGTATCCTTCAAACTCGTGTTCTGGGCCGACCAATCCACCTTGGGAACGAGCCGCACGAGCATAATCGACCGTTTTATATCCACCTGCTAATCCTACGGCTTCGGGATGTTTTTTCTCAACCTCATCGGCCATAAAACCAATATGCGTTTGTTCGCTATCATCGCCCTTATATTTGAAGGTATAAATTGGAAGACCATTATAAGCCGTGCCAATCTTTTTAATATCTTCTTTCAAACGACGATCGGAGAAAAAGGACATTGGTTGTTGTGTAACTGTGCTGGATCCAGAAAGAGCACCCGTTCCTTCTGCAATATTGGCCAAGAACTGCGCCACTTGGAATGGGTATGCCTGCTGCTGAAGGAATTGGTTATACAGAGCCGTATTGCCTGCCTGTGTTGTCTGCTGGCCAAGAGTACCAGCACCAAGTTGTGCTTGAGCACCTTGCAAACCAGCCTGCTGTGCGCCAGCGCCAAGTGTTCCTAATTGACCAGCAAGAGCGCCCTGTTGTCCAAGGCCAGCAAGATAGTTTTGCGCTGCATTTTGGTAACCAGTGTTGGCCATGTTGGATAGGACATTACCTGTTGCAAGGTTTTGCTGACCCATTAAAGCCGCTTGTGCGATATTACCCCTGTCGCCCCCAAACGCTCCTTGCTGAATTGTATTGCCTAAAAGTTGCTGTTGCTGCTGTTGGTTTTGGTTTTGCAAATAAGCCGCAGTCGCACCCATGGCTTGGTTTACAAATGGATTAAAATATCCAGACACACCTTGTTGAAAATTCTGCGGATTGTAACCTTGGTAAGCCTGTGCCGTTCCTTGCATTGCTGCGCTATAGGCAGGTTGAGCGGCGGCAGCCTGTTGGTTAATATTTCCAATTCCCGCTTGTTGCTGGGCATTTAATGGTGCAACAAAAGCGTTGGGGTCTGTGCTATATTGTTGAAACGGTTGTGTGGCGGCCTGTTGGGCCTGAGCATTGACCGAGTTATACCGAGCCAGTACCTCAGAAGGTATGCTTGTTTGCTGGGTAGTGGTTCCGGTTTTGCCGCCCATTTTAGTGCTCCGTTACGCGATCTTCGTGTCCTGTTTGGACGTTGTATAAGAAAAAAGCCCCCGCGGGAGGCCCGAATTGACGTTCGTACAGGCGAACCTTTGCCTCAGTACGGTGGTTAGAAAGAACACCAATGATAAGAGGAATACCCAAATCATCGGCCACTTTCTTGGAAAACTCACATAGCTTACGCGCACGTCCACCTTTTGCGCTGCGGAACTCAGGATCGACAAAGATAGCCTTTTCCTCAAGCATCCATTCATCAGAATACCACATCTGAGACGTTCTTAGAAGGACCGCCCCTTCAATCTTTTCACGGGGTTTACCAATGATGCCCACAAGGCCCTGCCATAGATATAAAGCAGGCTTGATCATACCGAGCATTTTTTCAGGGTTGACGCCCTTGATGCCGTTTTCTTCCCATGCCCGAAGGGCTAGGTCTAACATTGCTGATTCGTCTTCGGGTGTTCCAAGGCGTATTTTAAGTTCTTCGGCCATTAATCCCTCTTAGGTCCGGGTAATTTTTTAAGCGTATCTATGGTCTTTTTGCGATATCCAGTGACGAAATGATCAAGGATTTCATGCCCATGGTCAATATCTCCCCCGCCTAACTGGGTTACTTCCTCTGGTGTTATAACATACTCTCCACCTGCAACCACCACTTCAACAGGGGCGCGTCCACCCGATGCCCGAGCACCGTAAGGTTTACCTTGAGCATATGGCATTCCTTCGGGGGAATAGGGTTGTTTTTGTTCAGAATATGGCTTGGTTGAAAACATGCGCCGAGCAATCTTAAACCCTGCCATGGTATTACCTTCACCCATAGATGAAATAATGTCGGCCGGGATGACATATGATCCCGAATCAAGTTTGGTGGGAAGATGGTCGGTGCGCCCAGCTACTGGGCTATGAATTGGACCTTTATGAGTTAATTCTGCATGCATTGGATAATCAATTGAAGAAATATTTAAATCAGGTTTGCGATAGTCCAACGGACCCGTTCTTGTTTCCGTAAATTGATTAGGTCCGCCTTTTGCTTTTCCCGATCGAGCCATATTGAGTGCTGCCGCTACCGCTTGATCATGTGGATGCCCCGCATGGACCATTTCGGAGATGTTATGGCTAATTGTTTTTTGAGATTTACCCGACGTTAATGGCATCACGAATATCCTACAGAAATAATTGATCCTGTTCCCGGTACAAAATAAAGACCCGTAGCAAATGGTATTTGCACTTGATAGACACCGAGCGTGTTGGGAACAGCGTAAATACGAGAACCGGAGGCTGCGGATGTGGCATCGTAAAGATACCCTTGCGTCGATCCGGCTACAATAACGCTAACAGTTGCTACCCAACCTGACGAGGATTTAATTACCGAACTGGCAGATACTTCTTTAGTCGAATAAGATCCGGCGTGGTTTGTTAATAAATTCACGTAAGAATTGATTGCAATAACGCCGTTTTTTTGGGTAGTGAGAATATCGTCAAGTGACGCCATTAGAACCTCCCATCCAACTGATAACGGTATTTAATTGCGCCAAGGCGCCAGAAAGTATTTGTATCGGTTGATGATAGAGAAAACGACATATAACGCGCCCTAATGCGACAAGAAACGTACTCTGTCGATTGCGTCATAGGAAACGTAACAGAACTAACCGCACCGGATGGTGAACCAGAATAGTAACTGGTTGATGGCGAGGTGGCTGTGTCAGTGGCATAGTTGGTATAATAAATAGTCAAATATACGGTGGCGTTTGTATTACCACTATACGTACCCCACTTCATATCGGGCCATATCTGATCCACGAAAACAAGGTTATCGGCTTCGTTCAGTTCAAAATAACCTGTTTGGAAAGACGACTGCATGCCAGTTGTTTGACCATTATAGACCGCATCATTGCCTACTTCGTGCTGATAAAGCCAATTATCAGAGCCAGCACCAATGGGAGGCCCAAGCACAGATTGATCAATCCAAGCAGTACGACCCAAAGTCCCGAAGTCCCACTGCTGGAGAACCGTATTGTATTTAACATAACTATCGTTTTCCGTTGAATTGGCCGATGGATAGTACCAAGTAATTTCATTAAACTGGCTATTTACGCCGCAGCATACTTTGTAGAGATAAGACGTATTGATGTTTTGAAAAATTACGTCCCAAATTGGGCATGGTATAGATTGAGGGCCAGAACCCATAGACATAAAAAATTGTTTTTGGCTCATCCAATAGACGGCGCCATTCAATTGACCAACGCAATGCCTTGATATCGCACCACAGTTAGATCCAATTTTGTTGAACCCATAAACCAATGGTGCGCCAACATATTGCATCGCCCAAAGATCAAGGTCAGTCCATAAAAGTCCCTGTTGAGGCCCTTGAATACCAGCGACAATTTTTGACCCCGTAGGAATGCGGAAAGAACCTGCTTGGTTGGTAACCGTGGCATTCCATACTTGAAAGTTATTTACATCGCACCAACGGACCAACATAGGATCGGCTTGCAACGTGAACGATGACCCATAGGCAATAATCTGGCGTTGCGGCATGGCCACAAAAATTCCCGAATTAACCAATGGTGAGTTGCCACCGATGATTTGGGCATTCTGCAATTGTCCGCTTGGATCATAATAATAAATTGCGCCACCTGCTGGGCAGGCGACCAAGTAAGAACCATAGTTATCAAGCGTCCAGTCGGTAGCCGTTATAGCTGTTCCGTTAGAAGGAGTTTGTGTTGTACCGACACCAAATCCGCCTGTACCATACCCGCCAACACCAAAACCAGAACCCGTCGGTTGCGGACCAACTGCAATATAAAAATTAGAATTTACGTTTCCGCTATTCATTGCGGTTGGGCCAGCCGAGGACGAAGCAGTATTAGCCGCAGAGAAGGTAAATGAACTTGCGCTTGGAACTGTCAAAATGGTGTAAAGGCCAAACAATGTAACGCCACCAATAGTCGTGGATACGCCAACATAAAAAGAACCCCCTACCGAATAACCGTGGTTATCGAGGTAACATGTAACAGTTTGAGACCCGCTTGTTACTTGAAACGCCGGAACGCCAACAAGTTTAGCTGTCCCCGTGATGCCTGCGCCAGTTCCTGTTGCGTTAAATATAATACCAACGGTATTGGCAGATGCTCCAATCGTTGTAAAACTTGTGCCGCCTGTAGTTACAATTTGGTATGTATTGCCAACAACAAACGCGCCACCCGTATAATTTGTTGAGGTGTTAGCCGTGGTTATGGCTGCTGACGCTGCTGTAATTGAGTACGTGGTTCCGGCCGCAGTTTGCAACAAATATGGCCCTGACAATACCAAACCACCGACCGAAACAGGGGTTACGTAATCCACATAATCCAATACGGATGCCGAAAGTCCAGAATCGGTTACAGTAACAGTAGTTGATCCAGCGGTTGTTGAAAAAACTGGGGCTGTATTGGTAATAGTATTTTGAGGCGTGATATTCTGTAAATTGTTTCCTGTAAGGACACTAAGAGACGATTCCGCGCCAATACCCAAATGGTTTACAGCGTTTAAATCTGCCCAACCTTTTAAAGCGCGAATTTTTGAACCAATTGATGAACCAAAATAATTTATCCAACCGCCAAGTTTTTGAGCCAACCCAAGGCCATTTCGCTCGGGAAGAAAACGAATCAATTGCGATGTTGAATATGCAGCTTCGTTAAGAGCAAAAGTGGTTGTTGTTTCAACGCCCGGTTTTAATTTGATTGTTGCGTGAGGCATGGGTTACCTCGTAGGCGTTGCGGCAGGAGCAGGTGAATAAGACGTCCAAGCGGCCGCCTCAAACTTCTTGCGGTTCTCTTCAATAAGAGCGCTTGCCTTGAGAGCCTGATACTGGCTTTCATAAGTTTGAGCCATGGCGGGGTCATCATTTAAACGGCCGAAGTTGCGCTGGTAAGCCGAGATGTAAATCATGGACGCAAAAATAAACAAATCAGGCAAATATGTTGAAATGAATGTTGTAGTATTGGTAGCCGACAATGGCGCCGATCGAACTGTACCCGTCAAACGAACGGTATAACCAGAATTAGGCGTAGGCCCAACAATCATATATTGGCTCGTATTACCTGTAGTAGCAGCATCGCCACCATAAACAGCAAAATACTGAGGTAAGCCTGTCGTAGAACCTGATCCGTATACATTTTGAATAAATTCTTTACCTACCGCCAAAAGCGGCGTTGAGTTTCCTGACCCGTCAATGACCTCAAAAGTTTGAGGAACAATGAATTGAGATGTTGGAAGTGTTAATTGGTTATTGCCAGACGTAAACGTGTAGGCAGAAGTGCTAATCTGTGTAGACAGAAAATCCAAATCACGTTGCATCCGCAATTCAGCATAATCAATCATACTAGGAATAATGATCGTGTAATTGGGGTCCGTGACCGGAACAACGGCTAAGGTCGCAATTTGCTGGACGTAAGATGAATACGTAAGAGACATAATTACCCGACCATATTGAATGCGGCCTGTTCGACCTCGGAAACGCGCCTAGACCAGCCTTTGCCAAATGTACCATATGTTGGGAGGGATTGTAAGAAGGCTAATCGGGCTTCGCAGACCGCTGTAGCAACCTCGCGAGGGTTTGCCGCTTCAAGAGCGCGTAGCGTGGTGGGTCCGATTTGCCCGTCTGGATTGGTACTGAGTACCGACTGAAGGGTTTTTGCGGCGCGGGACGGCCCCGAATTGATGGCAAAATCGAAGACGGCATAATCCACGCCTTCCGGCAGATCATCTCCCTTGATTGTATCCCAGTACTTTGCCTTATACAACGGCATGACGTCGTTAGGTTTTAGCGCTTTGATATCGTCCTTGGTCACAGGATGGCCGACCCATGCTTCCCAAGTTGCCTTAGTGCAGCCAAGGTTGGTAGCCCCGCCGGGGTCGGAAGGGTTATCGACGTATCCACCCTCGTTTTTTAGGACTAGAGCGAAACATTGAGGAAAATTCTCTTTCACAGGGCGTCCTTTGGAGGAGAGGTGTGCTGATGCGAAGCACCAAAATAATAAGAAAGAACCAATGTCAAAGCCGCATCAAGCGTACCAAGGACACGGGCAACCAATTCGCGCATATCGGAAGGGATCGTATTGTTAAGAAGATGCCACTGAATAAACACCCAAGCCACAATAACAACGATGGCGATAGCGCGGGGGGTCCAATCATGAGTTGCAATCTGCATTTGACGGGCCGAAGCGCGGTCATCGGCGGCAATACGCTCAAGATCAATGTCCAACGACTTCATTTGCGTTTTGAAATCGGCATCAATCTTTTTAAGGGCGGCAAGCTGATCACCTGTAGGATTAGCTAAGGCTGCCTGAATGTCTTCTTCTGTGCCGTCTTCATGACCAAACAAAGCGCCAGATAGGGCCTTAACTGCCATCCCTGCGACCGGACCACCGAGAGCGGTAGCGATGGTAGGGGCGACCGAACCAATCAATGGTCCAAAAGTTTTAAGAATGTCCATGTTATTTCACCGTTAGCATGAGAAAAACACCAATTACAGCAATACCTAGTACCAGAAAACCGACAATGCTGCTAACCATAATCAAATCCTTGCGAGCCTCTTCTTGTTCCTTCAAAGCAACCGCAGCCTGTCTGGCCGCTTCTTTACGCATTTCAATTACTTGCCGCTGGATCCCTTCCCATGCCGCAGGCCCATATTGGCCAACGAACAAGTTCTTTACCTGAAGCTGCATATCAAGGGCTTTGGCTTTAACGGCATATATCTTGACGGCTTCGGCTTCAAACTCGGCTTGTGATTGAAACAATTTTTTCTTGCGAGGCGTTGACGCGATCGTAACGATTTGGCCCACTTTACCAAAAAGATTGCTCACCTTTTCGGCAGTCGCCATCATATCCTGACCAGCATCGACCGCTGATTTGATACTATTATAAATGGCTGTCGCGCCTGCAATTAAGGTAAATGGATCCATCGTAACCTCAAAATGGCGGTGCCTGTGATTGTGTAACGGGCTGGGATAACTGGTTTACTTGTGCCGCTATCCCTGATTCCACACCCGGCATACTGATGCACTGGGAAACCCAAGCATACGCCATTTCTTGTGTAATGTCAGCATACGGAACAAATTCTGCTGGATTTGGTGTACCCAAATTAACAGTACCAGACGCAGATGACGTAATATTGCCATTTGTACCCGTGCAAACCCAATTAACCGACGTAACCACATTGGTCAGGCCATCGTAATAAGGGCTTACAATAAATTGAGGGAAAGACCACGTATAGTTCATACTGTGTATGTCCCCGTGCCTGACGTAAATGTTATTAATTTATTTGATCCAACAGTAGATACTGACGCGGTTCCTGTATAAAGGCCGGAATATTGGGCGGCCGGAACGGCAATAATTACAACGCCAGACCCACCATTGCCGCCATAATATTGGAATGAACCACCGTTGCCACCATACGCACCAGCACCGCCACCACCGCCCCCTGTGTTTGCTGTACCAGCATTACCGTTCCCAGAATTTCCGTTTTGGCCGTTTCCGCCACCGCCAGAACCTCCAGTGCCACCCGAACCCCCAGAGTTACCGCCGCCCCCGCCACCGCCACCGCCGTATGTTGTGCTATTAACCGACCATGTATAACCCGCGCCGCCAGTACCGCCCGTACCGCCTGAATTACCGCCACCTGCACCACTAGCCCCACCGCCAGCGCCACCGCCATTATTGTCCGAATTTCCGGCCCCACCAGAATTACCATAGAATGTGGTGTAAGTTCCGCTTCCCGTCGTGGCCGAACCCGGAGAATATCCTGACCATGCCGAACCACCGCCAGAACCGCCATTTTGCCCAACCGTAGAAACGGAATTACTTGAAAACCCGCCTCCACCACCACCATTGGCCGTTTCAGTATATGAACTGAAAGCAAGAATACTATTACCGCCATTGTTGGCCGAAGATGGTGCAGTAGTTGCCGTTCCGCCCGCTCCTACAGTTATATTTAAAACTGTCCCCGGTACTAAAATTTTACTACCAACACCAACTGCACCCGCGCCACCCCCTGCTGGACCCGGACGTTGATCGTATGATCCACCGCCAGCGCCGCCACCCGCCACAATAAGCCAGTTAAGCGTAGTCGGGCCACGGCTACCCAGTCCGTATGCGTATGCAGATGCTGAAGCACGTGTGATAATCGTAGGCATTATGCAAACTTTGTAAGGTTGGCAATCACGGTATAAGTAGCACTTGCCGTTTTAATAATGGTATATGTGTAAGCATCAATCCCGCTGGCGTTCCCTGCTGTTGGAGCGACACCATTTGCCCACTTTGGTGTGACTGTGCTGCTGTCGATTTGGAACGTGTTGTTATAGTAAGGCGTTGAACCATTGGTATTTAAAAACACTATTGTAATGGTTTGGCCTGTCGAAAGCAGCGTATTAAGTGAATAACTGCTATTGCCGCGCACATTTAACGTAAAATTGGCCGAAGCATTTGTCGTATAATACAATACGGATTGTGTGGTCACGTCAAAATTAATGGTTCCCGTAGCCGATGTTGCGCTGACAGTAGTTGTTTCCGCAATATTAGGCAGGACCGTTGAAAGGGCAGAAGTAGATCCGTTAAGCGATGCCTTACCGTTAACCGTCAAACTTGTTAAAGTTGCACCAGATGTTAAAAGACCCGAATCGGCCACGCCAACATTGGTTCCGTCGGAGTAAACAATGCTATTATAGCCTTGCGGAGCAATTATTGTGTTACCAGCCGCCGCATTGCTCCCATTATTGGACCCCAATGTAACCGTATAAGCGCCAGACGTATTGTTGGATACAATCCACATACCCGCCACGCCTTGCGGCAAAAGCACGTTTTGATTGGCGGCCAGTGCGCCCGTAAGGTTGAACCGCATAGCCTGCGACGTAGAACCCGCTGCTGTGGCACTTGGTGCAGTAATATTAGTGTAGGTTGTTGACCCACCAGTATTGACGGATACGCCCGTGGTATTACCAAATACTTGGTCAAGAATGGTGGAATTATAATTGAGCGGCTGATCCCACGTAGGCGACGTGCTGTTATACGCTGGCTCATTTAGGGCAATATTTGTCGTAATACTCATGGCTTATCCACCTTTTGCTCTAAACGGTCAAAAATCTTAGTAAGCATACTCTCAATTCGGTTTAAATGCGATGTCAAATCGTCTTTGCTGACATATTTGGTCGGCAGGACCACCCGCAGGTCATTGATCATTTCGCGGTCTTTTTTGGCCTCTGCTATGACTTGAGCGTACAGATAGCCTACCACGCCAAAGGCCGCCGTGATAATCAGGTTAACGATTTGCTGCCAGTCGATAATCATGATGCTACCCAAGTTTTAGTGGTTTCGTCCCAAATGTATAATTTTCCATCCGTAGGATAAGGAATAGGCGGCTCCCATAACCAAGTTGTTTGGTTTAACGTCCAAGATGGATACGGTTGTGGTGCATAGAATACATCATTTGCAGCATCGTATATATACCCAATACCTGCATAATTAGCGCGTAAAGGGCGGTTTTCTGGATGCTGATTGCCATGAGTATTGTATGACGTTTGAATCCATTGGCCCGGTGACGAATCAACAAAATTAGTAAAAAAATCAGGCTCCGCAACGATGACTTGAACAACTTTGCCATCTAAAACTTTTGCAAAATGGCTCATGCTGTGTAACTCCCCGAAGAAGTAAACGTGATAATTGTGTTTGAACCACTTGTTGTAACTGTCGGAGAACCTGTTGTTGTGCCAGAATAAAATGTTGTTGGGATAGAAAGAATAACAACACCAGAACCACCCGCAGAACCGGAAGCACTAGGAGCGGCCCCGCCACCTCCCCCGCCTGTATTTGCTGTACCAGTAACGCCAGCACCCCCGCCACCCCCTGTGCCACCCGCACCAGCACTTGAGCCAGCACCAGCGCCGCCACCGCCTCCGGCGTAATACACAGCAGAACCAGTTATAGAAGATTGAAGACCAATACCGCCACTACCCGCTGCTGAACTTGTTCCAGTTCCACCGACTGCACCAGCCCCACCGCCACCGCCTGCAGGAGCATTTGTTGTTGACCCAGCGCCACCAGCGTTTCCTTGGCCGGAAGTTCCTGAACCACTGGAAAGGTTGCCACCACCCGATCCGCCAGCCGCACCTCCACCACCAGAACCACCTGATTGCCCCGGCGCTGAGTTCCAAACGCCTCCTGCTCCGCCGCCGACAGATGCAGTTAATCCTGTAATAGATGAACTTGATCCGTTAGAAGAAGCAGCCCCTCCTCCTCCCACTGTAATTGTATAAACAATCCCCGAAGATAATGTTGTTGATCCAGTTAAATAGCCACCTGCGCCACCGCCTCCACCTGTGCCTGTAGAACTTGCGCTACCTCCCCCTCCGCCACCCGCAACAATCAAATATGACCCGAAATAACCACCTAATGAACCCCAAGTAGGTGCAACACCCGAACCTTTTGAAACCAGAACTTGCCCTGATGATCCTTGGCTGGTTGGCATAGGAATGCTGGTCCATGCAGAACCATTATACACATCCAACGCATTTGTGGTCGTATTAAACCCAGTTTGCCCTTGGTTGGGCGAGGCAGGGCGCGTGGCGGTTGTCCACGTTGGGAACGTCTCACCATTTTGACCGTTTAGGATAATGCTCATTCTGCGGCTCCAATGGTAAGTTGCCCATCTGCAACAAGTTGCATAATGGCGGCGTAGTCAGAGTTGGCGGGGTCTAATGGGACAACTGATGAAAGCCCATTGATGTCAACACGGATGGAGGTATTTTGACCAACTATATAAACAGCATTTTCATACATGGCTTATAACTCCGCAGATGCTTGAACTATGCAACCTGAAGCAGAGTTAATTGCTGTAGGTTGATTGCTAAATGTTGCACCATTAAAATAAAACGTAACCCTTAATGCAGTTGCACTTGCATTTGGGCTTACTGTTCCGGTTTTTGTTGAAGCACCAACATAGGGTTGCGTAAAATACCATTGAACGCCCGTTGGGCTGGTATTGTAATTACCGTCTGTAAATGGGTTAGTTATTGTAGGAGTAGCCCTCATTGGTGTGGGGTATGTTATGGTTGCCGAAATTGCCGAACCGTTGGATGTGGATGCAACTGAATATTGTGGCGCAGATTCATTCCAATAATACCGCTGACACTGCGCCAACTGAGCATTATATAATGGCCGTTCAAATGGTGTGGCTACAGAGCCTTGTTCAAGTTGGACGCCTGTGATGTAGAAGGTTGCGCTGGATGTACCTACAACGCTTGTTGCGCCAGTGGGAGCAAAATATGCCGTACTTCCCCAAGAACCCGCCGTTCCACTAACTGATGTTCCCGCGCCAAGAGAAAAATATACATTTAACCCTATGGCATTATTTGTTGACCAAGTTCCAGTGGTGTCGCCCGAAATTGTTATTGTTATATAGGTCCACGTATTGGCAGAAGGAAGACTATAAGAAAAGACATAAAACCTATTTGCGGCTCCATTATTAATGGTTCCGCCAAATGTTCCTGTTAAAGAAGAATAGGCCCAAAAAGATAGTGTTACCGACTTGGCAGAAGATGTCCCCCACGCCAAATCTGCAATATTATAACCTTCTATTGGTTGGCACATCAGTGTATAATTTGTTGTTCCAACTGAATAATTGGAAGTTGATGTACAGCCCAAATAATTAGAAAATCCAACAGGAGGAGTAACAGAACCTCCATTCTGTTGAATATTAAAGAGGGAATTTGTTGTTCCTACGTTTTTCCATCTATCTAATGTATAAGATGTATTGGTATTGGCAACACTTGCCCCCGCATTCCGCTGGTCAATCACCATATTACCATTAATAATTTTGTTCCGCAGAAACGACGATGACCCATACGGCATACCCGTAGCAATAAGGTTTGCGCCGCCTGTGACGTTACCTGCCGTGTCCAACGTGATGTTGGCGGTGGAGGATGAGGCGTTCTGGATGACGGTGGTGTTTAATGTAGCTACCATAGCAATTTACCTTAATAATTGTAATGTTCTTCAACAATAATAATGCCAGAACCACCCGCGCCACCAGCAAAGCCAGAAGTTCCCGCTGTTCCCGCCGTCCCAGCAGCACCGACAGCATAAGCATACGTAGCAGAAGGATTGGAAATAATTTTTTCTAAATAGCCACCTGCACCGCCTCCATATCCTGCGTTATTTCCGCTTGATACGTTGCTAGCACCGCCACCTCCGGAACCCGTATTGGAAATAGCAGAACCGCCGCCACCTGATATACCCGCTTGCCCAGCCCCGCCAAATACCGATGATGCGCCCGCTCCACCAGCATTTGTCGCGGATGCTGTTGTTACAACGACGTTTCCTGTTGCACCGGAGATATTAAAATCTCCCCCGCTTGCGCTACCGCCACCGCCTGAACCAGCAACGCCTGATTGTCCACCGCCACCGCCACCATTTGCGGTTAATAATGAAGTGCCAAATGTGGTTGTTCCACCTGTTCCGCCAGTTCCGCCAGATGAACCGTTTGAACTGCCACCGCCACCCCCGCCTCCGCCGATCATACGGACACGTATCCAAACTACCCCTGCTGGCTTAGTATATGTTCCAGAACTTGACGTAAATATTTGTTGGGTAGGGCCAGTTGTGCTTTGATTACTGGCAGTATTGTTAAGCAACAATGTACCAGTAGATGCCGGAAGCGTAATAGTATTTGAACCTGCTACAGCCGTAGGAGCAAGTGTAATTGAACCAGACGTTGAACCGTTAAGTGTTACGTTTCCCATTATACAACCGTCCAATTTGATGATGATGGAATAGTCACGGTGGCTCCACTTGCAATAGTAACTGGCCCAAATGTACCCGCATTGGTAGTAGCAGGAACAGAGTAAGATGTATTCACTGTCTGCCCATTATTCCAGAATATCTGATCCGTACCGCCACCCGTAGCACCCGCTGTGATCGTTGACCATGTAGGTTGCGCCGCAGAACCCGCAGATGTCAGAACTTGACCAGTCGTGCCGTAGCTGATGGACGTTGAAACCGAGCCAATACCCAAAGCACCTGACGTATTGATCGCAAACTGGCCCACGCCATTCGTGTAGAACGATAGCGGCAAGTAAGTGCCCGAGCCATTGATGCCGGAAACCAACTGGACGTCAGTCGTGCCGTTCGTGGCGATCAGGATTTTGGACGCGTTGGTCGGGTTAGAATTGTTCGTTGCCTGCCAAGAAGCGGCCGTTGATGTGCCAGAAGGCAGGGCGTAGATGCCCGTAGTGCTATTGGCGGTGCTTGTCTGGAACGCGAAGCGAGACGCAATAGTCGTATTGGTGAAGTCAGCAAGGAAGAAAGCGCCCGTACCTGTAGCCGTGATGTTGCCGCTCGTCGTAGGCGTTGTGATCGTTGGCGAAGTAGCCAAAACAATACCGCCAGAACCCGTAACCGCCTGCCCGAGAGCCGTCTGCACACCCGTCCCAAAGGACGTAATGCCCGTACCGCCGTTGGAAATCGCAAGTGTACCACTGAGTGTGATAGCGCCCGTTGTGGCCGTATTAGGCGTTAGCCCTGTAGTGCCTGCGGAGAAGGACGTTACGCCACCCGTAGAAGCCGCCCATGTAGCCGTTGTACCGTTCGACGTCAGGACGTAACCGCTCGTCCCAATGGCAAGGCGTGTGGCGCTGTTCGTGCCGTTACCGATGATCAAGTCACCCGTCGTGGTAATCGGAGACAAGGCGTTGAATGCTGCAGATGCCGTGGTCTGACCCGTACCGCCGGATGCGATAGGCAAAGTGCCCGTAGTCAAGGCAGACGATGAAGTCGCGTATACCGCACCGCCGGATGTGAACGAAGTTAAACCCGTACCGCCGTTCGTCGTGGCAAGCGTACCCGCTAGGGTTACCGTGCCTGTCGTGGCGGTTGATGGTGTAAAGCCTGTTGTGCCTGCAGAGAACGATGTCACGCCGCCTGTAGACGCAGCCCAAGCAGGTAAGCCACCGACAAGCGTTAGGACGTAGCCGTTCGTGCCCGCGGCCAGACGCGACCATGTGTTCGTCGCCGAACTGTACAGCAAGTCGCCTGTGGCAACTGCAGTTAGACCCGTGCCGCCGTAGGTCGGGCCAATAGCCGTGCCATTCCAAACGCCCGTGCCAATCGTTCCCACGCTGGTTAGCGAGGACGAGACGACGTTTGACGCCAAAGTTGTGCCGGACAACGTGCCTGCAGGGGCGATAACTGCCGCCGTGGAAGCCGCCGTCAACTGTCCTTGGGCATTAACCGTAAATGTCGGAATGGCCGTAGAGGAGCCGTAGGATGCCGCTGTAACCGTGGTGTTGGTAATGCTGAACGTGTTGGACGAGAGCGTAAGGCCTGTACCTGCCGTATAAACGCCGGGACCCGCGATCTGAACAAACGTAAGCGGTGTCGTTCCAATCGTGATCGGGAAGTCGGTCGTTTGAATCCACTGCGTACCAGCATTGACCGTTCCAGAAATAATAAATGTCGTATCGCCGGGCGCAACTTCATTTGTTCCAGTACCCGTTTGATCGTAATCCGTTGCACGGGTAAGCACCCAGCCAACCGAACCAGAACCAACGCTTGTTACCGTGTAAATACCGTTATATTGGCCGCTTGTTTCATTCTTGACCAGAATACGCTGACCAACCGATGGGTTTGCGCCATCAATAGCCAAAGTAGCAAAAGGAGAAGTCTTGGTGATCGTAGCGCCAACGCCGGACGACCCATTGCTATAATTTACCGAGCCAAGATCCGCGGTCGTGCCATAGCTACAAGCAGCATGATAATTGACGTTGCTAACCGCTGCGTCCACATAGGCTTTATTGACGATATCGGTGCTATTGGTCGGCGTGGTTGTAATCGTACCCGTGGTCATGGACACGCTAGTGGCCGACGCGGCACCGAGAGTAGGCGTTACCAAGGTTGGCGAAGTTGCCAACACTATGCCGCCGGACCCCGTAACGGTTTGACCTAATGCAGTCTGGACGCCTGTACCGAGAGCCGACAGCCCCGTACCGCCGTTAGCGATAGGCAATATGCCCGTCACACCCGTGGTTAATGGCAGACCCGTAGCATTTGTGAGAACGGCCGATGAAGGTGTACCGAGCGCGGGTGTTACAAGCGTTGGCGAATTTGCCAACACGATACCGCCCGAGCCAGTGACGTTTTGCCCTAAAGCGGTTTGCACACCCGTTCCAAACGAGGAAATACCCGTGCCGCCATTGGCGATAGGGAGGGTACCGGATGTGATCTGCGTTGCGGCAATCGCAATAGACGTGCTTGCAGCGGCCGTGAGTTGGCCTTGGGCATTGACGGTAAACGTGCCGACAGACGATGCAGAGCCGTAAGAAGCGGCCGTGACGCCCGTATTGGCAATAGAAATCGTACCCGAAATCGTGATGGGGTTGCTTGTGCTGCTGCTTAAACCCGTGCCTATACCGATGCTCGTAACAGTACCCGTGCCGCCAATTGTAGCCCAAACAGGATTAGCGCCCGAGCCCTGCGTTTGGAGGATTTGTCCAGATGCGCCCGGCGATAGAGCCAACCACGTTCCGGCAGAGCGATAGATCATCGACCCCTGCGTAGTGCCGAACACACCATCGAGGAGGGACGTTAAAGACACGCCGACAGGAGAGGCGGTCGATCCAGTCGCATTGGCCACAACATAGTTTGTCGTGATTGGCGCAAGCGCAAGAGTGCGGTTTGTTGTTAGGTCGCCACCACCTGTAAGCCCCGTGCCTGCCGTAATGGTCGTCGACGAGGCGGCCGCACCGATGTTGGAAGGCACGATTGTAAGGCTTTGAGCCGATGTAATGCGGCCGTAAACGTCGACAGTGAACCGCGAAAGGGCCGAGCTAGTGCCGTATGTGCCCGCGGTAACGCCCGTATTTGGCAATGAAATCGTGCCAGTGGACGTAATCGTGCCGCCATCTAGGCCATTACCCGCCGTAACAGACGTAACCGTACCCGTGCCATAAGACTGGGCCTTAACGAACGCAGTGGTCGCAATCGACGTGCTATTGTCGGCCGATGTAGGCGTGGGCGCCGTAGGGTTGCCAGTAAAGTTAGGAGACGCCAAGGGAGCCGCGCCCAACAGGGTCATCGTCTGCGCGACCGTTAGGTCTTGCGGCGTTGCGGCGCTACCGGAATTGTTGCCCTTGATTGTATTCGCAGGCATCGTGCTGAGATAGCTATTGGTAATGCTACCCGTGTTAAGGCCAATCGTACCCGTTGTGGTAATCGTTCCACCAGACAACGGCGCCTGAGCCGTGATCGACGTGACCGTGCCTGCGTTTGTATTGAACCCTGCAACCTGCGAAACTGTGGCGCTGTATGACGTATTGCCCTGCACAATCATAAGTTGGGCCGACCCACTCAAGTTTACCGCTACTGGTAGGTTTGGAATGGAAATATTGGCCATTTTTATAACCCCGGCTGCGGTATTTGAGTGTAGCCATAAGGAAGACCAACGAGGGCCGTGACCATAAGGGTCGTACCTTGAAGCAGATTGCCTGAAGGTATAGCACTATTCGTCTGATAAGTGAATTGTGTGGCCGTTGTTACGGTAACACTATAGAACCCGTCAGCCGCGTTTTTGGTCAAACCTTCAACAGCAATTTGATTGTTCGTAACCAAGCCATGAGGCGATGAACAGGTAACCGTGATAGTGCTTGTGCCATTTGCCAAAACGGACAATGGGTTTAAATTTACGCGGTATGCAGTTGATAAAAACTGTGGTTGTACCGAATTTTGATCCAAGCCAGTAGGAAGACCAATAGGGGGAGGCGTAGGGTACGATCCGTCATTGTTCACCAAACTTACTGTCGGATAAATTGGAATACCCGTAGTTGGATCTTTAGGCGCACCCATAGATACCGCAATCGTTGTCGTTTCGGAGAAATAATAATCCGTAGGACGTGAATTTTGGATTGGCATTGGATCGGCAGGCAACACAATTGCACGTAATTGATTTTGTGGCGTATCAAGGCATGGAGTGCATACCAGAATACGTTTATTGATTAGCCCTGCGCCTGCATAATCAAACTGCCATTGCAAACGGTCATGATTATAGACAAATCCACAACGGTCGCACTGCCCCGCTGCCCTCGGATTACGAGAACTTATAGATGCCCGTCCGAGTTTAGAGGCGTATCCCATTGATTTTACCTAAAATAGCCGCTGATCTGTGGGCTAATGTATTGTTGCGCGGTTTCTACGTTTTGTTCTGCCGCAACCGCATACGCTTCATCAGCCATTGGCTTTAAAAGCATAGCTTTTTGTGGGTTCCACATGACCGCAAGACGGTGACCGAGCGCATAAGCGTAGGCTTCCATCCAGAGATACGGGATTTCAACCGTTTGGCCAGACGTATAATTGCTATCTTGGATTTGCCGAACGCGATAATACTTCAAATACTGCGAAGATACGCCATCTGGAACAGGCCAAAGAGTCACGGTAGGCCCAATTGAGCCAGTAGAACGCGATGAACTGATCAACCGATCAAACCAAAATACCGTTGGAAAACCCTGTTGCTGTTTATTGGGGTAAGAAGCGTATTCGGTGCGCGAAACAGGAAGAATAATTCGGTCAATTGGGTTAAGTTGGTTAGCGGTGGTTGTAATATAAGCGTCCAAAATTACCACGGTGCTAGGATCAACCGAATAAGTGTTAACAGATGTTGAGATGCCGTATTGATTATATGGTGCAATATAGGCGCTAGTTGGCGTTGATGTACCATTATAAGATGCTGTAAATGATACTGCACCATTGGTGGCGGCCGTAACCGTCTGAGTGCCATCTACAACACCCGTTCCGTAAATCGTAATCTGTGTTCCAACAGTGTAAATAGGCGTATTTGGCGTGGTATAGGTCAGCGTTGTTGTCGTACCGTTTCCGGTAACGCTTATAATCACAGGATTTTGGTTAAGATTAACCGTTTGAAGATCGACAGTCCAAAGATTAACGCCACGGTTTGACCAATTAGCCAAAAGCATGTTCGACGCCATACGCGCCGATTCCATATGCTCTTGTGCAATCGCAGTATTCCGTATTTCGGCAAGGTTAAACGCATAAAGCGTAAGTTCGCCAAGCGACGGATTAAAGTTGTAAGTGCCGCTCGTGGCCATGACGGCTCCTATTAGAAGACGGTATTGGTATCGTTAGCAATCAAAACACCACCAATGTTGATGCTTACCGTTGCAGCAGCAGCCGCGCTTGGAGCAATTTGAAAACGTAAATCCGTTTTTTCAGGATATGGGAACGGGAACTCACGCTGAATTGCATAGTTTGTATTAAATGGCGTCTGAACAATTAATTTTTGAACGCCAGAAAACGAATTGGTGATTGCACGATACGTAGTGTAGTTTGTGCTGTTACCGTTAAACGATGAATAAGCGCCATAACGCCAACCATAGAACGTATAACCTGCAGGAACCGTATATACGGCCATCTGCGTTGCGCCAAGGCTGCTTGTCGTTCCGTTAAATACGCCCGTGTTAATCTGGGCATACGTTACGCCGCCGTTGGTAAGTGTAACCACGTTTGCAGGGTTCGTCGCGCTACCAGCGGAAACAAACATGCTATTGATGCGGAGATAGGAATTAGTCGTTGTTACGCCCGTTGCGCCAGTAAGCACAATATTTTCAGAGATAACATTGTAATTGGCATCAAGGCCAACAATTGTAATGGTCGCAGTGTCACCCGCACCACCCGCCAAGGTCATTGTAGTTGCAGAAGATGGGAATACGTATTCCGTTGTACCCATGTTTTCCCAAACTGTGCGGAATAGGTTAGCCGTTCCCGGGGTCGTGCCATATCCAAAAATGTTTTGAGGTGCATGGTTGGTAATTTGACCACGCGAAACTTGAAGTTGGAACGGCTCATATTTGCTATTCTTGGTAATGGAATCCCAGACAACGCCAGTTTGAGAAATCGTAGCCATAATTATTTACCTTTTTTCCGTGCCGCAGCGGCGTTGTCAATCAAGTTAGGGTATGGCCGTCCTGCAGCCCTTGCTCTAGCTTTAGCACTTTGTTCTTGTTTATGCGACAAGTGCTTTGTGTGATGGTCTTTAGGGAGCTTGGTTTCCCAAAACGGCTTGTCAGACATTAGCAACCCCACTTGCGAAGTGACTTATTGATCCTGCTATCAGGATCTGCGGCCTTAGCCGAACCCGTCATCTTACGTTTCATGCCAGTCATTCTAGCACAAAAATTATCATGACGAGGATTGTCTTTATCCTTGGTTGGCGCTTTTAAATGGTGACCTTCGGCACGGGCCGATTGACGACCACGTTCGTTAAGTCCACCCGATGGTGATTTGCCTTCAGAGCGTGTCCAAGCAGCAGTCATTTGAAACTCCGAAAAGGGAAGAAGGGGGCTTTCGCCCCCAACTTATTAATCGTGTTCTGGCTCGTACGAGTGGTGAGCCTTTGGCTCTTTACCCGGATTTGCCGAGGACAATGGGTTCATATCCGATGCACGACCGCCTGCCTTACGTGGCTTACGATCGCCGCGGTGATGAGCCATTTTACCCATAGCCATACCAACGTGATGCTTTGCCATACCGCCGCGCTTACGCTTCTTGGCTTCCATTTCAACGTGGGAACCTTTGCCTGCGTAAACTTCTTGTGGCGATGCGTCGTCAGCGAAGTGGCCTTCCATATCCGACTCCACGTCATGATGCATGACATGGCCACCCTTGGCGTGAGCCGCACGAGGGTGTTTGTGATGCACTTCATGCCCGTATTGATGAGCCTTACCACCGTGCGCGTGGTGATGTGCCTTGTGACCCTTCATGGTTCACTCCTAGAAGTTGTAGTATTGGGTTAAGCCAAACAAGCCGGTCGCTGACTGGACATTGTAAGCCTGTGGGATCTGACGGAACACGTATTTGTTCGTGCCAGTGGACGGCGTTAGATTGACACCTGACGCATTCGCAAGGTCAATCGTGCCACGGACATCGCCCGTTGTTGCGGACGGTGTAGTACGATCAGCAGGCAAGAAGCCGTTTGCAGCAAATGCCGTGTTCACACCCATCGTAGTTTGTGAAGCACCGGAGTTTACCACAACTTCAGCAGCCGTGTCCGAACGAACAGGAAGACCAACGATTGCGGTTGTACCAACGGAATAAGCATGGGTAGCATCGGCTGCGTTAAGAACAACGCTCTTGATGTACTTGAATGCTTTCTTGCCGTTAACAGCGTTGCCTGCCGAAATCGTAATGTTTTCCGACATTGGATATCCGTAGATATCATAGCCGTTAACAGTTGCGGTCGTAGCAGTAGCGCTTGCTGCAGCGGTAACGCTTACAGCGCGGCCAACCATGGCCATTGGGTTCCAAAGCCAAATCGAAGGAGTTTGGAGGTTCGTCGGAATAGCGCACTGTTGCACGTTTGGATAAGCCAAAGTGACTGTACCAGACGTGAAAGTTACGTTTTGACTTAGCTGATAAGTACCAGTTTGTCCGTTACCAACCGTTGATGAAGTTCCCGTCGTCGTAATCTGAGAGCCGATATAGACGCCAGAAGATGCACCAAGAGTTCCACCCGTTACCGTTGTAGAGGCAGAGAGAAGAACCATTCCGGGTCCGATTGGCATGCCGCTATTTGCCGTAACCGTCAGAATGCCGTTCGTTGCCGAAGCGGTAACTGAAGCATAAGCATCAAGAGCAAGAACCGTATCCGTAACGCCTGTATCCGAACGGGTGAATACCGAAGAATAATAGACGCCAGTGGTCGCGGAGTTAGTCGAAACGAGCGTAAGAGTTGCACTCGTTGCGTTTGCAGAAGCCACAATGGCTGCCGCTGCGTTGGTATATGGGACACCAGTGAACGAAACAATGTCACTGAAGCCATACCATCCAAAATCCTGCGCCGACTGCGCTTCACCCGGAAGATAGGTAAATGGTTGACGTGGATCAAGGATGCCGCCCCCCGCATAAAATAGCGAGGAGCCTAGATCGGGGTTGTAATCCGAAGGCTGTGTTGGGTTTTGCCCAAATACAATCAACGGACCGGAGAATGCGGTATCAGCCATGGTGCCTTCTCCTTACGAGGTTGGGAATGAACCGTAAATCGAACGCCAGTTGTAGTAGCCGAACGAATAACGCTCGTAACCCTTAACGAGAAGGTTATCAGTCACAAAATCGACTTGCATGTCTGTTTCGAACTTAATGCGTTCCATATATGCAAGACCGTCGATGTTTGTAAGCAAGAACCATGCGTACGACGAGGTCAAGAAGTCGTTTACCATATAGCCTTCTGGCAAGCCACCAGCCGTTGTCATGATCGCGTTGACATCGTTATCTGCAGTACCCGGACGCAATTCTGTCTTGAGAAGACGGATCGCAACTGGTTCTAACTGCGGAGGAATGATGAGTTTGCGGCCACGAGCAAAGACCTTAAGGTTGGCCTGATCGCGGAAGTTCGTGCGGATTGCGATCATCGCATTCAACAGCGTGGCTTCGTTGAGGTCAACTTGGGTCGTTGGCGTGTTGGCAACCGAACCACCGTCAATAGGATGCGCCGTGGAGCAAAGTGCTACACCGTCACCGCCAACTGCAGCGTTATAGGTCTGTGCCGTGTTCAAGAGGTTTGCGCCGTAGATTTCCTTGGTCTGTTGGAAAGATTCAATCAGGCCGAGGTTTGAAGGCGTAAACTGGGTCTTGTAGAGGTTGTCGTCGATAGCCTTACGGGTGATTGCATAGCCGAGTGCAATTTCCGTATGCTCTTGGTTGTAAACGAAACGCTCACCTGCGCCCGAATCGAACGACGTCTGACCACCTTCGGTCTTCAGCTGGGCCAATCCGAGGTAGCGCATTTCTGCAGTACGCTCGAGAGCCATTTTCGAATCGTGCTTGGTGAAGATCTTGTCGTACTGAGATGGGATCATCTCGTACTTGCCTTCAACGCCACGGAGACCGGGGAGGAGAAGGTCTTTAATTTGACTTAGATTAACAGCCATGACACTTCACTCCTTACGAGATGCCAGTTACAGCAGAGTTCGAACGCCAGACTTCGTTATTGAAGCCAACGAGCAAATTGCAGTACTGAGTTGTTTGGTCGCCGCCGTTGCCGAAAGAAACGGCATAATCAACGATAATGAATGGCGAGGTGTTGGTGGTTGCGGTGGCGTTGATATAAGCCGTTGAACGGCCCGTAGCATTGTTACCACCCGTACTGTTGCCTGATGTTGCGCCAGTCGTGGAGTAAGCAAACGTAGCAAGCTGACCCTGAACGCCAGAGGTCTGCGATGTAGCCGTACCCGTGACAGGGAAGCCTGCACCCGATGTCTGAACGATGAAGCGGGATGCTGGATCATCAATGACGTAGGCAATAACGTCGCCAGTTGCGTCCGAACCCGGCCAATAAGAAGACCAGACGGTGCGCTTCTGCGAAGTTGAGAAGTATTGGCAACCTACGAAGATACCAGCAAGCTGAACCGAACCACCTGCAGTTGCCTGCGTGATGTAGCCGTTTGCCGTCGAGGTTACAGGTTGTACTGGGTCACCAGTGAAAATAGGGGTCGTGTTGGTCGATGCAATGCGACGGGCTGACTGAGCGAAAGTAGGTGCTCCACCTGCGCCACCCTGTGCCTGCAAAAATCCGTAGGGCGCAAAAGTGTTCGCCATGACGGGTTCTCCTTTCAGAGAGTTCCAATCATCGCGCACCGGGGCGATTTAGAAACGGGTTAATAGGTTCAACTTTTCCACGCCGGGGGAAAAGGAAATGTATTATTGCAGATTTCCTACAAAAAGAAAAGGGGGCCAAAGCCCCCAATCTTAATCTGGTATTGGCATAGGCTCATAACTGCTCTTAATCTTAGGAGCAATATGAGAATCTTCGCGGCTAATAAGACCGCCCTTACCCTTGGGATCCAATTGGCCCTGCTTAATTTGGACCTGTTGGCGGGCATTCAAATAGTCACGGTGTTTACGTTCTTCGGTAATTTCCAAAGGCCGTTCGCATAGGACCATGCCTTCGCGTTCGATAGATCCCACGTAGCCTTTTGGCATCATTTCGGGGTGTCGATTAGCTTCTACAGGCTCCCAGCCGCCAACAGTAATTCTATTATAATGCGACGGATCTTCCCATCCCATAACTGCCTTCATTTTCCACTCATACGACCAACCTTCCGGTGGATTTGGAGTGGCAAACTTATCGACGCCTTCATCTAGGTTGGCATTGTTATGGCCACGAAGTTCTGCAGCACGTCTTGCCGCACGTTCGCGGGGACTTTCTGATGCAATATCAGCACCTTCGTTTGTTTCTGGACGAGCCGTTGGCCGAATCGGTGGCCGTTCTTTTTTGTCTTCAGCAATATTTCTCATGGTTGTTCCTAACCTGCTATTTTACCTTCACGAAGAAGGGCTTGTTTTGATAATGCGTATTCACGATCGGTCATGCCAAGATCTCGGGCGGTTTCACGCTCAAGGGCTGTAAGCCTGACAACATTGGAATTTGGGTTTGTGCTTCCAGAACTTCCAGAACGAGACACTGGGGCCGCTGGAGGTGCAGAACGCCGTTGGGTAGGGGCAGAAGCCTCTGACATGGCACTTGGTTCCGGTTCGCGTAAACGGGCTGTCTGTATATCCAACTTGCGTTCTACATATTGAAAGTATTCAGGCGTATCAGCTTTGATACCACGACGGACGGCCGAGTTATGGGCGTCAATCATGTCCGCTTTTAACGTTTCATCCTTGGCATATTCAGGATGCGCCCTAATCCAATCCGCTGATTCGCGGGTTAATTGAGATGCAAATGCCTCTACGGGATCATTGGATGCGTAAGCAGGGCGTACAGGTGCCTTTGCGGCTTGTTCTGCTTGGTTCCGGCCTCTCATAAGATCGCGTAGGTCTAACTCCGATTTTGTCATCGATAATTGAATATCGGCAACGGCATCATAGTCACCCACAGAAAGCGCATCACGATAGTTTTGCTTTAAAATGTCCGTATTTCGCTTAATTGTATCAATTGCACTATCAATTAACCGTAAATTGGTATCGTTTACATCGTTTTGAGCGGCTGCAAATCTTTCAGTTGCTTCATTTGCGCGTCGTTCAGCAAGTTCTCGAGCCTTACGCTCTTCTTCTAAACGATTTTTAAGTTCATTTATGCCATCCTCTACGGTTAATTCATTTTGAGGACCGCTAAATGGCTCTTTTTCTGGCTCTTTTACCTCTGCAACAATAATATCATCTTGTTTTTTTTCGTTATCAAGAGGTTCTAAGTCCAGTTGGAGTTCTGGTTCATCATCTTTTGCCATGTTTATTCCTTACCAAACATAATCAGGCGACTGAATACGCGCCCGAATGGTGTAATCTTCCAAAATACGGCACGGAGCACCGTTTACTGCTAACGCCCAACCATCGGATGGACGAAAAACAACCCAGTCACCTTCTTTAATAGATACATCCTTAAACCATTCGCCCTTTTCATCTTTAAAAGCGACAGGACCAACTTTTAATACCAAGCCAACTTTGCCTTGATATTTGTCTTCATCAACAGTTTTGTCGGTGAGAATAATACCAGATTTGGTTTTGGTTGGACGGATGTAGATACCAACGAGGATTTGATTGTTAAAAAGTTGAAAGTCTTTTAGGTCACCAATTGCTTCTTTAATTTCAACTGATGGGTCTACTGTGTGTTCCATTTTCATAGGAGGCATTTATTTATTCCTTAACGCATTTTGCTTAAAATGTTATTGGCTTCATCCATAAATTCAAGGGCTAAGGCTAATCCCTGCACCATGCCAACTGCCTTCTTATACTCATCGTATGAATTAGCAGAACCACCCGCAAGGTTATCCCGTGCCGTTTGATAGGCTTCAGATATTAGTTTTTTCAGTTCTTTTTCGAACTGGTCTTTAGTCGTTAACATTCCAGACCCCTCTGGTTGAGACCCCTCTTAAATGGCTGGACCGGACGCCAGAGGGGTTAAAAGCGCCCGGCCCTCCTCTCATCGGATGGGAGACACACCCGAGAAAAGTATTATTTAACGCGTTTCAGAATAGGCTTTTCGTTGACTATCTGACATCATGTCCAAAGTATTTTTTTGTGTCTTTGGCATAGGACTGTATTTTGGTGGAGCATAATTGTCATATCTATATTGCCAACTAGCGTGTTTTTCCGTGCCGGGAGGATGCGGATTTGGAGTTTTTTCAGATTTACCCTTATCCCTTGCAGCAGCAATTGCAGGATTTTCCCGAATCATTTCAGCATGCTGTCTATAAAAGTCGTTTAAACGACCACCAGAATTACGACCTCTTGGTGTTTCGAGACCGTAGGCTTCTATTTTTTCCAACCGAGCATTGGCACCACCTGAACCCGTATCAATTGGATAGGCTCGGCCACCTGTCTTGCGGCCCATAGGCATACCCTGCGGAGGCATTGGCATACCTTGTGGCGGCATTGGAGGCATACCTTGTGGTCCCATTGGAGGCATTCCTGCCTGTTGTGGGATACGAGGCGACACAGGAGCATTAGGAAGCGGAGCGCCACCCATCATGCCCGTAGGCTGTTGACCTTTACCTGCAGCAATAATGATGTTGATGTTGGTTTTACCCTTGGTCTTTCCGCCTGCTGCATGAGCCATACGGCCACCCGGTACTACACCCGGTACTTTTTCCTTAGAATTACCGTCAAACACACCACCGCCGGAATACTTGCCCATGCGGCCACCCATGCACATTTTGCAAGAGCAATCCTCATGATGCATCGCTTTTCCACCTTCAGCGCGGCGGCTAAATGGCTTGTCAAAGTAATTTAAGTTTGGACCCGACATATCACCACGAGCCATAGCAGCTTCGCGTCTTGGGTCCATTTTACCTTGGGCCTGCAACCGACGTTGTGCGGCTAATTGTTGTCCAGCCCGTGTTCCAGCATCCTCTACCTTTTTGATCATTTCCTGCAGAGGAGTTAATTTTGTTGGGCCGCCATCTGCCTTAAACGCTTTAGGCTTAAGGATCTTGTGCATCAATTCTTTATCCTGTGCCTCGTCTGAATGGCTGGCTTTACCACCATGCTTGCGGCCAGTTTTTTGTTTTGTTTCTTTTGAGAACGACAAGAAGTCAGGTTGTTTACCACCACGCTTCATCAATTCCGTCATGGTTTTGATGTCGGCCTTTGTACCCATTAATTTGTTCATGCCGGGTTCCGAAGCCATGTGCTCACCATGCTCGCCATATTCTGACGGGTGATACATGCCCTGCGGATACATCGACTTGCGTACGTTCTTCATCATGGCTTTTTGTACTTCGCCGCCCGACGCGTGATGCATGCCACGTAAAGTTTCAGCAAGATGCGCCTTCTTGGCAAGTTTTCCACCCTTTTCTTCGGCTGCATGCAGCTTTTTCATAGGGATTTTCTTGCCTTCAGGAACCTTTAACGCCTTATGGAGCGAGCCGGGATGTTTAATGGCGTCCTGTATCCACTTGACCTTGTGGCCATCGGTTTTTCCGCCACGCTTTAATCCGCTTGATTCATGAGACATGTCTTGCAGAATAGGTAAAAACCGTTTTTTAGCATCTTCGTAATATCCACCTTCTGGGGTGAATGAAGACTTTACACCACTTTGATCAAGTTTTTTGGATACATCCATGTTTCTACGCATAAAATCTGCGTCTTTTTCCATGGAAATAGGATCGCCGCCTTTGGCAAACTTTTTAATTTTACCGCCGTGTTTACGGGCCATAGGATAATCAGGAGACTGCCGTGGGTTACGTGAAAGCATTTCAGTAATTTGGGCAGCACCCTCGCTATAATCCGGGCCAGTATAGTTACGATTTACCGACACATTAGGGTTATAATCCTGTTCAATACCTGTTGGCTTAAATGGCTTTGGCGCTTCTTTCTTCTCAATTGGAAGATATGAAAGGTCCGTACCGCCTTTGGCTTTATGAGCACGGCCGCCCTTTTTCATCATGCCAGCAGCTTTGCCCATCATCTGGTTCTGTTGACCAACTGGGTTTGCGCCAATAGGACCGCCGCCTAGCTTTTGTGCCTTGCCACCCTTCTTAAACGCACCTTCGTGCTTTACGCCTTCGCGCATATCATTGGCCATCCGCACATCACGGTTAATCAGATCATCAACCCATGGTGCCTTGTGTTCTGTGCGGCCGCCACTCTTACGCGGTTTACGGTCCCCACGAAACTCTGCCTTTTTGCCTTCTGCTTTCCCAACGACCTTTCCGCCTTTCTTATAAAGCCGCTTTACAAGTGGACGTGCGCCCGTTTTCTTGTCAGCTTCCAATAGCGGGGCGGGTGACCAAGACGACGAATCAACTTTTTCGTTAGGATCGGCGGATGTGAGGCGCTCGGCTTTAGCCCTCATTGCATTCCGCGCAGTTTTGGCGGCTTCAGACATATGATTCTCCAAGGAGTTAGTAGCGGCGTCCCGCTTTTGCTGCCATGAGGGGGAGATCTAATGCTGGCAACGGAGCATTGACCTTATTGAGCGCTTGCTCAACAACTGCGGTATTATGCAGGGAACGACGTGATTTTGCAACGCCACCCTTCTTAAATGGCTCATCAACCAATTGGTAAGTGCCGTCAGGCATCAACTTTCTAACCTTACGGGTTTGATTTAATCCTTGACGCTGATTTGCAAGACCCGATTGAATGCCAAGAAGGTCATATTGCGCTTTGGTATAAGCGTCGGACGGACTAACTCCTTGATTAGTATAGGTTTTAGCTTTATTGGAAACCCATGACTCGCTATCTAAACCAAATGGTTTCAAGATGTTATTCAGTAAATTTCCTTCCCCGTATCCTGCAGGATTGACAGGCGGTAGCGGAACATTTCCGGGTGTTGGCATAGGCTGTGGCGTTGACCCTAATATAGCTTGATCGGGCCTTGGTGTTGGCAATGGAACGTTTAAAATAGGCTGATCAGGCCTTGGCGTAGGAAGTGGAACGTTTAAAATAGGTTGATCCGGTCTTGGGGTTGGCAACGGAACATTAAGTGTCGGATTTATGACAGGCTGCGCTGGTATTTCCGGTTCTGGTGTCTGTACAGGTGCCGCTGGTTCCACTGGTTTTACAGGCTCTACTGGCACCGCCGTTGATGGCATGGGTGGACCACCCGCTGGAACAGCAAGTGATGGCATGGGTTTGGGCGGGTTTAAAATAGTTGATAATGGATCTGTCGTTGAGGGAACAGGCGTTTCAGGAAGTGTAGGTTGACCAGCCGCTAATATGGATTCCAATGGAGTACCTGTAGCAGAACGTTTTGGCTCAAACGGTCCACCGGGCAAAGGCGGAGTATTAAATGTTGTCCCAACTCCCAGCGGCGGACCAAATGCAATATCCATCTTTTCTGCGGCGGCTTCTGCGGCATTTGCTTTAGCCGTATCTTCTGGCGTAGCCGTACCACGGGTTAATCCTGTAGGCGCTATATCCGCTTTGCCGCTTCCCAACACCGCATTTAATGTTTCATGCGGACCTACAAACGATCGAGCTTCCTGTGATGGTGCGTTTACTGGTCCAGCCCCGGGCGTATAAACCTCTCTCGCTTCCGCAGGTGATACAAAAAAACCACCAAACATATTTGCAAGACCACTAGCTGCTTGACCAGCCTGATCCACAAACGAATCACCTTTACCATTGTTTTCATTTTTGCTCGGGGCAGGTGCGTCGGTTTCGGCACGTTCTGTTTCGCCACGGGCAACAGCATTTAATGATTCGTGTTCAGTAATACCACCTTCATCAAAATGAGCACGGCCACCTGCTGCAAAATTGTTGCGCTCTTCAATAGTAAAATCATTTAACCGATGGCGTATGGTGCGTTGCACATGATCATCTTGATCAACCACAGGTTTATGCCAATGAATAGTTCCCATCTTGGGAAGTTCATTTGCCTCCTCTAACACCTTGGATGATATAACGCCTACTTTGCCGGGATCTTTTTCAGGGTGCAGTAAGGCGTGTGGCTGTACGGGTTCATCGCCCATGCCAATATCGTCCTCATGCCAAATAGACCCTTCTACTTTACCACCCTTCTTGTACGCTACACGCCCACCTTTTTTAAATCCGTATTTAGATTGGTTTTTTATTCCCATTAAAACACTTTCAAGCCACGGCTCATCAATGTTTTGCAGCAACTTCTGCTCTTCTGTCATCTTCTTAAACCCAGAACGGGCATTAGGATTTTCAGAATATGGATGCAAAACGCCCGGCTTATGTGGCTCTTCGGCAAATTGTTTTACTGCTTCCGGTAAAGCATAGTGACGCTGAACCAACGGTATGTCTGCCACATAACGTCCGCTTGTTATTTCTGGATATGTATTGTGTTCAAACGCGGATGCCTCGATGCTCTGTGGCGTGAGTTCAACCACTCGATGACCAATCATATTGCCGCCAGTTTTAAGCAGTTCTGGATCAGTCAATGCTACTCTGGTCATACCGACATGAGGGAACCCTGCCTTGTGATACCCCGACTTGTCCATATGCTTAACAATAAGACTGCGTGTCGTACCCGGTAATGTCTTTAAAAAGTTTCTTGCAGCCCATGGGTCATCGAGGCCCGGCCACTCTTTCATTTTTTCAACAGCCTTATCGCGTTTAGCAGGCTCTTCAAACAAACCAGCACGAAGTTCTTTATCAAACTTTTTAACCATTTCTGGTTCTGGTTTTTGTTTAGCTAATTGCGACATAAGCGCGTCTGACATTTGGAACGATGAATCAACCGACTTTGGACCCATGGGAGAATACACCCCGTATACTGGTCCTTTTCTTTGCAAATCTTCAATTAATCGTTTGTTTCTTGTCGTCTGTCCTGCAGCATTAGCCCACACCGCACCCTTATTGGGTTCCAGCATGTATTGCGGACCCGCATGAAGATCAACGGGCCAAGCCAATTCTTGTCCATGGATATGCGTAAGCCGACCCAGCCGAGAACGGTCACCACCAAGATTAACCAGTGTTCCGCCTTTAGCGGTTTTGTAGAACTGTTCGTATGTTTGCTTTTGCGGGTTAAGAGGATTAACACCGGGTATCGGATTTACTGTAGCCTGAACGTTTTCAGGGCTAGTGGGTGTTCTAAAGCTATAAAAAGATTGGCCAAGGTTTGGTTCATAATCAGAAGTTAATGCGTGGGTCTTTTGTGCAATACCAAGTGCTTTTTCCCGCATGGCAGGGTCTGCATGTTCAATCGATGGAATAGCCGCTAACCGTTGACGAACAATATCATTCTCAGGAGATCCACCGTCCTTATAGCCTTCAACGTCTCCGCCAGTGTTAACGGAATCCCGCTCGTGCCATATTGAGCCTTCCACTTTACCACCTTTGCGATAGGCGCGGCGCATCACTTAGCACCCGTAATGGCAGGGATCACATTGCCAAGAAGATTACGTACAACCGCATCGCTTTCAGGATGCACGGCTATGTTCTGCGCCAAGTCAATCATTTGAATGCGCTCTTTGGCAAGCATTTCCTCTTCACCAACCCGAGCCTTCATGGCATCGTTATGCATAGATGCACCCAACTCTACGCCCTTAAACTTTGTATCCATAACCTTGGCATCGGCTAATTTGTTTTTAATCGCCAACTCCATGCGTTCAATATCCGTAGGCCCACCCAGCCCCTTCAATTGTTCTTGCATGACGCGAGCCTTATCAAGATTGGACTTTGCTTGATCAAGCATTAACTTGCCCTGTACGGCTTGCGCCTTAGTGTCCGCCTCTTGTTTTTGGATTTGCAGCTTTGCTATTTCCTGCATCATTTGTGGAGGTGGTGCGCCACGGGCAGAGGCAGGTATCATGAACTGTTCAGGGTTAGACCAACCCACTGCTTGAAGTGCGGCCGTATCAATCGCGATTGGATCATACAAGGATGGGTTTTGAGCTTGTATTTGTTTCAGGGCCACCACTTTCATGAGACGTTGCGTTTGCGATGCCGTGTTTGGGTCCGCCTGTGGCACCAGATCAACCTGATCCAATGCACGAAGGAACGTCTGCTCATCCCACTTACGCGCAGGCTTGCGGTTCTTCTGCCAGAATGAATCTGGGTTTTCACGGAAGCACTGTACCAATAACTCAAACTCTTCCGCTTGCGATGCATGCATACGCTTGTGTACCGAGTTCAACACCTTGGTGGCTTGGTCAATGAGCGCAATCGTGGTTCCCACAGGGGCGTCTTGCTTGCCTTCACCTACGGCCTGTTCCGCAGTACCACCAATACGCATACCCGTCTGGCCAATGTTATCAACGAGAGACATAAGACCACCGCCCACATCCTTGTACGGCAACGGCATTACGGCTTGGCTAATCGGCATACCGCCAGTCTTGACCAATGCTCCACCGCCGGGTGGTACACGGAAGATGTTGGTGTTCTGTCTTGCACCCGTGTCGGCATAGAGAAAGCCGGGGAAGTTAGCGTACATACCAGCGTCAAGCATTTCACGCCATGCGGCTGTTAGTGCGTTGGTTGTATTGCCTAGGATGTGCAGGAGACCCAGATCATAAAAGCCCATCCCCGGTACGAATGTGTACTTGACGAAGTTTTGGCGGGGTTCAGGTAGATCTTTAGTATCTTCGTCATAGTTTCGTACAATGGATAAGATTTCTCTTGATGATACATCAATGGTTACTCGATATGGGATTTCTAAACCAGTGTCTTTGCCTTTATGACGATGCTCAAAACCTTTGATATTTAATTCACAATAGCATTCGTAAATTTCGCGGTCCCGATCGTCGGGGTTCATTTGATCGGCAGATATACCCTGTTGAGCCTTCTTTTCACGCTGCGCGGCATCCAACTGAGACATTTTTGGTGTTGACAGGTCGATGTCACGATATACGCCGAGGATCTGCATACGCTTTACAGTTGACGGGCGCATGTAGATACGGTGGGTAATACGCTTGGCGTTGGACAGGTCGGTGGCCGCATTGTTTACGATTAGATCGTCGGCATCGACGCTTTCGCTAACTGGACGACCGCGTAGGGGACAGAAATATACTTTCTTGAACGCCGTCCCGCCAAAGCCCAGCATGAGGAGCATTCGGTCGGTATCAGGGTAATACTCTTTGGCAGTGGCCGTGAGGTAGTGGTTAAGGTCGTTTTCAAGATCGTTGGCAAGCTGGTCGGAGGCAAGGTCAGCATTGTTGTTGTCCTCCCTGATCTTTACGGGTCCATCCGTAGGCAATAGTTCTGCCCGTGCGTTGGCTTGGAAACGTAGCACTGCCTCGAGCAAGAGCGGGTGCCGAACGCGTGACATACCTTCAACGGGTGCTCCGTCCGCTGCGCCTGCCAAGCCGGGGATCTCCACCTTGAGACCAAGAAGTTTAATGCCTTGAGCACGGTCATCTATCCATTCTTTGCGCGATTCAAGATCGTCTTGTATGCCCTTGAGTAGATCGTGAGATATCTCAGAAAGTTCGGTTTGGTCTATCAAATGGACTAAATTCTCGAACCATCCTTCCATTCCCTCATCCTCGGCCCGTTGTAAAGGGGATCCGTCTAAGGTGATGGTAATAGCCCCGTCTGGGGTCTCAATCGACATAAGATTGCCGTGCTCGTCATAGCCCTGCTCTGGCCCGTCTTCGACCATTTCTATTTCAATGCCGTCAAGACCTTCTTGAATTGGCATAGGATCCGCTGGTAAGCGTAGGTTGGACGGTGCGAGTGGCATGCTTTAGACCCCGTATAGTGGCGCAGGCGGTGCGCCTTGATGAACCCTGATTTGATCAAGTTCCGCCTGAACCTCGTCAGCCCTTTGAATGAAACCAGTTTTGCGTAAGTATCGCATGGCGTAGGCCACCGTGTCCACTAGGTCATCATGCTTGGACTTTGGGAAACGCATGCACTGGGTAATGACATCGTCAGCCCATGCCTTGTCAGGAGCGTATACGAGGCCTTCTTGGAACAAATGCTGAACAGAATATAACCGTGCGGTTTTGTCGATTCCCTCTGGATCAACCAATTGGACGTGGAATTTACCATTGGCATATAGGCGACGTAGTTCTGACGCTACAGGGATTCCAGCGGCTTTGTTTTCGATAAGGACCTTTTCGATCGGGAACTTATTACAGGTCCATGAAATTTTATCCACTACCCCCGCGAATGGTAACCGTTCTTGCCAAGCGTAAATCAACATGACCTTCGGATGGGGCTGTTTGTAGGTACGCTCTACGCGGTACGCCTCTCCAGTCTTGGCGGCTGACGCCACCGGATCCTCGGAGAACACGCCCCAAACGGTCATGGCAGTAAAGTCGTTCTCGGACTTCTCGCTAAGAGCCGTATCCACGGCCGCTATGATGTGGTCGAAGTCTGGGAATATATTCTCATTTTCCCATAGCTGCCACATAGATCTTTTGATGATACCGCCATCGTCAGGGGTTGGCTGCTGTTGGAACTGGCCGGACGTAGCAAATGACCCCATGATTTTCTTTTCGCGTTCCACAACGTGAGCCGGGAACCGATCGGGGAATAGCAGTTCGCCTTTTTCTTCTCGGGGGTCTTCAAGGCCTAGCATGGTTGGAGCGGCACGATCGGGATCGTACTCCATGGGCAGCATGATGTGATCGTAGCCCAGTTGTTCTTCTAGGATTACGCCGGATACATCCTCTTCGTGGAGGCGCTGCATGATAACGATGATGGCAGACTTGTCAGGGTTGTTAAGACGGGTCGGTATAGCGGTTTTAAATGTTTCGATGGTTGTCCTGCGCTGCTGTTCTGAATTGGCCGAATCAACCGAATGGGGGTCATCGATGATCACGCGATCGCCACGAGCACCCGTCATACCGTCAATGGCAAGAGCTTGGCGAAACCCAGTGGAAGTGTTTTCAAACTTAGTCTTTTGGTTCTGATCGCCTGTCAACTTAACGTGAGGCCACAGTTCTTGATACCAGTCTGACGCGATAAGGCGGCGCATCTTGGTTGAGTCGCGTATGGCGTTGTTCATGGAGTGGGAAGCGCAAACATACCGCAAGTGCGGCATATTCCGTGGCCCCCATTCCCAAGCAGGCCAGAACACGTTCACCAGCAGGGATTTCATTGTGCCGGGAGGGACGTTGATCAGCAGGCGGTTGTAGTATCGTTCATCGTCAACCATGACCTCGTCAGTGATGGCCGTTAGGGCTTCGCTAATGAGGTGGATGTGCCAGTTGTCGATAAAGGGTTGTCCCGGCTCCACGACAGGCCATGCGTACTCAATGAACTTTGGAAGGGACCGGAACGCCCGTTCGCGTCTGATATCCAGCAGGGAAGCCTTAGCGTCGATTCTGTCGCCTTTGTGGAGAATATGAACCGGAGCGTTCATTTAGCCTCTATGGCCGATGCCAAGGCCAATTCAAGGGCTTCCAGCGTATCATCATCGAGTTCGGCTGATTTGATGGTTTTGGTTTCAATTTGAACAGGACCACCGTCTTTGCCCATTAATTCGTTGATGCGGCGTTCGGCATAATCGTCCCGGAAGCGGGAAGCCACGTTTTTGAGCCATAACTGAGCGTTAAAGTCCCGTTTTCCCAAGTTTGTACGGCCAGTTTCTTCCCACCATACCTGCGATAATTCTCGTGCGTACGCGAGAGCGGTCCTAAATTCTTCATGTTCTTCTTTCCAACGATCTAAAGTCGCACGTACAGTTCCACAAGCAACGGCCATTTCAGCGTAAGAGCCACCTTTTTTGCCCTTTTCAATGACAATTTCGCAGTATTCTGGTTTATACGTTGTTGGACGGCCGACTTTTGCCATGAAATCCTCCTAGAACGTCACCAATATAAGCTGAAACGCAGCAAAATGCTATAGCACCAAAGAATATTACAAATAGTGCTAACGTTAACATTCAAAACTTCTCCATAACCCATTGATCTTTCTTCTAAAGGTAATAATAAAATATATAAATATATATATATATATAAATAATAATAATTCTCTCTTATAAATCCCAAAACAATGTCTGGCTACTCTTATATTTATCACTATTTTATCTCTCTTCTGGACAAATATATCTGTCTCTCTCTGGATAAGTAACTAAGTATAAGTTAAAGGCATTTTATTAATTAATATCAATAACTTAATACGTATTTTGGGTCCTGATATTCATCCCATTGGATATATTTAACCGCGGGATGTCATCAAACCGAAACCATGATATGGTGAAAACCAACTCTCACAACGAAGGAGGCTAGACCTTGATGGCATCGTTAACGACCGCAACGACCGTTTCTTTTGAATGGAATACACCGACTTTGACCGTAACCAGTATTGACCGGAGTGAAACTATGTCTTGGAATTATCGCGTGATCTATATCCCAAAGGATGGGGATTCTATTTTTGATGACGACCAGTTCGTGATTCGCGAAGTGTTTTATAACGATGACGACGAGATTGAGTTTTGGACAGAAGAAGACGCAAGCCCATTTGGCGAAACGTTTGAAGAACTGGCTGATGACTTTGATCTCATGCAGGAAGCGTTTGAAAAGCCAATCCTTATGCTAACCAAGGACGAAAACGGCGAAGACACGCTTGTTGAACTCGATGACGAGGACGGCAAAGAAGGCGAAGCCGAAGAGGCTTAACATAAGTTGGCTTTAACTGGTGTGTGTTCTGGTTAAGCCTAGCGGCAGATTGTCCGTCACTGTTAGACACACTGCTACCACGCTGTACGGGGGTGTGGTTTAAGACAATGCTTGGGGACCATTTCCAGAGTATAGCCCGTACCTCATAAGACGTACTGCCCTCGGAACACTGGACGGCCGTTAATCAGTTCACACAGTTCCGGGGGCATCATTATACCCTCTTCATCAAATGTAAGAATGGCAAACCCCTGCTGCGCTCTAGACGGTGCTCCTTCTGTATATTGGAACTGGGGGCCATGGGGATCGGCAAGAGTGCCAGTTTCTACGCCCCAACGGGATCCACGACGATCTCGGACAGCAGTGACCTGTAATTGGTGGGTGTGGCCCGTAACCATGCTAATTCCCGCGTGTTGGGAAGAGTTATAGGCCGAATGGATCCCTGATCGGAAACGATGGCGTATTTCTGTCCCATTGATTTCAAACCCCCACGCAAATTCCCAGTCTGTGAAATGTTCTGCCAAGGACATGATGTATCCGTCGAGTTCGCCTGCGTTTGAGGCAATGTATGTGTCAATTCTAATGTCGTGGTTTCCCATGGTCCACAGACGGTGACGGGTTTTTGGGAGTAAGCGGAGCCATTCTTTGGCGGTTTCGATTTCTTTTTCAATCTTTGGTGCTCGTGACCCACGGGTCGGTGTGTGCCTTGAGATCCTAGCGCCATCAATGATGTCCCCGTTGAGGATGATTCCATCTACTTTGATCATCTTACATACTTTGACGAAGGCTTTATAAATGAGCGGAGGGTCACCGTCCCATATGTGGATATCTGATCCAACAGCCCACACAGTGCCCGGTAAATTTTTTGATATCATCCGTGGATACATCCATTGGCCAACGGTGGCTTTATCTGGCAAACCATCTGGATACTCTTGGAAGGCACGGGAAAGACGGTCATCAAATGTTTTGCGGGGAATGTTGGCTGCTCGTGATGCGGCGGTTACACTTTTCCCACATGCTTCATAGATACGCAGGGTCTCAATCATAATCTCTTTTGATAATGTGTACATTGCCATAGTTGTCTCCAGCATACAGATAAAAAAAAGACTCCCCGAAGGGAGCCTAAGTCATGGGAGGTGCGCCACAGGAAGGGACGTGTCGATCATCTTACGGAGTTTCTTCACACGCGCAAGGTTATTGTTACGCATGGCGTAGACAAGGGCTACGAACAATTCTGCGATGGAAGGGGTTCTCATTGTAGGGTCACCTTATGCAACTGGTAATCTGTAAATGGATCTAGATGCCAAACATTATGAGCGACGAGGGCGCAAGCCTTTGCATACTCAGAGTTTTCTTGATTACACACATTTCCCACAAAAGCCAAGGCTTCTTCTACGTGTTTAAGGCGCATGAAAGCGAGGCGTAACAGTTCACGATCGGGTTCGTCTTCATTGTTTGCCTTTTCCCGAAGGCGTTCTATTAAGACCTCGCTACTCATCACAGTACCTTTCGTGGTAGTTTGCCTTGCAGTTTAAACGCTCTGTGTAGGGCTTGCCGATGGACACCTAGTTCTCTGGCTACTTGTGACATGGTTTTGCCACCATAAATCATTTCAAGGGCGTCATCTAGATATTCGGTGGTGTATTTGTGGCTTGCGCCCTTCTTTCGGCCTCTTGGCATTGTTTTCTCCGTTATAAAAAGGTGGGGGCCGTAGCCCCCGGTTATCAATCTATTTGGCAGTAGGCATCGAGAGCATCATGCATGTTGTAAAACACTTTATGAAACCACTGTGGGTCTGTTGGGTGTAAATCATTAGTTCTTACAAAGAATGCTTCTGGCGCATTTGTCCAACCATCCCAACCTGCCTTGCGGCGTACTAAAGAAATTTCAAACGGTCTATCATTTACACCGTCAATCTTTTTTGTCATCAGAACTTTTGGAAATGTCATTTCTAATCTCCTATCTAGTCAGGACCGCCCTGAACAAGACCCACTATATACATGGTTCGGATCGTGTCAACAATAATTATTGATCATTTAGAATTTTTTTTACGCACCTTTACCTTAAAGGTTTTCTTTGGCACCTCAAAGTTGTCCATGGCCATAAGGATGTCGTGGTATAGGCCTTCATACATACGGATTTCTTGTAGAAGATATTCAATCTGTTCGGCCGCTGCCCATTCAAGGGTGGTTTCTTTTGGCCATGTAGATTTGCCAGTCTTTGGCGACCGTTCGGATTCTTCGCACTCTTGGGCTTGCTTGCGTAGGGCGACCATCAATTCAGATGGGAACATTTCACGAGGTAGCATTATAATCTCCTATACGCGAATGAGTATTAACTAATATTATACGGTTACTCGTATGCGAAAAATGGCGCTAAGTGATATTATGTGGTTACTTACCTTCTTTCAGTTCTGAGTTTGTGATCGTCAAGGCGCCTTCCCACATCAATTCCTGTACTTTGGCGCGGCGTTTTTCCTCGGCAGCACGATACTCAGCATCGCGTACTTCCTGTTTTGCCTTTTGGTCGGCCTTCCATTCGTCAGTTTGCATATCAGGGTTAAGCGTGATCATGGCTTCCAACATACCCAGAACGATATTGGCATCACCCGCAATGGCATTCTTCGGGTCAAGGCGGCGAAGCTCCAGCATCATGGTCTCAATCTGGTTTTGGCACACCGACAAACTCTTAATTGCGTCGATATAGTGCTCGCGCTTGACCATCATGGCCATCTCGCGATGCACCCGTTCAATTTCAACGTCTTTTCTGTTGCAAATCTCAAACCAATCAATGTTATCCATCACTCATCCTCCTTCAGCGCGAATGCCATTCTAATTTAATTACATCATCCCATGCTATAAACCATCCGCCGTCATGGGACACAAATTCAAATTTCCAAAAACTAAATTCCATCACTCACCCTCCTACAATTTTAAATGCATACACACGCAATGAAAATGAACCATCCCCATCCATCTGCCCCGCGCATTGCGGTAACAGCCGCGCAAACAAGGGCAACACAGGCGACAAGGTGCTTATCTGCCATCACTCACCCTCCTTCAGTGCGGC